>FTCS01001549.1_pt1 | contig 10882 bp, 7 predicted proteins | sample 1639391 | NCBI WGS metagenome assembly FTCS01 (sample SAMEA3914864, study PRJEB12502) | metagenome | biome: forest; material: soil | place: USA | collected 2012-03-12 | depth 0.3 m | reverse complement strand
TGATCATGAACGGCGCGCGCCGGCTTCGTGAAGTCGATGCGCCCGTCCTCCTTCTTCAGCATCGGCGCCATGGTCGCCTGCGAGTGATCTTGCTGCATGGGCGTGTAGCCGCCGGCCACGTACGTCGGCAACCCCTTGCGCGTCGCGAGCGCGCCGATCGCCGACAGCCGCTCCGAGAGCTCCCCGGCCGTCTCCTCTTCGGTGATCGGCGTCGAGAACTGCTCGAGCATCGCGCCGGTGTCCATGCCGGCATCCATCTGCATCAGCGTGACGCCGGTCTCCGGCTCACCGCGGACCACCGCCCACGTGATCGGCGCCGCGCCGCGCAGCTTCGGAAGGAGCGACGCGTGGACGTTCACGCATCCGAGCCGCGGCGCATCGAGCACCTCTTGCGGAAGGATCCGTCCGTAGGCGACGACGAGCGCGACATCCACGTTCTGCTCGCGGAGCCACGCTGCGAACTCGCCAGTCTTGAGCTTCGTGGGCTGCACGACGTTCAGCCCCAGCTCGAGCGCACGCTTCTTCACCGGCGGCGCGGTGAGCTCGAGCCCGCGGCCCTGCGGTCGATCGGGCTGACAGACGACACCGACGACGTCTGCGATCTCGGCGAGCGCTTCGAGGCACGGCACGGCGAACTGCGGCGTTCCGAAGAACACCGCGCGGAATCCGCCCGCCTTCACGGAGGGTGCGCTCGCCTCGTCGCTCATGTCACTTCTCGACCTCGATCTCCACCTTGGGTGCGCTCATCTCGTGATCGACGCCCTCGGAGACGCCGACGAGCGGAGTCAGCACCTTGACGACGTATTTTCCCTTCGGCAAGGGGCCGGCTGCCGCACGCGGATAGCCGCGCTCGGGCGGCGTCCCGCGATACTTCTCGGGCGCCCACTTCATCTTCACGGCTTCCCACGGCAAACGAGCGCGAGCGCTACCGTTCGGCGCGATGGTCACGCGCGCGGTCTTCGCGTCGCTCGGCGGCGGCTGCGTCGCGTTCTTCGGCGGCGGCGGCGTGGGGCCGGCCGGCATGTCGACGCGCTTGGCGCTCTTCGCGCCGTAGGCCTCGGTCTCGAAGCGCGGCACCGGATCGATCTTGAAGTGGAGGACCAGCGGCTCCTTCGACTTGTTCGCGAACGTCACGAGGAGGTCGACCTTGCCGCCGCCGGTCGAGCGCGTGGGGCTCGCCGAGAGCGTGACCTCGAGCTTGCCCTTGAGGTCGACCGGGGCCATCGAGTCCGGCTTCACGTTCGGCTCCTCGCAGGAATTCTTCATGAGAATGTCCTCGATGTTGGCGATGTCGAAGCCGACGCACTCGTCCTTCTTCTCGGCCGGCGCGCCGCCGTCACCTCCGCCTCCTCCTCCGCTCGCGCTCTCGTCGCCTCCTCCGCCGCCCTCGTCGCCGCCGTCGGCCGCGTTCGTCGCGTCCTCCGCTGGCTTCTTGCCGCCGCAGCCCGCGCTGGCCCCGACGCCGAGTCCGACCACGAGAAAAAGCCCGAGCGCGGTGAACGCTGCCGAACGGCCGATCAATCGATGCATGCTTGCCAGGTCTCCGGGGATGGGGCCTTCATCGCGCAGCGGTATTCCCGTCGCGTGATCTCGGCTTCGCACTGCTGTTCAACGCGGACGTAACGCGCATCGCTCTTGCGAAGCGCCTTCTCTGAATCGTTCGCCGACGTCATGTCGACGTAGCGGTCGAGCATCTGCGTGCATTCGCCGCGGCTGATCTTGCCGTTGCAGGCGAGCGCCGGCGCGCATCCGAGCAGCGCCGGGATCAACACCCGCATCGAGAGAACCGTGCGATTCACGGGGCGGAGTGTAACTCCGAAGGAGCGACCACCGCGAGGAATCGGGGTAATATCCGGGCCCAACATGAGCCGTGCCCTGAACTTCAACGCTGGTCCCGCATCGCTCCCCTTCGCCGCTCTCGAGCGCGCCCGCGAAGAGCTCCTCGACTTCGAGGGCTCCGGCATGAGCGTCATGGAGCACTCGCACCGCGGGAAGGTCTACGAGAAGGTCCACCACGAGGCGATCGCGCTCGTCGCCAAGCACCTCGGGCTCTCGAAGGACTGGGAGGTCCTCTTCGTGCAGGGCGGCGCTTCCCAGGCGTTTGCTCAGATCCCGATGAACCTGCTCGAGCACGGCAAGGTCGCCGACTACATCGTGAACGGCGCGTGGGGCGAGAAGGCGGTCTCCGAGGCGCGCGCGTGCAAGTCGATGGGCGCGGGCGACGTGCACGTCGCGGCGACGACCGAGAAGGACAAGGCCTACGTCCGCGTCGCGCAGCAGAGCGAGCTCTCGCTCACGCCGGGCGCCGCGTATCTGCACTGCACGAGCAACGAGACGATCCACGGCATCGAGTACGCGCTCGACGCGTCGACGCCCTTTCCGAAGGCGCCCGCGGGCGTTCCGGTGGTGGTCGACATGTCGAGCGACATCCTCGGACGTCAGATCGACGCGTCGCAGTTCGACCTGATCTACGCGGGCGCGCAGAAGAACATCGGCCCGAGCGGCGTCACGATCGTCTGCATGAAGAAGGACCTCGTCGCGCGCGGTCGCAAGGACCTGCCGGCGATCTTCCAGTACCGCACCGCCGCGGAGAACCAGTCGCTCTACAACACGCCGCCCACGTTCGGGATCTACCTCGTGCGCAACGTCCTCTCGATGCTCGAGTCGAGCGGCGGCGTCCCCGCGATGGAGGAGCGCAACAAGAAGAAGGCGGCGCTGCTCTACGCCACCATCGACGGCTCCGGCGGCTTCTACCGCTGCCCGGTCGACAAGGCGTGTCGCTCGATCATGAACGTGGTCTGGCGGCTGCCGACGCCCGAGCTCGAGGAGACCTTCGTGAAGGAGGCCCAGGCGCAGCACATGATCGGCCTCAAGGGACACCGCTCCGTCGGCGGCATCCGCGCGTCGCTCTACAACGCGGTCGAGCCGGCGTGGGTCGAGACGCTGACGTCCTTCATGAAGGACTTCGCTAGCGCGCGCGGCTGAAACGCCGCGTCTTGGCGAGGCTGAGCGATCAGCCGGCTTTTTTTGCGGCCTTCGCCTGGTACGCCTTGAGCTGCTGCTCGAGGGCGTCGGCGATCGGCTGCGCGACGGGCTTGCCGTTGGCCCACTGCGAGGCCTTCACGAGCGTGGTCGACGCCGCCTCGGCGAGGTGCGCGCGGCGATGACGCGACAGCTTCGAGAACGCCGTCTGCGAGTCAGTGGGGTTGTTACGGAGGGAGGGCTGGAGGAATCCGCGCATGGCGGGCGGTTTCTAGCGGGTAACGCCAGCAATGTCGAGCAGGTGCTTCAGAGCCCGAAGATCGAGAGGCCGCAGGCCTCGCGGGTCATCATGGTGGCGGTCGCCGTGTCCGGGGACTTCGTATCGTATTTCACGATGCCGGAGGCCTGCGCCGTCCCCGTGATCCGGGCCGCGCCCGTCGAGTGCGCGAGGTCCTGGAGGGCGACGGCGATGGGCCCCAGCGATTTCGCCTCGGCTTTTGCGAGCTTTTCGCAGGCGATGGGCGTGGTGCGCCAGGCCGCGTCGAGGCGGAACCCGAAGTCGGTGGGCTGGATGCTCCCGGTCACGTTCGCGAGGAACGGGCCGAGCGTGGCGGTCGTTTGCGTGAGCTCGAGGGGCTTGCCGGGAAGGCCCGAAGCGGCGCCCTCGACCTTGATGTCGACCGGGGATTTCAGGCCTTTCAGGCGCACTCCGAAGAGATCGAGGCGACCCGTTCCCTCGAAGCGCGTCGACGGGCTCTGACCGCCGTCGATCTTCAGCTCGACCTCGGTGCCGGGATCGGCCGGGAGCCCGAGATCGTCGGGCCGGATGCCGAGCCGCGCGAACGGCGACCGCGCGACGTGGATCGTGAGATGCGTCGCCGAGCCCTTCCCCCAGACAAGCAGCGCGCTGGGTCCGTCAGGAACCGGGGGGTCGAGCAGGATGCGGAGCCGCGACGCGTTCGGGTTCCGATCGAACGAGCCCGCCCACGGGCCGAGCGTCGTGCGCGGCGTCTTCACGTTGAAGTGCCCGACGCTGGCGCGGATCTCCTCGGCGCCCACCGCCTTCGATTCGAAGTCGGTCCCGACCTCGACGGCGTCGAGGCTGGTGCCCTCGCCGAGGAGGCCCGTCCACGCGAGGTGCGCCGAGACGACCGAGACCTTGCGTGCCTCGCCGCCGGTGCCGGCGAGACGCGCGCGGTTGTCGTCGTACAGGGCGAGCATGGCGGGCCCGACCGTGCTCATGGGACCGTCGAGCTTCATGTCGAGCCCGCGGACGCGGATCTCCTTCGCGGAGAATCCCGTCGCGAAGATCTCGTCGGCGCGGATCTCGGCTCCCGGGACGCGCTGCGCCTTCGCGCTGATGCCGCGCACCGTCACGCCGCCGAGACCGATGCCGACGCGCTCGACGGTCAGGTCGATGCCTGCCTCGCGCGCGTTCGCGAGCAGGCGGTCGCGCACGATCATCGGCAAGAGCAGGAGCACGCCGGCGAGAGCCAGGACGACGACGACGAGGACGACGGCGAGCTTGGTCCAGTTGCCGCCGCGTGCGCCGGCGCTGAGCGGGATCGCCTTCGTGGACGGACCGACGTGCTGCGGCGCGGCCTGGACCGGGAGCGCGCTGTCGTCGAGCTCGAGACCTTTCTTGCGTGGCGAGGCGTTCGCAGGCTTGTCGCCGCCGTCTCCGTTCGGTTCGTGGCGAGGGAGGCTCGGCGAGCTCCGCTTCGCGACGAGCGCGCGTACGTCGAGCATGCCGGGGCCGTTGGTGGGCTTCGCGTCGGGATCGCCGTCCGGCGGCGGCGGTGGCGGCGGTGGCGGCGGTGGCGGGGGCGTGTCGAGGCCGATGGGCGCGGGCGCCGGACCGCGCGGGCTCGCGGCCGCCGGCGCAGCGAGCGCGGGACCGGCGGCCGGCGCAGGTGCGGGAGCGACGGCGCGCGGCTCTTCCGGCTGAGGCGCGGTGGCGCGCGGGCGATCGGGAAGAGGTCCGAGCTCGGCCACGAACGATGCGCTTGCTGCGCTCGGGGCGCTCGCTGCGGCGGCGCGCTTCGTGACGCTCTCCGGGCTCGGCGCGATGTTCGGGGTGCGCGCCGCGAGCTGCGCGCGACGCTCCTTCGCGCCGTCGGAAAAGTTCGACTTCGCCCACGTCGCGACGTCCGCGACGTAGCCCTCGTCCATCATCGCCGCTTCGATCGCGGTCTGCATCGCGAGCGCGGACGGATAGCGATTACCCGGATCACGATCGAGCGCGCGCTCGATGATCGCCCCGACGAGCGGCGGCACCGAGTCGGGCAGCGGGTCCGGCGCTCCACCGGCGAGCAATCGATGAAGCGTCGCAGCGTCGTTCCCCGCGTCGAACGGAGGATGCCCGGCGAGCATGCGATAGAGCGTCGCCCCCACCGAGAACACGTCGGTGTACGGTCCGAGCCGCTCGCGGAGCGCCTGTTCCGGCGCCATGTAGTGCAGCTTGCCCTTCAGCGAGCCGGCCGCCGTATCGCCGCCGATGCGGTCCGCCGCGACCGCGATGCCGAAGTCGATCACCTTCACGTCACCGCGCACGCTCACGAGGATGTTCTGCGGGGACACGTCGCGATGGACCACCCCGCGCGGATTCCCGTCGGCGTCCTTCAGCGAGTGCGCGGCGTGGAGGCCCGCGCACGCATCCGCGACGATCCGCAGGGCGACGCCCGTGGGCACCGGTACGGCCTCCTTCGCGCGACGCGCCATCGCCGTCATCACCGCGCCGAGGGACTCGCCATCGACGTACTCCATGACGAGGTAGAGGACGTCGTTCGACTCGCCGAGATCGAAGATCTGCGCGACGTGCGGATGTTCGATCGACGAAGCGATGCGTGCCTCGTCGAGGAACATGCTGCGGAACGCCGGGTCGTCGGCGAATCGCGGGTGGATGCACTTGAACGCGAACAGCTTCTCGAAGCCGTGCTTGCCCTTCTGGCGCGCGACCCAGACATGCGCCATGCCGCCCTCACCGATGGGCGACACGAGCTCGTAGCGATCGACGAGTGTGCCGGGAGAGAGCACGACCGGAGTATAGACGCTGCGCGTGCCGGCAACTGGGCGAAGGCGGGTGGGAACGTGGTATTTTCCCGGTCGACATGGCGTCGGTCCTCGTCTCCACGCGCGTCAGCATGGCCTCGGCTCCCGCCGACGTGTGGCCGCTGATCACGGACACGGATCGCACGAACCGTCTCTTGCTCGGCAAGCCCGCGGTGTACCGGCCCATCGAGAAGGGCGTGAAGAGCAGCGCGCGCTTCGTCGCCGAGACGAGCGCCGCGGGCTTCGCGATGTCCTACGAGGAGGCGCCGTTCGAGTGGACGCTCAACAAGTCGTTCAGCGTCTATCGCAAGATGCGGAGCGGCGTCCTCAAGGCGTACACGTTCGGCATCACGCTCGAGCCGACGAACGCCGGAGGAACGGACGCCACCGTTCGTCTCGAGCTCGAGCCGCGGCACTGGCTCTTCCGACCGATCATCGATCTGCAGGCGCGCCGTGTCGTGCAGGGCATGGCGCGTCTCGCCGATCAGATCGATGCGCACCTGCGAGACAACGCGCCGAGCCCGTACCTCGAGCCGGCGGCGCCGGCGAACGACGAACGCCTCGCGTACGCGGAGAAGGAGCTCGGCAAGCGCGATCTCGACAAGAAGGTCATCGCCAAGATCATCGAGCTGCTTCGTCACGGCCCCGACGCCGATCTCCTGCGCATCAGGCCCTTCGAGCTCGCGGTGCAGCTCGGCCTCGAGCAGCGCGAGACGCTGCGCGTGCTGCTTCATGCCGTCACGGCGGGGATCGTCGATCTCCGCTGGGCGCTCGTGTGTCCGAGCTGTCGCACGGCGAACGATCAGGTGTCCTCGCTCGCCGACCTCGGCGACGGTGGTCACTGCCAGATGTGTGACATCAGCTATGGCATCGAGCTCGATCGCGCCGTCGAGGCGACGTTCCGCCCCCACGAGAGCGTTCGCGTCGTCGAGGACCGGATGTTCTGCATCGGCGGCCCGTTCCGCACGCCGCACGTCATCGTGCAGGCGAACATCGAGCCGAACGCCACGCGCACGCTCGAGGCGCCTGCCGAGATCGGTCGCTATCGGCTCTTCGGTCGCGGCGGAGCGATGGCGTCGCTCGAGGTGCGCGAAGGCGCGCCGGAGGAGGTCACGGCAAAGCTGCTCGCCGACTCCGTCGTTCCCGGCGAGCTGCACGTCGCGCCGGGTGGCCGCGTGATCGTCGAGAGCAAGACCGACGAGCCGCTGCACGTGAAGATCGAGCGGCTCGGCTATGCGAGCCTTGCTGCCACCGCGCACGTCGTCACGACGATGAGCGAGTTCCGGCGCCTGTTCTCGAAGGATCTGCTGAAGCCGAGCACGCCGCTCAAGGTCGGTCACTGCGCGATCCTCTTCAGCGATCTCACCGGCTCGACCGCGCTCTACACGAAGGCGGGAGACGCCGCGGCGTTCCGCCTCGTCGACGATCACTTCGACGTGCTCCGAAAGGCGATCGACGCGCATCGCGGGACCGTCGTGAAGACGATGGGCGACGCGGTGATGGCGTCGTTCCTCGAGCCGAAGGCGTGCCTCGCCGCGGCGATTGCGTGCCTGCGCGGGTTCGAGACCTTCCGCAAGACGCATCCCAACGGCGCCGATACCGGCCTCAAGCTCGGGATGTTCTCGGGGCCTTGTTACGTCGTGACCGCGAACGACACGATCGACTACTTCGGTCAGACGGTGAACTGCGCCGCGCGCGTGCAGCACCTCGCCGACAGCGGCGAGATCGTCTTCGAAGAGAGCGTGTACGACGGTCTCGCGGACGACGATCGCGCGCAGCTGGAGCTCGTCGAGAAGCTCACCGCGAAGGTGAAGGGCGTCGAGGAGCCTCTCCGCCTCGTGCGCACGCGACTCAATGAGCGTGCGTGATTCTCGTCCCGAGAATCGCGCAGGCTCATCTCGTTTCTACTCATGCGGGAACTTCGTTCCCCTCGCCGGCGATGGCCGGCGAGCCTCCCCTCACTCGCCTTCGGCGAACCGTGCTGCGCACGGCACGATGAGGGCCTCGCGCTCTGTCGTCTCACGTCGTGCGGAGCACGACGGTCGCCGCAGGCGAAACCAGGGGGTCCCGACACGGAGTGGCGGGGGGCGGAGCCCGGAAGGGTGAAGGTTTCTCTGATCAGAGAGCGCAATCGCGCTGTCTGATCAGAGAAACGTGACGTAGCCGCCGGTGAAGGTGATGCCGAACGTCACGCCCAGCGTGCTCGGGAACGAAGGCTGCGCCGCGCTCGGGTTCGCGAGCCCGACGTAGAAGCGGAGATCGGGCGACACCGCATAGAGCGGATGCGAGCCGTGGCCCTCGGAGATCGCGATGGCGAGCGCCTCGAGCTCGATGCCCTGGAATGCGAGCGATCCTTCGCGCAGCACCTCGTGCGCGCGGACGCCGTTGAAGACGAGCACGCGTCCGGCGCGGTGCATGCGCTCGAGATCGAGCGGCAGCGTGTACGTCGTCAGCGCTTCCCAGACCACCGGCCAGCGCAGCTCCTGGTCGAGCGTCGTGATGTGACCGCGTCCGCCGGCTTGGCCTCGCGTGTCGAGATGAAGCGAATCGGAGATGCCGAAATTGACCTCGGCGATCGACCGCGCGCGACGACCCGGCAAGAGGCTGCCCCATCGATAGGAGAGGCCCACCGACGCTCCGACGCCGGGCAAGAAGAAGTCGACGGGTGCCGACGGCGGTACGAGGACGGCGCCGCCGGTGGCGATGAACGCTTGCACCGCCCAGCCGTGATCGAGGTGGCCGATCGGATGCTGCTGTTGCGTATCGCTCTGCGCTTCCGGGAGCTGCGCGAGGAGCGGTTGCAGGAGGCTCACTCCGGGATCGGCATCGATCGCGGCGTCGCGCGCATCGTTGCTCTCGACGTCACCGAGGCCCGCGCTGCGCTCCGCGGCGAGCACGCCTGCGATGATCGAAGGATCGACGGCGCCCGGGATTCGCTGCACGTCGACGCCCGCGGGCGGCGGCACCGCGAGATCGCGGAGCTTGGCGATCGACGCGGTCGCGCTGCGAACGAGGCTCATCGCGTGCTTCGGTCCGGCGGGGAGATCGCGGCGATGCGCGGCGTCGACCGTCCACCACGGTCGCGGGTCGACCTCCGTGCCGAGCGTCAGCAGCGCGAGATCGCCGAGGCCGTCCGCGTACGCCTGAACGCGCTCGGGATCGAGCGCGATCGCGAAGGCGAGCTCGGCGCGCGCGATCGCGGCGGCGACGTGGATGCGGTCCGAGGAGTCGGCGGTGAACCCGAGATAGCCGTCGCCCGACGTCGTCCAGCACGGCGTGAGACCGGCCATCTCGAGGGTGCCGGTCGAGAGCGACGAGCACGACTCGTGGCTCATGGCGCGTCGCACCGCGAGGCCTTCGGCGTTGAACGAGTCGTGACGTAACCGCACCGCGTCGCGCCCGAGCGCCCACGAGGCGTCGCTCATCGCGAGGTGACCCGAGGCGAACGCGTCCTCGAGGAAATGGATCGCGAACGCGTGCTCGAGGAGCGCCTCCACGCGTCGGCCCTTCGCGGCGAGGACGAGCGAGCGCATGTGGTGGAAGACGATGCGCCCCAGCTGATCGTCGATGCGTCCCTGGCTCGCGAGATCGCGGAGCACGTCGTCGAAGGGGCGGCCCACGTCGCGGAAGTGAACGCGCGTCGCTCGCGCGCGCGTCACGTAACCGGAGTCGATGAAGTAGAGCGCGACGTCGAGGTCGTGCACGTAGGACATGCGATCGACCGAGGTCTGTCCGCGGAGCACGTTCTGGCGGAAGCGGTGCCACTCGTAGGCGACGGTCGAGACGAGGTCGACGCCCTTGGTTCCGGTGAGGACGGTGCGGAGCTCGTCCACGTCGGAGGCGTGGTCGCCGGCGAGACCCGGCAGCGCGATGTACGGAACGCATTTGACGCTCGCGGGCGTCTGGATCATCGCCGTGCGGAGCGGCACGCCGCGGAGCACCTCGTCGAGGGAGACGTCCGTCCGCTCGCAGAGGTTCAGGCCGTCGCCGCGTGCGGCGGCGACGGCGTCTCCGATGATCGCGCGCAGCTCCGGCGCGAGCGCGGCATGGCCGTCGTGGAGCAGCACGACGTGCTCCGGGAAATACCAGGCGTTCGCGCGGCTCGACGCGAGGATCGTGGCGACGAGGGTGAGAGCGAACGCGAGTAGGCGCCCACGCATCGGGGCGCGACGTTAGCACGATGCGAGAATCGAGATCGGACGCGCGACGCCAACGCGCGACGCCGACGCGCGACGCCGGAGGCGACCTAGATCCCGTCCACGACGTTCAGGAACAGGTTCGCGACCTGCTCGTGCCCCTTGGGCGTCGGATGGATGCAGGTGAGATCGAACCAGAGCTCTGCGCCCGGACCGCGGTAGCACTGCAACGTCGCATCGTCGCGGCGGTAGCCGTGCCCGCAGAAGTGCTCGAGCAAGAAGATCATGTCGGTCTTCGTATCGGCTGCAATCTGCATGTATCGCTCTTGCAGATGGACGATCGCGGGCGCGCCGTCCGGATACGTACCGCTCATGCCGGCGAGCTGGGAAGCCGGGCAGCTCGCGAGGTCGCCGGACGTGTCGGTGAACTCGTAGACGTTCGCGAACGTGACGAAGACGCCGTTCGGGAAGCGACCGGGCGCTTGCAGCCAATCGATGGCGGCGCGGAGGCGATCGGCGGAGGCGTCGGCCTGCACCATCGCGTCGGCGGTGTTGAGCTTGTTGCGCGCCCAGGATGCGATGTCGTTGCCGCCCATGGTCATGACGACGAGCGTCCGCTTCGGCTCGGTCGCGCCGGGAAAGCACGTCGTGAGCTGGTTCTTGCCGTCGAGGAAGTCTCCCGTGTCGGCGCCCCATGCCGAGCAATCGGAGAC
>FTCS01003150.1_pt1 | contig 10888 bp, 12 predicted proteins | sample 1639391 | NCBI WGS metagenome assembly FTCS01 (sample SAMEA3914864, study PRJEB12502) | metagenome | biome: forest; material: soil | place: USA | collected 2012-03-12 | depth 0.3 m | reverse complement strand
GGCGGGCGGCTCCTCGAGAAGCTTCAGGAACGCGTTGGCCGCCTGGTCGGAACCTTCCTGGACGACCATCTGCTCGGCGTCGCCGATGACGAGCACTTTTCGCCTCGCGAGCGCGGGCGACATCGACGCCGTCTGGACGAGGGCGCGGATCGTGGCGACGAAGATGCCTTGCTCGCCCGTCGACCCCTCGTAGACGCCGTCGTTCGTATCGAGACGCTCGCGGATCGCTTCGCCCATGTCGTCGCGGATCTCTTCGATGTCGTCCGGGTTCTTCTTTAGCCGCTCGCGCGGGAAGAACCACTGGAGATCCGGATGACGGAGATCCGACGACATCTTGCACGCGCGGCACTTTCCGCAAGGCGCTTCGCCCGGGTTCTCGCACAGCAGGAGCCTGCCGAGCCAGAGCGCGATCTGCTGCTTGCCGATGCCGCGCGGGCCGGCGAGCAGGAGGCTCGCCGGTAGTCGTCCGTGGACGGCCATTTCGCGGAGGCGTTCACGGATGACCGTGTGGCCATAGATGGGGAGGAGTGGCACATCCGAAAGTTACGCTGTACGGTCATATGTCCGCCAACCGCAATGAGCTCATGCATCTTCATCAGTCTCTCGCCATCGCTCTCGTCATGACGTTGATCTCGAATCCCGCCGACGCGCAGCGCGCCCGTGCGCGCGACCTCGGCGTGAAGCCTGGCGTCTTTCAACCTGGAAAACTGAACGCGATCACCGACGTCGCCGGCGTGCGCGTCGGTCAGACCACCATCGTCGAAGGGGACTCGATCCGCACCGGCGTCACCGCGATCCTCCCGCACGGCGGGAATCTGTTTCAGGACCGCGTGCCCGCGGCGCTCCACGTTGGAAACGGGTTCGGCAAGGTCACCGGTGTGACGCAGCTTCGTGAGCTCGGCGAGCTCGAGACTCCCATCCTGCTCACGTGCACGCTCTGCGTGTGGCGCGCGGCCGACGCGATGGTCGGATATCTCCTCGAGCAGCCGGGAATGCAGAACGTGCGTTCCATCAATCCAGTCGTGGCCGAAACGAACGATGGGACACTGAATGACATTCGAGCGCGGGCGGTGAGGCCAGAGCACGTGCGCTCGGCGATCACGTCGGCGTCGATGGGACCGGTCGCCGAGGGCGCGGTCGGGGCCGGCGCGTCCACGGTTGCGTTCGGGTGGAAGGGCGGCATCGGTACGTCGTCGCGCGTGCTGCCGAAGTCGCTGGGCGGGTATACCGTCGGCGTTCTGGTGCAGACCAACTACGGCGGCATTCTCCAGGTGCTGGGCGCGCCAGTCGGGAAGGAGCTCGGCCAATACGCCTTCAAGCGCGAGGCCGAGTCGCCCGGCGAGCGCGGCGATGGATCGTGCGTGATGGTGATCGCGACGGACGCGCCGTTGTCGGATCGCAACCTTCAGCGTCTGGCGGCGCGGGCAATCATGGGGCTGTCACGGACGGGCTCGTCGGCATCGAATGGATCGGGTGATTACGTGCTCGCGTTCTCGACGAGCGACAAGGTTCGCCGGCGGTTTGATGCACAGCGCCTGGCGACCGAAGAGCTCGCCAACGAGCCGATGTCCGGTCTGTTCCAGGCCGCCGTGGAAGCGACCGAGGAAGCGCTCTACAATTCGCTGTTCATGGCGACGACGACGATGAGCAACGGCCATACGGTGCAAGCGCTTCCACTCGACAAGGTCAGGGAGATTCTGACGAAGTACAGGGTGGTGGACAGGTAGGCATGGATCGTGAGAGGTGCGTTCTCGGAAACCTTCAAACCGAGGACGATCACGATGAGCGATAGACGAAGCACGCGCCAGGAACGCGCGGGCGGCAGCTCGGACGAGCACATTTTGGATCGCCAGAAGCAGCTCGAGCGCCAGACCGAGACTGACGACGAGCGCCGGGCGATTCCCGGGGCTCCGGGCGACGCGCGGCGGGGTCGGCCCGCGGAGCGGGGGGAGCCGGAGGAAGCGCGGGACCGGGTGGACGAAGCCTCGGAAGAGAGCTTTCCGGCGAGCGATCCGCCGCAGCAGCCGTGAAGGCCCGCGATCAGTACTTTGCTTGACAAAGAACTTGCCATGATTGGCGTAGCGCGTTAAGCTACGCCACCATGGCACCTGTTACCCCGCTCCGGCCGCGCCGGTCCGAGCCGCCCGAGATGCAAGCGCGGGCGATGGATAATTTGCGGTTCATTCGCGGCATCATGGAAAGCGCCGCGACCTTTACCGCCGTCTCCGGCTGGGGCCAGGTCCTGATCGGCATCACGGCCATTGGCGCGTCGCTCGTGGCGGCGCGGCAGAGCCTCTGGGCCTGGGTCGCCATCTGGGTCGCCGAGGCGGGGATCGCGACCGGCATCTCCATCGCGTCGATGGCGATCAAGTCGCACGCGGCGAACGTGCCGCTGCTCTCCGGTCCCATGAGAAAACTCATATTGAGCTTCTCGCCGCCGATGATCGTCGGCGCGGTGCTCACCGCGGCATTCGTGGACCGCGGACTGTACGCGTTCCTGCCCGGCGTGTGGATGCTGCTCTACGGCGCGGCGGTGGTGAGCGCCGGCACGTACTCGGTTCGTATCGTTCCCGTGATGGGCGCCGCGTTCATGTTACTGGGCGCGCTCGCGCTCGTGGCTCCCGTCGCCTGGCATACCTGGATCATGATCGCCGGTTTCGGGGGACTCCATATCGTCTTCGGAATCTGGATCGCGCGGAGGCACGGTGGCTAAACCGCAACGCCGCCGCAAGGCGGCCGCCGAAGAACACAAGGACGTGGCGGCGCCTCTGCGCACCGTGCGCGGCAAAGGCGCGGCCGAAGGCCCGCTGGCGCTCGACCGTCTCATTCACGAGCGCCTGCGTCTTGGCATTCTGAGCGCGCTGGCCGTGAACGAGTCGCTGAGCTTCAACGACCTCAAGAAGCTCATGGCGACCACCGACGGCAATCTCAGCGTGCACGCGCGCAAGCTCGAGGAGGCGAAGTACATCGAGTGCACCAAGTCGTTCGAGGGCCGCATGCCCAAGACGGAGTACTCGATCACGCCCTCCGGTCGCCGCGCGCTCGAGCGATATCTCGATCACATGGAAGCTCTCATCCGGTCGACGCGCGAGCGTTAACTCTCGGTTAACGTCGCGCCCTCTTACTCGTCATTTTGACATGAAGCGATCGATTGCCGCTCCGTCGGCCTATCCGGGTTTCGCGGGGATTCACGTCGGCATCATCATGGATGGCAACGGGCGGTGGGCCAACGCCCGCGGCATGCCGCGCACGGCGGGCCATCGCGCCGGCGTTCGCACCGCGCGCAAGATCGTCGAGGCGGCCACCCGTTCGAACATCGTGGGGACGCTGACGCTCTACGCGTTCTCGTCGGACAACTGGAGCCGCCCCACGCCGGAGGTCGGCGCCCTGATGCGGCTGCTCCGGCGTTCTCTCCAGATCGAATCGAAGCGCTGCCTCGAGAACGGCGTGCGCCTCACGATCGTCGGACGTCGCGATCGCCTCCCCGCGTCGCTTCTGGTCGCGATCCAGGAAGCGGAAGCGGTCACGGCCCATGGCCGCAACCTGCACCTGCGCGTCGCCATCGATTATTCAGCGCGCGAGTCGATCATGCAGGCGGCGACGCTCGCCAACGGCGAGCAGCTCAATCGCGAGAAGTTCGCGGTGCTGCTCGCCAGGGCGAACCACGATCCGTTCCCGATCCGTGACGTCGACCTGCTGGTGCGCACCGGCGGCGAGCAGCGCCTCAGCGACTTCCTGCTCTGGGAGTGCGCGTACGCGGAGTTCTATTTCACGCGCGAGATGTGGCCGCAGTTCACCGACAAGGAATTCCTGCTCGCGCTCAGTGAATTCCAGGGCCGCGAACGCAGGTTCGGCGCGGTCACGGCCCAGGCCGCCAGCTAGCTCTTCAACAGCCTGATAGTTCCGGATCCGGCTTCGATGCGGATCCGGGCGTGCCCTTCGCCGATCCGACCGCGAATGTGGCTGCGCTCGAATCGCTGCGTCGTCACCGCGAAATCGGTCTGGATGCCGCCGCTGCCCGTCTCGATGTCGATGTCGCCGCCCTGACTCGCGGGCAGACGAAGGGTGACGCCTCCCGAGCCGGCTTCCGCCACCAGGTTCTCGACCACCGACAGGAAGCTGAGGTCGATCCCGCCGCTCCCCGCGTCCACGCTCACATCGGGCGCCTTGACCCGATCCAGTCGCAGGCCGCCCGAGCCGATGTCGACCTTGAGCGTTCTTACATCGACGTCGCTACCGCGAATCGAGCCCGAGCCGGTGTCCATGAGCAGGCTTTCGCCGCGGACGCCGGTAATCGTCACACCGCCGGAGCCGGTGTCGAGCACGACCTCACCGTTGGCATCGACGACTTCCACGCCTCCCGAGCCCGTCTCGAGGCTGAGCCGTCCGCGCGTGTGCTCGGACCGCACGCGCGCGGCAGCGACGCTCACGCGCACGTCGCCGTCCACGTTGGTCACGACGGCCTCCCCGACGCCCCAATGCACCACGATCCGCTGGCCCTTCGGCACGCCGACGACGAGATCCGCATACGCCTCGAGACCGGAACCCGACGCGCGGATGTCGACCCGATTGCGGCTGCCCCAGTCGCCGTGGTCGTTGTCGTCGAACGTGCCGTCGTCGTTCACGCGAAGCTGTGTGCGTCCGCGAAAATTGGCGTCGGGATAGACGATCTGATCGGCCGGATACACGACGCGGAGCGAGTTGAATCCGTGCACGTCGCCGGTGGCGACCCGCAGCTTCGCGGCGTCGCGGCCTCCACGCGTGATGTCGACGCTCAGCTGCGAGCCGGTCGCCGCCTGAAGTCTGAGCTTGCCGGCGAGGTTGTAGACTGAAACTCGATCGCCCGATAGCGTGTGATGCTCGGTCTGGGCGGCGAGCGACGCGCCGAGCGGCGCGGCGAGCAAGCCAAGCGCGGCGGCATAGAGCGTTCGATTAGAAAATCTCATTGCGACGGTGTCCGGTCGGAGGTGGGAATGTCACCGGCTGAGACAGTCTGGGGAACGGCTTGGTTTGAATGGTCGAGGCTGGCGTGTCCGGCCGACCGGTGGCAATTTGGCCGTCTCCCACCACAGGACCGTCCATGAAGGTCTGGCTCACGAGAATCGGCTATGTCGTTGGCGCCCTGGTCGCGCTCATCCTGATCGTCGTCAGCGTCGTATATGGGATGAGCGAGTCTCGATTTCGCCGCACGTACAAGGTCGTGCCCGAGCGCCACGCGTTCTCGGCCGACAGCGCGGTCATCGCGCGCGGACTGCACCTCGCCCAGACGATCGGTTGCGCCGATTGCCACGGGGAAGGACTCTCCGGCCGCGCGGTGATCGATGCCTCGCCCATGGGCCGGATCGTCGCGCCGAACCTCACGAGCGGGAAGGGAGGGATCGGTCGGAGCCTCACCGCGGAGAGCGTCGAGCGCGCCGTGCGGCACGGCGTTTCGCGCGCCGATCGTCCCCTCAAGATCATGCCCGCCGACGAGTACCAGCATTTGAGCGACGCGGATTTCGCGGCGATCGCGTCCTATGTGCATTCTCTCAAATCGATCGACAACGAGCTCCCGCCGAACAACATCATGTTGTTGCCGCGCGCGCTGCTCGTGACGGGCCAGCTCCCGATGCTCGCCGCCGAGCGAATCACGGCCGAACCTCCGATGTCCGTGACGCCCGGTCCGACGCTGGAGTACGGCGGCTATCTCGCCCTCGTCGGCGGGTGCCGCGGCTGCCACGGATCGGGACTTTCCGGCGGCAAGATCCCCGGCGGCGATCCGTCATGGGGACCGGCGGCCAACCTCACGCGCTCGGGTAACATCGGGAAATGGACGAAGGCGGAGTTCATGTCCACGCTGCGCACCGGGAAACGCCCCGACGGCTCTTCGCTCAAGGACTACATGCCGTGGCGCCAGGTCGGCCGCATGACCGACGACGAGCTCACGGCGGTCTGGCTGTACCTCAACTCCGTTCCGGCGAAGGAACTCGGAAACCGATGACCGCGGCGCGCTAGCGCACGTGGTCGATCGCCCACGTCCAGTACACCGCATCTTCGGGCGTCATGTTTCCGCGCGGCGCGAGACGCGCGTCCTCGTAGCCGTAGCGACCGATATCGAGCAGGTACTGGGCGCGTGACATCAACGTGCCGCGGCACAAATGCTCGTCGGTCGGCGGACTCGCGAGCTCGGTGCGCAGGCGCTCGATCAATTCGTCCGTCACGCGCGCCGGGATGCGGTGGCGTTCCGACGGATAGATGAAGGTGAACAGGATCAGGTAGCTCAGCAATAGCTGCCAGTACGGCTCGAACCGCAGCATCAGCCGATCCCAATCAAGCCGCTCGGCGCAGGAACGCAGAATGTGCGCAACGTCGGCGCCGTCGTACCGCTCGCGTTCCATCACGAACGCCTTCTGCCAGAGCAGCTCTTCGACCGGAGCGATCTTGACCGGCATCCCGAGCACGTCGGCTTCGATGGCGTTCGTGAACCAGATGTCGTCCACGCGGCAGACGCCATTGCCGGAGCTGAACACGAGATCGACCACGTCGTTTCCCTGCACGGCCTTGGCGAGCCAATGGGGGAATGCGACCTCGGTGTGATAGCCCGCCACGCGCAGAGCCTCGAGGCCCGCGTCGAGGTCGTCGCGCTTGAGGAAGAGGTCGAAGTCCTTCGTCTCGCGGACGATGCCGGTGTAGTTCAGCAGCGCGTGTGAGCCCCCGACGAGAAACGGAACGCGCGCGTCGCTCAGGACATGAAGCGTGCGCCGATAGAACGCGTTGGTTCCCTTGCCGGGATCGTCGAAGGTCGATTGATAGGCCACGGCGCCCTCGAATTGCAAAACAGTGGCCCAAAAACTTCAGTACGATGCCGCATGCCTGCACCCGTACCGGGCGAGCTCGTCCGCGTCGCCGCCCTCGCCGACATCCACTATTCGAAAAACTCCGCGGGGAGTATGGCCCCGCTGTTCGAGCAGATCGTCGAGGCAGCGGACGTGCTCGTTCTCTGCGGCGATCTGACCGACTACGGACTCGCCGAGGAAGCGAGGGTCCTCGCGAAAGACCTCGCGTCCGTGAAGATCCCGGTGGTTGGAGTGCTCGGCAATCACGACTTCGAGGCCGAAGAGCAGAAGGAGATCGCGCAGGTGCTTGGGGACGTCGGCATGCATTTGCTCGACGGCGACGCATGGACGTACCGCAATGTCGGATTCGCGGGCGTGCGTGGATTCTGCGGCGGATTCGGACGCGGCGCGTTGGGGCCGTGGGGCGAGCGGATCGTCAAGGACTTCGTGCACGAGGCGGTCGAGGAGGCGCTCAAGCTCGAGGCCGCGCTCGCGCGGATCGAAATGCCGAATCGCATCGCGCTCATGCACTACGCGCCGATTCGCGATACGGTCGAGGGCGAAGCGCTGGAAATCTTTCCATTTCTCGGATCAAGCCGTCTCGAGGATCCGCTCATGCGCTTTCAGGTGACGGCGGTATTTCACGGGCATGCGCACAAGGGAGCGCCGGAAGGAAAAACGCAGACGGGGATTCCCGTGTTCAACGTCGCGCACGCGGTGCTCAAGTCGAACTATCCGGATCGTCCGCCGTTTCGGGTGTTCGAGGTTCACACGGCCGCGGAGTCGACGGAGCCCAGTGTCACGCCGGTGGGCGATCGTCGCCACTGGGGACGCCGGGCGACCGATCGCGCTCCGTCGTCATCCTGAACTGCTCAGAATGGCCGTTCCAGTTTCTCGAGTCCGGCCGCCATGTCGCGGCGGCCAAAGCCGAGCCGGAAATGATTTCCCTGATACCCGAACTGTGACGCGGGAAGAAGCAGCACACCTTCCCGCTCGACGAGTCGCGCCGCGAATTCGTCGACGTTGCCGCCGAGATACTCGGGGAAGCACACGCTGCCTGCGCGCGGACGAACCCACGCAAAGCGATCCATGTTGCGCGCGAAGAAGTCGTCCAGCAGCGCCAGGTTCGCGGCGATGATGCCGTGCGTGCGCGCGAGCACGGTCTCCTTCGCGCGCAAGGCGATGAGGGATAGAATCTCGCTCGGCGCCGCGTTGCAGATCGTGGTGTAGTCCTTCGACGCGGCGATCCGCGCGCGCAATGCGCGGTCACGCGTGGCGATCCAGCCCACGCGCACCCCGGCGAGTCCGAACGCTTTCGACATGACGCCGAGGCTGAGGGCGCGCTCCGTGCAGGAGCTGGCCGCGGGCAGCGTGGGCGCGCCGTGCTCCAGGAGGCGATACACCTCGTCGGAGAACAGGTGCGCGCCGTGCAACTCGGCGATCGATATCAGGCGCGCCAACTGATCGCCGGGGATCTGCGCGCCGGTGGGGCTGTGCGGAAAGTTGATGACGATCGCCTTCGTGTTCGGCCGCATCGAGGCGGCGACCGCGTCGACGTCGAGCGACCAATCGCGCCGGTCGAGGGGCACGAGCGTGACCGACGCGCCAATCGACCGTGCGACTTCGTACAGGGACTGGTACGCCGGCCACACGACGACCGCGTGATCGCCCGGCGCGAGCAGCGCGTGCATCGCGAGGAACACGCCTTCTTCGGCGCCGGCGAACGTGATCACGTCGTCGGCGGTGTGACCGTCGTAAAGCCTCGCGATCTCGTCGCGCAACGCGGGGAGACCGAGCGACTCGGTGTACCCGAGGCTCAGCGACTCCCAACGCCGGCGTGAGTCGTCGTCCGCCAGCTCCAGCACCTCGGCGAGACGATACGGCTCGGCGTCGGAGGCGCAGAGCACGTGCTTCACCGCGAACTCCCACCGGGCGAAATACCGCTCGAGTGTGAAGTCCGCGATGCGCATCATCAGCGCTGGGTGATCACGCCGCAGGCAATGCGGCCGCCCGAGTTGCCGGACGGATCGGTCGTGTAATCGTCGCGCGCCGCGTGCACGACGATCGCCGCGCCGTCCGCGTCGAGCAAGGCGTTCTGGCCTTTGAGCGTGACGCCCGGCAGCACCGCTTCGAAGTGGAGCGCGCCCACCGGCGGCGTATCGATGTTCGGCATGTCGCCGAGGTGCGGACCGTTCGCGTTGCGGAAGCCGTGTTGCTTTCCGGACGGATTGAAATGTCCGCCCGCCGACGTGAACGGCGCTTCACACTTGCCCACCGCGTGGATGTGAATGCCGTGGGCCCCCACTCCGAGGTCGCTCACGGTGCCCGTGACGAGCACGCCGGCGTACGTGTCGACCAGCGTTGCATTGCCCACCGTTTTTCCCGCCGTATCGCGGATCGTGGCAACGGCGGATGTTTGCGGCGCGATCACCGGAACGACCGGCTTCGGTGCCGGCTTCGCGGGGCCCGGCGCGGGCGTCTGGTGTGCCGGGGTAGACGTGCAGGCAGCCGCGGCGATCGTCGCCGCGAGGTACAGGGACCTGCGATTTCGTATGCTCATTTCGTTATGGGGATGAGTTCCGCGGCCGCGGCCGTCACACGATCCAACGCCTCGGCCGGCGTCGAGCCGGTTGCTGAGAGATGTCCCATCTTCCGCCCGGGACGGGCGCCGCGCTTTCCGTAGAGATGCACCCGAACCCCAGAGTGCGCCAGGATCGCGTCCCAGCGCGGTGATCCACGTTCCCAGAGCTCGCCAAACAAATTGAAAATTGCGCCGGGGCGAAGCGCCGTCGGGTCGCCGAGCGGCAGGTCGCACACCGCGCGCACGAGCTGCTCGAACTGGCTCGTGGCGCACGCAACTTCGGTTTCGTGGAAGGAGTTGTGCGGGCGCGGCGCGAGCTCGTTCACGAGGAGCGTGCCGTCCTTCAGCATGAACATCTCGACGGCGAGGACCCCTTCTAGCTGAAAGGCGTTCGCGATCCCGCGCGCGATCTCTTCAGCATCGCGCAGCACGCCGGGCGGCAACGGCGCCGGGAGCACCGACCACGCGAGAATCTGGCGCTCGTGATAGTTGAGCGCGGGGGGATAGACACGCACTTCGCCGCTCGGCCGGCGCGCGACCATTACCGACAGCTCGACATCGAGGTCGAGCGACTGTTCGGCGACGGACCTCAGGCCGCCGAGCGATTCCCACGCGCCGGGGGCGTCGCCGGCGGTGGCGACGCGCGCCTGACTACGGCCATCGTAGCCGCCGCGGCACGCCTTCACGAACAGAGCGCCGAGATGCCGCTGGGCCGCCGCGAGCTCTTCGGCGGTGGTCACTTCGCGATACTCTCCGATCGGCATGCCGTTGTCGGTGAGCCAGCGCTTCTGGAGTCCGCGATCCTGAACGATGCGAATGATCGATGGGTTCGGGCGCACCGGCGCGTGCCGCATGGCCGCGCCAAGCGCCTCCACGCCGATCTGCTCGATCTCGAGCGTGACGACGTCGCAGTTCTTCGCGAGATCCGCGGCGGCGTCCGCGTCGTCGAATTTGGCGGCGACGACTCTGTCCGCGACCCCCGCAGCCGGGCAGTTCGCGTCGGGATCGAGCACGTGCACGTTGTAGCCGAGCGTTCTCGCGGCCATGGCCGTCATACGGCCGAGCTGGCCGCCGCCGAGAATGCCGATTGTCGAGCCGGGAGGAATGAAAGCCATCAGGCCTGCGTAATCGCGATGTTCTTCATGACGTCGTCGGTGCGATTCTTTCGCCACGCGCGCAGCCGTTCGCGAACGTCGGGACGTTGAATCGAGACGATCGAGGCTGCGAGCAGCGCGGCATTCGCCGCGCCCGGTTCGCCGATCGCGAGCGTGCCGACAGGAACGCCCTTCGGCATCTGCACGATCGACAGCAGGGAATCGATGCCGTTCAGCATGGTTGCCGGCACCGGAACCCCGAGGACCGGAACGATCGACTTTGCCGCGACCATCCCAGGCAGGTGGGCCGCGCCACCGGCGGCGGCGATGATCACCTCGATTCCGCGCGCTTCGGCGGTCGATGCGTACTCGAACATCCAATCGGGCGTACGGTGGGC
>FTCS01001779.1_pt1 | contig 10919 bp, 9 predicted proteins | sample 1639391 | NCBI WGS metagenome assembly FTCS01 (sample SAMEA3914864, study PRJEB12502) | metagenome | biome: forest; material: soil | place: USA | collected 2012-03-12 | depth 0.3 m | reverse complement strand
CTGGGCAAGCCGCGCGCTCCCAGCGTCGACCACGTCATCGGCGCCGCGGCGCATCTCCTCGTCCTCGACGCGCCCCGCGCGGTCGACCTCGCGTTCGTGCGCGTGGTCTCCGCCCATCCGGAGAGCGCCGCGCTGCTCTCCGACGCGATCGGTGCGCTCACGGTCTTCGCGTCTGCGCCAGAGGCGTCAGGCGCGTCAGGCGCGTCAGGCGCGTCGGGCGTGAGTGGTCCGAGCATCGAGGTCGGGAAGGGCAACGGCGCGACGACCATGAGCGCGATCAGGCTCGCTCCCAACGGCGCCGCGATCGGCTTCACGCTCGAAGGGCACACGTGGGCGATCGATCGAACGATCCCGGCGTATTCGGTGACCGGCGTGACGCGTGATGGTCAGCTGCTGTCGATCTCGCACCTCCCGACGGCACGCACGCCCGTCCCCGCCGGCGCGGCGTCTGCAGGCTCGACGCCGCCAAAGAAGAAGTGACGTCGGGCCGCGAAACGCCGCAAATTAGGCGGTGAGGGCCGTCGGGTGCGATAGCTGACTACATGGTTCGTCGAGGCACGCCCGCGTTCGCGCTCGTTGCGCTCGTCGCGGTCCTCGCGTGCGTCTCGACGACGGCGTGCTCGAAGGATCGAGGCGAAGCCGGCGGCGCCGTGACGAATGCGCCGTCGCTGTCGCTCGCAGTCGGCGTCGATGCGTCCTCGAACGACCCCGCATTCGGTCCGCCTCGGCCGGCGCCGCTCGATCGCCCGCTCCGCGTGCTGATCGGCGGCGACGTGCTCCCGCACCGCCCGAGCCTCATTGCGCCGGCGGCCATCCTCTCTGCGCTCGCGCCGCTCGGTACGCTCTTCGGACAGGCCGACGCCGTCGTCGCGAACTACGAAGCGGCGACCGGCGAGGTCGATCCCAAGGCCTTCCGCCTCGCCTACGCCGCGCCCGCGGGTTGGCTCGAAGAGCTGCCACGTGCCGGAGTGCACGCGATCACGGTCGCCAACAATCACGCGTGCGATCTCGGAGCGCCCGGCCTCGAGGCCACGCTCGAAGCGGCGTCGAAGAGCGGCGTGCTCGCGCTCGGCGCCGACGCCGACGATCCGTGGGCGCCGCGTCCGATCGTCGAGCAGAACGGCAAGCGCATCTGCGCCGTCGCATGGACGACGCTCTCGAATGCCGAGGGCGGATGCTCGCGGAGCCGGCACCTCGCCGTGGCGCCGCTGACCACGGCCGGCAAGCAGCGCATCGATCGCGCGATGGCCAAGGCTCGTTCGATGTGCGACGCGACGATCGCGATCTTCCACGGCGGCCAGGAATACGCGCCGCAGACCACCCTCGTGATGGAGCAAGCGGTGCACGCAGCCGAGGCGGGCGCCGACGCGGTCGTGATTCATCATCCTCACATCGCGTCGCCCGTCGTCGTCTACGCGACGAAGGACAAGCGGCAGGTCCCGCTCTTCGCCTCCGTCGGCAACCTGGTGACGAACCAGGGCGAGTCGTGGAAGCCGCCGATGTTTCCCGTGCTCCCCGAGAATCGCCATCTCGTCTGCGTCAACGGATGGACGCGTCTTGGTGTGCTCGCGGACCTCACGTTCACCTTCGACGCGACCGTTCGGCGACCGCGCCTCGACTGGGGCACGCACCTCGTGTGGATCGACAACGAGCACGCCGAGGACCGCAACGTGGCGACGCCGAAGATCACTGCTCGCGTTCTGGACCCCGCGCACGACCACGCGATCGTCGACGCGCTGTCGCAGGATCGGCGCGGTCCGCTCGCGCTCTTCAGTGATCCGTGCTGGCTCGAGCGGAGCGCATCTGCCTCTACCGAAGCCCGCGACCCGCGTTGCACGAGCACGTCGAGCACTGGAGTCGCCAGCGCGGTCGTGAGCGGAGTGAGCTCCGCCGCGATCCCGAGCCGCGCAGCCAAGCGCGCCACATCGCGTCGCAAGAAGTGACCGGTCGCCTCGGCACGCGCGTCGAGCCCTCGCGATGCCTCGAAGGCAGGTCGGCAAGACGGGCGTGAGCTTTCCACGTCGGTCGTCATCACCGGCTGCGAGACGATGGGCGTGCTCGATCAGGCGATCGCGACGGCGCTCGCATTCAAGCCCCCTCGAGCCCGCGCAGGTGACCGCGTTGCTCGACAAGACGAGAGACGCGGCGAAGGACGGCAAGTACGAGCGGTTCAAGGTGAGCACGCAGTTCGACGGCACCCAGAAAAGCCCGAAGTGGCTCGAAAAAGCCGAGATCTGACGCGATTGCGGGGCTGCCGCCGCGGCGCCCGATTTGACAGGGCGCCGTCTGCGGACGATAAAGCCCACCCATGTCCCAGGCCGCACAGAACCCGGAAAATAGCGCCCGCAAGGTCCGCATCCTCGTCGCCAAGCCGGGTCTCGACGGCCATGATCGCGGCGCGAAGGTCGTGGCGCGGGCCCTGCGCGATGCCGGGTTCGAGGTGATCTACACGGGTCTCCACCAGACGCCGGAGATGATCGCCAACGCCGTCGTTCAAGAGGACGTCGACGGCGTGGGCCTCTCGATCATGAGCGGCGCGCACAACACGCTCTTCCCGGCGGTCATCGACGCCCTGAACGCGAAGGGCGTCACGGACGTCGTCGTGTTCGGCGGCGGCATCATCCCCGAGGGCGATCTCGAGCGGCTTCGCTCGGCGGGCGTGAAGGGCGTGTTCACGCCGGGAACGACGCTCGAGTCGATCATCGGCTGGGTGCGCGACAACGTGCGCCCCAAGTCGGGCTGAGCGAACCGCTCGACTCGCTACCTCTCTAGGGCTTCAGCATCTTCACCGGCGGCGTGAGCGCATCGAGCGCCCAACGCGTCGCGTTCGGGAAGTGACGCGAGATCGCGTACACGCGCGGATAGACGACGCGCGCGCGCTTCTTCTCGACGGCGGCGCAGATCATCTTCGCGAGCACGTCGGGCGAGCCGGTCGGCGTGTACTTGGTGGCCGCGGACTCCTCGTAGGCGGCGCGGCCTGCCGCTTCCATGTCGCTCGTGACCGGGCCCGGATACACGGTGACGATGTGGATCCCGTGCGGCTTCACCTCCGCGCGAAGTCCTTCGGACGCAGCAGCGAGGCCCGCCTTCGCCGCGTTGTAGAAGAACATGCCCGGCGTCGGACCCAGTGCAGCCATCGAGGCGATGTCGACGATCGTGCCTGATTTACGGGGAACCATACGCTTGAGGACGAGCTGCGTGAGCCGCAGCGGCGTGTGGAGATCGAGGACGAGCAGGCGCTCGCCGTCCTCCCAGCTCGTCTCGAGCGCGCTCTTCACGATCTGCACGCCGGCGTTGTTCACGTGGACGTCGATCGGGCCCATGGCCTTCTCGGCGTCGTCGATCCACGAGAATGCGACCTCGGGGTTGCCGAGATCGGCCTGGACGACGTGCGTGCGGCCTTCATGACCTTCGGCGAGCTTGTCGAGACGATCGCGTCGCCGCGCGATGAGCGTGACGTTCGCGCCTCGCTTCAGGTACTCGCGTGCGATCGCTTCACCGATGCCGCTGGACGCTCCCGTGACGACGACGTGCTGGGCCATGGCCGAGCAGCATAGGTGCGGAAGGCCTAGGTGACGAGGGACGTCGCGGCGACCCGCTCGACGTGCTCGAGCAGCGCGCGGGCGCTCGGCTTGCCCTTGAAGACGTAGAGGGCGGCGGGCGCCTCGTCGGAGAGGACCTCGGCGCTGACGCGGAGGCGCGAGCTGGCGCAGAAGACGACGCGTGCGCCGAGCCCGCGCTCGGCGAGCTCGATGCGCTTCCACACGGCGTCGCGGCTCCAGAAGCCGAGCACCTCGACGTAGATCGGATCGCCGCCGTCGCGATGGCGGAGGACGAAGTCCGGGATGCACACGCCCACGCCGGGGTGATCGAGGAGCACGCTGGCGATCTCGGCACGCCACGCGGATCGCGCTTCGAGGGCGTGGAGACCGTCGAGGAGCTGCTGGGCCTCGTCGGAGAGCCGCGCGTCGGTCGCGGAGCCTTCCTGCGCTGGTGCGCTCGACGACATCTTGAAGACGAGCGGCTCGCGATCCTTGCCCCAGCGCACGTCCGCGGTGAGCGTCCACGTGCCGAGCGTGCGCAGCGCCGGCACCACGAGCGCGAGGCGAAGCCCGTATTTCGTGACGGATTCGAACATCGAGAAGGGCCCGTCGATCACGATGGTGACGTCCGTCTCGGATCGTCGAGCGACCGTGAAGAGGAGGCGATGGAACTTGAGCGTCGCAAAGAACGACCGCAGCGCGGCGGGCGACGCGCCCGAGAGCTCGCATGTCACGCGAACCGCGCGAAGGAGGATCGCCTGGGCGCGGCCCAGCTCGTAGGCATCCACCACCGACGCCGCCGTGAGGATCGGCGCGGCGCGGAGCACGTGCTCGCCACGCAGATCGGAGAACATGGCGGCCTCGATCTGCCCGGCCGTCACGCTCATCTCACCGGCGGCGTGCGCGATCACCGCATCGCGATCGAAGGCGCGCGATCTCCGGAGCGCCGCCGCGCGCAAGAACACCGCACGACGGACCGCGATCGCGTCGAGCCCCTCCTCGGCGTCGAAGGTGCACGCGTCGTCGACGAGCTTCTCGATACCGGCCGCGACCCGCCGCTTCTGCACGCGCGTGGCGATCTCCTTCCACGCCTCGGTGAGCTCCTCGCGCGTTCGACCGACGTGCGCGCGCGCGGCCTCCAGGTACGCCTCTGCGAGCTGATGCGCCTCGGCGAGCGCGCGCGCATCGAGTCGCGAGAGCACGAGCTCGCCGTTCTTGCGTCGTGCGTCGACGTGATCAGCGGTAAGCATCGTGCTCCCGGCGGCGCTCGCTGGTCCCGGTCTCGGCTGTGCGCGACGTGACGAGCTCGTAGAGCAACGCGCTCTTGCCTTCGCGCTTGCGCAGGATGCGACCGAGCCGCTGCACGTGCTCGCGGACCGATCCGCTGCCCGAGAGCACGATCGCGACGTTCGCTTCCTGCACGTCGACGCCCTCGTTGAGTACCTTCGACGTGACCACCGCGCCGTATTCACCGGCCGCGAAGGCGGCGAGGATCGCGCTTCGCTCCGTCACCTTGGTCTGGTGCGTGATCACCGGAACGAGAAACCGCCGCGCGATCTTGTACGCGGTGGCGTTGTCCTGCGTGAAGAGCAGCGCGCGATCGTCTCGGTGGCGCTCGAGGAGGTGCCCCACGTATGCGAGCTTCGCGCTCGCGGCGAAGGCGAGCTCGCGCTGACGCCGATACGCGCGCATGGCGCGGCGACCTTCCATGCTCTGCGCCGCGCGCATGATGAACTCGCCGAAGCCGCGCGGGCTTCCGAGGCGGATCCCGTTCTTCGCCACGAACGCGAGGTAGAGCGCGCGCTCGGCGTCGTGCTCGGCGCGCTCCTCGGGATCGAGCTCGACGTCGACCTGCACGGTCTCGTACTCCGCGAGATACTCGCCGGCGAGCTCGCCGATGTCGCGGCGATACACGATGGGGCCGAGGTCGGCGACGAGCTCGGCCTCGCGTCCGTCGGCGCGCTCCGGCGTGGCGGTGAGCCCGAGACGAAACGGCGCGAGCGAGAGCCGAGCGCCGAGCGCATACGTGGGTCCAGGGAGGTGATGACACTCGTCGAACACGAGCAGCGCGAAGCGCGCGCCGAGGTGCTCCATGTGGAGGTACGCCGAGTCGTAGGTGGTGACGGTGATCGGCTGCACGTCGTGATCGCCGCCTCCGACCACACCGATCGGAACGGCGAACGTCGCGCGGAGCAGGTCGTACCACTGGCGCACGAGATCGAGCGTGGGGGCGACGACCAGCGTGCTTCGTCGCATCGCGTCGATCGCGAGCACCGCGACATGCGTCTTGCCGGCGCCGGTCGGCAGCACGACCACGCCGCGTCCGTTCGCGGCGCGCCACGCCTGCAGCGCCTCGCTCTGGAAGGGGCGTGGCTCGCGATGAACGCGCGCGCCGGACGCGAGCACCTCGTCGCGGCGCGCGTCGTCCTCGAAGGAGATCGCGGCTCGTCCTAAAGCGTCGACCACGCTGGCGTAGGCGACGGCGGGTGCGCGAAAGCAGGCCGCGCGCTCGTCCCATGACATCTCGCCGGGGATGCCCGACGTGTCGCGCGGCAGACCGCGGAGCTCGATCGTTCCGGAGCGGAAGGTGAGCGACGCCGCCACGAGCGTGCTCTACCACGGCGTCAGTCGCGCGTGACGCGCAGGCGGCGCCGCAACGGCAACGCGAGAGTCACGAGCGCGAGGGCGAAGCGAGAGACCGGGCTCGGTCCGCGGCGCTTCTGATTGCTGGACGTCGTCTTGCCGTCCGTGGGCGCGGCGCCGTTCTCGCCGCTCGAGGAGCTCGAGCTCGAGGAGCTGGTCGTCGACTTCCCACAATCGCACGAGTCCGATTTCGAGGTGTCGGCGCTGCTGTCGTCCTTCTTGTCCCAGCCCGACGTGCTGCTGCCGGACGTCGAGGAGCTCGAGCTCGAGGAGCTGGAGGACGACGAGCTGCTCGACGACGAGCTGCTGGACGACGAGCTCGAGGAGCTGCTCGAGGACGAGCTGGACGAGCTGCTGCTGCTGCTGCCGGATTCGCTCGGCGCGGTCGGCTTGCTGCTGCCGCAGCTGTCGCTCGTGCCGTCGTTCGTGGTGTCGGTGCCGGTCGAGGTGCTGCCGCAGCCTTCGTCGGCGACGGTGTCCTCTTCGCCGGTGTCGTCGTAGACGATGTCGGTGCTGCTGCCGCCGCACCCGCCGCCGGTCTGGACGAAGTGATGAGGCCGTTCCTTCGGTGTCGTCGTCGTTGCGGGCGGTGGATCCGACGCAGCGGGCTGGCCGGCGTCGACCGTCGTTGCCGGACAGGGCTGGTATTTGCCTGCTGCGATGAGTGGGCTCGTCGACGTCGACGACGACGTGATCGCAGCGTCGACACCGAGCGTGCCCTGCGCGACGACGCCGACGAAGCGCGTGACGAACGTCTGGCTCGGGGTGGTTCCGGCAAGAGCCAGCGCGAGATCGTCGACGCCGTTTCCGCACGTGAACGCGGCGGGATCGATCGCGCCGGCTGCGGGAGTGCACGCCGTACCGCCGGGCACGCGCGCGAGCGCGCCCGCCGCGCAGGCGCGACCGACCGTGCCACTCGCGACCGAAGCGCTCTGTGCAGCGGACACGCACGTCGGATTGTCCTGGCCGTTCGCCTCCCGGAAGTATCCGGCGGCCACGGGCTCGATCGGAACGTCACCGGGGATCTCGACGCCGTCGAAGAGCACGCTGTGCAGCGCGGATTCACGCAGCCATAGCGAGCCAGCGCTCTTCACGAGCGCGCTCGCCCGCACCGTCGAATAGTCGCTGTAGCTGCGGCCCCAAGAGATGCCGGACGCATCGATCTCGCGCGCGCCGGGCAGCTGCGCAGGCGATGGAGCGACGACGATCGTCGTGACGCGCACCGGCGTGCGCGCGCTGCCCGTGAGCGCGAGCGGCACGAGCGCAGCGCCGTCGTCGCTGATGCGAAGCGTGGGCGACGAGATCGCCGCACCCGAGGGCGTCGCGAGCTCGAACGAGACGAGCGCGCTTCCGCTCGCGTAGAGGGTCGCGATGCGCGCGTCGACGTCGGCCGGCACCGTGTAGCCGTGAGCGTCCGCATACGCACGTGCGTCGCTGGCCGTTGCGTGAACGGTCGCGGCCTGCGGGAACGTCTGCAGTCCGACGGTGCTCCATGGCTCGGCACGCTGCGCGGCGGTCGGTTGCCCGCACGGCGGCGTTGCGCTCGGCGGCTGGATGCGCGGAGAGCTCGCCGCTTCGAGCGCGGTCAGCCAGCCCTCGGACGCCCAGTCGACGGCGGCTCCAGGACGTGCCGGCACCATCCAGAGGACGCGCTTCGTTCCGGCCACCGTGAGCCGTGTCCATCGCGTCGTGCCGAACGGCGTGACGGCGACGGCGACCTCGACGTCGAGCGTGGTCGGCGTCGTGGCGGTCGCCTGCGACAGCACCGCGCCGTGGGCTTGCGCGGTGAGGGGCGCGAGGACGAGGCCGCCCACGACGATGACACGCGCGGCGACACGAGAGAGAGAGGAGCGGGCCGGTGGAGTCAAACCGATCGCTTCCTACGCAAGGCACGTACCGAGGATCTCTCGGTTACGACGCCGTAATCATGCGTGATTAACGAGGTTATGACGCCTTCGCGGGGACCTGACGCCGGCGCGGTTACGTCCGCGGAGCGAACGGACGGTTACAGCCTCGCCGAGGTGTCCGCGGACAGCCTCGAAACTGTCCGGGCCACCCTCGGGCGTCCGAAAGACGAACGATCTCGCGGCGACGATTCCGGCACGGCCCTCGCTGATGGCGCGCACGCCGCCGTCCCGAGATGCGCGGCCCCATCCCTGTTCGATCCCCTGGAGGTCTGCATGCTTCGTCACGTCTGTTCGTTCCTCGCCGTCGCCACCGTCCTCGCATCCGCCGCGTGCGGAGCATCCCCCGACAAGAGCGATCTGAGAACCAGCGCAGAAAACGCGGTCGACGGCGGTCCCGGCCCCGCGTCTGCCACTCCCGCCGACGAGGTCGAGATCGTGAGCGGCGTACCCGATCACAACCGAGACCCCGCGGTCGTCGCCGTCATGATCGGGGAGACCGCCATGTGCACCGGGACGCTCATCTCGCCGCGCCTCGTGCTCACGGCGCGGCACTGCACGAGCCGAACGGTGGAGGCCGTGGCCTGTCCGGCGTCGGGCGTCCAGGTCCTCGGCCCGCGGCAGGCGAGCACGCTTTCGATCCTCGTCGGCGACGACGTCGCGTCCGCTCACGTCGTGGCGCACGGCACGCAGGTGGTGGCGCCGTCGGGCGTCACGCTCTGCGATGCCGATGTCGCGATCATCGTGCTCGATCAGCCGGTGAAGATCGTGAAGCCGTTGCCCGTCGCGACGCATGGCGTCGCCGTCGGCGACCGCGTACGCGCCGTCGGTTACGGCCGAGAAGGAGACGAGGCGGCGGCCGGCACCAAGCTCGTACGCGAGCACGTTCGCGTGCTCTCCGTGACGAACGCCGAGCTGACCGTGGGCGAAGCCACGTGCTCCGGCGACTCCGGCGGACCCGCCCTCGACGAGGACACCGGTGAGGTGGTGGGCGTCGTCTCGCGCGGCGGCCCGAGCTGCGAGGGCACGGGCGTGCACAACATCTACACGCGGGCGGACGCGTTTTCGTGGCTCGTCGACGAGGCGTTTGCCACCGTCGCAGGCCTCGATCACGTGGGCTCCCCGGACGCGGGCGCGCCGGGAACGGCGCCGCCCAAGGGGACCAAGCAGAAGCCGCCGAGTGACGTGGGAGGCCCCTGTGAGAAAGGAGCCGACTGCGCTGCAGGCGTCTGCATCACCGGCGCCGACGGCAAGTATTGCTCGCGACCGTGCGGGAGTGGAGACCGGTGCCCGGCGCACTATCACTGCCAGCCGGTCGCATCGGGGTCGGCGCCGTCGTCGTCGGGGATGAGCTCGACGGCCTGCGTGGCGGTCCCGTGACATCTCGACCATTGACGGCGCGGCGTTCGACCCCCTAGATGACGGGGATCATGGACTTCTCGCTGTCCGAGCACCACGAGCTCCTTCGTAAGACCGTCCGCGATTTCGCGCGTACGGAGGTCGTCCCGCACGCCAAGAAGTGGGACGAGGAAGAGCGCTTCCCGAAGGAGATCGTGCCGAAGCTGGCGGCCCTCGGGCTCCTCGGGATTCGCATTCCCGAGGAGTACGGCGGCGCCGGCATGGACGTGACGAGCTACGCCATCTGCGTCGAGGAGATCGCGCGCGCCGACGGGTCGCTCGCGCTCACGGTCGCGTCGCACAACGGGCTCGGCACGGGGCACATCCTCGGCTTCGGCAGCGAAGCCATCAAGAAGAAGTACCTGCCGAAGGCCGCGAGCGGCGAATGGCTCGCGGCCTGGGCTCTCACCGAGCCGGGCAGCGGTAGCGACTCGGCCGGCCTCCGCACCACCGCGCGCCGGCAAGGCGACAACTGGGTCATCAACGGCACGAAGATGTTCATCACGCAGGGCAGCGTGGGCGGCTTCTGCGTCGTGCTCGCGCGCACCAATCCGGACGTCGCGAAGCAGAAGGGCATCACTGCCTTCGTCGTCGAGCACGGCACGAAGGGGTTCACCGCGTCGAAGCATCTCGAGAAGCTCGGGTGCCGCTCCAGCGACACCGTGGAGCTCACGTTCGACGAGGTCGTCGTCAGCGACGAGCAGCGCGTCGGTGAGGTCGATCACGGCTTCCTCGACACCATGCAGATCCTCGACCGCGGTCGCGTCTCGATCGCCGCCATGGCGCTCGGGCTCGGCTACGGCGCGCTCGACATGGCGATCGCGTACGCGAAGGACCGAAAGCAGTTCAACAAGCCCATCGCCGAGTTCCAGGCCGTGCAGTGGATGCTCGCCGACTGCAAGGTGGAGCTCGACGCTGCGCAGCTCCTCACCTACCGCGCGGCATGGCTCGCCGACCAAGGGCGTCGCTACACGAAGGAGGCTTCGATGGCGAAGCTCTTCGCGAGCGAGGCCGCCACGCGCGCATGCAACAAGTCGCTCCAGATCCACGGCGGCTACGGCTACACGCGGGAGTTCGCGGTCGAGCGGCACCTGCGTGACGCCAAGATCTGCGAGATCGGCGAGGGCACGAGCGAAGTGCAGCGCATGGTGATCGCGAAGCAGCTCCTCGCGGGCTGAACGAAAGCGCGCTGAACGGCTGACGGCTGAACGCACGCTCGCGAGGCGGGCGGCGTCCAGGAACTGGTCCATCCGGGCCGGCCTGTGGAAAACCTGTGTGTGGAACCACCGAATCGCGTGGTCATCCTGCGGCCTGCGCCACAGGGGCAGCGAGATCGCAGCGTCTGGCATCGCGCACTTATCGAAGTGCGCGCGCAGCGCTCGGAAGGTTGTGCGCAACACGCCTACGCCGTGGAAATTATTGACAGACGGGT
>FTCS01001590.1_pt1 | contig 10921 bp, 11 predicted proteins | sample 1639391 | NCBI WGS metagenome assembly FTCS01 (sample SAMEA3914864, study PRJEB12502) | metagenome | biome: forest; material: soil | place: USA | collected 2012-03-12 | depth 0.3 m | reverse complement strand
GCGCGCACCGCAAACCCCTTCATTCCGGCGGCGAGCGCCGCCGCGCTCTCGGCCTCGACGAGCATGTGCACGTGATCGCGCTGCACCGAGAACTCGACGATTCGAAAGTCCTCGCGCCGGGTCCGCCGCACCGCCTCGCGGAGCTCGTTGTAGAGACGCTCGCTGCGGAGCCCGGGCAATCCCTTGGCTCGGCGCAACGTCACGTGCACCGGGTTGTACCAAGCATGCCGAGGCCGGACGCGATGCTCCACGTTCCCGCGCCCACCGCGCTTCTTCCGCCCCGCGCCCTTGCGCGGCCCACCCCACGTGGAGACCTGCGCGAGCGACAGCTGCCCGTTGTCCACAGGCGGCCGCTTGCGGTCGGCGCCCCACGCCTTCTCGCGCGCATTGGGGTTGAATTTGCGTCCCGACGCTGTCATTTGATTCAGGCAGACAGTAATCACGCGCGCGAACATTTCAAGGATTCGCTAGAAGAAAACGTCATTTCGCGACGTTGGACGGCCCGCGAGGAAGAGAGAGAAGGCCGCCTGTCACGGCGCGCGCACCTCGAGGCAGACCTCGGGCCTCGAGGCGCGCGCCGCGCCAGGCTCGTGATGGAACGAGAGCAGCCGACGACACGAGAGTTCCCCCGATTTCAGACATCCCCCGTCGCGCGCGTCACCCGCGCTTCACCCGCGACGCGGCGCGAGGCGGCGAGGACGAGAAGGCCGCCTGTCACGGCGCGCGCACCTCGAGGCAGACCTCGGGCCTCGAGGCGCGCGCCGCGCCAGGCTCGTCATGGAACGAGAGCAGCCGATGGCACGAGGCCCCGCTGGGGTCGTTCGCGCGCGGCCAACGGCTCGCTCGCGGCAGGTTCGCGCGGCGCCCTCCCGCGGCTCGATTCGACGCGCGCACGCCCCAGCACGGACGCCATCCCAACGGATGACGAGCCACGCTCGGACGCCACGGAATGCCTAGAAAACAGGCTTGTCAGCACTTCGGGTGACAAGCCGATCTCTTGTGTGGCCGGCGCTTCGATGGCACTTGGGGGGCACATGCGAAACCACCTCGCTGCTTCCACCTTGGCCATCCTCTCCGCTGTCCTCCTCTCGGCATGCGCCTCCAACGACACCGCCGGCTCCGCCGACAGCGCCGACAACGCCGACGATACGTCCTCCACCTCCCAAGCCCTCGCCCGCCGCGGCAGCGAGCCCGCCGCATCCAGTGGCAACCACGTCATCGTCGATCCGCCGTCGCCGCCCACGCCGCCCACGCCGCCGCACTTCAACGGCCTCGGCCTCGCGCCGGGCTCGGTCGTGCTCGGACCCATCTGCGCTGCGCCCCCGCGCCGCTTCGACCTCCGACGCAAGACCCGGAGCTGCGAGGACCTCCCCGGCGCAACCGTCGTCGACAACGCCACGCTCGTTCCCGGCGCCGGCGGACACTACCGCGTCGGTCGCCTCCTCGACGGAACCAGCGCGCCGCCCGTCATCCAGGCCAAGGCCTGCATCTACACCTGGGAGGCCGACGACTGCGCCGCGCCCGACACGGCGAAGCTCCTCCTCGAGACCGGCGAGGCACTCACCGAGCGACCCGACATCTGCATCACCAATCCCGCAGCCTGCGCGCCCACCGTCGTCCCGACCTCGCCGTTCCGCACGCCGCACGTCATCCCCAACGGGCCCGGTCGCTGCGAGGTCTGCGGCTTCGCCGCCGACAAGTCACTCTGGGTCGTCCTGCCCGACGGCTGGAGAGGCTTCCAGTACAAGCTCCCCACCGATACCGAGCCGCACTTCGTCTACCTCAATCCGCCCGCAACGCCGGCGACGTCCACGACGCCCGCTCCGACGACGCCCGCTCCCGCGACGACCGACACGACCGTCATCGAGGTGCCCCTCGACGCCAGCGTCGCCGATCAAGACGTCTCCCTGGCGCCCGCCTGGCAGTGACGCCGTGACGATCCTCGATCACCTCTGACCGCGCTGCCACTCGGGCGTCTCGCCGAACGCGGGACGCCCGACCAGCAGCTCGTGCGGGACGTACTTCGACTTGTACACGAGCGAAGCGCAGCCCATCACGCGATAGCCGAGATACACGTACGGCAATCCCTTCTCACGCGCGTCTCCGACGAGCGTGACCACGTTCGCGACGCCGAGCGACGCCGGCGCTCGCTCCGGATCCCAGAAGAAGTACACCGCGCTCAACGACTGCGGCGTCTCGTCGAAGATCCCGAGCCCCACGAGGCGATCGCCGTCGTCGGGATCGCGAAACGCCACCTCGCGCACCGCCGGATGCGGAAACGCGAAATCGAGCGCATAGCGCTCCGGATCGATCTCCGAAGGGTCCCACCCTCGCCGCTGCTCTCGCTGCGCGTGCCAGCGGTGATACAGCTCGAGCCGCTCGTCATCCACCGTCGGCACGCTCACTACCCGACGCAAGCGAGCCGCGTTCTTCGCCGCACGCCGCTGGCTCTTGCTCGGCGCGAACTGCGCGACGTCGATCCGGAGCGTCACGCACTCTCCACACGTCGCGCATGCCGGGCGAAAGTACACTGGCCCGAAGCGTCGCCAGCCGCGCGAGAGCAGCGCTTCGAGCTCGCGCGCGTCCACGTCATCCATCACGCGGATCTCGAGCTGCGCGTCGCGGTCGTCGAGGTACGAGCACGGTCGCGGAGGCTCGACGAGATGGTGAAGCACTCTGGCCACCATCTCGTCGTCGCCGATCCGCAGCCACATGGCAAGCAGCTCCGCTGGGGCCGCGCGACGACAGCTCAGGTGCGCGCATGGCGCGTGCGATCTTTGGCGCTCGTCTTGCTTCGAACCGCCTCGGGCGGTTCCGCCCCAGGAGGTCGCCATGCTGCGCTTGCATACTGTCGCCGCGTTCGCCGTGCTCGCGCTCGCGGGCTGCACCCAGAACGACACCCAAATCACGCATCGCGTACAAGATCGCCTCGCGGAAGAGGGCCTCGCCAATCAGGTGAAGGTCGACACCACCCGCCGCGTCGTGAAGCTCGAGGGCGTCGTCGCAGACCGCAGCGAGCTGAACCGCGCGGAGATGGCGGCGCGCAACACGCCGGGCATCATGGGCGTCGACAACCGGCTCGTCGTGCAGAACCCCGTCAACGTGACGGGCGGCTCGGTCGACAAGAACCGCAACGACGCCCGCGATCGCCGGAACGACGACGGCAAGCCACCGGCGTCCCCGGCCGGCCCGCGCAGCCCCTCGCCGAGCACGCCGCCCGGCGCGCCGTGAGCGCACCGCGAGAGTCAGCGAGCGAGATCAGCGCCCGAGATGCACGCGCAGCCGACGCTTCTCGCTCGCGACGCGCAGCTTTTTCAGCGCCTCGCGTTCGAGCTGCCGCGCGCGCTCGCGCGACAGCGACATGCGAATGCCGATCTCCTCGAGCGTGCGCTGCGCTCCGCCGTTCAACCCGAAGCGAAGCCGAATGATCTCCGCCTCACGCTCGGGAAGCTCCGAGAGCAACGCCTTCGTCTCGACCCGGAGCTCGCGCTCCGACACGAGATCGTCGGCCGCCGGCGCGCTGTGATCGACGACGAAATCGCCGAGCTCTGCGCCGTCGCCGGTGGACGAGCCCACCGGCGTCTCGAGGCTCACCGGCTGCGCGACCACGTCGAGCGCGCGCCGAACCTGATCGGTCGGCAGCCCCGTACGCGTCGCGAGCTCGTCGATCGTCGGCAGCTGCCCCGTCTCGCGCTGGAGGCGATCCTGCGCGCGTCGCACGCGCTGGACCGCGCCGGTGAGGTGCACGGGCAGACGGATCATCTTGCTCTGATCCGCGAGCGCGCGCCCGAGCGCATGACGGATCCACCACGCTGCGTAGGTGCTGAAGCGCAGGCCACGTCGATGATCGAACTTGTCGACCGCGCGCAACAGGCCCAGGTTTCCCTCCTGGATCAGATCGACGAGCGGCATGCCGCGATAGCGGCGCGCGAACGTGACCACGATGCGGAGATTCGACTGAACGAGCTCGGTCGTGACCTTCTCGCCGTCGCGACGTGCGACGTCGACCTCGCGAAGGAGTCGCCGCAGACGCGCATTCCGTGGCTGCCGTTCCGACAGCTCGCTCAGGTCCCGAACGAGCTCGCGCACGACGCGCGGATGGAGCCGCAGGCCCTCCGCCTTGGGATGGGAACGCGAACGCGCCGCGAACGCCTCGGCGCGATCCACCGTCCGCTCGATCCGCTCGATGAGCTCATCCGCAGGATTGCGCTCGACGTCCTCGACGCGGGTCTCCTTTTCGCGCAACGAACGGGCGACGTCGCGCAGCGCGGCCCGGCCTTCGGGCGCGGCGAGGAGCGCACGTACCAGCGACAGATCCGCCTTCTCCAGCCGGCGAGCGAGCGCGTGCTCGTCTTCGCGCGTGAGCAGGCGGAACGCCGTCATCGAGCGGAAATGAAGCTCCAGCGGGTCGTGTGATGCGCGATCGGATCCTGCCAGCGAGTCCGCTTCAGGTTCGCGCTCGCGTTCGCGATCGAGGTCGAGCATTTTGATGGGTCGGGTGTTCAAGCGAGTGGATACGGCGGGACAACGAACGAGTACCGGCAAACATGCCCGCCGAACGACGCCGGGGTGAGAACGCTTTTTAACCATCAGGTACGATGCTCGCTCGCCGCGCTGCGGTGCGATTTACCGAGAGCTCGTGGGTTGGAGGCCGCTCGACGGCGGCCGATCGAGCTCGACCATATGCCGCACCGTGTCCGCGGCCGTAATGGCACCGAATTGATGCGTGTCGCCGCGCTCCATGTAGGTCACGCGGCTCGAAAGACCAGCTGCCTCGACCGCCTCCTGGAAGTCCGAGAGCGGCGACTTGAAGACTGTGTAGTCGTCGTAATGGATCGGAATGGCCTCCTTCGGGTCGATCAGGCGGAGCGCCTCGAGGCCCTCCTTCGCATCCATGGTGACGAGGATTCCGAGGACGCGCGTTCCTCCCAGGTGGAGAAGCGCGAGGTCGATGTCCGGATACCGCTTCGGCACTTCGCGGAGCTGCTCGTGGATCATGGTGTCGCCGCTGACGTAGAGCCGGAACGTGGTTCCGTCACCGCGATCGAGCTCGAGCATGCTGCCCATCACCGGCGGCAGCAGCGAGGAGACGACGCTCGGGCCGTGCTTGGCGGGCATCGCAGTGATGGTCATGCGCGACGCTCCCTTGCGGACCTCGAACCGATCCCACGTCGAGAGCGCGTGCGTCGAGAGGAAGCCCTTTCGTTTCAGCACCAGCGTCGAGTGCGGCGTGCTCACGATCGGCATCCGTCGATCGAGTCGCTTCTCCACGAGCCGATCGAAATGATCCTCGTGCATGTGCGAGAGCAAGACGAGGTCGACGTCCGGGAGCTCCTCGAAGCCGATCGCGGGCTCGGTCCGACGTTGCGAGCGCAGACCGTAACCGAGGTGAACGGTGTCACCGCGATGCAGGAAGTTCGGATCGGTCAGGATGGTAAAGCCGCGGTAGCGGATCAGCACCGTCGCCGTACCGATGAAGAAGATCGACCCCGGCGTGTCGTCGGCGAGCGCGGCCGAGGACAGCGAGCTCGACGGGATCACGAGCGAGCGGGTGGGCGTGACGATCGAGGGGCTGCGGGAGTCCATGCCGGCGTGCGTTGCAACGCATACGCCGCGCGCGAGGTCAGGCATGCGGGCGTGCCACATGGTGTCGCGATGCGTCTCCGGCGAGCTATGTGCGTGACGGATCTTGCGGCAAATCAGGCCGATCCGTGCCGGCATGCAGACTGCAATCTCCACAGTTCGTGCAGCACGCAGTCACACGCGAGGGTCGGGGGCGGAAGGTCGCCGCACGATGAAGGAGTGGCTCCGATCCCTCTGGCCCGTGTATCGGGAGGTGACGGTCGACGGTGCACGCGCTCGCTATCTCTGCCACGGCTCGGGTCCGCCGCTGCTCTTGCTCGCGAGCCCGCTCGCGCTCGCGCGTCGCTATCACCGTGCCATCCGCTCGCTCTCGCGATCCTTCACTGTCGTGTGCGTGGAGCTTCCCGGCTCGGGCGGCTCGGAGCAGCTACCGAAGCCGTGGTCGGTGGAGCGCTACGCGAAGTGGGTCGTCGAGCTGGTTCGCTACCTCCCGCTGGCTGCGCCCATCGTCGTCGGTCATGGCGGTTCGACCGCCATCGCGGCCGAGGTCGCGAGGCTGGCGCCGTCGGAGATCGGAGGCCTCGTGCTGATCGACGTGCCTCGTGCGACCGCGGCCCACCGGCTCCGGATGCTCCCGCAGGCGCTCTGGAACGCCTTCCGGCACCACGCCATCTTCGCCGAACACGTGAAGAATGCATGCCGTCCGACGCCGGCGCTCCGTCGTTTCGTGGCCGCCGTCCGCGGTCGACCATTGCCCGCATTCGCCGGCTGATTCGCGGCCTCACGGGGCTCGGCTGCAGCTGATAGAGTCGATCCCGCTGGAGGCGGGGATACGCGTGGCGGACGCGAAGACGGAGATCAAGAAAGGGGACGTTCTCGGCGGGAAATACCGCATCGAGCGCGTCATCGGTCAGGGCGGCATGGGCGTCGTCGCCGCTGCTCGCCACACCGAGCTCCAGCAGCGCGTCGCCATCAAGGTCCTGCCGGCTCACCTCGCGCCCGACGACGAGGTGGTCGAGCGCTTCATGCGCGAGGCCCGCGCTGCAGCGCGCCTGCGCAGTGAGCACGCCGTCAAGGTCGTCGACGTCGGCACCCGCAACAACGGCTCGCCCTACATCGTGATGGAGCTCCTCGAAGGCGAGGACCTCGGCGCGCTCAGCGAGCGCGGTCCGCTGCCGACCGCGGACTCGGTCGACTACATCTTGCAGGCCTGCGAGGCCGTGGCCGAGGCGCACGCGCTCGGGATCCTCCATCGCGATCTCAAGCCACGGAACCTGTTCCTCTCGAAGCGCCTGAACGGGCATCCCTTCGTGAAGGTGCTCGACTTCGGTCTCGCGAAGAACATGCACTTCCAGGAGCGCGCGCTGACCGCGACGGCCACCGCGCTGGGGTCGCCTCAGTACATGTCGCCCGAGCAGATGAAGGCATCGCGCGAGATCGACTTCCGTACCGACATCTGGTCGCTCGGCGTGTGTCTCTACGAGCTCCTCTCCTCGCACGTGCCCTTCGATGCCGGAGCGGTTCCGGTTCTCTGCGCGATGGTCTTGAAGGACCCACCCACGCCACTGCCGAGCTATCGGCCGGACGTGCCGCCCGCGCTGTGGGCCATCATCCAGCGCTGCTTGATGAAGGACCCATCGCAGCGATTCGCGAACATCTCGGAGCTCGCCGCGGCGCTCGAGCCGTTCGCGCCGCCCCATGCGCGCGGCGCGGGGCACCGCATCGAGGCCGTACTTCGTGCTGTGCGGCCGCTGTCCGACCCTCCTCCCGCCCTCGACCCGATGGGCGCGATGCGTCCCGAGCCGAACCTCGAAGCAACGCGCATCGCCGCTGCGTTCGAGTCAGGACCGCGCGACGACACGGGCCCTTCGCCGATGCTGTGGTGGACCATCGGCGGCGCGTCGTTGCTCGTCATCATGGTGCTGGTCGGTGGTGTCTTCGTCGCTCGCGCGCTGCGCGGCCCCGCGGCGCGCCAGCCTGCGGTGTACGAGCCGGACGTTGCCTCGCTCGGAAGCGCCGAGCCCCGCACGAAGGGCAGGGACGCGGCGAGCTCCGGCGATTCGAGCGCTCCGACGGCTGTCCCGGCATCGCCGGCGACGAGCCCGGGTGGCACCACGCCGAGGCCCAGGCCTCCTGGCGGCGGTCGACCGACGAAGGAAGATCCAGCACAGCGGTTCTGATCCGTCGGCCGCGCTCTTCACCATGATCTCTACTCCTGCGTAGGCGTCGTACAGCCTCGTACGGAAATGGAGATCGCCGCGCGCCTACCATGAATTTCGAGGAAGGCGGAGCGTTCTCGTTCGTAAGAAATCGTGGCGGAGCGACCTGACGACGCGCACGCGTATGTCAGGATGTAACGTTGGAGGTTCTCTCGATGAAGCTGACTCGCGGCGCGATCGCGGCGGTGCTGGTCGTCGGATGCTGGACGGTGCCGGCGAGAGCCGATGACTCGTCGCACGACAAGGCCGTGGCCTCGTTCCAGGAGGGTCGCAAGTACATCGAGGCCGGAAACTGCGACGCAGCCATCACGAAGCTGCGTGAGAGCCTCTCCTTCGAGCCCTCCGTCGGCGCTCGGCTCTCGCTCGCCGATTGCTACGAGGCCAGCGATCCGCTCGCCGCGTGGCGAATGCTGAAGGACGCCGCGAACCTCGCCTACATCAACGCAGATGACCGCCTTCCTCTCGCCGAGTCACGCGCGGCGGCGCTCGAGAAGCGACTGCCGACCATCCGCGTCGTCGTCCCGCCCGGCACGGTGGAGCAGCCCGGCTTCGAGCTGCGTATCGACGGCGAGCTGATCGACAGGTTCCATTATCGAACGGGCGTCGTGGCGACGAAGCCCGGCAAGCACGTCGTCGAGGCGCTCGCGCCGCTCCGTCACTTCGCGCAGCAGGTGAACGCCGAGACCGGCGGCTCGACGCAGGTCAGCGTTCGGCTCGAGCGCGACGCGTGCGCGGTGCCTCCTCCGCCGAACGCTGCGACAGCGCCGGCGCCGTTGACGACGGTCATGGCGGAGAGCCCGGGCAGCACGCGACGAACGCTCGGCCTCGCGATCGCCGGCGTGGGAATCGCAGGTCTCGCGAGCGGCGTCGTGTTCGGCATCGTCACGCTCGACAAGAAGAGCAAGATCGACGACCTCTGCGGAGGGAGCGCGGGTGACTGCAAGGCGCCGCCCGGCTCGGTCGACAACGAGCGACAGTCGGCGACGACGGCCGCGACGATCTCGACGGCGAGCTTCATCGCGGGCGGCGTCGCGCTCGTGGGCGGCGGCCTCCTCTATTTCACTGCGCCGACCTATGCGACGTCTCCGTCGACGCGCTCGGCGCACGCTTCGGTCCGACTCTCGCCGCGCGTGGGCGCGGGGAATGCGGGGATGGGCCTCGAGGGAACGTGGTGACAGCGCCTCTCCGAAGAGCTCGCGCGCATGCGCGGCGCGGCGTGTATCTCGGTGTCAGTCTCATCGCGCTGTGTGCGCCGGTGGCCGCTGCCCTGGTCGCGTGCACGGCCGGCGACCTCAGGTACACGTCGACCTCGTCCGAGGCGGGCGCGGACACCGGCGTGGTCGCCGATGGCGGGCCTCTGAGCGAAGGCGACGGCGCGCTGTTCCCGCTGCCGCCTGTGAGCGACGGCGGGATCGTGGCGTCGATTCGCTCCGTCGCGTGCAGCAGCCTCGATCCCGACGGCGGCTGCGACCCCACCGCTGGCTCGGGGTGCTGCCTCGCATCGAGCTCGAACCCGACGGGCAGCGACAACACGTGTGTCGATCAGCTGCAGCACTTCGGCGGCACTGCGTGCATGAACGCGGGGGACGTGTTCCTCGCGTGCCTCGGCAGCAACACCGACAGCGTGTGTTGCTGGCAACCCGAAGGCGACGGTCGAATGAACACGCGTTATCGAACCGACTGCGACGGCGGGATCGAAGCGTGCGATCCGCTGGCCGACGGCGGCTCGTGCTCGAACGGTGCAGTCTGCACACCGAAGACGTGCAAGGGCGTGATGATCGGCTACTGCGGATCGGGAGCGGCGCCATGCGCGGACTGAGCATGCAGCTCGGCCTCCTCGGCGCGTCGGCGTTCGCGCTCGGCGCCGTCCTCGTCACGCTCGGTGGCTGCGAATCGGCGACGAACCTCGACGTGACCTACGAGGACGCGAGCGCGGCGCTCGATGCCGGGAGCGGTCCGACGCCGGACGGAATGGCGCCCGGCAACGGCGGAGATGGAAGCGCCGGCAGCGACGGCTCGACGTCGATCCTGCCCGTGCTGACGGGCTGTCCGTGCGATCCGACGCAGGGTGTCGGCTGCTGCTTGCCGACCGCCGCCAGGCCGTTCTGCACCCCGACGACGGAGACGTGCACGGACGCGAAGGGCACGTTCTTGAAGTGCGTCGGTCCGGATCCGACGAGCGAGAGCGTGTGCTGCTGGCACGGCACCGGACCAGGCGCCGTCACTGCGCTTGCCGCTACGTGCAAGGACGGCCCCGTCGCCTGCACGACCGATACCGATTGTGCGGGAAGCGGCGCGACCAAGTGCTCGCTCGCTTCGTGCTTCGGAGGCACGATCGTCGTCGGCGCGTGCGGCTCCGTCGCGCCGACCTGCCCTCAGCCCTGACGGATCTGCTTCACCGCCGCCGTCACGTCGCCGCCGCTCACCGCTGCGCCGGACGCCTTGAGGTGCTTCATCGCGATGCCGGTCGCCTGTCCGTCGCTGCCGGCGGCCTTGATCGCGTCGACCTGCGCGGCGAGCGCCGCCACGATCTGCGCGGGGCTCATCTGCGCCGGCAGCAGTGACGCGAGCACCTCGATCTCGCGCTTCAACACCGGACCGCGCTCGTCGCCGGACGGGAGCGCGGCGAGCGTCTCTTCGTTCGACTTGATCAACTTGCGCAGCGCGGCGGCCGCGTCCTCTTCCGACATGGGCGCGTTCTTCCGCGCCTCGGCGGTCTGGATCTCGCCGAGCGCGAGCCGCAGCACATCACGCGTGACCGTGTCTTGCTGCTTCACCGCCGCGGCGACACGCTTCTTGATCTCTTCGACGAGCATGCCCGCAGCATCGCAGGTCACCCCACGTTGCGCCACGGCGAGCGTAGATCGCTGCGAACGGCGGCGACCTGCTTCCGATCGACGGCGCGGAACACGCCGCTTCCGGCGGATCGCATCGTCTCGGGGCAGAGATCGGGCTCCTCTTCCTCGATCTCGTGCAGCCGCTCGGGCTCGGTCACGGCCTCGGAGGAGTCGGGCGACGCGGCGATCGCGGCCACGGCCTCGGCGATCGGCGTGGGTAGCGTCTCGGGCAGCGCCTCTGCGCTCCGCGCGATGACGCTCTCTCCAGAGAAGAGAATGTCT
>FTCS01003324.1_pt1 | contig 10966 bp, 11 predicted proteins | sample 1639391 | NCBI WGS metagenome assembly FTCS01 (sample SAMEA3914864, study PRJEB12502) | metagenome | biome: forest; material: soil | place: USA | collected 2012-03-12 | depth 0.3 m | reverse complement strand
CCGCCCGGCACGAGCCCGTGCGCTCGCGGTGACGACCTCCGGCGCGTCGACGTGATCGAGGATGCCTTCGTCCTCTGCCGCGGCGACACCATCGCCGCCGTGGGGGCGATGCGCGACCTGGCGACGGTCGACGAGGACGTCGAAGAGCTCGACTGCTCCGGGCTGTGTGCGGTACCGGGGCTCGTCGACTGCCACACGCACCCGGCCTTCGGCGGGGACCGCGTCGCGGAGTTCTCGCTCCGCGCGGCCGGTGCGGGCTACGAGGAGCTGCACGCCGCGGGCGGGGGGATCCTGTCGACGGTTCGGGCCACCCGGGCGCTGTCCGAGGGCGAGCTGCAGGACCGCGTTGCCGAGCACGCCGGCTGGATGCTCGGCCACGGCACGACGACGTGGGAGGGCAAGTCGGGCTACGGCCTCGACCGGGAGACGGAGCTCGCGTCCCTGCGAGCGGTGCGCGCGGCCGGCGGATCGCCGACGTGGCTCGGAGCCCACGCCGTCCCGCCGGAGTACGCCGATGCCGATGCGTACCTCGACGCCCTGCTGGCGGACGTCCTGCCGGGCGCCGCCGAGCTCGCCGACGCCGCGGACGTGTTCCTGGAGCGCGGCGCCTTCGACGCCGCGCAGGCCCGGCGCTACCTCGAGGCCTGCCGCGACGCGGGGCTCGCCGTCCGGCTGCACGGCGACCAGTTCACGGAGAGCGGCGCCGTCCCGCTCGCGCTCGGGCTCGGGGCGCGCAGCGTCGACCACCTCGAGGCCACGGGCGCCGACGGTGTGCGCCTGCTCGCCGCGAGCGACGTCGCCGCGGTGCTGCTGCCGGCGAGCGCGCTCTTCCTCGACCGGCCGATGCCGCCGGCGCGGGCGCTCGCCGACGCGGGCGCGATCGTCGCGCTCGCGACGGACTTCAACCCGGGGAGCTCCTTCACGACGAGCCTGCCCCTGGTCGCGTCGCTCGCCTGCACCCAGCTCCACCTCGCGCCCGAGGAAGCGCTCGTCGCGATGACGCTGAACGCCGCCTACGTCCTCGGCGCACCGGCGCGCGGCCGGATCGCACCAGGTGCCCGGGCGGACGTGACGCTGCTCGCGGCCCCCGACTGGCGGTACCTCGCGTATCACCTCGCGGGGGATGTGGTGGCGGCCGTGATTCGCGGCGGCAGGGTGGCCTTCCGGCGCTAACCTGGCCCGGATGCCGACCCGCAAGCAGCGGCGCCGCCGCGAGAAGGACTTCCGCCACGACGTCCGCGTGTTCGAGATCGACGCCGAGGGCAACGAGACGCCGATCGCGGAGCTGCGCACGCGGGATGAGAAGCCGTCGACGTCCGCCGTGAAGGCGAAGGCGTCCGGCAAGGGCGGGAGGCCCGCCCGGGCGATGCGCGAGGTCAACCCGCCGTCGTGGGAGCGCGCGTTCCGGCGCGGCGGGCTGATGGGCGGGGCGATGCTGCTCCTCTTCCTCTTCGTCCTCAAGACGGGACCGGTGCCCCAGCGGCTCGGGATCGGGCTCTTCTACGGGATCGCGTTCGTGCCGCTCACGTACTGGATCGACCGCACCGCGTACCGCAGCTACCTGAGGCGCAGCGGCCGACTCACCACCGGCAAGAAGTAGCCCGCTCCCTCAGGTCCGGAAATGATCCTCGGCCGGCCACGGCGCGAGCATCAGGAGCACGCGCGCGCCGCCCTCGCTCCGCAACGCGCGCCGTTCGTCCGCGTCGAAACGCACCATCGTCCCGCGCCCGACGGTGACCGTGTCGCCGCCCCCGCGCACCTCGACCTCGCCGTCCATCACGACCACCCACGCGTTCTCCTTCACCTGGTGGTCGCCAAGGGCCTGACCGGGGCTCAGCACGATCAGGACGGCGCGTGCTCCGTCGTCCGAGTACAGCACGACCGGATCGCGTGTGCCGTCGGGCGCGTCGAGCTCGAGCAGGTCCCAGCGCTGCACGGAAGAGAAGTCTACGCCCGACAGTAGACTCAAACGCTCGCCATGCCGCTCGTCGTCGACAGCTTCGTGATGGGCCCGTTCCAGTCCAACTGCTACGTGATCCGCGGGGAACGCGGGGCTGCCGAGGCAGCAGTGGTCGACCCGGGTGACGACCCGACGCCGCTCCGGCTCGAGCTCGCGGGGATGGGGACGAAGGCCGCGGGCATCCTCGTCACGCACACCGACGTCGACCACATCGGGGGCGTCGCGGCCCTGGCGGACGGCACCGGCGCCGAGGTCTGGGCGCCCGCGGGCGAGGTCGAGGCGCTGAAGGCGGGCGAGCCGCGCGGCGGCATGCGCGTCGAGCCGCACGACCCGGCGCACGTCGTCGCCGGCGGCGACGTCGTCGAGGTCGCGGGGATCACGTTCGAGGTCGTCGACGTGCCGGGTCACAGCTCGGGGCACATCGCGTTCCAGGCCGACGGCCACCTCTTCTCCGGCGACCTGCTGTTCGCGGGCTCGGTCGGGCGGGTCGATCTCCCGGGCGGGGACTGGGAGACGCTCCTCGACTCGGTCCGCGCGCTCCTCGACCGCTATCCCGGCGACACCGTCGTCCACCCGGGGCACGGCCCGGCGACGACGCTCGACCGCGAGCTGCAGACGAATCCGTTCCTGCGCGAGCTCCGCGCTCCGACGGAGTGACCGAAAGGTTCCAGGCACCGCGCGGGACGCACGACGTCCTGCCGGGTGATGCGACATGGTGGGGCACGGTCGCCCGGTTCGAGGAGACGCTGCGGCGGTACGGCTGGCGGCGCATCCAGACGCCGGGCTTCGAGGACACCGGGCTGTTCGCGCGCACGTCGGGCGCCGCGTCCGACGTGGTGCACAAGGAGATGTACACCCTGGAGGACCGAAGCGGCCGCTCGCTGACGCTGCGGCCCGAGGGGACCGCCCCGATCGCGCGCGCGTACATCGAGCACGGCATGCACCGCGAGCCGCAGCCGGTGAAGGCGTACACGGTCGCCCCGATGTACCGCTACAGCCGCCCGGGCCGAGGCCGCTACCGGGAGCACTGGCAGTTCTCGGTCGAGGCGATCGGCTCCGACGACCCGGCGATCGACGCAGAGGTGATCGCGCTCTACGCGGACGTCCTCGCCGAGCTCGGCGTCACGCAGTGGGAGCTCCACCTGAACTCGATCGGCGATGCGAACTGCCGCCCGGCCTATGTCGAGCGGCTGAACGCGTGGCTCGACGAGCACGGCGACCTGCTCGGCGAGGAGGCGCGGCACAAGCGCGCGACGAGCCCGCTCCAGGTGTTCGACGTCAAGGACCCGGCGCTTCGCGAGGCGCTCGCCGACGCGCCGAAGATCGGCGACTCGCTCTGTGCCGCGTGCCAGGCGCACTTCGACGAGGTGCGAGCAAGGCTCGAGCGGCTGGGTGTGCCGTACCTGCTCGATCCGACCCTCGTGCGGGGCCTGGACTACTACTCGCGGACGACGTTCGAGTTCATGGGGCCGGACGAGAACGCCAACTCGGTGATCTGCGGCGGCGGCCGGTACGACGGCCTGATCGAGCAGATCGGCGGCCCGCCGACACCAGGGATCGGGTTCGGGGCCGGGATCGAGCGCCTTCTGCTCGCGCTCGAGAACGAGAGCATCGCCTTCGAGGCCCCGGCGCTCGACGTCTTCGTCGTCGTCGACGGCGGCGACCGCGCCGCCGCCCAGGTGCTGCTCCAGGAGCTTCGCGATGCGGGGCTCGCCGCCGACATGGACTACGCCGGGCGGTCGGCGAAGGGGCAGCTCTCGCAAGCCGGGCGGACCGGCGCGTCGACCGTCGTCGTCGTCCGTGCCGACGACGTCGTCCTCCGCCGCTCGGGCGACGCCGATGTCAGGGTCGACCCGAGTGAGGTGCTCGCTACCCTCACCCCGTGAGCTGGCGTGACGTCTATTGCGGAGAGCTCCGCCCTGCGGACGTCGGGCGGCGGCTCACCGTCGCGGGCTGGGTCGACACGCGCCGTGACCACGGCGGCCTCGTCTTCGTCGACCTCCGCGACCACACGGGGAAGATCCAGCTCGTCCTGCGGGAGTCGGACCTCGTCAAGGAGCTCCGCAACGAGTTCGTCGTCCAGGCCGAAGGCGAGGTCGTCGCCCGCGCGCCCGACGCGGTCAACCCGAACCTCGCGACCGGCGAGGTCGAGATCCAGGTCGACACGCTGCGCATCCTCTCGCGGTCGACGCCGCTCCCGTTCCAGATCGGAGACGAGACCGTCGAGGAGACGACGCGGCTTCGCTACCGCTGGCTCGACATGCGCGGCGAGAAGATGCAGCGCAACCTGCGTCTCGCGCACTCGGCGATCGCCGGTATGCGGCGGGTGATGGACGAGCTCGGGTTCGTCGACATCTGGACGCCGAGCATGACGCGCGGGACACCGGAGGGCGCACGCGACTTCCTGGTGCCGGTGCGCCTCCAGCCGGGCAAGTTCTTCGCGCTCGCGCAGTCGCCGCAGCTCTTCAAGCAGCTGTGCATGATCGGCGGCTTCGACCGCTACTACCAGATTGCGACCTGCTGGCGCGACGAGGATCTGCGCGCCGATCGCCAGTTCGAGTTCCGCCAGCTCGACCTGGAGATGGCGTTCGTCGAGCGCGAGGAGGTGCTCGACGTGATGGAGGCCGCCGTCGCCGGCGCGTTCGAAGCGGTCGGAGCCGTGCCGCCACCGCGGCCGTTCCCCCGGATCAGCTACGACGACGCGATGCGCCTGTACGGCAGCGACAAGCCCGACCTCAGGTTCGGGATGGAGATCCAGGACGCGACCGAAGTAACACGCGGCTCGGAGTTCGGCGTGTTCGCGAACGCCGAGACGGTGCGGTACATCGTCGTGCCGACCACCTTCTCGCGGGCCGAGCACGCACGGCTCGAGGTGCTCGCGAAGGAGTGGGGGGCGAAGGGGCTCGCACTGCTGTCGCAGGTCTCGAAGTTCCTCTCGGAGCGCGAGCTCGACGCCTTCGGCGTCCCCGAAGGCTCGTCGGCGCTGTTCGTCGCCGACCGGGAAGAGATCGTCGCGCATGTCCTCGGACTGCTGCGCCTGCACGTCGCCCGCGAGCTCGGGCTCATCCCGGACCTGGACGTCTTCCACTGGGTGCTCGACTTCCCGCTCTTCAAGGAGGACGAGGAGACCGGCGAGTGGACGTTCATGCACCACGCGTTCACCGCGCCGGTGGCCGGCCACGAGGTCTGGGACGAGGCGCATCCCGGCGACGTCCGCGGGCAGCACTACGACCTCGTCTGGAACGGCTGGGAGCTCGGCTCCGGCTCGCTCCGGATCCACGACGTGGAGGTGCAGGAACGCGTCTTCCGGACGATCGGGATGACCGACGAGGAGGCGAAGGCGAAGTTCGGCTACCTGCTCGACGCGCTCGCGATGGGCGCCCCGCCGCACGGCGGCTTCGCGATGGGGATCGAGCGGTTCGTCGCGCAGCTCGCGGACGAGCCCGACATCCGGCAGATCGTCGCGTTCCCGAAGGTGTCGAGCGGCGCCGATCCGCTCACGGGTGCGCCGACCGCGATGCCCGAGGACGTCCTGGCCGAGAGCGGGATCGCCGCCATCCCGCAGGAAGACCCGACCGCGGCCTGAACTCCGCCCCGAATGCCCGAGCGCCGCGGAACACGGTTCATCGTCGAAGTCCTGTTCCTCGCCGCGCTCGCCACGGCCCTCGTCTTCGCGCACCTGAGCGCGGTCGAGATCGTCGGCGTCATGGCGGTGGGCTGGCTCGTCGTCGCCGCGCTCGAATGGGCCGCCTGGCGGAGCGAGCCGCACTACGGCAGTGGGTTGCCGCCCAAGTACTACGTGCCCGGCGTGAACCTGCCGCCGCCGCAGCCGCTCGAGCAGGTCGACCAGGGCTACCCGGGTGCGAGCCGCGACGACGCGCCCACCTGGATCGCCTCCGCCGCGCTCCGCGCCGAGGTGCTCGGGGAGTGGCCGGTCGCGGCGCCCGTGACCCTCGACGACGAGGAGGAGGAGGAGGACGACGAGCCCGAGTTCCTGCCCGCGTCGGCCCCCGATGCCGACCCGTGGACGGTCGCCGAACTGCCCGCCGAGCCCGTGCCGGCGCGGGTCGAGGTGCGGCCGGTGCAGCCGCGCGGGTCGATCCCCGCGGGCACGCGGCTCGCGCGCCACACCCTCGATCCGCTGGCCGACACTGCGCCCAGGCGGCGCTTCGGGCGCCGCGGGCAAGAGGTCGCCGCGGAGACGGTCGAGGTGGCGGCCCGTCCGTACGGCCCGCGCCCGCTGCCGGGAGTGTGGAACCGCGCATGAGGCCGCGGCTCGCCGTCCGCGAGATCGCGCTCGGCGGCCTCGCGCTGCTCGCCGCCGCGACCGCGCTCGCCGTCACCGCGCAGAGCCGGCACCACGCGCCGACGGGCCCTCAGCCGGAAGGCTCGTTCGTCGCGCTCGCCGGGTCGAGCGGGCCGGAGGCGTTCGGACGCAAGACGGCGTGCGGGGGAGTGATCACGGCCGACACGGAGGGCATCTCACATCCGACGCTCCCGTGCGGCGCGCGGATCTTCATCACGTTCGACCACCACACCGTGCTCGTGCCGGTCGTCGACCGCGGCCCGTACGAGGCCGGCCGCCAGTTCGACCTGACGGACGCACTCGCCCGCCGGGTCGGCCTGAGCGGCGTGCAGGAGGTGCACTGGTCGTATGCCCGGGCCGGGTGATCTCGGGTACGGTGCCGACGGTGCTCGAGGTCGTTCGCGCGCCGCGTTTTCCATGTAGAACCAACACGACGTGGAAGGGAGCCCGCGTCGGGGATAGGCGCCTCGCGTCCGACGCCCCGCACGGCACCCACCTGGCTTGTCCAGGTTCACACGGACGCGGCAAGGTCGGCGGCCTCGGGGCACCTCCTTCGAGATCTCTAGCCTGACGGGCATGGAGCTCTACGGCGACTCCGCGCGCGGCCCCGACTGGGCCGGCGTGCGCGTGCGCGTCGAGGACGGCCGCATCGTCGACGCGGATGCGGACGGCCTCCGCGAGGACCTCCGCGGCCTGACGCTGCTCGAGGCAGCCGCGGTCGGCGGGGACACGTTGCCGGTCGACGCGCTCGCGAACGCGCTCGGCCCCGCGGTGCGCGCGGCACGCGACCCGGAGCGCGTCGCGGTGGCGCTGAGCGGAGGCGTCGACAGCGCCGTTGCGCTGCTCCGCTCCGGCACGAAGCCGGTCGGCGTCACGCTCCGGCTCTGGCTCGATCCGCGCGGGCCCGATGCCGAGCGCGCATGCTGCTCGCCGTCGGCGGTGATCGCTGCGCGTGAGCACTGCCACTCGCTCGGCTTTCCGCACGTCACGCTCGACCTGCGCGAGGAGTTCCGGCGGGCCGTCGTGACGCCGTTCGTGCGCGGCTACGCCCGCGGCGAGACGCCGAACCCCTGCATCCGCTGCAACGGCGGCTTCCGGTTCGCCGAGCTGCTCGCCTTCACGCGGCGGATCGGTGCCGCGCGGCTCGCCACCGGGCATTACGCGCGGATCGTCGAGCGGGACGGCCGGGCGCTGCTCGCGCGCGCAGCGGACGCGACGAAGGATCAGAGCTACATGCTCGCCCGCCTCGACCCGCGGAAGCTCGACCGGATCGTCTTCCCGCTGGGCGCGCAGACGAAGGCGGAGACGCGCGCGCAGGCGGCCGCGGCGGGCCTGGTCGCAGCCCACCGCGCGGACAGCCAGGAAGCGTGCTTCCTCGCCGGCGACGACTATCGGGCGTTCCTCGCGCGGCACGGGGTGCCGGAGACCCCGGGCGCGCTGGTCGACGAGGACGGGCGCGAGCTGGGGACGCACGAGGGCTTCTGGCGCTTCACGGCCGGCCAGCGGCGCGGCCTCGGCGTCGCGGCCGCGGAGCCGCTCTATGCGATCCGCAGCGAGCCGAGGACCAACACCGTGGTCGTAGGGCCGCGTTCCTCGCTCGCACGCACACGCGTCAGCGCACGGGGACGCCTCTATGCTCCCGCCGCGCGGGTCGAGGCCAAGCTCCGCTACCGCTCGCCCGCCGTGGCCGCGACCGTCGAGGCGACGGCCGCCGGCTTCCGTCTGACGCTCGACGAGCCCGCCTACGGCGTCGCCCGCGGACAGGCCGCCGTTCTCTACGACGGCGACGTCGTGGTCGGCTGTGGGTTGGTGACCTCCGCCGCCGCCGACTAGGCTGCGCACGTGGTCCTCGCCTTCTCATACGGAGATCTCGCACGTGTGGCCCTGGCCTTCTTCCTCGTCGCACTGGGAGTCGGCATCGGTTGGGCGTTCCTCCGGCTCGCCGTAACTTTTGACCGACTTTCTTCGTTGATCCGTGGGACGGAACGTGAGGTTCTGCCCGTGATCAACAAAGTCGGGGGATCGGTCGACCGGGTGAACGCGCAGCTCGACAAGCTGGACACCGCGACGGACAGTGCCGTCGACGCCGTCGAGGCGGTCGACGAGGCAGTCCGGTCGGTCAGCTTCGCGGTCAAGACGCCGGTGCGGAAACTCGCCGGGTTCAGCGCAGGCGTCTCGCACGGCTGGGCGTCGCTGCGCGCGCGTCGCGGCTGGTCGGCATCGGTCGCCGATGCCAAGTCGGCGGCGTCGCGGCGCGAGAGCGATCTCGACGAGGAGCTGAAGGCTGCACGTGGCGGCGGATGAGATCACGCTGACCCTGCCGCGCGACCGCGAGTTCCACCGCGTCGCGCACCTCGTGCTCGGCGGCCTCGCCGTCCGGCTCGACCTGACGATCGAGAACCTCGAGGACCTCGAGATCGCGCTCGACGCGATCCTCGACCGGACCGACCCCGCCGCAGGAGACATCACCGTGCGGATGACGGTCCACGACGGCGAGCTGGAGACGATCGTCGGGCCGCTGACGCCGACGCTGCTCGACGAGATCGAGCGTGAGTCCGACGACGGGCTCGGGATCCGGCGCGTGCTCGACTCGACGGTCGAGGACGTGCACGTCGACGGCGAGTGGGTCCGCCTGACGAAGAAGGTCGCGAGGCATGGCTGAGAACGACAAGGTCCTCCTGCGCCGCTATCACGAGCAGGGCGACCTCCAGGCGCGCGAGCAGCTGATCGAGCAGTACATGTCGCTCGTCCGCTCGCTGGCCCGGCGGTACAGCTACCGCGGCGAGCAGCTGGACGACCTCGTCCAGATCGGGTCGATCGGCCTGATCAAGGCGATCGACCGCTTCGACCTCAACCGCGGCGTCGAGCTCACCACCTACGCGACGCCGAACATCATCGGCGAGATCAAGCGCCACTTCCGCGACCGCGGGTGGGCGGTGCGCGTGCCCCGCGGGCTGCAGGAGCTGAACGTCCAGCTCTCGAAGCTGATCGAGCAGCTGACCGTGCAGCTCAGCCGCTCGCCGACGATCCCCGAGCTCGCCAAGGCGGCCGGGGTCGAGGAGGAAGAGGTGCTGGAGGCGCTCGAATCCGGCCGCGCCTACTCCTCGCTCTCGCTCTCCTCCGGCGGCGGCACCGAGGACGGGGAGGAGCTCGACCCCCTCGAGTCGCTCGGCGAGGTCGAGCACCAGTACGAGGTCTCGGAGGACCGCGCCGTCCTCGCACCGGGCTTCAAGGTCCTGGATCCGCGCGAGCGGCAGATCCTCCACCTCCGCTTCTTCGAAGGCCTGACGCAGTCCCAGATCGCTCAGCAGGTGGGGATCTCCCAGATGCACGTCTCGCGGCTGATCCGCCGCGCCCTCGAGAAGATCCGCGCGGAGATCGCCGCGGACGAGCTGGACCCCGATCGCGCCGCGTAACCTGTCGCCGTGGCGATGACCGTGGCGGAGCTGCGCGAGGCGTTCCAGCGCTTCTACGAGGAGCGCGGGCATCTGCGCGTGCCCGGCCACTCGCTGATCCCGCCGCCCGAGGACCTCTCGACGCTCTTCATCAGCGCCGGGATGCAGCAGTTCAAGCCGTACTTCCTGCGCACGAAGGAGCCGCCGTCCCCGCGGGTCGTCAGCGTGCAGCAGTGCCTCCGCGCCGGCGGCAAGGACACCGACCTCGAGGAGGTCGGCCGCACCGATCGGCACTGCTCCTTCTTCGAGATGCTGGGCAACTTCTCGTTCGGCGACTACTACAAGGACGAGGCCGTCGACTTCGCCTGGGACTGGGTCACGGGCGTGCTCGGCCTCGAGCCGGAGCGCCTCTGGGCGACCGTCCACGAGGGCGATCCCGCGCTCGAGCTCGGGGAGGACGAGGTGGCGGTCGCCGCGTGGCTGCGGAAGGGGATCCCGCCGGAGCGGATCGTGCGCCTCGGCAAGGACAACTTCTGGCAGTCCGGAGAGACGGGGCCGTGCGGGCAGTGCTCGGAGATCTTCTACGACCGCGGCGAGAAGTACGACTGCGGCGACCCGAACTGCGGCCCCGGCCACTGCGACCGGATCATGGAGATCTACAACCTCGTCTTCATGGCGTACGACCTGCAGCCGGGCAACGTGCTGGTCGCGCTGCCGACGGCGAACGTCGACACCGGCAACGGGCTCGAGCGCACCGCGTGCGTGCTCCAGGACGTCAGCTCGGTCTTCGACACCGACGGCTTCCGCGAGATCATGGACTGGATCGAGGCCGAGTCCGGCGTGCCGTACCGCGAGAGCGAGGTCTCGCTGCGTGCGCACCGCGTGCTCGCCGACCACGGCCGCGCCGCGAGCTTCCTGATCGCCGAGGGCGTCGAGCCGTCGAACGAGGGGCGGGGTTACATCTGCCGCCGCCTGCTGCGGCGCGCGATCCACCAGGCGAATCGCATCGGGCTGGCCGACTCGCATCGCCTGTCGCGCGTCGTCGTCCACCAGATGGGCGGCGCCTACCCGATCCTGGCCGAGCACGCGGACGAGATCGAGCGCATCTGGCGCGGGGAGGAGGAACGGTTCTCCGAGACGCTCGCGCGCGGGCAGAAGGTGTTCGACGAGCTCGCCGGGCAGGACGCGATCACCGCGGACGACGCGTTCGTCCTCGCCGCGACGTACGGCTTCCCGATCGAGCTGACGCAGGAGCTCGCCGAGGAGCGGGGCCAGGCCGTCGACGTCGACGGGTTCCGCGAGCTG
>FTCS01002753.1_pt1 | contig 10992 bp, 11 predicted proteins | sample 1639391 | NCBI WGS metagenome assembly FTCS01 (sample SAMEA3914864, study PRJEB12502) | metagenome | biome: forest; material: soil | place: USA | collected 2012-03-12 | depth 0.3 m | reverse complement strand
CTGAGCGCAAGCTCACGCCTCGAGCAGCGCGAGAAGTAGAGCGAAGGTGGGGAATCCCCCGTCGTGCCCGAGAGGGCGTGACGGGGGATTTTCGTTTTTCGCGTCGGAAGGGCAGTCGCTCCGGCCCGGGGAATTGGTGTCTTGGTTCAAGTCGCTGACGTCGAGACCGTCCTCACTCGACTCGTGCAGCGACGGCAGGCGAAACGGGTGGGCGAGCGTTTCGAGACTCGAGCCCGACGTCCTCACGCGGCATCTGAGTCAGACATGCGCAGGTTCGCGCGGCGGTAAGGGCTATCGGCGTCGAGCGCGCGGCGCTTCGTCGAAGCGAAGCAGGCCGCGGGTCTTCCATCCGCGCCGTGCGAGCCACGTGAGCGGCGGTGAGACGATCGACGGGCCCGCTCGTGCGAACGCTTGCGGTGGCGGTGGCGCGTGGGGTGACCAGCCCTCCAACCAGGACGTCGACGAGCAGTCGTCCGCGGTCACGAAGATGCTCACGCTCGGCGCCGGGCTCGCCAGCTCATGGTTGCGGTGGTTGAAGAGGACGTAGACGTACGCGTTCCGGACCTGGCTCGGCGTGGTGAGCGGCTCGCGATGATGGCGATCGCCCCAGAGCTTTCCCGACCGACGCGCGAGCGCATTCACCGCCATGGCGGCGCGTGACAGGAGCCGCTGGACGCCCCGCGCGAACGCGAGCCCGTCGTCCGCCTCCGCGATGAAGTGCAGGTGATTGCCCTGCACCGAGAAGTGAAGCAGCCGGAAGCCCTTTTCCGAAGAGCGCGCCAGGATCGCCCGCAGCGCGCCGAAGATGCTCTGGCTGCGAAGACTAGGCGACGACCGCACAGCGCGCGCGGTGACGTGCACCGGCTGATACCCGCGATGCCGCTCCCGCGTCGTATGCGGCAACATCCCGACGCGCTCGGGCCGCGGCTTCCGCCCGGCCCCACGCCGTGCCCCACCCCGCCGTCGAAACCGAAGCTCGAGCTGCTCTCCCCGCTCTCGCATTTGAATTAGCATAGCTATTTTCAACCCGCTTTTCAAGCCGCGGGCCCGGTTCAATGCAATCTTCCGGTCGCAGACGGAAGCCGCCCAGACGGCCGACGAACGCAACGCAGCGCGCGTACGCCTCCGGCGTCGCTGTCGTCGCCTCGCCCTCTCCCTCTCCCCCGCTCTCGCTCCGTGCCGCTCGAGGAAACGCTCCCCGCGCCCATCGGCACGACGTCGTTCCGCGTGAAGGGGCACGTCTATCAAGAGATGAAAGACAACCTCGCGTCCGATATGGAGGGCGGCGTCGAGCGGCTCCTCGAGCGCCGCGCGTCGCCACGTTCTATTTCAGCTTCGGCAAGGGGACCGCCTGGATCCGCCACGAGTCATCGTGGGATGCGCAATGCTGCGCGATGATCTGAGCCCGATCTGACCTCCCGCGCTGGGTGAAAGACCCACCGCCCCCGGACCGGACGGAGCCCGGTACGCGGCCGTTTCGATGCATTTGCCCGGGGTTTTGCCCGCGTTTTGCCCGCGTTTTCGCGTGGCACCCGCCTTGCTCACACCTTTGCGTACATGCTGCATCGCTCCGTCTCGAAGCGCCTCGCGCGGGTCGCCCTTCTCGCCTCCAGCGTCGCCCTCGGTCTCGGCCTCGGCGTCGCGACCATGGGCTGCTCGAACGCGCCGCCGAAGAAGGTCGTCGCGACCACGCCGGCGACGAACGAGCTCGCCGGCGCCGCCGCCGCCACGCCCGCGCCGATCGGAGAGCAGCGGCTCGACACCAGCACGCCCGCCGCGCCCACGCCCGCGAATCGCATCGCCAACACCAACGCGCCGCTCACCACCAACTTTCGCGCGGCCAAGGCTCGCAAGCCCGGCTCCGACGAGAACCTCCCGAAGTGGGTGCCGCTTCGCGGTCGGCTCACCGTCGTCGAGGCGCCCGATCTCGCCGAGAACCTCGGCCTCGTCCCGAAGGGCACGACCAAGAGCTCGGACGAACGCGTCTCCGTCGCCGACCTGATGGCGAAGAGCAATGGCAACGCGAGCAACGCGGCGAACAGCGCGACGAGCGCGACGTGGCTCGCCTCCAACGGTCGCGTTCGACACTCGCGCGGCCGCTGACGCCCGCACCGAAACGTTACGGACGAGCTGCACGCCGCGCCGAGACGACCTACATTGCCTGGCGATGAAGACGCTGCGCATCGACATCTGGTCCGACATCGCGTGCCCCTGGTGTTACGTCGGAAAACGACGCCTCGAAGCCGCGCTCGAGAAATTCCCGCACCGCGACGAGGTCGAGATCGTCTGGCGCGCCTTCGAGCTCGATCCTTCCGCGCCTGCCGAGCGCCCCACCGACGTGGGTTACGCCGAGCGGCTCGCGAAGAAGTACGGCACGTCGCTGACGGAGGCGCAGGGCATGCTCACGCGCATGACCGACGTCGCGGCCTCTGACGGTCTCGACTTCCACTTCGAGAAGATCCGTCCCGGCAACACCTTCGACGCGCATCGCGTGCTCCATCTCGCAGGCGAGCGCGGCAAGCAGGACGCCGTCAAGGAGCGCTACCTGCGCGCGTACATGACCGAGGGCGAGCCCATCGGCGACCGCGAGACGCTCATCCGCCTCGCGGCGGAGGCCGGGCTCGACGCCGAGGAGGTCCGCGCCACACTGGCGAGCGACGCGTACACGCGCGAGGTCCGCGCCGACGAAGACGAGGCGCGCCAGCTCGGCATCAACGGCGTGCCGTTCTTCGTGCTCGCAAACAAGCTGGCCGTCTCCGGTGCACAGCCCGCGGAGCTACTCCTCCGCGCCCTGAACCAGGCCTGGAAAGAGGTCGCGGCCAAGCCCGAGGTCTTCGCCGAGGGCGCGGTCTGCGGCCCCGACGGCTGCGCCTGACGCCGCCAGGCGGATGAGGCCCGCGCGGGAATCGTTTGCCCGCCTTCGAGCGTCTCCTGTGCATGCGTCGCGCCGCGCACGTCACGATCCTCGCAGGAAGTCTTCTCGCTCTCGCGTGCCGTCAGGAAGCGTCGCCGCCGTCGACCGCCGCGCGCGAGCCCCTCACCCAGGCCGCGCCCGACACGCACGTCACCGTGGAGCGCACGGAACAGCGCACGGAACAGGGCTCTGAGCCGCGCACGGGCGATCGCCCCGCAGCGCCGTCTGTCGCCGAGACCTGCATCGAGGTCGACAACGATCTCGGCGGCGCGCACATCACGCTCGAAGGACGCATCGTCGTCGACGACGCCTTCGAGCATCCCTCGCGCGGCAAGACGCATCCGTACATCTTGCGGCTCGATGCGCCTCGCTGCGCGACCGGGATCGAGACGGCGAGCGTTCGCGAGCTTCATCTCACGGCGAGCGAAGACATCCCGCTGAAACCGCTCGTCGGCGCGCACGTCCGCGTCTCCGGCGATCCCTTCGTCGCTCACACAGCGTGGCACGCGCGCCCGATCGTGCTGATGGCGACGAGCGCCGCCCCCATCGGGCGCTGAGCGACGTACGCTACGCTCCACCCGCGTGAGGAGCCGCTCCACGATCGCCGTCGCCGCGCTCGCTCTCTCGGGCGTCGTCGCCGTCATCGCAGGCATCCGCTTCCAGCGCGCGCATCGCAGCACGTCGACGTCAGGCCCGGCGCCGATCCCCACGCCGAGCGCTCCGTCGTCGCCATCTTCCACGTCGTTCCCCACGAGCGCCTCCCCAGGCTGCGGGCGCGCGTTGCCCGACTCCATCACCACGTCGTACGAGACGCGCTCGCAGCGCACGTTCCACGTCCGCCATCCCGCGCACTACGACGCGAGCCGCGGCTACCCCGTCGTGCTCGTCTTCCATGGCTGGTACACGAACGGCCGTGACTTCGCGTCGTGGTTCAAGATGGAGGACCACGACGAAGGCGCGTTCACCGTGTATCCCGACTCCGCCGGGCCCACGTGGGACATCAGCGGAGACCGCGATCTCGACTTCGTCGCCGACATCCTCGAGGCGATGTCGAATGCATACTGCATCGATCGCTCGCACGTCTTCGCGCTCGGGTTCAGCTACGGAGGCAAGTTCGTCCATCACCTCGGGTGCAAGCGACCGACCTTCGTACGCGCCATCTCCGTCGGTGACGGCTCATGGGCCCAGGAGGCGGGCTGCGCGCCCATGCCCGTGCTCGTGACGCATCGAACGCGCGATCACGACGAGCTCGTCGGCTGGGGAAAGGACGCCGCCGAGCGCTGGGCAAAGATCGACGGCTGCGCCGGCCCGCCCGACGTCTCCGACGCAGAGCACGGCTGCGTCACCTATCGCGGCTGTACGAGTCCGACCACCGTCACGTTCTGCGAGGACACGCACTTCGATCCGACGTGGCCGAAGGAGTGGAACCACACGATTCGCGAGGAGTACCGATCTCTGACGTGGAGCTGGTTCAAGCGCGTCTCCGAGCTCTAGCGGTCCTGGCGGCGCCGCGTCGGCCGCCGCGCCAGACGCGGCACGCACGGTGCAACCGTATTGCGCATGAGACAGAAAGCCTGCGCGGCGGCGCTCCTCGCGATCGGTGTCTTCGCGCCGGCCTGTGAGCGCGAGATCGCTCCCGGCGCGCCGTCGCTGACGAGCGCCACTCCGCGTCCCGAAGCGACGGTGCCGACCACGCGAACCATCGACAACGCCGGGTTCGTCGACAACGGCGGGCGCACGAGCGACGAGACGATTCGCTCCGAGATGTCCGGCATGCGCGCCACGGAGGCGGGCAGCGAGCGCCTCACGGGGACTCCGGGATCGGGAACACCGATCCCCATCCCCAGCCCTCGTGGCGCGGCTCCTCCGCCCATGCGTGGAGAAGGCGCGGGTGCCGCTTCTTCCGAGCGAGGAACCACCGTCGAGTCGGCAGGCGGTCCCGTCATCGAGGCGGGTGAACGTCTCGCGCGCGCGCGCTGCGACCGCGAGACGACGTGCAACCGCGTCGGACGCGGTCGCGCGTGGGCGAGCCAGGACCAGTGCTTCGCGACGCAGCGCGAGCGCGTCGGCGACGCGGTGACCGGGCTCGGTTGCCCGCGCGGGATCGACAACGTGCAGCTCGCGATCTGCCTCAACGCTCTTCGTGGCCAAGCGTGCAATGGCGGACGCGGGGATCTCTCCGTACTCCCGGAGTGCATGGCGAGCGCGCTCTGCTCGCCGTGACTCGTGATGAGTCGTCGAGGCTCGCAACGGCTGAGGTGCGCGCGCCGCACGACTGCTCCAGTGAGCCGCGCGAAGCAGCCCATGAGGGCGATTCGCTACGCGGGAGCGCTCGGGTGGCTCGACCGAAGTCCACATTCATGACCTGGCGTGATCGGTGCAGCTCGCCATTCGAGGAGGAACTCATGTCTCGCATCCCCGGCATCTCGTCAGGTCTCGCGGCTCTCGCGGTCGTCGCCGTCTCGGTCGGGTGCGCACACCAGAGCGAGACGTCGGGAACCACGACCGTGACCAGCAGCAGCACCACCTCGGGCGTGCGCGTCACCGGCACCACCTCCGACAAGGACCAAGCCTCCATGCGGCTCGCCGACGAGATTTGCGGGCGCGAGGCCGCCTGCAACTTCATTGGCGACGGCGCGAAGTACCGGACCCTGGAGGCCTGCATGGCCGACCAGGGCGCCAGCACCCCGGTCCAGATCTCGCGCTGGAGCTGCGCCCCGACGGAGACGCAGGCCGGGTTCGAGGAGTGCCTTGCCGCGATCCGGAGCGAGCGCTGCGAGACGCCGCTGCCGCGCGTCGATCGCCTCGTGGCTTGCAGGAGCGCATCGGTTTGCGGCAAATGAGGCATGGCAAAGCCGACCGGCGGGACCGAGCTCGATGCGGCCCTCGACGAGCTCTATGGCGCGTCGCCGGCCGAGTTCACGCCTCGTCGTGACGCGCTCGCGAAGAGGCTGAAGGAGTCGGGTGACGCGGCCGGCGCGTTGGAGCTCAAGGCGCGCCGCAAGCCGACGCAGCTCGCGTACGTCCTGAATCAGCTCGCGCGGAGGCACGCCGACGATGTCGCGGAGCTCGTCGACGTCGGCCGCGAGCTCGCGCGCGCGCAGCGCAAGGCCTTGCGTGGTGAGGCCGGGCACGATCTACGGGATGCTATCGCGCGACAGCGCAGCGTCGTCGCAGGGCTGACATCGAAGGCCGCGAGGCTCATGACGGAGCTCGGCGTCGCCGTGAGCGGGCACCTCGACGAGATCGCGAGCGCGCTGCGAACGGCGATGGTCGATCCTGCCGTCGGCGCGCAGCTCGAGGAAGGGCGGCTCGACAAGGTGCCCGAGCCTGCGGCCGGGTTCCCGGAGACGACGACGTTGCACCTCGTGCGCAGCGAGCCAGAGGCGGAGAAAGAGGACGCGAGCGCGAAGGCGAAGGCGAAGGCGAAGGCGAAGGCGGAAGCGAACGCGGAGGCGGAAGCCAAGGCGAAGGCGGGAGCGAAGGCGAAGGCGGAGGCGACGGCCGCAGGCGCCGAGGCTGCGGAGCGCGCGCGGATCGCCGACGAAGCGGCGCGCGAGGCCGATGGACACGCGGCGGAGGCGAAGAAGCTCGACGACGAGGCGGAAGCGCTCGCGGCCGACGCGAAGCGGATCGCCGCGGAGGCCAAGCACCTCGCCGCCGAGGCGAAGGCGCGAGCCGCCGCGGCGAAAGCAGCCGCGCACGACGTCGACGTCGCGCGACGAAAGGCGGACCGCGCCGCGACCGAGGCCGCACGCGCCGACAGGCACGCGAAGCTCGCGCGCAGCGAGGCCGACCGCGCCATGAAGCACGCACGCACCGTCGCCGCGCGCGCGGAGAAGTGAGGAAGGCGCGCTACACGCGCGCGACGAACGCCGCGACCGCGGCCTGGAACGCGGCAGGTGCTTCGAGGTTCGACAGATGTCCCGCGCGCGGAAGAATCTCCAGCGACGCACGCCCCGCCGGCATGGCCTCGACCATCGCGCGCGACGCTGTCACGGGTGTGAGCGCATCTTCTGCGCCCACGATCACCAGCGCCGGCACGGAGATCGACGCGAGCTCCGGCCGAGCATCAGGACGATCGCGAAGCGCTCGCAGCATCGCGGACACCGATGACGGCGCGGCGCGCATCGCCATCGCGCGAACACGCCCGACGAGCTCCGAGCGCGCCGCACGCGTCTCCGGAGCGAGCAGCACAGGAAGCAGATCGGTCACCCAGCCTTCGAGCTCTCCGCCTTCCACGCGCGCAATCCCGCGATCGCGATTCGCGCGCGCCTCGACCGAATCGGGCTCCGCGCGCGTGTCGGCGAGGATCAACGCACGGAGCCGGCGCGGATGCCTCCGCGCGAATGCCATCGCAACGTAGCCGCCCATCGAGAGGCCGCCCACCACGACGCGCTCCGTGACGCCGAGGCCATCGAGGATCGCGGCCACGTCGTCGGCCATCGTGTCCATCGACAGCTCGCCGAGCTCCGACGGCGGCGTCGCACCGAAGCCGCGCATGCTCGGCGCGATCACGCGCATCTTCGTCGAGAGCGCATCGGCCTCGCCGCTCCACGACTCGGCCGCGAACGGAAATCCATGCACGAGCACGAGCGGCGTTCCCTCGCCGCGATCGACGACCTCGAATCGGCCGCGTGTCGTCTGCATCGTCGGGTTCGCGGACGTCGGTGCCATCACCGCGAGCGTACCGTGGCGCGGCTACTCCGGCATGCGTGCATGCGAGGCACGCGAGGCATGCGACGCTCGAGCACGGCCCCCATTACCTCGAGCGAGCCCCTGCGCGCGTCGAGGCAAGTTGCCACGACGATGCCGCCGCAGCATCGAGCACGACCCGGTGCCGGCACCGCCTTCCGATCGTCCGAATGCCCGCGGCGATCCGCGAGCGCGAGGAACGCCGGTTGCAAGCCTGAGAGTGCCGCACGCTTGCGCCTGCGGCGAAGGAGGACGCGATGACGCCGCGACGCTGGCCCTACGGTGACGTGGAGGGCGAGAGCCTTCCGGTCCGTGACCGGACGTACGAGAGCTTCGGTCAGCAAGGCGTGGCGCTTCCCACGTACGGCGACGAGCCCGAGATGGAGCGCGGTGCCGCGCGCGTCGATCTCGGCGAGCCGGTCGTCGACGTGGAGGCAGAGGCCACCGTGCCCAAGATGCCGTCCGGCCCGAAAGGTTGGCAGCGGCGCGACGACCGCATCCATGACGACGTGTGCACGCGACTGACCGATGACGGCTACGTCGACGCGAGCGACATCGAGGTCATCGTTCACCAGGGCGAGGTGGTGCTCAGCGGCGGAATCGCCACCCGCGCCCAACGCGAGCGCGCGATCCGCATCGCCGAGTCGGTGCGCGGCGTCATCGACGTCATCTCGCGGCTCCGTGTATCGCCACCGCCCTCGGACGCAGCACCAGGCTCTGCACCCCAGTCGAGAAAATGAGCGTGCGCCTCGTTCCTCCGGTCCTGCTCGCGGCGGCGTTTGCTGCCGGGTGCACCGGTTGCGCGAAGGCCAAGCCGCGAGCGACGACGCCGGTGGAGCACGCGGAGCATTCCGAGCACTCCGAGCAGGAGGGACGCGCGCAGGTGACGGAGCTCACCGGCGCAACGAGCGCCGTCACCGCTCGCAAGGGCGCTGCGTGCGGTCCACGCGGTCTGCCGCCTGACCGTCACTTCGTTGCCGAAGGTCTCTGCGCTCGTGTCGTTGCCCACCGCCAGGGCCAGCTGCGCGGGATCACGTTCGCACCGAACGGAGATCTCGTCGCGGTCACCACCGGCGGCGAGATCCGCCGCTACCGTGACATCGATCACGACGGCATCTACGCCGCTGGCGCACCGGAGACGGTCGTCTGGGCCACGACCGACGGCGACAACGGGCACAACTGCGCATTCGACGGGCTCGATCTCTACTGCGGCTCGAAGATCGGTGTGCGGCGCTGGCGCTACACGCCCGAGATCGATCGCGGAGGGCCCGGCGACGACGTGCTCGTCGGCATGCCCGAGGGCGGACGCCACCCCACTCATCCGGTCGGCGTATGGGACGGGTTCCTCTACGCCGTCAGCGGCTCCGCCGACAATTCGATGAGCCCGATGCCCGCCGACTTCGACACGTCGCGCAACGTCGTCAAGCGCTTCGCGCTCGGCAAGCTCGCCGCCGGCAAACCCTGGCAGTGGAAGGACGGCGAGATCGTGGTGCGCGGCGTTCGCAACGTCACCGCGATGGCGCGTGACCCTCGCGGTCACGTCATCGGTATCGACAACAGCTTCGACGACATCGCCCACAACGGCGTGGACGTGCACGAGGACAACCCCGGCGAGCCCATCGTCGCGATCGAGCCGGGCAAGAAGTACGGCTATCCCTTCTGCTTCTACGCCCAGCGCATCGTCGAGCACGGTGTCCTCGTTCCGCCGGGAACGCCGCTCGCGAGCGAGGTGAAGCACGACACGCCGGTCTTCAAGGAGATCGCGAAGGACATCAAGAGCTCGCACGACGACGCCTGGTGCGCGGCCAACGTCGATCGACCGAAGAGCTTCGTCCAGGCGCACTCGTCGGCGCTCGGCATGACGTTCCCGTCGCCGGCGGCGCCGTTCGCGCTCGTCGACAAGTGGAGAGCAGGCGCATTCGTCGCGCTGCATGGGTCGTGGGACCGCGAGCCCTCGACCGGAAACAAGGTCATCTGGATACCGTTCGACGCCGACGGCAACGCGCCGATGCCGACCTCCACCAAGGACGCGACCGCGTTCGCGTACGAGACGGTCTTCGGAGGCGGAAAGTACGGCGCGCCGCGCGACGGCGAGTGGTCATGGAAGCTCGGTGACGCCGGTGAGGATCCCGTGAGACCGGTCGGCGTCGCCATCTCTCCGCTGGACGGCGCGCTGTACGTGTCCAGCGACAACCACGCGGGGCCGACCTCCGCGAAGAACGGCTCGATCTACCGGATCGCGCTGCTCGGAAAGTGAACCTGCGATGGGAATCGCCGCAACACCCGAGAAGCTTCTTCCTTCGATCGTCGCTCTCGACGGCGGACGCCGCGATCACGATCGGCTGCTCGAGCGCATCGGCGACGCTCGCTTCGTGCTGCTCGGCGAGGCCACGCACGGCACGCACGAGATCTACCGCGAGCGCGCTCGCATCACGCAGCGACTCATCGAGGAGAAGGGCTTCGACGCCGTCGCGATCGAGGGCGACTGGCCCGACGTGCATCGCCTGAATCGATGGGTCAAGGGAGAATCGAGCGACCGTGACGCCAACGCGGCGCTCTCGTCGTTCGCGCGCTTTCCGACCTGGATGTGGCGCAACCGTGAGGTCGTCGAATTCGTTCGCTGGCTTCGCGCGCACAACGACGCGCGCGCGTCGCGTGGCCAGAGCCTCCGCAAGGTCGACGTCTACGGCCTCGACCTCTACAGCCTCTACGCATCGATGGAGGCCGTCCTCGTCTATCTCGATCGCGTCGACCCAGACGCGGCGAAGCGCGCGCGCGCCCGTTACGCGTGCCTCGGTCACTACGGAAAGGATACGGGCGCCTATGCCTACGCCGCGGGGCTCGGCGTCGGCACGCCCTGCGAGAACGAGGTCATCGCGCAGCTCCAGGAGATGAGAGAGCGCGCCCTCGAGCATGCGCGCAACGACGGCGGCTCGGCCGGTGACGAGCTCTTCCACGTCGAGCAGAACGCGCGGCTCGTGAAGAACGCCGAGGAGTACTACCGGTCCATGTTCCGTGGCGCGACGGTGACGTGGAACCTCCGCGACCGCCACATGACCGACACCCTCGGGGCGATCGCCCAGCACCTCGATCATGAGCTGCATCGGCCGAGCAAAATTTGCGTCTGGGCGCACAATTCGCACCTCGGCGACGCCCGCGCGACCGAGATGGGCCGCGAAGGCGAGCTCAATGTCGGCCAGCTGGTTCGCGAGCGATACGTGCGCGACGCCTTCCTCGTCGGCTTCACGACCTACGAAGGACAGGTCAGCGCCGCGTCCGATTGGGACGGACCGGTCGAGCGAAAGCCGCTCCGGCCGGCGCTCGAAGGCAGCTACGAGGCGCTCTTTCACGACGTCGGCACGCCCGCGTTCACGGTCCTGCCG
>FTCS01003974.1_pt1 | contig 11008 bp, 11 predicted proteins | sample 1639391 | NCBI WGS metagenome assembly FTCS01 (sample SAMEA3914864, study PRJEB12502) | metagenome | biome: forest; material: soil | place: USA | collected 2012-03-12 | depth 0.3 m | reverse complement strand
TCCATGACCTCCGCCCGCCCCGTGACCCCGGCAAGCGGCAGGCCGCCGCCGAGCGTCTTCCCGGACACGAGCAGGTCGGGCTCGACCCCGTAGTGCTCGATCGCCCACGGCGGGCCGGTGCGGCCGCAGCCCGACTGGACCTCGTCGTCGACGTAGAGGATCCCGTAGTGGTCGAGCAGTTCCTGAAGGCGCTTCGGGAAGTCGGGGGTCATCGGGATGAACCCACCCTCGCCCTGCACGGGCTCGAGCACCACGCACGCGACCGACTGGGGGTCGACGTCGCCCTTGAACAGCTTCTTCAGCGCGTCGATCGCGTCGTCCTCGGTCACCCCGCGGAACGGATACGGAGCGGGGGTGCGGTAGACCTCCGGCGCGAACGGCCCGAAGCCCTGCTTGTACGGGACGACCTTCGACGTCATCGTCATCGCGAGCAGCGTCCGGCCGTGGAAGGCGTTGTCGAAGACGACCACCGACGGGCGGCCCGTCGCGACCCGCGCGATCTTGACCGCGTTCTCGACCGCCTCGGCGCCCGAGTTCAGCAGGATCGACTTCTGGCTCTCGCCCCGGCAGGGCGAGAGCGCGGCGAGCCGCCGGCACACCTCCACGTACGGCTCGTACATCCCGACCATGAAGCACTGGTGCATGTAGTGGTCGACCTGCGCGTGGACGGCGTCGACGACGGCGGGCAGGTTGTGGCCGAGGTTCGCGCAGCCGAGCCCGCCGGCGAAGTCGATGTACTCGCGGCCGTCGACGTCCCAGACGCGAGCGCCCTCGGCTCGCTCGACGACGAGAAGAGGAGTCGAGACGCCGCGGGCGACATAGCGCTCTCTGGCTTCCTGGACGCGGTCCGTGGCGGTGCGCTCTTGCAGGGACAAGCTGGGCACGACTGTATACGCCTCATACAGCCGCGGCCAGCCCGGGCGCGTCCGTCGCCCCGTCGGGGTAGGTTCTGCGCCGTATCCAACCGAGGGAGGGGTCCTTGCCGTACCTGCGCGTTCTGTTCGTGGCCGTCGGCCTGGCGCTGGTCGTGGCCGCGCCGACGGCGACCGGCGCCTCGTCGGCGCACTTCACGTTCGACCTGCTGAAGTTCACTCCGACCGGGTACGTGGACAACGTGCCGCGGAACGGGATCGCACGGCCGTCCCCGGGGGACGTCCTGACCGCGACGAGCACGATCTACGACTCGGCCGGGAAGCATCGACTCGGCCGCACCTCCGAGGTCTGCACGGTGACCGTCGCCGCCCCGATGACGATGGACTGCTCGTTCGCATTGATCTTCGCGAACGGCTCCGAGTTGCTGGTCCACGGCGCGTTCAACCCGACCGAGACGCCCTGGCGGGCTCCGATCGTCGGGGGCTACGGCCAGTACGCCGGCGCGCGGGGTTGGGTGCGGGAGACCAGCCTGAAGCGCGGCGAGCGGATGACAGGCGTCCTCATCGGCTGACGCTCGCGACGAGCCTCAAGTCGTCGACGAGCCCTGCGAACATCGCGTCACGGTCCTCCGAGCGCAGCACTGCGCTCGGATGGATCGTCGCGGTGACGAGCTCGGCGAGGTCGGAATCGATCGGCCGGCCGCGGTGCTGGGTGACGCGGAAGCTCTTCCCGAGGAGGCTCTGCGCCGCCGTCGCGCCGAGCAGCACGAGCGCGCGCGGCTTGACCAGCGCAAGCTCCGCCTCGAGCCAGGGGCGGCAGGCGATCTGCTCGGTCCACGACGGCTTGTCGTGGATTCGGCGCGTTCCCCGCGCGCGCCATTTGAAGTGCTTGACCGCGTTGGTGACGTACGTCGTCGTTCGGTCGATGCCCGCTTCGTCGAGGGCCCGGTCGAGCAGCTTCCCGGCCGGGCCGACGAAGGGAGCCCCGGCGAGGTCCTCCTGGTCGCCCGGTTGCTCGCCGACGAGCATCACCTGGGCGGACAGTGCTCCCTCGCCGAAGACGGCCTGGGTCGCGTTCGCGTAGAGGGGACAGCCTTCGCAACGCTGAACCGCGTCGCGGAGCGCGGCCATCGTCAGCGTGCCGGGGAGGAACGGAGCCGCGGTGGGATACGGATTGCGCGCGGGCACGTCCAGGAGGTACCCGGGGGCGTCGATACGATGCCCCCTCCGGCGCCTTGGCCGAGTGGCTAGGCAGCGGCCTGCAAAGCCGTTTACAGCGGTTCGACTCCGCTAGGCGCCTCTACGGCACGTACGTCGCCGACTCGACTCCCCAGTCCTTCGAGGGGAGGTTCGTCTGCACGCGCAGGGCCTCGAAGCCCGTCCCGGCCGTCGGCCGGACGATCCAGAACCACGCGTGCACCTCAGCCCCGACCACCACGTCGTTTGCGTACGGCTGCAGCGGCGCGGCCGGCGCGTAGTACACGTTCCCCGTGCCGTCGTCGCTGAAGTAGAGCCCGGGCTTGGCGCTGCTCGAAGCTCGGTGGGAGGGGGCCGGCTTGATCACTGCAATCGGGTTCAAGCCGTTGCCGAGGTGGTCGACCACGACGCTGACCTTGCCCTGCCGGTTCATCGCCAGGAGCCGGCCGGAGACTTTCTCGTTGTCGATCGCAATCAGGACGTCGCCGCCGGCGCTTCCGAAGCTGCGCGGTGCGACGGCGATGTTGTCGGCGCCGCCCGGGCCGGGATAGGCGCCGATCAGGGAGACCTTCCCTTTCGGCGTGATCGCGTAGATCGAGCCTCCCCCAGGAAGGGTGGACGAGGCGCCGGTCGAGACGATCAGCCTGTTGCCGAACGCACCGACGGTGTCGAACGCGATACCGCCGTCGGAGATCCCGGTGGACCCGGGAAGCTGCGCGAACGTCTTCACCGACTTGCCGTCGATGGAGATCCACATGATGCGATTCGTGGGCGTGTGGCAGTAGATGCCCCTCGTCCATCCGGCGCCGCTTCCTGCGGCACAGCGCATCTCCACGTCGCCCTTCGGGAACTTCTTGTCGAACGTGACGAACGGCTGGAGCTGTCCGCCGTTCGCGTCGGACTCGGTCAGGATCCCCGCGCCCTCGTTCGCGTACATGAACCGCCGGCCCGTCCAGAACACCTGGCCCATCGGGATGTTCGTGGCGGTGAACAGCGAGAAGGACAGCGTCGGGCCGCCGGCGGGAGCCGCCGTCGCCGCGGCCGCGAGGCCGCAGGCCAGCGAGAGAACGACGAGGGGCACCGCCCGGCGACGCACCTCCGTATTGAGACTGCGCAGGTGAATCCGCGCCACTGGTCGATCGTCTAGGTCCCTCGGGTGCCTCGGTCGAGGGATTGCTGGGCACCTGCCGGCGGCCGACGTCTCCTGATGATGCTGCGGCTTCGGGATCTGCTGATGCTCGCTGTCCTTCTGGCTGCCGTCGGAGTGGGCGTCTACGAGCTCGGCCGTCACGTCGACTCCGCGTCGGCGAACCTCGCGAGCCAGGACTCCGAGCTGAACCAGACCGTCTACAAGCCCGCGCATCATTCGGGGCCGTCGCGACACACGATCGAGCTCGCAGCGGGCTCCATCGGGGGTGCTGCCGGTCTGATGGTCGCGCTCTCGCTCGCCAGCTCGCTCTCCCGGCCGCGCCGCCGGAAGACCACCTGGCGCGCCACACACTGAGCTACTTCGAGCGCAGGTAGACGTCCGTCCCGTCGAGCCAGTCGCGGCGAGGCGGGCAGAAGATGTCGACGTCGAGTGTCGTCTCGAGCGCCTCGGCCTTGTGCGGGATCCCCGACGGGATGTGCAGCACCTCGCCGGCGGCGACGTCGACGACCTCGGACTGGTCCTCGCCGAGCCAGAAGCGGAGCTTGCCCTCGAGGATGTAGGTCAGCTGCTCGTTCTCGTGGGAGTGCTGCGGGACGATGCAGCCCTTCTCGAGGAACACCTGCGCCAGCATCATCCGGTCGGTCGAGATCAGCCGCCGGGACAGGTCCTCCTTCAGCGGCTCCTTCGCCAGGTCGTCCCAACGGTAGTGCGTCGGCCGCGGCTCGTTCACAGGAGCGATCCCAGGAGCGCGATGCCCTCGTCGATCTCGTCTTCGCCGACCATGCTGAACGACAGGCGCAGGCTGTCGCCGCCTCGGCCGTCCGGGAAGAACAGCGTGCCGGGGATGACAGCCACGCCGCGCTCGACCGCACGCCCGGCCAGCTCGACCGCGTCCACGCCGGGAAGCTCCAGCCAGGAGAAGAAGCCGCCGTTCGGCGTCGTCCAGCGGGCCTCGCCGGGCAATGACCGCGCGAGCGCCGACAGCAGAAGCTCACCCTTGCGGCGGTAGAGCTCGCGTGAGCGTGCAACCTGCTCGTCGATCCAGCCGCGCCGCTCCGACTCCTCGAACAGCCGCTGGGCGAGCGCCGCGGCGCACTGGTCGGTCAGCTGCTTGGCGCTGCCGAGCCGCGCGACGACTTCCGCGGGGCCGGTTGCCCACCCGAGGCGGACACCCGGGAAGAACGTCTTCGACGTCGTCCCGGCCTGCACGACGACGTCCGGGCCGAGGTTCCACAGGCTCGGCAGCGACTCGTCGCCGAAGCCGAGCTCCCGGTAGGCGACGTCCTCGACGACGAGGAAGCCGTAGTGGCGCGCGAGGTCCACGAGCGCGGCGCGCCGGTCGGCGGCGAGGCTCACGCCCGCGGGGTTCTGGTGGTCCGGGATCGTGTAGAGCAGCTTGGGCCGAAGGCCTTTCGCAAGCCGTCCGGCGAGCTCGTCCACGAGGAGCCCGTGCTCGTCGAGCGGGACGGGGGCGACGGTCGCCTCGAAGCTGCGGAACGACTGGATCGCGCCGAGGTAGGTCGGGGCCTCGATCACCACGACGTCGCCGGGATCGAGGAACGACTTGCCGATGAGCTCCAGCGCCTCGATCGCGCCGCTCGTCAGAAGCAGCTCTCCCTCCGCCGGCCGGCGTCCCTGAAGCCGCTCGAGCCGGTCGGCGAATGCGTCGAGCGGACCGGCAAGGCCGCGGGTCGGGGCGTACTGGAACGCGTTCACCTCGCCCGCGGCGGCGAACTCCTGGAGCAGCGCCGCGACGCGCTCGCGTGGGAACGTTTGCGGATCGGGGAACCCGCCCGCGAACGAGATGACGTCCGTCCGGCCGAGCATCCCGAGCACCGAGGCGATCCCGTCGCCCACGTCGGCGCGCGTGCGCGCGGCGGCGAGCGCCTCCCACCGAGCTGCGTCGAACGCGACGGCCACCGCTCGATCTTACGCGTCGCCAATCGCAACGGGTTCCGAGCTTTCCCCGTAAGGGGGATGCCCGGTCACCCCGTCCCGACGATAACGCGAAGGGGTTATGCGGCAACCTAAGTCTTTCTCGCCAGGCCGGCTGGTCCGGTCCGGGGTTGTGCTCTGCGCGCTCGCGCTTGCGCTGCTCGCGGCGGTGTGGGTCGTGGAGACGGCGGTGCAGCAGCACGTCTCAGGGCTGCACGCACGCCGGGCGAAGGAGCTCCAGACCGTGATCGACGTGGCCAAGTACGAGCGCGGGCTCGTCCTCGTGAACAAGACCCACCTCACCTCGGGGCGCAGGGCGGAGATCGACGCCGCGAGCGCACAGCTGATGTACGCACTCCGCTCGTGGGACGGCGGCGGTGACATGGCGACGCTCAGCGGCCGCTACGGGGCGTACATCCTGTTGGCGGACTCGCGCCACCATGCCGACGTCGCGGCCGGCGCGCTCAACGCGATCGGTGCCGTCGCACGCAGACGCCTGGCGGAGGAGCGCCTCCACGCATTCGACGATCCGCCGCAGACCGGCGCCCTCGTCGATGTGGAGGTGGGGGCCGCGCTGCTCGCGGCGATCGAGGCGCCGCTCCTGCTCCTCTGGTTCCGGCGGAGGCATCGGGACCAGATCGACCAGCGCCATCACCAGGCACGCGTCGACCAGCTCTCCGCACAGGCGCGCACCGACACGCTGACCCGCCTCGGCAACCGGCGCGCCTTCGAGGACGACCTGGCGCACGCGATCTCGGTCCGGGGCGAGACCGGGCGCGGGTTCACGCTCCTCGCGATCGACCTCGACGGCCTGAAGCGCATCAACGACACCAAGGGGCACCCTGCGGGCGACTCCCAGATCCGCGCCGTGGCTCAATGCATTCACGAGGTCGTCGAGCCGGAGGGATCGGTATATCGCACCGGCGGCGACGAGTTCATGGTCCTCCTGCCGGGCCGTCGCAACTGGCACGGCCTGAACGTCGCGGCGGCGATCGATCGCGTCACCCGCCAGCGCACCGGAGGGCGCGCAGTCTCGATCGGGCTCACCGAGTCGATCGACATGGAGGGGCGGCACCTGCTGATGAACCAGGCGGACATCGCGCTGTACGAAGCGAAGCGGACGCGCCTGAGCGCGGTCGCCTACCACCCGGGCATGAGCCCCGCCATCGACGGCGCGAAGGAAGACCTTCCCTCGCACGAGCAGCGCGCGCTCGCCTCGGCGCTCGCCCGTGCGGTGGACGCGAAGGACGCCGGCACGCGCAGCCACTCAGAGACGGTCGCGCAGCTGTGCGTCGCGATCGGCCAGCGCCTGCAGATCGAGCCGGTGCAGCTCGAGCGACTGCGGCTCGCGGGGCTGCTGCACGACGTCGGGAAGATCGGCGTCGCCGACGCGATCCTCCAGAAGCCGGATGCCCTTGCCCCCGAGGAGCAGTTCGCCATGACCGAGCACGTCGAGATCGGCCACGCGATCCTGCTCTCCGCCGAGCTGCCGATCGAGGCGCACTGGGTGCTGCACCACCACGAGCGCGTCGACGGCGACGGGTACCCGGGCGGCCTCCGGGGCGGGAGCATCCCGATCGAGTCCCGGATCATCGCCGTGGCCGATGCGTTCGAGGCGATGACGGGGACGCGTCCGTACCGCGAGGCCGTGTCGGCGGAAGAGGCGCTGCAGGAGCTCCAGGCGAACAGCGGGTCGCAGTTCGACGCCCGCTGCGTCGACGCGCTGGTCGAGGTCGTGAACGACGCAGCGACCGAGGACGAGCTCGTCGGCATTGCGCACGGCGGGCACGCGAAGATGCCCCTCGTTCCGCGCGAGCCCGTCGCGATCCCGGCGCAGATCTAGATCTGTCGCCGCGACAGGCAAAATAGGCGAATGCTGCTGAGGGGTCAGCTGAGAGGGTGGCACGTCTGCGCGCGACTGCTCGCGTGCACGGTCCTCGTTGCGGCCTTGGCGGCCGCCACGGCAGGTGCCGCGAGCTCGCCTCAGATCCTGCTGATCGGCGACTCGGTCGCCACCGGCATGTCCTGGCACGCCGACGCGATCGCCGCGATGCAGGACGACCTCTCGGTCGACTGGCAGGTGGAGATCTGCCGCACCACGGCCGGGATCAGCTGCCCGTTCGACGGCGAACGCCCATCGACCCTCGTCGAGCTCGTCCAGTCGATGCAGTCGGTGCCGCCCGTCGTGGTCGTGGTCACGGGCTACAACGACGAGGCCGACACCTTCCCGCAGAGCATCGACGAAGCGATGTCTGCATTGGTGGCCGCGGGTGCGCAGCACGTGCTGTGGCTGACCCTGCGCGCGGCGCGCGCTCCCTATCCGACGCTGAACGAGATGCTCGAGCAGGCAACGGCTCGTTGGCCACAGCTCGAGCTCGTCGACTGGAACAAGGCGGCGGAAGCCGGCGGCAGCGACTGGTTCCAGAACGACGGCGTCCATCTCCTCGATCCGGGCGGCCTTGCCATGGCGCATCTCGTCCACGCCGCCGTCATGCAGATCGTCGATCCGCTCCGCGTCCTCGGCGCCGTGCCGCACCTGCTCGCGGGGCACGCGTACACGCTCACGCTGCACGCGACGGGGGGTGCGCCCCCGTACCACTGGTCGGTGCTGAGCGGGCACCCGCCGCTCGGTTTCCATCTGCGCGCCAACGGCGCCGTGCTCGCGAGCCCGGTCCGGGGGCCGCACACGACGTTCACGCTGGTCGTCACCGACGCCGACGGCACCAACGCCACGCTACGAGTCGACGCACGCTGACGCCGTAGGATCGAGCCATGAGCTTCTCGGGCTCGCTGATCCAGAACGCGATCTACATCGCGGGCGAACCGCCGACCTGGCCGATCGAGGCCGTGGACTGGGAGCGGGCCGCCGCGGAGAGGCTCGACCCCGGCGCCTTCGGCTATATCGCGGGCGGAGCGGGCTCGGAGTCGACGATGCGCGCGAACCTCGGCGCGTTCGACCGCTGGCGCCTCCGGCCGCGGATGCTCGCCGGCAACGCGTCGCGCGACATCTCCGTGGAGGTCCTCGGCCTGCGCTCGCCCGCGCCGTTCTTCCTGGCGCCGATCGGCGTGCTCTCGATCGCCCATGAAGACGCGGAGGTCGGCGTGGGGCGCGCGGCGGCCTCGTCCGGGGTGCCGATGGTGCTGTCGAGCGCTGCGACGAACTCGCTCGAGCAGGTTGCCGAGACCGGCGCCCCGCGCTGGTTCCAGCTCTACTGGGTCAACGACCGCGAGATCTGCGAGAGCTTCGTGCAGCGGGCCGAGGCGGCCGGGTACGGCGCGATCGTCGTCACGCTCGACACGCTCACGCTCGGCTGGCGGCCGCGCGACCTCCGACTCGCCTACCTGCCGTTCATCCGAGGCGAAGGCTGCGGACAGTTCTTCAGCGATCCGGTCTTCCTGAGCAGGCTCGACCAGACGCCCGCGGAGGACCCGCTCACGGCCGCCGCGATGATGCTCGCCACCTTCTCGAACCTCGGGCTCACCTGGCAGGACCTCGACTGGCTCAGAGCGCAGACGAGCCTGCCGATCCTCGTCAAGGGAGTGCTCACCGCCGACGACGCGCGCGAGGCGCTCCAGCACGGGGTCGACGGATTGATCGTCTCGAATCACGGCGGCCGGCAGGTCGACGGCGCGATCGCCGCTCTCGACGCGCTCGTCGAGGTCCGAGACGCGCTACCGGAGGCGGTCGTGCTGATGGACGGCGGGATCCGCTGCGCCGCCGACGTGCTGAAGGCGGTGGCGCTCGGCGCCGACGCGGTGCTGCTCGGCCGCCCGTACGCCTACTCGCTCGCCGTCGGCGGAACCCGCGGGGTGGAGGAGCTCGTCCAGAACCTGATGGCCGAGATCGACCTCACGCTCGCACTTGCGGGCGGTCACGCGATCCGCGACCTCGACCGCTCGTGGCTCAGCCGGACGCCGGCCTAGTCCTCAGCGCGCCCGGGGAGGTCGCGCTCGAGGAGATCACGGTCGATCCTCCCGGCACCGGCGAGGTGCTCGTTCGCATCGACGCCAGCGGCGTGTGCGGCACCGATGCGCACGTGGTGCACGAGGACGGCTGGGGTTACCCCTTCCCGGTCCTCCTCGGGCACGAGGGAGCCGGCACGGTCGAGGCAGTCGGCGAAGGCGTGGCCGGGCTCGCGCCGGGCGATCGCGTCGTCCTCGGCTGGCACACGGCGTGCGGCGAATGCTCCACCTGCGGGCGCGGCCTCCCGCGCCACTGCCGCAGGCCGCCGGGGGCCGTGGGCCGGCTGCGTCGGCGCGACGGGACGTATCTCTCGCCGGTGCTGCGCACGGGGACGCTGGCGACGCGCACCGTCGTGCCCGCCGTCGCCGCCGTGAAGGTGCCGCAGCAGCTGCCTCCGGAGCAGGCGTGCCTGCTCGGGTGTGCGGTCGCGACCGGCGTGATGAGCGTGCTCGAGACCGCACGGGTGTGGGAAGGAGCGCGTGTCGGCGTCGTCGGCTGCGGCGCGGTCGGCCTGTCGGTGATCCAGGGCGCGCGGATCGCGGGCGCGTCGGAGATTCGCGCGCTCGACCTCGACGAGCGGAAACGAGAGCAGGCGAAACTGTTCGGCGCGACGCACACCGAGCCCGGGCCGGTCGACTTCGCGTTCGACGTCGTCGGCCGCTCCCAGACGTTCGAGCAGGCGTTCGGGATGCTGGCGGGAGGCGGCACGCTCGTGCTGATCGGCCTCTCTCGCGCCGGCGAGACCGCGACGCTGGACCTGCCGACGGTCTTCGCGAAGCGCGCGCGGATTCTCGTCTCCCACGGCGGCGACCACCTCCCGCACGAGGACTTCCCGCGGCTCGCGGGCTGGGCGCTCGACGGCTCGCTCGACCTCGCGTCGATGGTGACGCGAACTGCACCGCTCGAGGCGTGGAGCGATGCGTTCGACGCGATGCAGGACGGAGACGTGATCCGGACCGTCCTCGTGCCGTGACGCTGGCCCAGCTGCAGCGGATCATCGACGGCACCGATCCGCCCGCGCCGGTGGCCGAGCTGATCGGATTCGAGCTCGTCGCAGCCGAAGAGGGGAGCGCGACCTTCGTGCTCGAGGCGGGTGAGCAGCACTGGAGCCCGCCGGGCACCCTCCACGGCGGCGTGCTCTGCGACGTCGCCGACGCGGCGATGGGCTGCGCGACCGTCTCGCTGCTCGACGAGGGCGAGTCGTTCGCCACCGTCGAGCTGAAGATCAACTTCCTGAAGCCGGTATGGACGGGACGGCTCACCGCGGTCGGGACGGTCGTCAAGAAAGGGCGGACGCTCTGTCTCTGCGACTGCCGAGTCATCGACGAGGCCGGCTCGCTCGTCGCCTTCGCCACGTCCACCCAGATGACGTTCCGCGAATAGGATCGCGCCGTGGACCTGCGCGACACACCGGACGAGGCGGCGTTCCGCGAGGAGGTTCGCGCGTTCATCGCCGCGAACCTGCCGGAGAGCTCCAAGCAGCGCGGCGCGCGCAGGTTCGAGGACGCCGACCGCGAGTGGAGCCGCAAGCTCGGCGCGGCGGGCTACGCGGGACTCACGTGGCCGAAGGAGTACGGGGGTGCCGGCGCGCCCTACAGCCACCAGGCGATCTTCCTCGAGGAGCTCGCCCGCGCGGAGGCGCCGTCGCACCTCGGCGTGATCGGCCTCGGCATGGCCGGCCCGACGATCATGGCGTGGGGGACCGACGCGCAGAAAGAGCGCTACCTCTCGAAGATCCTCATGGCCGACGAGATCTGGTGTCAGGGCTTCTCCGAGCCGGGCGCCGGCAGCGACCTCGCGGCGGTGCGCACGCGCATCGAGGACAAGGGCGACCACTTCCTCGTCAACGGCCAGAAGGTGTGGTCGTCGTTCGCGCACATCGCCGACTAC
>FTCS01001525.1_pt1 | contig 11018 bp, 12 predicted proteins | sample 1639391 | NCBI WGS metagenome assembly FTCS01 (sample SAMEA3914864, study PRJEB12502) | metagenome | biome: forest; material: soil | place: USA | collected 2012-03-12 | depth 0.3 m | reverse complement strand
GAGGTCGTCTGCACGACGCGGGAAGCCGCCGCCGAACACGATGCGCGCCGACTCGGGAAGGACGCCGACGTGCTTGCAGAGGTCACGACGCGCGAGCTCGAGGACCGCCGTCTTGCCGGCGCCCGGACCGCCGGTGATGACGATGCGCTTCATGGGATGGGCCACCAGCTCTGCCGTGCAGCGCTCGTGCCGTCGCAGAATCCACGTGCGTTGCAGGAACGGCGGCGAAGGCTTCGCGCGGCTCGCGCAACGTTTGCGCCGAAGCGCAAGCGGTGCTCGGCGCATGTCGTTCGGTCACCTGGCCGAGACCTTGCACACCTCGCGCGTATGACGATGAGCGTTCGAGGTGACGTCCGCCGAGGCCAGTCGCCCGCCGACATGGTCGCGGATCTGCTTCGTCCTGCGGCCTATCCGACGCCGCATCCCGAGCACGTCGAGCTCCGCGAGACCCACATTTCGCGGGTCTTTCTGACCGAGGGCGAGGTCTTCAAGGTGAAGAAGCCCGTCCGCTTCTCGTTCCTCGATTTCACGACGCTCGAGGCTCGCCGACGCGCCTGCGAGGCCGAGCTGCTGCTCAACACGCGGCTCGCGGCGGGAACCTATCTCGGCCTCGTGCCGGTCCGCATCGATGCCGAAGGCCGGCATCACTTCGGTCCGGACGGCGACGTCGTCGACTGGGCCGTGCACATGATGCGCCTGCCGGACGAGGTCCGCGCGGATCAGCGACTCGCGCGCGGGACCCTCGGGCATCGCCACATCGACGCGGTCGCGGAGATGCTCGCCGATTTCCACGCGCGCGCATCCTCCGACGCGCCAGTGGCGGCGCACGGAACGACGGCCGCGATCGCGCGGAACGTGCGCGAGAACTTCGCCGAGGTCGATCCCGCGAAAGAGGGGCTGCTCACGGAGGCCGAGGCCCGCGAGATCGAGCGCTGGCAGCTCGATTTCCTGCGCGACCGCGCGCGTACCTTCGATCGACGTCGAGCGGCCGGTCGCATCCGCGACGGTCACGGCGATCTTCGGCTCGATCACCTCTACATCGGCGAGGAAGGTGAGCTCACCATCATCGACTGCATCGAGTTCAACGAGCGCTTTCGATGCGCCGACGTCTGCGCCGACGTCGCGTTCCTGTCGATGGACCTCGCTGCTCACGGACGCGTGGACCTGGCGGAGCGATTCCTCGCGCGCTACGCGCGTGCTGCCGACGACTACGACCTCTATGCGGTGGTCGACTTCTACGAGGGCTATCGCGCCTTCGTGCGAGGCAAGGTCTCCACGCTCACGGCGCAGCAAGCGACGGGAGCGATCCGGGAGCGAGCGCTCGCCGATGCGCGCCGTCACTTCGCGCTCGCGCTCGCGGCGGGCCGCCGCTCGCTCCTCGAGCCGATCGTCGTCGCGGTCGGTGGCGTCATCGCTTCGGGCAAGAGCACCGTCGCCGAGGCGCTCGGCGATCGGCTCTCGGCGCCCGTCATCGACGCGGATCGGACCCGGAAGAACCTCATCGGCCTGGCCGCCACCGATCACGACAGCTCCGGCGCATTCGAAGGTCCGTATTCGCCGGCGATGACCGATCGGGTCTACGCCGAGATGATGCTGCGCGCGTCGACGGTGCTCGAGTCGGGTCGCCCCGTGGTCCTCGATGCGTCGTTTCGCACCGAAGAGCTGCGGCGATCGGCGAGGGAGCTCGCCGCCGAGCACGGCGTGCGCTTCGTGTTCGTCGAGTGTCAGGCGAGCGCCGACGTGTGTCGCGAACGACTGCGCCGGCGCGAGCACGAGACGAGCGTGTCCGACGGGCGCCTCGCGATCTTCGATGCGTTCCTCGCGCGCACCGAGCCGGCGACGGAGCTTCCGGCGTCCGAGCGCGTCGTCATCGACACCGCTCGTCCTCTGGAGACGACGCTGAAGGAGCTCGACGAGCACGTGCGCTCGTGGCCGGCGGGCCTCACGTCGTGACGGTCACGTAGCCGAGCGCCTTGGCCACCCAGCGAAGCGCGTCGCTCGCGGTGATCATGCCGATGACGTGGCTCTCGGCATCGACGACGGGCACCTCGTGGAGCTCCTCGAACGCCATCAGCGAGATCGCATAGGCGACGGGCGCGTCGTCCGGCAGCCCGTGGACGATCGGGGTCATGATGTCGGCGACCGTCTTCGCATCGCTTCGCGAACGGAGCAGATCGGTCTTCGAGACGATGCCGACGAGGCGCCGGCCCTCGTCCACGACGGGCACCGCACGGAGCCCGCCGTCGACGACGAGCTTCGTGACCTCGTCGAGCATGACGTCGCTGCGGACGCACGTGGTGTCGAGGTGCATCACGTCTCCCACGCGAACGCGAACCGCGGCTTCGGCGACGTCGACCCTGCCGTGGGAACGTGGCTCGTCACCGGCGACGCACTCGACGGCCGCGTGCGTGCCGTCGGGGTCGACGTCGATCGTGGTCATGTGCGCGCAGCCGCAGCAGCGCGGGAAGGGCGCAGCTCGCTGGACGCGAGGGCAATGCACGGTGTGGATCGTCTCGACGGCGTCGTCGGTGCCGACCACGCGGCAGCTCCGCACCGGCAAACGCCGCGCGCTCACGTCTTCGCTCGCGGCGGCTGACGTACGACGAGGACCGAGCGCTCGCAGTGGTTGACCACCTTCGCGGCCGTCGTGCCGAGGATGTGATCGATGCCTGAATATCCGTGTGATCCCAGCACGACCAGGTCGCTGTCGAGCACCTTCGCCTCGCGGCAGATCGCGTCCCACGGCGTGCCGACGTGCACGTGGATTCCTTCGAGCAGCTCCGGCGGGACGCCCTTCGCGAGCTCGAGGAGATCGCGCTTTGCCTGCGCCAACATCGTCTCGATCATGTCGGCCTCCGCGCGGACGAACATCGTCTGGTCGATCTCCGGAGGAATGCCGATGGTGCGGAGGAGGCTCATCCGACCCCCCGCGCGACGCGCGAGATCGGTGGCTGTTGCGAGCACGTATGCGGCGCGCGGCGATGCGTCCAGGCAGACCAGGATGCGGTTCATGGAGGAGCCGACTTCACGTCCCATGCCACGCGGATCCGCAGGGGGTCGTCGAGATCACGGATGCATCGCCGTACGGCTTCGCGCGATCTCTGCGCCTCGACGCATGGATTGCGCGAGCCCGAGGATGCGTATGTCCTGCGGAGATCGCGGCGTTCCCTGGTGGCGCGAAGCTTGCGTCGCCCTCCAGCATGGCTCGCACCGTTGCGGAAATCATGAACCCGAAGCTCCTCTACATCGGAGAGGGGGCCCCGCTCTCGCTTGCGCGCGCGAAGATCGTCGAGTTCGGCGTGACGGCGATTCCGGTTCTCGACGAGTGTCATCGTCCGATCGGCGTGGTCTCGCTCCGAGACTTTGCGCGTGACGAGGGCCGCGTCGAGCCCACCGGCGACGTGCACACCGTTCGAAGCGACGCCTCGGTCGACGACGGCGCGCACAAGCTCGCGGAGCTCGACGTCCATCATCTCGTGGTCATCGACAACCGCGGGGTTGCGGTCGGCATGGTGTCGGCGCTCGATTTCGTGAGGGCTTCCATCGGCGCCCCGCCGCGTCACCCCGCATCTTTCGAGCGTTTCTGATTCATGTATCCTCCGCGGGATGAGAAGGCTCGTCGTCCTGGTGGGAACGCTGGCTCTCGTGGTGCTCGGCGCGCAGACGCTCGGAGCATGCACCGCGCTGCTCGGCGACTTCTCGGTCCTGCCGGACGACGGTAGCGACGGCGGCGAAGGCGGAATCGCGCCCGGCAAGGCCAACGGCGTCGCGTGCGCGGCAGGAAACGAGTGCTCGTCGGCCAACTGCGCGGACGGCGTCTGCTGCGATACTGCGTGCAGCGGCACCTGCGAGAAGTGCAATACGCCGAGCATGCCTGGCGTGTGCGTTCCCGTTCCCGACGGCCAGGATCCGGACAAGGAGTGCGCGACGATACCGCTCCCCATGACCGGCAACGACGCGGGCACCGGCACCGACGACGGTGGAAGCGGCGATGCGGGCGATGCGAGCGATGACGGCGGCGACGAGGCCGGCGTGATCTTCCAGACCCCCGACGGCGGCCTCACCGCGGACGACAACATGTGCGCCGGCACCTGCAACGGCAAGCGTGCCTGCGCGTACGCGGGCAAGGAGCGCACGTGCGGCGCCGTGTTCTGCGGAAACAGCGCCGAGCAGGGGCGCGCGTCGTGTGACGGCAAGGGCCACTGCCTCTTCGGCGTCGAGGAATGCAGCGCGTACTCGTGTCCGAACGGCTCGCCCGGCTGCAAGAAGATGTGCGCCAGCGAAGCGGACTGCCTGTCCACGCACTTCTGCGACGTGGCATCGAGCACCTGCAAGCCCAAGGTCGCCAACGGCACCGCGTGCGCATCGGTCACGCAATGCCAGAGCGGCAACTGCCCCACCGCCGATCACGTCTGCTGCAACAGCCCGTGCGACCCCGCCGACACTGCCGGCGCGACGTGCTCGAAGACGGGCTTCGTCGGCATGTGCATCTGCTCGGCGTGCACCACCGGGCCCTGTCAGCTCTACTACCAGGACCTCGACGGCGACGGATACGGCAACGCGAAGGGCAAGGTCTCCGACGGAACGGCGGCCTTCGGCTGCGCGTCGGGCCCTGCGCCGGCTGGCTTCGTCGCGAACAAGGACGACTGCTTCGACGCGGTCGGATCGATCGCGGCGTCGGTGCATCCGAATCAACCGGCCAACGTCTACTACTCGACCGCGTACACGATCCCCGGCGGCTCGCCGTCGTTCGACTACGACTGCAACGGCATCGAGAGCAAAGAGACGAGGGAGTACCCGGGCTCGACGGGCTGTCGCTACTGCAACAAGCAGATTCCGCCCGCGATCGGGTGCACGTACAGCGGCACGTGCTCCGCGACGAACCAGGTCGCCGGTCTCGGTTGCGCCCCCAGCCTCTTCATCGGCGCGTGCGGCTCGGACTCGACCCCGGGCTTCGTCACCAACGTCGCGTGCGGAGCCGCCGCAACGAGATACACGTGCAGCACGTGCAGCGCCCCGGGCAATGGTCCGGCGACGTTCTCGTCACCCGGTTTCACGCAGCGCTGTCGCTGATACGGCTCGGCGATCGCGGAAGCGGTCCCGCCCATCTCTCTCGATGAGGTCGGCATGATCGCCGTCGGGAGGGTCGCGATGATCGTCGGCGCCGCGGCCGCCGCTTCGACCTTCACCGGCTCGGCGACGCCCATGAGCTCGCGCACGAAATCGGCGACGCGCGCCGGCGAGGCCGCGGTCACCTGACGCTCGATGGCCTGGAGCATCTCCTCCGCCGTCGCGAAGCGATCCTCCTCGCGATGCGCAAGCGCGCGCATGACCACCGCGTCGAGGCACGCCGCGTCCGGCGCGACCGAGCTCGGCGCAGAGGCGCGCGAGCACATGATCTCGACGAGCATCTCGAGGCCGTCGCCGCCGCGCATCCGCGTTCCGGTCAGGAGCTCCCAGACGATGACGCCCGCGCCGTAGACGTCGACGCGCCGATCGCATCGACCCGCGAGCTGCTCGGGCGCGAGGTAGGCGAGCTTGCCTTTGATCGAGCCGGCCTCGGTCTGCTGCTGCAGCCGTGACGCCGCCTTCGCGACGCCGAAGTCCGTGACGCGCACGACGCCGTCGAAGCCGACGAGGACATTCTGCGGAGAGACGTCGCGATGAACGATGTCGAGCGCGAGCCCGTCGTCGCGACGGCTCTCGTGCGCGGCATGAAGGCCGGCGAGGACGTCACGCGCGATCGCAGCGACCACGTCGATGGGCAGACGGCGCCCCGCCTTCGTCGCCGCCTGAACGAGCTTGCCGAGATCGACGCCCTCGATCCACTCCATGACGAGCGCGGGCGCTTCACCGGGCGCCGAGGCCGGCACGAAGTCGAGCACGCGGACGACGTTCGGGTGGCGGATGCATGCGGCGAGCTGCGCCTCGTCCTCGATGACGGCAGCGCTCGCCGGATCCTCGGCGAGGAACGCGTGCGGCTTCTTCACGGCGACGTGACGGCTCGTGCTGCCCTCAGAGGTACGCGCGAGGTAGACCGTGGCCATGCCCCCCACGCCGAGGGTGCGAACAATCTCGAGGTTGCGAAGGTCCGTGGTCATCGTGCTCGAGGACCTCTTCATCAACCTTCGTTCCATCTGCGCCGCGGAGCTTGCGATCGCGAGGAAATCGCGGATCGCCCTCGTTTTTCGATGTAGGTGAAGCTCCGCGTGGCCCGATCTCGGCGAACCGAGCCGAGCCTTCCGGCACTTTCGATGGTCACAATCGTGGCCCCCGGTGCGGCGGGTGAAATCCGACGGGCTCCGGCGCGTGTAGGACGGATATGAGCCAATCACCATCCCGGGCCACCATCGCGCTGCGCGGTGCCGTCGGTTCCGTGTTCATCGTCTCCGGTCTCCTCAAGCTGCTTTATGACAACCAGGGTCCCGGCCGCTTCGCCAAGATCGGGCTCCCGGATCCGGCGCAGCTCGCCTACTTCGTCGCGTTCGTCGAGATCACGGCAGGCACGATGCTCCTGCTCGGCCTCCTCACGCGTCTGGCGGCGATCCCGCTCGTCATCGACATGGTGGTCGCGATCGCGACGACCAAGGTTCCTCTGCTGTTCGGCGCCGGCCCAGAGCCCGTCACTGCGATGCCCAAGACGGGCCTCTGGGCATTCGCGTACCAGGCGCGGCTCGACGTCACGATGCTCACCGCATGCGTCTACCTGATGATCGTCGGCGCGGGAGTGTGGTCGCTCGACGCGCTCCTGGCACGGCGCCGCAGCGAGCGTGCGCGCGCAAACGGGGACCGCGCCGAAGCAGACGCGGCCGGCGGCGTGCCGGCGTAGGATCGTCAGGATGGACGAGGCGGCGCTACGTGTACTGTACACGCGTCATGCGGCGCTCGTCTTCACGGTCGCGTCGCGGATCGTCGGCGCCGCTGCCGCCGAGGAGGTCGTGCAGGACGTGTTCCTCACCGTCTGGGAGAAGCACGACACGTTCGACCCCTCGCGCGGCTCGTTCGAGAGCTGGATCACGCAGATCGCTCGCCGGCGTGCGCTCAACGTCCTCCGCCATGATCGCGCGCGACCGGCGGGCAACGACGACGCGCTCGAGGAGATCGCCGACGAAGCCGTGATCCCCGACGAGGCGGAGTGGGCGGCCCATCGCCAGGCGGCGCTCCATCGGGCCATCGACGCCTTGCCACCGCCGCAGAAGCGGGCGCTGTCGCTCGCGTTCTTCGACGAGCTGACGCACGAGCAAGTCGCATCGGTCCTGCGGACGCCGGTGGGCACGGCGAAGACCCGGATTCGACTCGCCATGAAGCGTCTCGCTCCGTTGCTCGTGACGCTGCTCGCGGCGATCGCCGTCGTGCTCGGCTGGCGAAGAGAAGAGCGAGCCAAAGATCGGGAGGAGCGCGCGCTGCGCCTCGTGACGTCGAGCGACGTCGTGCCGGTGCGTCTCGAGCCTGCCCCCGATGTTGCGCAAGCGGCGCACGGGAGCTATCGAGCGAAGGTCGGCGTGGGTGTCGCGGTGCTCACCACGAGCAACCTGCCGCCGCCGGCTGCGGGAGAGAGGTACTTCGCCTGGGTCAGGACCGGAGAGCGCTGGAGCGCGCTCGGCGAGGTCGAGATCGGAGCCGACGGTCGCTCGCTCATGGCGAGCGAGGCCCCGTCGCTGGCATCGGCCCCCGACGAGGTGCGCGTGACACGCGAGCCAAGGAGCAGCAGCGGCAACGTCCCGTCGGGGTCGGTGGTGCTCACCTGGCGGAGGTGAACGCGTTCAGCGCGTTGCGTTCACGACTTCGGCTTCCGTCCGGCGACGAGGTAGAACGCGCCACCGTAGAGTCCGTGGAACGTGGCGTCGTCGAGGCCCTTCACTATCCGCTCGCGCGACCCTAGACCACGAGCATAGTGCTCCGCGAAATCGGCCTCGGCGCCACCGCCGGCGAGGAAGAAGCGTCGCGCCTCTGCCTCGCTCCAGTTCCACATGCGACGAGCGACGCGATCGCGCGCGTCCTCCGCGAACGCGACCTGCGCGGGAGCTGCGTAGGGCGGAAAGATCGCGGTCGCCTTGTCGTTCACGAACGTCTCGACGTCCTTCATGCCGGCGGCGACGAAGAGCCCGGGGACGCGATCGCCGAGCGAGTTGTCGCCCTCGCCGAGCGCGATCTTGCCGCGCTCGCACGTGAGCTGGAGACGAACGAGCGCCACGATGTCGTCGGTGCTCGCCTGGCTCGTGATCGAATCGAGGAGCAGCGATTCGCTCAGGTTGTTCGGCTCGGCAACGGCGACGAGGCCACCCGGCTTCGTGACGCGGAGCATCTCCGCGATGGCCGCCGACGGATCGCGCAGATGGATGAGCACGGTCTGGCACGTCGTGAGATCGAACGTGTCGTCGGGGAAGGGGAGTCGCTGCGCGTCTCCCTGCTGGTACGAGAATCGGTGGTCGAGCCCGCGGGCGCGGGCGCGCGCGGTCGCTTCGTCGACCCAGCTCTGCTCGCGATCCATGCCGGTCACGCGCACGTGCTCGGGCATGACCGCGGCGAGGAGCATGCTCCAGTGCCCGACACCGCAGCCGACGTCGAGCACGGTGGACACCGCGTCGAGCTTCCAGCGCTTCGCCATGAGGCGCAGGAAATCGAGGTTCCACCAGTGATCGCGCGTGTCGCCGAAATATTCGGCCGAGTGCTCTGTTCGTCCCCTGAGCTCGTTGCCCACGATGGTCGTCCCCCTACCGGCTTCTCAGCGCGCGACCGCCTTCGGCCTCGGCTTCGGTTTCGCTGCGGCGCTCGGCGTGCGGAGCCCGTCGATGATGATCGCCAGCATGCGATCGCGGCCCTTGCTCGAAATCCCATGACGGTCGAGCGAGCCGACGGCACCCGCGATGAGCGCCATGACCTCCTGGATCGAGATGTCCTCGCGCACGGCGCCCGACTCCTGCGCGCGCTCCAACAGCTCGCCGAGGACACGATGGAGCTCGTGCTTCGCGTGCTTGACCGGCTCGAGATCGGCGCCGGCGCTCGTGAGCGCCTCGATGAAGTCCTTCTTCTGGCGCCAGTCGTCGACCATGCGCACGAGAAAGGCGAAGAACGCCTCGCCCGGCGAGTCCGACCCGAGGTGCGCCCGCGCATCGGCGACGACGTCCTCCATGCGCGTGACGACGATCGCCGCGAAGAGCGCTTCCTTCGTCGGGAAGTGTCGGTAGAGCGTCCCGACACCGAGGCCGGCACGCCGGGCGATCTCGTCGATGGGAACGGAAAGGCCTTCCGTCGCGAAGACTTGCTGCGCGACGTCGAGCACGCGGCGGCGATTGCGCTCCGCATCGGCACGGAGCGGGCGAGCAGGCGCGACGAGCTTCGTCACGGCGCGGCCATGGCGGACGTCGAAAGACGGCGTTTGACAAGCGGAGTGGAGGTTCCGTATAACTTCTCAAACGGAGTCATCACTCCGGATCATAGCCGAGGAAGCGCGCAGGAGGGAGCCCGATGATGCAGCCGCCAAGTCCCCAAGAGCTGTTCGAGCGATTCGTCGCCGCGAAAGGCGGAGAATCGGAGCGAGGGCTCTCCGCACGAGCGACCGAAAATGGTGCGCTCGTTCTTCGTTACTTCGAGATGTGGAACACGGGCGATGGGTCGATCGCCGATCAGGTGCTCGGGTCGACGTACCTCGATCACGCCCATCCCGAGGTCCTCGGGCCGGCGGCGCTCCGCTCGCTCGTGCCTCGCTTTCGCGCCGCGAATCCAGGCGCAGCGATGAGAATCGAGATCGCGGCCGCGGACGACGACTACGTCGCGGTGAGGAACTCGATCTCGCGGGTGGTGGACGGTGAGGCGACCGAATCGGAGGGCGTCGCGCTCTTCCGCGTCGCCGGCGACAAGCTCGTGGAGCAATGGAGCTGGTATCCCGACGCCGAGCTCGAGCTCGCGGGGGCCGCGCCGCCTGCATCGCGCGACGTGTGGCTGTCGTTCCGCGCGTGACGGCGCGTCAGGGGCCGTGGACCCAGCCCTGGGCGCCGCCGTGGCACGCGCTGTTGTTGCAGCTGCCGTCGTTCTGATTGCCGATCATGAGCACGACACCCGCATCCGTGCGAACGCCCCCCTGGAACGGGAACTGGAGCCCGGCGAGGAACGCGCTGCTCTGCTCGATGAAGAAGTTTCCGTTCGCGTCGGTGTAGGCGCTGATCGCGTTACCGTTCGACGCGCTGCGAAGGCGCACTTCGGCCATCGCGACGGGCGTCGTCGCGGTCGCGTCGGTGAAGACGGATCCGGCGGCGGCGAAGAGGTGGCAGTCGCTGCAGTTCTGCTTCGCGGGATCTTCGTTCCCGAACGCCGCCTGGTGCTCGGGCCGCAACGAGCTGATCCCCAGCATCGGCGTGTAGGGCCCGGCATCGGTGAAGGCGTTCCCCGGATCGGCGTCGCCGCTCGCGTCCGCGCCCGCGTCCTCCCCTCCATCGGCGGCGCCGTCGCCACTCGCCGCGGCGTCAGCGTCGCGCGCCCCATCGCCCACGGCCGCATCGTTCGCGGGCACGGGGCTCACGGGCGTCGTCCCGCCATCCGAGCTGTTCCCGCAAGCAACCGCAATCGCCGCGACCGCACCGCCGAACATCACGACCACGGAAGCGAGGAGTGTCCGACGCATCGCGTGTGTCGAGCTTATCGCAAGCTGAGCGGAACCGCGAAACCGCGAAACGCGGGTCCACTCCGAGGCGGTCCCCGAGAAGATTGAACAGGAAGGCGGCAAGGCCGGAAGATCGGAGGAAGGGGTCTCGTCTCTGTTCCGATTTGTACCCGCGTGGCCGTTCGCGAAAGTCGAATCGCCTTCGGCGATTCAACTTTCGCTCACCAATGAGTCTCCGATCCAATCTGTCAGGTTACTCAGCCCCATCAAGCGTCTCGAGAGACAACGGTCGCAGTCGCGCGGTACGTTGCCGGTTGGAGGCAAGACTCAATGATGAGCGAAACTTGTCGCGCCGAAGGCGCGACGAGTTTCGCGAATGGCGACAAGGGTCCAATCCGGATCGGAGGCGAGACGCCTT
>FTCS01000408.1_pt1 | contig 11028 bp, 16 predicted proteins | sample 1639391 | NCBI WGS metagenome assembly FTCS01 (sample SAMEA3914864, study PRJEB12502) | metagenome | biome: forest; material: soil | place: USA | collected 2012-03-12 | depth 0.3 m | reverse complement strand
CAGCTCGGTCTGCCGGCCGCGGTCGCCACGCTCGGGCTCCAGGAGCACATCCTCTCCCCCGGCCGCGCCGCGGCGATCGTCCTCGCCGCGCTCGCGACGATCGCGATCACCCCTGTGGGGGTTGCGCTGCTGGCGCGGGGGCGAGCGCCGGCTCAGCCTCCGAGCCCGTCACCTCGGCAGGCAGGCCCCGCTCCATCCGGCGCACCGCGACCACGAAGCTCGCCGCCATGATCCCGGCCATCGCCAGGTATAGACGGCGGATGCTCTAACCGAGCGGCAGCAACGCCCCCTCGTGCTCCAGCAGGAACCGCTTCGCCGGCAGCCCGCCCCCGAAGCCCGTGAGCGAGCCGTCGGCGCCGATCACGCGATGGCACGGCAGCACGATCGGCAGCGGGTTGCGCCCGTTCGCGGCACCCACCGCGCGAGCCGCATCCGGGCCGAGGCCGAGCCGACGCGCCTGCTCGCCGTAGCTGACCGTCTGCCCGTAGGGAATCGTCGCGAGCGCGCGCCAGCACCGCTGCTGGAAGTCGCTTCCCTCGAGCTCGAGCGGCAGATCGAACGAGACGAGCTCGCCCTCGAAGTACGCGTGCAGCTGACGCGCCGCGTCGGCGAGCACGGGCGACCGGCCCTCGGGCCGAAGGCGGCGACCGTTGAACCGCACGCCGCGCAGGCCGGTGGCGGAGGCGATGAGGCCGAGTGGGCCGATCGGAGTGTCGACGATGGAACTGGGCATCTCGTCAATCTAGAACGCGCAACCGGCGCGAAACGTGAGGCGATGAGTCTCGGTCGTGCCCGGAGTCCAACGACCACAACGAGTCCCACGTCCAGGAGGTCACGGCATGAATGGCAAGATCGAGCTGATCCTGCTGCCGGTCGCCGACGTCGACCGCGCGAAGCAGTTCTACCTCGAGCAGTGCGGGTTCGAGCTGATCGTCGATCACGCGCCGAACGAGAGCTTTCGGATCGTCCAGTGCCAGCCGCCCGGGTCGCAGTGCTCGATCGGCTTCGGGATCGGGATCCAGCTCGACACACCGCCGGGCTCGGTGCGAGGGCTCCACGTGATGGTGACCGACATCGTCGCTGCGCGCGACGAGCTGGTCGCGGGCGGTGTCGCCGTCGAGCCCGTCATCAACTTCGGCGCCGACGGCACCGCCCACGACGGGCCGCATCCCGAACGGAGCGACTACAACTCGTTCGCGTCGTTCAAGGATCCCGACGGCAACAGCTGGCTGCTCCAGGAGCGCGGCCACCAAGGCTGATCAGCGCGACCACTGGGTGACCGGCCGCTCTTGGGGGACGTCGTCGACCTCGAGGTCGACGCGCTCCCCGTAGAACGCGATCAGGCCGCGGACACGCTCGCCGTCCCACAGTGGGTCCGGATACGTCCAGGCCACGTCCTCGTGCCCGAGGGCGCCGAAATGAGAGGACTCGCCCTTGTAGGCGCACCGGCCCTTCGTCTCGCTCGGCTCGAGCAGCTCGACACGGACATCCTCGCGCGGGAGATACCAGCGTGTCGGGTGCCCGGTCTCGAAGAGCGCTTTCGCCCGCGTGCTGTCGGCGAGAACCTCGCCGTCCAGCAGCACGCGCACGTGCCGGCCGGTGTCATAGACGTCGATGCGGTGGTACGGGTCGCGCGGGTGCGCGAACGCCCGCTCGTCCTCGACCCACCATTCGTCGACCTTCTTCCAGTAGAGCGCGCGCCTTCCCGCGATGAAGTCGACGGAGGCGAGCGGCTCGAGATACTCCCACACCGCGTCCTCCACGACTCGGTCGCCGATTCGGAGTGAGTGGTAGCTCGCCTCTCCCTTGTACGGGCACGTCGTCGTCGTGTCGGAGGCGGCGAGCACGTCGGCGCGCACGTCCTCGGGTGGGAAGTAGTAGACCGGGAGATGTCCGGTCTCGTGCAGGAGATGAGCACGCACCGAGTCGACGACCACCTCGCCGGCCGCGACGGCGCGAATCCTCTGTGGCACGGGCTCCCAGTAGATCGCCGCGCCGGGAGGCTGCGGCTCGAAGTTGAAGCGGCCGGCGGGTCGTCTTCCGAAGGGGCCGGTACCGGCGGTGAGCGACATGCCTCAGACAACGCGAAGGCGGCCCGTGAGATTTCCGGCACGCTCCAGGCGGATGCCGCCGACCTGCTCGGCGTAGCGAAGGGATGTGCGCTCCAGCTCCGGATCGGTCGTCGCGCACGCGTCGACGACGATCGTCGCCTTGAGACCCAGCTCACGCGCGTCGATCGCCGTCTGGACAACGCAGCCCTCGGTCGCTGCGCCGACCAGGACGACGCGCTCGGCCCCGAGCGAGTCGAGCAGGATCTCGAGCGACGTGTGATCGAAGGCGGAGTACCGGTGCTTGAGCACGACTCGATCGCTCTCATGCGGCAGAAGGGGCTCGACGACGTCGCCACCGCGGCCGGCGGCGGCGTCCCGCGCCAGCCGCGGCGCATCGCTGTCCCAGCGATCGCGATCGTCGTTGACGAAGACGACCGGTACGCCCGTCGCGCGCGCCGCGCGAACGACGTCTTCCATCGCGGCCGCACGTTCCCGAAAAGAGTCGAGGAGGAGATCCCCGTCCTCATGGTCGAAGTCGTTCAGCACATCGACCACGAGGAGGGCGTCACCCGGTTCGAACACGGCGACCTACGAGCTCTTGCGGGCGCTCGCGCGGCCGCCCTTGCGTCCCGCGGTCTTCTTCTGCGCCGTCGTGCCGCCCTGCGACGAGGACGACCTCGACGAGCTCGAGTGCGAGGCCTTGCCGCCGCGGCTCGACGCGCCGGGTGAGTTGGCGATCCGCGCCGCCCGCTCCTTCGACATGCCCTTGTCCTTGAGGGCTTCGTACTGCTTCTCGTTCTTCACGCTTGCGCGCTTTCCGGGCATCAAAGACCTCCTGTGTCGGAAACTAGGACGCTTCCCGATCCCTCGAGAAAGGAACGCGCGATGGAGCTGCTGAGAAACGGCCCGGACACGAACCGTGGACCCGCCGACTGGTTCACCGGCGTCGTGCTCATCGACACGATCGCCGCCCCGTCGCACGGCTCTCGCATCGCCGCGGCCGTCGTCCACTTCACGCCCGGTGCGCGCACCGCATGGCACACGCACCCGCACGGCCAGACGCTCTGGGTCACGGAGGGAATCGGCCTCTGTCAGCGGCGCGGGGGCACGATCGAGGCGATCAGGCCGGGCGACCGCGTCTTCTTCGAGCCCGGCGAGGAGCACTGGCACGGCGCATCTCCCGCCAGGCTGATGAGCCACGTCGCGATGCAGCAGGCCGACGAGGGCGGCAACGTCGCCGACTGGGGCGAGCACGTGACCGACGAGGAGTACGGCGCGGCGGTTCCAATCGAGAGCTGAGCGGCGGATAATCGGCGGCACTCGTCGAGAGGAGGCGCCCGTGACCTCGACAGACGCAAGGACCGAGCTGACGTTCGACCCGCCGGGCCCAGGATTCTGGGAGCAGGACCCGGTCCACTTTCCCCGAGCGCTGACGCGCTACTGGGCGGAGGTCCATCCGGCCGCGTTCGCCGAGGGAACGGCGGACTTCACCGCCTACTACGGGATGCTGCTCGGCGGGCTGCAGATGGCCTACGTGAACGGGATCGCGTACAAGGGCGCGCGTCCGCTGCCGGACGAAGAGGTCCCGGCGCGCTTCGCCCGTGCGGAGGAGGTCTACGCAAAGAAGTTGTGGCGCGAGCAGCTCCGCGAGTGGGACGAGACGGTCAAGCCGGCCGCGGTCGCGAAGCACCGCGAGCTCCAGGCGGTCGACGTCGACGCGCTCTCCGACGACGAGCTGGCCGCATACCTCGAGCGGTGCCGCGACCACCACGCGGCGATGATCGCGCAGCACATGCGCTACACGGCGAGCGCGGTCGTGCCGACCGGCGACTTCCTCGCGCACGTCGGCGATTGGACCGGGCTTCCTCCGGCGGAGCTCCTCGGGCTGATGCGCGGCGCGTCGCCGGTGTCGGCCGGTGCGTCGGACGAGCTGGGGCGGCTGCTCGCCGCGTTGGCGGCGGATCCGCGCGCGCAAGAGCTGCTCGCGTCGGACGGCGACGCACCGGACACGCTCGCCGCACTCGGTTCGCTGGACGGCGACGTCGGCACGGCGATGACGGCGTACCTCGACCTCGTCGGCAACAGGCTGCTCGACGGCTTCGACATCTCGGAGCCCTCGGCGCTCGAGCTGCCCGACCAGCTGCTGCGAGCGATCCGCACGGCGGCCGAGAGCGGCGGCGGCGAGACCGACATCGAGGGACACATCGCTGAGATCCGCGCGAAGGTGCCGCCCGAGCACCAGGAGAGCTTCGACGAGCTGCTCGGAGAAGCCCGCACGCTCTACCGCCTCCGCGACGAGCGCGGCGTCTACAGCGACATCTGGGCGTCGGGGATCATGCGCCGCGCCGCGCTCGCCGCCGGCCGCCGGCTGGCCGCGTCCGGCCGCGTCCACGAGCCGGAGCACGCCGTCGACGCGACCGTGTCGGAGCTCCGCGCATTGCTCGAGGGCGGCGACGAGCCCACGGCGGACGAGCTCGCCGCACGGGCCGAGTACCGCCGCACGCACACCGCGAAGGACGCGCCGCGCACGCTCGGCACGCCGCCGCCTCCGCCGGGAGACCCCGCGACCCTCCCGCCCGCCGTCGGACGGCTGATGCGCGCGACCGGGCTCGCACTCGGCGCGGTGTTCGGGAGCTCTCAGGAAGAGCACGAGGGGGAAACGCTCCGCGGCCTCGCGGCGAGCCCCGGGGTGTACGAAGGAACGGCACGGCTCGTCTCCGGCCCGGCCGACTTCAACCGGATCGTGCAGGACGACGTGCTCGTCACGGTGTCGACGACCGAGGCGTTCAACATCCTCCTGCCGCTGCTCGGAGCAATCGTCACCGACAGCGGCGGCCTGCTCTCGCACTCCGCGATCGTCGCGCGCGAGTACGGCATCCCCGGCGTCGTGGGGACGCGCGAGGGAACCGGCCGGATCCCCGACGGAGCGCAGGTGCGAGTCGACGGCGGCGCGGGCGAGGTGACCGTGCTCGGATGAGCGACCTGCTCCCCCTCGAGGAGGTCGCGGAGACCGCGGTCTTCGGCTCGAAGGCGGTGGGGCTCGGGCAGGCGCTCCGTCACGGCCTGCCCGTCCCGCCCGGGTTCGCACTCTCCGGCGCGCTGGTCGAGGCGGTCGCCGGCAACGACGAGACCGCGATCGCCCACGTGGTCGAAACGCTCGGCCCGCTCGGCGGCCCGCTGGCCGTGCGCTCGTCGGCCGTCGACGAGGACGGCGCCGACGCGAGCTTCGCCGGCCAGCATCTGACGCTCCTCAACGTCCCGTCGGCAGCCGAGCTCGGGACCGCGCTGCGCGAGATCTGGTGGTCGGCGAACTCGGACTCCGCGATCACCTACCGGAAGCGCGTCGGCCTCTTCACGCGCCCCAGCGTGGCCGTGGTGGTGCAGCGGCTGCTCGACCCGACCTGCGCGGGTGTCATGTTCACGCGCAACCCGATCACCGGCGCGGACGAACGGATGATCGAGGCGAGCTGGGGGCTCGGCGAGGCAGTCGTCGCCGGTCTCGTCATCCCGGACTCGTGCCGCGTCGCGCGCGATGGACAGGTGCTCGAACGCCGTCCGGGTGTGAAGCAGATCGCGGTTCGCAGTCTCCCGGACGGTGGGACGGTGGAGGCCGAGGTCCTGCCCGACCTGGTCGAGCACCTCTGCGTCGACGACTCCCAGCTCGACGCGCTCAACGACCTCGCGCGCCGCTGCGAGGAGGTCTACGGACCGGACCGCGACATCGAGTGGGCGCTCGCCGACGGAATCGTCTACCTGCTCCAGTGCCGCGCCGTCACGCGGATGGCCACCGCCTGATGCCCGGCGCACCCGTCGAGGCATTGCGCGACGTGCCCCTGTTCGCGGGCCTGAGCGGCGACGAGCTCGCCGAGGTCGCCGTGCTGTTCAAGGAACGCCACTTCGCGGCCGGCGAGACCATCGTCAAGGAGGGGGCCGACGGCGCGGCGTTCTGGCTCATCCTCTCGGGCGAGGCGAGCGTCACCGTGCGCGGCGCCGAGCGCACGAGCCTCGGTGCGGGCGATCACTTCGGCGAGATCGCGCTGATCGACGAGGACGTCCGGTCGGCGACGATCACCGCCACGACCGACCTCTCCTGCTACGGGCTGACGCTTTGGGAGTTCCGGCCGCTCGTGGTCGAGAATGGCGAGATCGGGTGGAAGCTCCTGCAGTCGCTGGCGCGGAAGCTCCGCAGCGCCGAGACCTGAGGCCCTTCACCCGGACGGGACGATGCCCGGCGAACCGCACCTGAGCGAGTCTTCCGCGTGGACCGCGCGCCGCTCGGAAGGACAAGCCGCGTGCCGTGCCCGCGCGTCCCGGGATCCTGCCCAAGCCATTCCGGGACGCGCGGCGCACCTATGGTCTACGGAGACGGCGGCAGGCCGCCGTGCTGCAGCTCGTTGAAGGAGCTGTCGAGGTGGATCTCGACGGTGGTGCCGTCGGACTTCGTCACGGTCACCTCGTAGCCCGTGCCGAAGTAATCGGTGGTGACCGCGCCGGCCGTGCCGCTCCCGACGATCTTGACGGCGGCCGCCTGCGCCTGCGTCGCCGCGGAGCCGGTGACCGCCTTCTCGGCGTCCTCGTGCGCGGCGGTGCCGTGAGCGGGCATCCCCTGTCCCGGTGGGCCGGTGGGGGTCGACGTGCCGGTCGTCGTGGTCGTCGTGCTCTGCGAGGTCGCCGCGCCGGCGATCGCCGACCCGCCGACTGCGAGCGCGGCGACGGCCGCGACTCCGGCGAGGAACTTGAGCAGCTTGCTGGACATCTGGTGCCGTCCTTTCGGTCGTCCGGGTGGATCCCGGGTTCACCGACCACGGTGCAGGCGCGGCGTGAAAGCACCTTCGGAGGACGCTGCGAAGACACTGAGAGCGACACCGGCCCCGAGCAGCGCGCCGCCGAGGACGTCGAGCAGCCAGTGGACCTGGAGGTACGTCCGGCTCCACGCCATCAACACGATCGCCGCCCCGGCGAGCGTCCACCACGCGGGCCGGTGCCGCCCGATCGCGGTGAAGAGCAGCACGAGCACGACGGCCGTCGCCGCCGTGAACGAGACGTGCCCGGACGGGAACGACGCGCCGGACGGGTGGACCAGGCCGCCGGGCGGCCGAGGCCGGTCGACGGCAGCCTTGACGATCGTCGAGACGAGCGGCGTGACCGCCTCGACGAGCGCGAAGACGATCGCCCCGAGCCACCGCCGGGAGACGAGCAGGACCACGCCGGGAACGGCGATCAGGAGGGCACGGCCGATCCCGTGCCCGAGCCAGTTCCAGATCAGCGCGACGTGGGTCAGGAAGGGCGTCCGGAGGTCCATCATCAGCTCCGCCCAGCTCTGCTCGACGTGGAGCGGGCCCGTAGGCACGACCAGCGCCAGGAGCGCGAACAGCGCGAGCGTCGCGGCCCCGAGCTTCTGCATCACACAAGTATCCGCCGTCCGAACCACACCCTGATTCATCCGGTAGGGGTGACGCGGCGGGCCGATGCGCCGTTGACCCTCGGCCGAGATGCGCGGGCGGCGAGTCCTCCGAATCGGCGGCATCGCCTCCGGCGCGTTGGTGATCGCGTTCGGCGTCGTCGTCGTCGTTCTCTCGATCAACGGCAAGAACACCGTCCAGGACGAGCTCACCCGTCAGCAGATCACCGGCACGCCGGACATGACGCCGAAGGCGATCGAGGCGGAGACCGCCAAGGCCGGGATCAACGTCGACCTGCCGACCTGCGACGTCGCCGGTGAGTCGATCGACACCGGCAGCGAGGCGCGCTGCTTCGCCCGGTACATGGAGGTCCAGGCGCTCGTGGCGACCGGCGGCTACACGTACGCGCAGATGGGTACCTACACCCCGAGGCCGAACGCGCCGAAGTCGCACCTCGAGCCGGGCGGCGGGACGAACGCCGTCGACTTCGCACAGATCGACCCGGAGACGGGGAAGCCGGAGCAGAACCCGCGCCGCCAGGTCTGGGTGACGGAGACGGCGCTCGCAACTGCGCTGAACGTGAGCTACACGGCGACGCAGCTGTCGCTGTTCAGCCTCGTGGTCGGGATCGCGCTCGTGCTCTGCGGCATCGGCTTCCTGGTGCTCGCGATCGCGGGATCGCCCGTCCGCGCCCGCGAGCCCGTGCCGCCGCGGCGAAACCCATGAGCCGTTTCACTCGTTGATGCACCGGGGAGAGGTCACGCGACGACGACGACAAGGGAGGCGTGATGCCGCCACGCGGAGTGAAGAAGGGTACGAAGCGCGCCCGCCAGTACGAGCACGTCAAGGAGAGCGAGCTCGAGCAGGGGCGGTCCGAGGATCTCGCAGAGGAGATCGCTTCCCGGACGGTCAACAAGGAGCGGGCACGAGCCGGTGAGTCGCGCGAGGCGTCGAGGACGTCGACGCACGACATCTCGTCGGGCCGGCGCGGCGGGCTGCGCTCCGGGACGCGCAGGCCTCGCGGCCGCACCTACGCGCAGCTGTACAACGAGGCGAAGCACCTCGGGATCGAGGGCCGGTCGAAGATGAACAAGACGCAGCTCGAGCACGCGGTCGATCGCAAGAAGTAACCCGAACCGATCGGGCTCCGGCGACGAATCGGTCGCGTCCATTCGAGCTACTCGACAAGGAGCCCTTCATGCGGTTCATCCCCACCAAGTTCCATGCGCCGCTCGACTACATCGTCGGCGTGGCGCTGATCGCCGCTCCGTGGATCTTCCGGTTTTCCGAGCACACGGCTGCGACGGTCGTCCCGATCGTGCTCGGCATCGGGTTGATCGCGTACAGCCTGTTCACGAACTACGAGCTGGGCGTCTGGAAGGTCGCGCCGATGGCGGTGCACAACCTGATCGACATCGCCGCCGGCGCGCTGCTCGCAGCGTCGCCCTGGCTCTTCGGCTTCGCGGACGACTCGGCGAACGTCTGGGTCCCCCACGTCGTCGTCGGCCTGGCGGCGGTCTTCCTCGGCCTGACCACCAAACAGAGTGGTGGCTACCACTACCGCACGAGAGGCTCGTCCCCCGTCGCGACGCACTGATCGGCGGGAACGAAAAAGGGTCGTGTTTCCGAGGAAACACGACCCTTTGCAACAGTTAGAACGAGACTTTGTCCCGAAATTGACCCATCTGGGTCATGACATCGCAGGGGCCGGGTTGCGAGCCTGCCCGGCCGATGCTGACGGTGCTAACCGAACCCCTCGTCGAGCCGGACGTGCTTCGTGCGTCCGAAGACGGCGTCGACTGCCTCGTCCGCGTGATCGAGTCGCGCGACGTCGAAACCGGGCAACACGTCGAGCGCATGGGCGTCTACTGCGAGGCGATCGCCGAGGCGGTCGGCCTCGACCCCGTCACGAGCGAGGCGATCGGGGTTGCGGCACGCCTCCACGACGTCGGCAAGATCGGCATCCCCGACACCGTGCTCCGGAAAGACGCCCCGCTCACGCCCGCCGAGCGCGCGGTCATCGAGGAGCACTGCGTCGTCGGCCACGACATCCTCGCCGGTGCGCGCAACGAGATCCTTCAGCTCGCTGCCGAGATCGCGCTCACCCACCACGAGTGGTTCGACGGGACCGGTTACCCGCTCGGCCTCCAGGGCGAGGAGATCCCTTTTGCCGGCCGCATCGCCGCGATCGGCGACGTCTTCGACGCGCTCACGAGTGACCGCCCCTACCGCGTGGCCGTGCCCATCGACGACGCCCGCGAGAGCATGCTCGCCGAGCGCGGGAGCCACTTCGACCCGGAGCTGCTCGACGTGTTCCTCGAGCTCGAGCTCCAGGCCGCGTAGCTCACCGTCGAGCCCGGATCGCGTCGATCAGCTCCCACTGCCGTCGCGGCGCGCGTCCTTGCGCACCCGCTCAGTCGTAGAGGTAACGCGGCTCCCAGTCGGCGGGTCGGCCCGCGGGCGTCACGTCGAGCACCTTCCAGAGCGGCCACATGAAGTCGACATGCCGCGGGTGCTGCCCCGGCTCCGGCTCCGCGTAGAAGAGCTCGCAGCTCCAGCGGTGGTGGATGCCGCCGTCGCCACGCGTGAAGACGTGCGCGATCGGCCACTGCGCGCCTTCCTCCGACTCCGCGTGGTAGTCGTGGTTGAACGTCGAGCGCCCCGACGAGTAGAGCGGGGTGAAGCGCCAGCCGCGCTCGGCCCCCCACTCCGCGAACCGCTCGATCGGCACCTTGGCCACGACCGCGACGTCGACCTGGGAGCGGAGATGGCGGAATGCCCCGTCCATCGCGTCGATGATCGACGTGCACGACGGGCACGGGACCTCGAGCGGCAGCCCCTGCTCCCCGGGCCGGTACATGAAGTTGTAGAGGAACAGCGTGTCCTTCCCACCCGTGAAGAGGTCGGCGAAGGCGACCGGCCCGCTCGGTGAGTCGAACACGTAGTCGCCGGCCACCTCGCCGCCCACCGGCAGCGCCCGGCGCAGCTCGGCGACGGCTTCCTCGCGGCGGCGCAGGTCTCGCTCCGCCTCGAGCAGCTCGTCGCGCGACGTGCGGTACTCCTGCGACTCGCCCGGCCACTGCATCGTGGGCCCACTCTATGCCCGCGAGCCGGTACCGTTTCACCGTGCGCGCGCCGCGCCTGCGGAGGCTGCAAGCCCGCGGCGGCATCTTCGTGATGCCGGCAGCGGCGTTCGCGGTCCACCAGCTTCGGTACTGGCTCGCGTACGGTCCTCGGGCGAATGCCGAGCTCGCCGCGCAGGGGCACTCGTATCTGAGCTCGCTCGTGCCGTGGACGATCCTGGCGCTGGCGCTCGGCGCCTGGCTGTTCCTGCGACGGCTCGCCGACGCGACTCGCGGTCGCGAGAACGTGCTCTCCGCGCACCTACCCGCCTGGACGCTCTGGCTCACGACCTGGGCCGGTCTGCTCGCGATCTATGCGACGCAGGAGACGCTCGAAGCCTTCCTGTCGACCGGCCATCCGGGCGGGATGGCCGGCGTCGTCGGGCACGGCGGCTGGTGGGCGGTCCCGGTCTCGGCCGTCGTCGCGGCGCTCGTCGCCGCGCTGCTGATGCT
>FTCS01002965.1_pt1 | contig 11032 bp, 7 predicted proteins | sample 1639391 | NCBI WGS metagenome assembly FTCS01 (sample SAMEA3914864, study PRJEB12502) | metagenome | biome: forest; material: soil | place: USA | collected 2012-03-12 | depth 0.3 m | reverse complement strand
CCGATCATGAGCGGGACGAGGTAGTTCGCGAACCCGAACACGAGCGGCATGGCGAAGAAGAAGATCATCGTCGTGCCGTGCATCGTGAACAGCTGGTTGAACGTCTCGGCCGACACCACGTGGCCGTTCGGTCCCTTCAGCTGCCACCGCATGATCAACGCCTCGAGACCACCGACGGCGAACCATGCGAGTGACGTGTACATGTAGAGCGCGCCGATCCGCTTGTGGTCGACGGTCGTGAGCCAGCTCCAGATCCCGCTGTGCGAGCTTTCGCCCGACTTCGCGTAGGATGGGCTGACGGCGGCTGTGGCCATTCGTCTATATCTCCAATTCGGCGGTTCGAATTATTTCAGCGTCTGCAGATACGCGACGATGTCCGCGATCTGCTGGTCGGTGAGATTCACCGCCGACTTCATCTTGTGCGTCGGGTCGTACTGACCGGCGCCGAGCGTTGGCATGATGATGCCCGGCTTCATGGCGGGAGCGTTCTTGATCCAGCGGGCCAGATGCGCGGGGTCGTTCGGGAAGAGACCCGCGGCGATCGTCGTGCGCGAACCGATATGCGTGAGGTTCGGGCCAACGGGCGACTGCATCATCGGATTGCCCTTGATCGTATGGCACGCCAGACACGTGGCCTGGCCGATAATCAGCTTCGCGCCGTTCGCCGGATCACCCTTGGCGAGCAGCGACTCGTCGAACGTGAGGCCGGCGGGATACGGCGTCTCCGGAATCGTGTACGCCGGCATCTTGTCGCGCGGATACGCGATGAAGCCTGCCTGCGTAACAGGCGTCTGCACGGGCGCCACGGCGGGCGATTGCGTGCCCGCGACGTTCGCACCGGCCGCGATCGCGGCCGCGGTGCGCGGCTTCGTTGTATCAGGCGCCGCCGGAACCGTCACGACGGTACCGACTGCGGCTTCCGCCGTGTGCTTGGCCCAGCTCTCGAAATCCGCGGGCGAGACCGTGAAGGTCTTGAACCGCATGTTCGCGTGGCTCGTGCCGCAGTACTCCGCGCACGCGCCGTTGAAGGCATTCACGGTCCCCGAATCCGGCGTGTACCACAGATAGTTCGTGTGGTTCGAGATGAGGTCGCGCTTGCCGGAGAGCGCCGGCACCCAGAACGAGTGCAGCACGTCCTGCGTGCGGAGCGAGAAGTTCACCGTGCGCCCGAGCGGCAGATACAGCTCGTTCGCCGTCACGACACCGTACTGCGGGTAGCGGAACTCCCACCACCACTGGTGACCGATGACTTCGACCTGGAGCGCATCCTCGCGGGCCTTCGCCTGGTGCTTGAAGATCGTGCGCACCGTCGGGATGCCGATCACGATCAGGATGAGCAGCGGGATCACGGTCCACGCGATTTCCAGCGTGGTGTTGCCGTGCACGTGCTCGGGCTCGGGCTGGCCGGGACGCTTGCGATACTTGATGAGCGTCAGAATGAGGATGCCTTCAACGAAAATGAAGACACCCGTTCCGGCGTAGATCAGAAGCTTGAAGAGATAGTCGACGTCCCGATTGACGTCCGTCCGTTGATGGAAGATCGAATCGGGATGGTTCTGCCCACAGGCGGCCATGAAGACTGCCAGGGCGACCGTCAGCGCGGCCACACCCGCATTGCGGGTACCCGGCCGGCGCAGGCGGGTGAGAAAAGGCATGATGGGTCCTTTTACCGGCGATCGGTGAATTGTGTCTGGTATAGCAAGCGGAACCTACCGGCAGGGGGGGGTCAAATCAACCCAGCCGCCCCGGCAGTAGGCGATTGCCCGACAGCAGGTTACGCGCCGTCGTCCGACTCTGCTGCCGTGCCCTCTGCTTTGTGCTCGTCGACCACCTTGTGCCTGTCTTTCGTCTGGGTGATCGCGATCTCCAGCGCCTGCCGGATCTGCGCGATCCCCTCGCGCATGCCACGCAGCCTGACCTGCTCACTCGCGCCACGGCTGGACGCGAGGCTCACCGAGGTCACCTGGTCGGCGATCATGCCGAACTGATTCTTGATGTTGGCCGCCAGGCTGGGAAGCTGGCGGCGAATGTTCATCACGAACACACTCGTCGGCTGATTGCGCTTCATCGCCATGCCGTACTGTTCGACGATGCCGTGGATGCGCTGCAAGTGAAGTAACGCTTCTTCGAGCGTCTTCATCTTGTTCTGACCCGCCGAGTCGAGCCTGATGCCTGCCATTCTGGATTCCCTGGAGTCGCGCTTCCACGCAATGTAAGCCGCGCGCCCCTCGCGGAGCCCGCCCCTGCCTCTTGATCGTGGTGCTCGTGCTCTGGCTTGTCTCAGCCGCCGCGCGCTTCGCGATGTACGATCGCCGCCAGAACGTGGTGAACCTGGATGCCACCTACCACGCCCTCCTCACGGGCTACTTCACCCGCTCGAGGCGGGGGTTCTCCCTGAACGCGCGGCCTACCTTCGACTGAGGCTTGCCGTTCACCTTCACGATGTCCGCCGTGAAGTCGAAACGGCCATCGAACAGCGCGGCGCCGACGCCGTACGCGTCGACCGGCACGCCGTCCTCCTCGAAGGCCTCGATACGGGCTGCATCGAACCCGCCCGAGACGATGATCTTCACTTCGCCCCAGCCCTCGGCGTCGAGCGCGTTGCGCACGTTCCAGACGAGCTGCGCGTTCACACCGGTCGGCTTGAACGCCCCCATCTGCGACACGACCGACTTGTCCACCATGTATTCGGCAGTGTCGAGCCGCACGCCCCAGAGCCGGCCGTCGAGCGCGTTGGCGACGTCGCGGGAGGTCTTCACGCAATCATTGTCGTAGTCGACCAGCGAGATCACGTCGACGTCCGGGAAGGTTTCGGCGAAACGCTGCGTCGCCCGAACGGTGTCCCCGCCGCATGCGGCGATCAGCGCGTGCGGAATCGTACCCACCGACTTGCCGGCGAAGAGCGACGCCTGCGCGTCGGTCGACACCATCTTCACGCCGCCCACCATGGCGGCGTATCCGTCGCCGGGCTGGTTCGTGAGCACATCGTCGCGCGCACCGAAGAAGATCACGGGCTTGGAGTTCGCGGCGGTCGAGATCAATCGGGCGTTGGTGCAGACCTTCGTGCGACGGCCGAGGGCGCCGAGGCAGATCGTCTCCAGATAGCCGAAGGCCTCGTACGGGCCTTCGACGGTCATCACGGTTTCCCAGTCGTCATAGCCGTCGCCCTCGTAGAGAGCGTTCACGGTGAGCGCGCCGAAGTCGTCGGCGCCGAGTTTGAGGATCGCGATCGCTTCGTCGATGCCGCCGAGCCACGCGCCGCTCTTGCCGGTGAACTGCATCAGCACGTGCGGCGGCTTCTTTTCACCGCGCACGATCTCGCGTGCACGAAGGAAGTACGTGTCGGTGTAAAAGCCGCGCCTGATTTGCTCGACGGGCAGATCGAACGCCGATGGATCGAGCCGTTTGCGGCGGCGCGGGGGCATCATGTCGTCATGACGATCATGTTCCAACCATCGACGCCGGATCGAGGATCTTGTCGAGCTGTTCGCGCGTGAGGAGTCCGCGCGCCATCACGACGTCGTACACACCCTGGCCGCTGTCGAGCGCCTCCTTGGCGACCGACGTCGCGTGTTCGTAACCGATCACCGGCACGAGCGCGGTGACGATGCCGATCGAATGCTCGACGAAGTGGCGCATCCGCGAGGGGTTTGCCGTGATGCCGTTGACGCAGCGCTCGCGCAGCACGGTGCAGCCGTTCTTGAGCGTCTCGATGCTGCGCAGCAGGCGATAGGCGATCACCGGCTCGAACACGTTCAGCTGGAGCTGGCCCGCTTCGGCGGCCATCGTGACGGTGACGTCGCCGCCGATCACGTCGAAGCAGACCTGATTTACCACTTCCGGAATCACAGGATTCACTTTGCCCGGCATGATCGAGGAGCCCGGCTGCATGGCGGGCAGATTGATCTCGCCGAATCCGGCGCGCGGGCCCGAGGCGAGCAGGCGAAGGTCGTTGCAGATCTTCGAGATCTTCACCGAGCAGCGCTTGAGCACGCCGGAGAGCTGGACGAAGGCGCCCGTGTCCGCCGTCGCCTCGACGAGGTCCGGGGCGGTGATCATCGTAAGCCCGGTGATGCGCGACAGTTCGCGGCAGACGATCGCCGCGTACTTCGGCGGCGCATTGATGCCGGTGCCGATCGCGGTGGCGCCCATGTTGATCTCGCGAATGAGCGCTTGTGCCTCGCCCAGGCGATCGACGTCCTCGAGAATCGTGTGGCCGAACGCCGTGAACTCCTGGCCGAGCGTCATCGGCACGGCATCCTGAAGCTGCGTTCGCCCCATCTTGATGAACTGGCTGAACTCCTTGCCCTTGGCAAGGAACGCTTCGGCGAGCTGTCGCATCGCCCCGCGCAGCTCCTCGATCGCGTTGTGCAGCGCCAGCTTCACGGCCGTCGGGTAGACGTCGTTCGTGGACTGGCTGAGGTTCACATGGTTGTTGGGATGCACGTTCGCGTAGTCGCCGCGCTCCTTGCCCATGAGCTCGAGGGCGCGGTTCGCGATGACCTCATTCGCGTTCATGTTCGTGGACGTGCCCGCGCCACCCTGGATCATGTCGACGACGAAATGCTCGTGATGTCGGCCGCCGCGGATCTCCTGCGCGGCGCGCACGATCAGATCGGCGATGGACCTGTCGAGCAGGCCGACCTGGGCGTTCGCGACCGCGGCCGCTTCCTTCACCGCGGCGAGCGCCTCGATCAGGGTCGGGAATTCGCGGAGGGCGGTGCCGGTGATCGGGAAGTTCTCCAGGGCGCGCAGCGTCTGCACACCATAGAGCGCTTCGTTCGGCACGTCGCGGTCACCCAGCAGATCATGTTCGTGCCGCGTGGCTGCTCCAGTGAATCCGAGCGTGCGTCCGCGACCGACCAGCGTGGCGTCCGTGGCGGCGAGCCGCTGCGAAATCGAGCGGGCCGCCCGGCCGACGAGCGCGGCGTACACCGCGGGATTTTCCTTTACCAGGTCCTTCACGGCGCCGGCGGCGAGGACGTACGTCTCCGTTCGCTGAATGGCGCGTGCGCTCGTACCGTGCGGTAGCTCGTCGAGGAGCAGACCCTCGCCCACGGCTTCGCCCGGGCCGAGCGTGACGAGCCGCACCGGGCGTCCGTGATGGCCCTTCTCGATCGCGATCGCGCCGCCGACGATGATGGCCATCGATTCGCGTGGCGAGCCTTCCGCGAACAGGAGCTGGTCCGCCTCGTAGGTCGTGGGCGTCACGACCCGGGCGAGATGGTGGATGGCCGAGTCGGTGACGCCCTCGAGGAACTGGGCCTGGCGGAGTCGGTCGCGGATCGAAGCAGTCGTCATAAGGAAGGAGAAGATAATAGCCGTCGCCGACGAGCCGCAGTATGATTCCGACGTCCGAGATTCCGCGTCAGCGGAGGTCCAATGTCCGTTTCCCGTCGTGATTTCCTGGGCGCCGGAGCCGCAGCCGCCGCCGGTCTGGCCCTCCCGAAGGTGGCCGCGGCGACGCCGCCCATCGCCGTGCAGGATCGCTCCCAGCTCATCGCCCAAACGTTTGCCGGGCGCCCGGTGATCATCTCGGCGTCCAACGGCTACAACCGGGACCAGAACGGAAAGCGGGGCATCGAGGTCGCCTGGGACCTCCTGACCAAGGGGGCGGATCCCCTCGACGCGATCGTCGCCGGCGTGCAGATCGTCGAGCTGGATCCAAAGGATCAGTCGGTCGGTTTGGGCGGTTTGCCCAATGAGGATGGCGTCGTCCAGCTCGACGCGAGCTGCATGCATGGTCCGACTAGGCGCGCCGGCTCGGTCGCGGCGATCGAGGACATCGCCACGCCCGCGGCGGTGGCGCAAAAGGTCATGGAGTACACGGACCACATCATGCTCGTCGGCGCGGGCGCCAAGAAGTTCGCGCTCGAGATGGGCTTCAAGGAGCAGAACCTCCTGACCGAGGAGAGTCGCCAGGACTGGCATCGCTGGAAGTCGCGCCTGAATCCGAACGACAACTGGCTCGATCTTCCGTCCAGGCCGACCCCGCCGCCGCGTTCGAGACCGCAGGACGAGGACGAGCATCGCTACGTTCACGTCTACTACGACGCGCAGGGCATTCCACACACGTACGGCACGATCAACATGAATGCCGTGACGGCGGCGGGCGACATCGCTTCGGTCACGACGACGAGCGGGCTGTCGTGGAAGATCCCGGGGCGCGTGGGCGACTCGCCGATTATCGGCGCAGGGCAGTACTGCGACAACGGTGTCGGCGCCGCCGGCTCGACGGGGCGCGGTGAGGCGAACATCAAGGTCTGCGGCGCGTTCCTCGCCGTGGAATTCATGCGCCAGGGCATGAGCCCGGAACAGGCATTGATCAAGGTGATGGAGCGCGTGCTGGCGATGACCGAGAAGCGGCTGTTGAACGACAAGGGCCGTCCGTATTTCGATCTGAACTTCTACGCCGTCAACAAGAAGGGCGAGTATTCCGGCGCGTGCGCGTACGAAGGCAGTGACTTCGCGGTGTGCGACGCTAATGGCGCGCGCGTCGAGAAGGCCGTCTACCTGTTCAAGAGGGATGAACGCCCCGCCGACAAGCCGGTCAGCGGTACGCTGATCAAGCCATAGCTTTGCCAAATCGCAAAATCCGACTGGCGGCGTGGGCGATCATTCTCGCCCTCGCCGTCTTTCAAGCGTACGCCAATCGCTACGCGGTGTCGCCGGACGGGATGTCCTATCTCGATCTGAGCGACGCGGTGGTGCAGGGGAAGTGGAGCGGGCTGGTAAACCTCTACTGGAGCCCGCTCTATCCGTTCCTGGTCGGCGCGGTACGCGCCGCCGCGGGCGCCGGCCCCCGCGGCGAGGTCGCGGCCATGCACTTCACGAACGCGGTCTGTTTCGTCGGCTTGATCGCGGCATTTGATTATTTTCTAATTCAAGTACTCGCAATCGCGTCAAGAGTCCGAGGCGCCGCCCTCCGCGGAGCTCGGGGCACCGCCTGCGCGTACGGGCTGTTCGGCATGACGGCGCTCACCATGACGCCGCTCGAGCTCACCACGCCCGATCTGCTGTCCAACGCGGCGATCTTCGTCGCGCTGGGCGCCATGCTGCGCCTCGCCGACGCTTCCTGGCCCAGGCGCCGCCGCGAAGCGGTCATCCTCGGCGTCGCGCTCGGCATCGGCGTGCTCGCCAAGGCCTTCCTCGTGCCATGGTCGATCCTTTGCTTCGTCGTCCTCGCGATCGTCCTGCGCCGCAAAGGTCTCGCGACGTTGGGATTGGCCGTCGCCGTTTGGTCAGTATTCGTCGCCCCCTGGACCGTGGTGCTTTCGGCGCGCGCGCATCGGCTCACGTTCGGCGACACGGGCCGCCTCACGTATGCCTGGTACGTCAACTCGCAGGATCCTCCGTCGTTGCGCGTAGTCCCCGCGGGTGCGCGCGCGGCGGACACCGATGCGTTGCTTCCCGGTGTTGGCGTAACGGGCGACGCGCCCGGAACCGACCCCATGTGGTTCGATCCTGCGCGCTGGAACAACACGATCCGTCCGCACTTCTCTCTGCGCGAACAGTACGCGACGATCGTTGCCATGGCCGTCGCGCTCGCGGGCAGTGTGTCCGTGCTCGCGTACATCATCTTCATGGTGGCCGTGGCGCCCGCCGGATCAAGACGGCGCGCCTGGCTGGAAGGCTGGGTGGTATTAGTGCCGAGCGTCGCGGGTGTCGTGGCGTACTTGATGGTGATTCTCACCGCGCGGTACGTCATGGCGTTCATCCTCGCCGGCATTCTCGTGGTGCTGGCGACGGTTCCCGTCGCGCGCCGAGTGCGCCCGACGCTCCTGCTGCTTGGCCTCGTGCTCACGATGGCGACCATGGCCGTCTCGCCGGCGACCGCCTTTGGCTTCTCGTTCGTCGTCGCGATCGCCGGTGCGATGTTCGTCGGCACGATCGTTCCGACGCGCCGGCGCATCGCCTTCGTGATCCTCGTGCCGCTCACGCTCATCGTGTGTCTCGTCGTGATGTCGCCCTCGGCGCCGGCGCTGATGCGCCTCGGCGGCGCGGCATTCGTTCTGCTGCTCTGGGCGCGATCGCGAGGGGCCATCGTCCGCGGCACCACGCTACGCTTCGCGTACGGAATGAACGTGGCGCTCGCGCTGTCGATCGGCCTCGTCCTGGCGGGACGACTGGCATTGCGGCTCAATCGCGACGCGCTCGCCTTTCGGCGCGCGGATGCGATGTCGAATCCCGAGTGGCGCATTACGCAGGATCTGCGCGATCATGGAATCGAGGCGGGGACGCGTATCGCGGTGATCGGACCGCACGCCGAGTCGTACTGGGCACGAACGGCGCGTCTGAAGATCGTGGCGAACGTGCCCGATCCCCTCGCGCCCGTCTGGTGGCTGATTCCGCAGGCGTCGCGCGACACGCTCCTGAGAAAGTTCGCGGAACGTGGCGCAACGGTCGCGATTCTCACCCGCGAGCCACCGACCGGACCGCCTGATACCAGCTGGGTGCCGCTCCGCTATCAGGGGTGGATGAAGCGGCTCCGCTAGAGCTTCGCCATCGAGCGTGATGGCGTCGGACGGCCGATGCCCGCGCCCGGCGGCAGCTTCACCGGCCCGGTCGACGGGGCCGGCGTCGAATCATCGAGCCGGAGGTTCGACACCACGCGGCCCAGGCGTTCGGAGGCGCCGGAGAGCGTCGCGGCGGCCGCCGCGATCTGTTCGGTGCTCGCACTCTGTTCTTCGCTCGACGCCGCGACTTCCTGCATCGCGGCCGCGAATGACTCGGTGCCCGAGGCCAGCGAATCGAGCTTGCCGCGCATGTCGCGTGACAGACCGTTTGCCTGCGTCACCGCCGCCTGAATCGAGGACGTCCACCGATCCGATTCCTCGAGCGCCCGTTCGATGTCGCCGAATGATCGCGAGCCGTCTTCCGTTGCGCCGCGCACGGCGCGGACCGTCTCCACGGTGCGTTCGCTCGAGCTACGCGACTCCGCGATGCCGTTCAATACGCCGCTCACCACGCGCTCGGTGCGCTCTGCCGCGTCGGACGACATCGCCGACAGGCGCCGCACTTCCTCGGCGACGACCGCGAAGCCGTGACCGTGCTCGCCGGCGCGCGCCGCTTCCATGGCCGCGTTGAGCGCGAGCAGTTTCGATTGGCGCGCGAGCTTCTGCACGAGCGTGACGAACGTGCGAATCTCTTCCGACGCCTGTGCGAGCTGCCCGATCGCCGAAGCGCTCGCCTCGGCGTCGGTGCTCAGCGCGGCGAGGGAACGCGAGCTCTCGTCGAGGCGCGAGCGGTTCTGCAGCGACAGCGAGCGAAGGCGCGCATTGCGCTCCACACCTTCGTTCGCCCCGGTGTCGAGCTCCGCGGCCATCGCGACCAGCCGCTCGGACGAACCCGCGAGCGTCTGAATGGTTTCGGCCATCACGTTGGCCTGCTGGCTCAGATCGGACGCGGTGTGCGCGATCTGCCCCGCCGACGCCGCCATCTCCTCGGAGCTGGCCGTGATCTCGGCCGTCATGCTCGTGGTTTCCGCGGTGGTCTCGTTGAGCGCGCCCGCGAGACGGCGAAGCTCCCCGATCATCGCCGACACCGCGTTCGAGAGACGTCCGATCTCGTCGTCGCCCGCGACGCGTGTCACCTGCTTGGAGAGATCGCCGGCCGCCACCGCCTCGGCGACCATCGCGAGGTCGGCCGCGGGACCGGTGACCCGGCGCTCGATGAACTGCGCGACGAAATACAGCGATCCGATGACGAGGATCACCATCAAGACCACGCCGCCAATCAGCGAAAGCCGAGCGACGTTGTAGGCCCGCCCCGCATCGGCCTCGCGCATGTGCGCAACGAGCAACCAGCGTCCGTTGTTTGCCTGAGCGATCGCGCCCCGCTGGAGCGTGGAATCGCCGCTGTATGTGAAGGCCTGGCCGGCTTCGTGGCCGGCAAGCGCCGCATATCCGGGGAGCAGGCTGAAGCGGTCTGCCGCGGCAGAGCTGGCGATCACGCGGCCGGTCGAGTCGACCAGCTCGACCCGCAGCCCGCTGCCCCCGCTGCCCTGGATCAGCATGGAGTCCACGAGCGACAAGCCGAATTTCACCTTGGCGACGCCGACGCTCTCCGTGCCGTCGCGAATAACACCGCTCAACTCGACGACCGTGCGCTTCATGACCGGATCGGCGGTCGCCGTCGCCGTCGTGACGCCCTGGGACCACGCGGTCTGCCACCACGCTTCGTCGCTCTGCACGAAGTCCGACGATGGCGACGTCGTGATCGCGTTGTAGCCGAATCGGTCCGTGACCATCACCTCGGCGATGTCGAGCTTTGGCAGAAGCGCCTTGAGGTACGCCAGGCTTGTGGCATCGACCTGGAGCGAGCGCGTGGCCTTGAATCGCGTCTCGATGGCATCGAGGGCGGGATCCTTGTCGACGAACGAGCGCTGCGGCAGGCCTAGGCGGCGCGACTCGTCGGCGCCCTTCTTTGCGGCGACGATGGTGGTCGGAGCCGATGCGATCAGCTCGACTTGGCGCGCCCGCTCCGACAGCACTCGCTCGACGAGTTGTTTGGAGAGGGTCGCGGCGCTGGCGATCCGCGCATTCTCGTCGTCGGCCATCGACTTCCTGAGAATCGCCAGCCCCATGTAGGCTACGCCGCCCAGCACGAGCATGGCGGCCAATCCGACGAGCACGACCAGGCGGCGCCGGAGCGACGTACGCTGACCACCCGACTTCAACTCGGCGACCGAGAAGAGTCCGGTGATGCGTGTATAGGTGTCCGTACTGGGACGTTCGTTCATCGGATGCTAAATTCCGCTGTAACCATGACTGAACCGATCGATCGAGTTCCGACCGCGGAGCCGGCCGGGTACGACCCTGCCGCCGTAGAGCGGAAATGGCAGGAGCGCTGGGAGACGCGGGGGACGAACCACACCGACCTCGCCGCCGGCGTACGCCCGTTCTACGCGCTGATGATGTTCCCCTACCCGTCGGCGGAGGGGCTGCACGTCGGCAACCTCTTCGCGTTCACGGGCAACGACATATACGGACGATTCCAGCGCCTCCAAGGGCACACGGTGTTCGAGCCCCTT
>FTCS01001664.1_pt1 | contig 11034 bp, 9 predicted proteins | sample 1639391 | NCBI WGS metagenome assembly FTCS01 (sample SAMEA3914864, study PRJEB12502) | metagenome | biome: forest; material: soil | place: USA | collected 2012-03-12 | depth 0.3 m | reverse complement strand
GCGCCGAGGCGCGCCGGCAGCTCGGGCTCCCCGCCGCGGCGAAGGTCGTGGTCGTCTCGGGCGGCGGCTGGGGCGTCGGCGACCTCGACGGCGCGATCGGCACCGCGCTCGTCCAGCCCGAGGTCGACGTCGTCGCGTGCCTCTGCGGCCGCAACGACGAGCTTCGCGAGAAGCTGTCCGCGCGGTACGAGGGCGAGCCGCGCGTGCGCGTCGTCGGCTTCACGGATCAGATGAGCGAATGGCTCGGCGCCGCCGATGCGCTCATTCACTCGACCGGCGGGCTGACGGTGCTCGAGGCGTATGTCCGCGGCTGCCCGACGATCTCGTACGGCTGGGGCCGCGGTCACATCCGCGCCAACAACGCCGCCTTCCGGCGCTACGGCATCGCGGACGTCGTCAGCTCCGCCCGCGAGCTCGAGCAGGCCCTCGCGGCGGCGCTTCGCTCGCGTCCCGCGCCGGGCCTCGCGCTCGCCGCGCTGCCCTCGGCGGCGTCGCTCGTGCTCGCGCTCGTGGCGTGACGCCCGGATGAAGCTCGACTGGTTCGTACCGGCGCTCGCCGCGCACGTGACGCCGCTCGCCGACGCGCTTCGGCTCGAAAGGACCGTCGAGCGGCGCGCGGTCGTGCTCACGTTCGACGACGGGCCACACGCCGAGGGCACGCCGGCCGTGCTCGAGGCGCTCGCCGCGGCCGGTGCGACTGCCACGTTCTTCCTCGTCGGCGAGCAGGTGCAGGCACGGCCGTCGGTCGCGCGGACGATTGCCGACGCGGGTCATGAGATCGCGCTGCACGGCTACCGCCACACGCTTCTCCTGCGCCGCCGCACCTCGGCGCTCGCCGCCGACCTGGACCGCGCCGTGGGCGCGATCCAGGATGCGACCGGCCGCAGCCCGACCGTCTACCGGCCGCCCTACGGCGTGTTCAGCTCGGGCGCGCTCGCCCTCGTCCGTGAGCGGGACCTGAGGCCGCTGCTCTGGTCGAAGTGGGGTCGCGACTGGGAGCGCCGGGCGTCGGCCGCGTCGATCGCGCGACGCGCGACGCGGTCGCTCGCGCCGGGCGACGTCGTGCTGCTGCACGACTCGGACGCCTACAGCTCGGACGGATCCTGGAGCAGGACGGCCGCAGCGCTGCCGTCCGTGCTCGCGGCGATCGCCGCTCTCGGCGTGCCGGCGGAGCCCGTCACCCAGTCCACGTAGCGGCGGACGCCGTCCTCGAACGACGTCGTCGGCTCCCAGCCGAGCTCGGCTGCGGCGCGGGCGCCGGAGACGTTGCCTCCGCGCAGGTCGCCCGCGCGCCCCTCGACGTGGACGATGTTCACGTCGCCGACGATGTCGCGGATCGTGCGCGCGATCGCGCGGACGCTCGTGTTCTCACGGCCGACGAGGTTGTAGATGCGGTTCGCGGCCACGGGGGCGAGCGAGCGCGCGACGCCGTCCGCAAGGTCCTCGACGTAGACGAAGCGGCGCGACTGCGTGCCGTCCCCTGCGATCGTGAGCGGCTGGCCGGCGAGCGCCTTCGCGGTGAACGCGGCGACGACCGCGGTCGGGCGGGAGCGCGGCCCGTACGGGATCCCGAACCGGAGAATCGTCCACTCGAGGCCGTAGAGCTCGCCGTACGACGTCGTGTACATCTCGCCTGCGATCTTCGTCGCGGTGTAGAAGTGCTTCGGCAGCCCGAGCGGGGTCTCCTCGTCGAGCGCCTCGGGCCCGGCGGCGTCGCCGTAGACCCAGATCGTGCTCGCGTAGACGAACCGTGCGACGCCGACCTCGCGCGCCGCCTCGAGGAGCACGTGGGTCCCGTGCGTGTTCACCCGACCCGCGCGCACCGGGTCTTTCGTCACCTCGTCGACGTCCGCCATCGCCGCGAGATGCACGACCGCGTCGCAGCCCTCCAGCGCGCGGCGCGCCGGCTCCGGCTCGCAGAGGTCGCCGAGCACGAGCTCGACCTCGCCGCCGTGGTACGGAGAGGGAACGAGGTCGAAGATCCTGGGCTCGTGGCCGTGCGCGCGCAGCCGGTCGACGACGTGCGAGCCGATGAAGCCCGCGCCGCCGGTGACGAGCACTCTCATCGCAGCTACTCCTCGCCCGGGCGGTAGTACAGCGGTACGCACCAGTGGTTCTCGGCGACCCAGTCGGTGTTCGGCAGGTCGACTGCGTGGCCGAGCACCCGGTGGCACGGCTCGTCGTACACCTTCCCGGTCGAGCGCTCGATCGGCTCGAAGACGATCACCTTGTAGAGACCGGAGGTCATGCCGTCGGGAAGCCGCAGCCGCGACGGATGCGCGGGATCGACGTACAGCCGCGCTGCCTCGTTCTTCCAGCGCACGATCTCCGGCAAACGCTCGGTCTGCACGACGCCGATCGCCGCGGTGAACTCGTTCATCCTGAAGTTGAGGCCGTGCACCTGGTAGTCGGGCTTGCCGTAGTCGCGGAACAGCCGTGCGAACTCGAGCGCCTCCTCGTGCCGCGAGACGAGCATCCCGCCCTCGCCCGTCGAGATCGTCTTCGTCGGTGCGAACGACCACACGCCCACGTCGCCGAACGTGCCGGCGCGGCGGCCGTCCCACTCGGCGCCGTGCGCGTGCGCGCAGTCCTCGATCAGCAGGATCCCTTCGGCCCGGCAGAGCTCCGCGATCCGGTGCGAGTCGAAGGCGAGGTGGCCGCCGATGTGCACGAGGACCACCGCGCGGGGCTTGTGGAGTGCCACCTTCCGTTCGAGATCCTCGAACGACATGCACAGGTCGTCGCGGTTGCAGTCGACGAACTCGACGCGCGCCCCGGCCGTGATCGCGGCGAGCGGCGTCGCCATGAAGGTGTTCGACGGGCAGAGAACCGTCTCGCCGCGCACGCCGGCCCACTCGAACGCCGCGAGCGCGGCACCGGTCCAGCCGTTGAACGCGACCGCTTCGAGCCCGTTCCAGGCGCTCCACGCCGACTCGAAGTCCTTGGCCATCTGACCGTCGGACCACTGGTTCGAGTCGAAGATCCGCTCCCACAGCGCGTGCAGGCGCGCGCGGTCGCGCTGGTCGAAGCCGATCGCGAACCGTGCGAGGTCGGTTTCCGTGCCGGGGGCGAGCACGGCCCGTACCCTACAGACGGGTTTCACCGGAGTGCGAGCGTGGAATGTTGCGCCTCCGAGAAATCGAGGGGGAGGAGCATGTCGCTCGTCGTGGTCGCCATCGTCACCGGCTCGTGCCTCGCAGGCGCAATCGCCGCTCTGACGATCGCGCTCAGCCGCTGAGGCCCGCTTCGCGCAGGGGGCGCCGGGCCCAGGCGAAGCGCTGTGTGTACCACCCGGCGAACGGGAGCAGGGTGACGCCCTCGTCGCTCGACTGGACGAACCAGCCGTTGCCGAGATAGATCGCCGTGTGGTCCACGATCGTCGGGCTCGACTTCGGTCCCTTGGCGCCGAAGAACATGACATCGGCCGGCTGGAGCTTCGCCGCGCTGATTCGCTGCGAGCGGGGTACCTCGCCGCTCATCACGTACGTCGTCCGGCCGCGGAGCACGCTCGCGAGGTCTCCCTCGCTCGGATACGGCGTCAGCTTGTAGACGCGCCAGACGAACCCCGAGCAGTCGAACCCGCCGGCGGAGTGGACGCCGAACTCCGTCTCGGCGGTCGGGCTCGTGCCGCCCCAGATGTAGGGGTAGCCGACGTAGTGCACGGCCGTCGTCAGGATCTGCTGCTGCCACGGCGTGAACTGCGGCAGCGTGAACGAGTCCGCGACCTGCTGCACGGATTGCGCCGCGCCGTCGCCGAGTTGCAGCACCTGCGCGAAGGAGTACGCGGCCTCGGCGCGCGTCACGGCCTGGTTCGGGAGGATCTCGAGATAGTCCTGCCCGGCCGGATGGTTCAGCCGCAGTCCGAGCATCCGCGCGACCGCCTCGGTGCCGGTGTTCGCGGGCGGCTGGAGCCCGGCGGTCCTGAGCGTGGTCTGGATCTCACGTGCGGCGGCGCCCAGTCCGAGGTACGCGACCAGCGCTGCGTCGAGTTGCTTGACGGTGACGGACCTGGCGGGAACCGCCGCGTGGTACAGGGCGTGTGGCGTCGTGGTCGCCGGTGTCGTGGTGCCGCCCGGCAGCCAGGACTTGGCGATCGGAAGGGTCACGGGGTCGCCGATCGGAGACAGCACGGTTCCCGGGGTGTTGGCGACGGTGACCTGCCACGTCGCGATCGCGTAGCCACCGCCGACGAACGACACGTTGGCAGCCAGGTCGTGGACGCCGTCCGTCAGGGCGCCGGTGTCGAGCTCGAAGTCGTACGGGGGCGTGGTGACAGGGGCGACGCCGGTCCCGTCGACGGCGAAGCTCACCTGCTGGACGTCGCGACCTGACGCGGCGATCTCGACGGTCACGGGCCCGGCGACGATCGCGCCCGGGCCGACCGTGCTCGTCACGGCCACCGGCCCCGGCTTCGGCGCGGGGGGATGCTGTAGCACGTCGGTGGTGCTGATCGCGTCCGCGAGCTGGCCCTGCGTCAGCGGCGAGGTCGGCGCGAACGCCGCGACCGACGTGCCGAGGACACCGACCTTCGTCACGATCTTGATCTGGGGTGCGGCCCAGTTGTCGGTGGCCGCGGCGGCGGCGCACGCGAACGCGCAGCCGAGCACCACGACGACCCCGAGGCGGCGAAGCATCCCCACGGATCGACTATCGACCACCCGGGCCGAGAACTGAACCCCCTACATTCGACACGCGGTGAGCGGGCCCTTCCGGCCCGCTCACCGCCCGGGGTGGACTACGGCCAATACGTGGTGAAGTCGGCGGCGATCGAGGCAAGCGCGAGCAGAGCCGCAAGCAGGCCTGACCAGGTGGCGATGCGCATTGGGGCTGTCTCCTTCGATTGATGGACCGACAGCCCCCGGGGGCAGAAGCCGCATTCTCCACGACCGCGGCTCAGGCAACAAATCCTTGAGACAGCGCTGGTGACTTACGGCAGCGTGTCGTAGGATGAAGCGATGCCTCGGTCACTGACCACGCACATCGACTCCCCGAGAGACGTCGGGCGGCGGCTCAAGGAGGCGCGCACGCGCGCGAGCCTGTCCCAGCGCCAGCTCGCCTTCCCGGGCTGCACCGCGGCCTACATCTCCCGTCTCGAGGCCGGCGCGCGGGTGCCCTCGCTCCAGATGATCAACCAGCTCGCAGCACGCCTCGACGTGACCGGCCAGTGGCTTGCGACCGGCGTCGAGGGGCCGGTCGCGGAGCCGACCGACCTGATCGAGGCCGAGGTCGCCCTCCGGCTGGGCGAGCTCGAGCAGGCGGAGGCGCTCTTCTCGGCGCACACCGACGCAGGCGATCCCCTCCGCGCGTCGGCCCTCGCAGGCCTCGGACAGATCGCGTCGCGGCGCGACCGGCACGGTGAGGCAATTCGGCTGCTCGAGCAGTCGCTCGCGTTGCGCAACAACCGCGCGCTCGCAGATCCCGGCTCGGTCGACACGCTGGGGCGGCTGTACGCGCTCACGGGCGCTCTCGAAGCGTCGATCGCCTTGTTCCAGCGCGCAGTCGACGAGGCGGTCCACGCGGAAGGCGTGCTCGAGGAGCTGCGCTTCTCGGTCCTGCTCGCGAATGCCCTGATCGACGCGGCCGAGTTCGGGCGGGCCGAGACGGTGCTCGCGCGGGTCATCCGCATCGCCGACGAGAGCGGCGACCCGGTTGCCGCCGCACGGCTCTACTGGTCGCAGTCGCGCCTCCACTCCATGCGGCACGAGCCGCAGCTCGCCGGCCGGTACGCGCGGCGAGCGCTGGAGATCCTCGAGCGCACCGAGAACGACGCGTACGTGGGCATGGCGTACCACCTGCTCGCACACGCCGAGCTCGAGGCGGGCAACCCGGAGGAAGCGCTGCGTCTGCTCACGCGCGGGCGAGAGTTGTTCGGGCGCGAGCTCGCGGAGCGCGACGAGGCGCGTTTCTCGGCGGCCGAAGCGCGCGCGCTGCTCGCAGCCGACCGTCCGAAGGACGCGGCCCGCGCCGCCGCGCGCTCGCTGGAACTCGTCGACGCGCTCGGCCCGGGCGATCGCGGGCGCGCCTATGTCGCTCTCGCGGAGATCTTCCGCCGGGTCGGCGAGCCCGAGCGCGCGAAGATGCTGCTCGGCCAGGCTCTCGACCTGACGCTCGAGTACGGCCAGAAGGCGGCGCTCGAAGCGGCCCGGCCGCTCGCGGAGATCCTCGAGGCAGAGGGCGACACGGCCGGTGCGCTCGCGGTGCTCAAGCGGGCAACCGTCGGGGGCGCGTCGCAGTCGCCGGTCCTGACGCGCGGCTGATCCCCGGCTACACTTCTCGTTGCAATTTGAGCGAGTTGGATGGTGCCGGTTTGCACCTTTCTTGCCCGTTCAGTGAGTTGGCAAGGAGGTGAATGCAGGACATGGCAACTGGGACTGTCAAGTGGTTCAACGCTGACAAGGGCTACGGGTTCATCACCCCCGACGAGGGAGGGAAGGACCTGTTCGTCCACTTCAGCGCGATCAACGGCACCGGCTACCGCTCTCTCGACGAGGGTGCGAAGGTCGAGTACGAGGCACAGCAGGGCGATAAGGGCCCGCAGGCCGCAAACGTGACGCTGATCTAAGTCGCTAGCGTTCTCGGGCGGCGCCGGACGGCGCCGCCCACACATACCCCGGCAAGGAGGCTCGAGATACCGCAGAAGGAAGACAAGGTCGAGATGACCGGCGAGATCGTCGAGGCGCTCCGGAACGGGATGTTCCGGATCAAGCTCGACAACGGTCACGAGACCCTTGGTTACACCGCCGGCAAGATGCGCCGGTTCCGCATTCGCATGAACCCGGGCGACCGTGTCCGGATCGAGCTGTCGGCGTACGACCTCGACCGCGGCCGCATCGTCTACCGGCTCCGTCCGGGCGACGAACGCCCCGAGTAGCCCTCTCCATGGATCACGAGGCGCTCGCCGCGCTCGAGTTGCCGGCGATCCTCGACCGGCTCGCCGCTGCCGCCGCCACCGGGCTCGGTGCAGCGCTCGCACGCCAGCTCGAGCCGTCGCCGGACGACGCCGAGGTCGCCGAGCGGCAGGCGCTGACGGCAGAGGCGATCGCGCTGCTCGACACGTCGGACGACCCGCCGCTCGCGGGCATCGTCGACCTCGTCCCCTCTGTCGAGCGTGCCGAGCGGGAGGGCGTGCTCGGCCCGGGGGAGCTGCGCGCAGTCGCGACGTCGGCGCAGGTCGGCGTGAACGCGCGTCGCGTCGTGCGCGGACGGAGCGACGTTGCGCCGCGCCTCGACGAGATCGCCTCGCGCATCGAGCCGTCGCTCGCGACGCTCGCGGAGGAGATCGACCGCTGCGTCGAGGACGACGGCTCCGATCTGCGTGACACGGCGTCGCCGAAGCTCCGCAAGCTGCGTAGCGAGGTCCGGAACGGCAATGCGCGCGTGCGTGATGAGCTTGCGCGCGTCGCCCGCTCGGCGGGGGTGCGGGACGCGCTGCAGGAGTCGTTCCTCGCGGAGCGAGGCGGGCGCCCCGTGCTCGCGGTGCGCGCCGCCGCACGCGCCAGTGTCCCGGGGATCACCCACGACGCCTCGAGCTCCGGGCAGACCGTCTTCGTCGAGCCCCTGGCAGTCGTCGAGCTGAACAACCGGCTCGCCGAGGCGGCGGCCGAGGCGCGCGAGGAGGCGGAGCGCATCCTGCGCGAGCTTTCGGCCGGCGTCGCAGGGCGGGCGGGGCAGCTTCGCGCGCTCGTCGACGCCGCGGCGCAGCTCGATCTCGCGCTCGCCCGCGGCTCCCTCTCTCGTGCCTGGCGCGGGACCGAGGTCGAGGTGGGCGACAACGTACGGCTCGTGGGCGCACGGCATCCGCTGCTGGACCCGCACGACGCTGTTCCGATCGACCTCGACCTCGGCGACCTGCGCGCACTGGTGATCAGCGGGCCGAACACGGGCGGGAAGACGGTCGCGTTGAAGACGCTCGGGCTGGCGGCGCTCATTCACCAGTGTGGGCTCCGCCCGCCCGCCGTCGAGGCGACGCTGCCCGTGTTCGACCAGGTGCTCGCGGACATCGGCGACCGCCAGTCGATCGAGATGAGCCTCTCGACCTTCTCCGGCCACGTCCGGACGCTCGTCGCCATCCTCGACTCGGCGACGAGCCGCTCGCTCGTGCTGCTCGACGAGGTCGCGGCGGGCACGGATCCGGAGGAAGGGGCGGCGCTGGCCCGGTCGCTGCTCGAGCGGCTGGCCACGCAGGCCCGGCTGACGGTCGTGACGACGCACTACGCAGAGCTGAAGGAGTGGGCGAGTGGACGCGACGCCGTCGCCAACGCGGCGACGGGCTTCGACGTCGAGACCGACGAGCCGCTCTACCGCATCGCGCTCGGCCGGCCCGGCACGTCGCATGCCCTGCGGATGGCCGAGCGCCTCGGGCTCGACCCGGCCGTCGTCGCGGCGGCACGCGCGCAGGTCGCGCCCGAGCGGCTGCGTGCCGCCGAGCTCGTCGCCGAGGCCGAGGCGTCGGAGCGCGTTGCCCGTGAGAGCCGCGAGGAAGCGGAGCGCGCCGCGCAGCGTGCCTCGGCGCGCGAGGCCGAGCTGGAACGGGAGCTCGAACGCGTCCGCGCCTCGGCGGACAGCGCCCGGGCCGGCGCCGTGGCAGCAGCCGAGCGCGAGCTGGCCGAGGCCCGGGCCGAGCTCGATGCGTTGCGGCGGGAGCTTCGGACGGCGCGACGGCAGCGCGCGGAACGCGACCAGGACCGGGCGCTCGGCGCCGCGACCGACCGCGCAGGTCGTGCCGAACGCGCCCTGGCCGACCTGTCACGACCGCTTCCCCTCACCGCGCCGCTCGCGGTCGGCGATCCTGTCGAGTCGGACGTCGGCGTGCGCGGGACGATCGTCGCGATCCGGGGAGAGACGGCGGAGGTGAGCGGCGCCGCGGGGCAGCGCGTGCGCATCCCGCTCGGCCGGCTGCGGCCGTCGCGCGAGCGCGCCGTCGAGGAACGCGCGCCCGTCGTGCAGGTTCGCGCGGCCGCGCGCGGGGACGTGTCCGACCAGCTCGACGTGCGCGGCAGGCCTGCCCACGAGGCGCGCGAAGAGGTCCGACGGCTCGTCGACGACGCGTCGCTCGCCGGCCTGGCCGAGGTCCGCGTCGTCCACGGCCGTGGCACCGGCGCACTCCGCACTGCGGTGCGTGACGAGCTCGCGAGGCATCCGCTCGTCACGGGGACCGCGAGCGACGCCGACGACGGCGCCACGATCGCGACCCTCTAAACCGGTGACGGCGGTGGCTCGGGGTTCGCGACGGCCTCGAACGCGACGGCTGCCAGCACGATCGCGCCGCCGACGAGTGTCGATGTCGACGGCTTCTCCGACAGGAAGACCCAGACCCAGAGCGGCCCGAGCACGACTTCGAGCAAGGTGATCAGCGCCACCTCGCCGGCCGGGATCAGCCGGCTGCCGATCGTCAGGAACACGAAGCCGAGGCCGATCTGCGTCAGCCCGAGCGCCGCGAGCAGCACCAGGTCGAGCGCCCCGATCGCCTCGGTCGAGGCGAACGGCGCGAAGCAGACGAGCACGGCGATCTGCGAGAGGCACATCGCGGGCGCCATCGACACGTCGCGGCGGTGCCGCGCGATCACGATCACGCCCGCGAAGCTGGCCGAGACGACGAACGAGAGGACTTGCCCGAAGAGCCCGGCGCCTCCCGGACCCCCGACCATCACCGCGACGCCGGCGACCGCGGCGAACATCGCGACCCAGGTGCGGCGCGAGACGGGGTCGCCGAGCAGCGTGCCGAGCGCGGCCGCGAAGACCGGAGCGAGCGCCTGCCAGAACAGGACGTTCGCGACCGGCGCATGGTTGAGCGCGACGAGGAACGCCGCCGACGACACGGCTGCGCAGGCGGCGACGCCCAGGCCGCCGGCTCCGATCGCGCGAAACGCGTGCCGGATGTCGCGCTCCGTCACGGCGATGTAGACGAGCAACCCGACGGCGGCGAAGAGCGCCCGTCCCGCGACCTGGGTCGCGGTCGACACCGTCAGCTCGCGCTGGAGGAGCCCCGCGGTCGACCAGGCGATGGCCGCGAGCGCGACGTAGATGCGGCCCTTGCGCTGCTCCCTCATCCGCCACAATCAAGCACGTGCTGCCCGGCCGGAGTGACGTGGTGGTGATCGGCGGCGGGGTGATGGGCGCCGCGGCGCTTCATTACCTCGTCGAGCTCGGCTGCGAGCGGCCGGTGCTGGTCGAACGCGCGACGCTCGCCTCGGGGTCGACCGGTCGCTGCGCCGGCGGCGTTCGGACGCTGTTCTCCGACGATCTGAACCGCCGCATCTGCGAGGAGTCGATCCGTCGGCTCGAACGCTTCGACGTCGAGGTCGGAGTCGAGCTCGACCTGCGCCTGTGGGGCTATCTCTTCCTGCTCGACGACGCGGACGACGCGGCACGCTTCGCCGCCGACGGTGCGCAGATGCTCACGCCCGCGGAGGCGCGGGAGATCGTCCCGCAGCTGGCGGTCGACGATCTCGCCGCCGTCGCGTTCGACCCCCGGGCGGGGTACGTGACCCCCGACCTCGTCGTGCAGGGATACGTACGGCACGCCGGCGACCGCGGCGCGCACGTCGAGCAGTCGTGCGCGGTGACCCGCATCGTGACCGACGGCGGGCGGGTGACCGGGGTGGAGACCGACCAGGGCACGATCGCGACCGAGCGCGTGATCCTCACTGCCGGCGTCTGGTCGAGCGAGCTCCACGAGCTGCCGCTCGAGCGGGAGCGGCGCTACATGTTCTTCACGGAGGACGCACCCGCGTTCCCGCGCGAGCTGCCGCTCACGATCGACTTCGCCACGGGCTTCTACTTCCACCGCGAGGGCGAGGCGCTCGCTCTCGGCGGTCGCGAGCAGTCGGTCGAGGATCTCGCACCCGTCGCGGCGCACAGGCTCCCTGCGCTCGAGCAGCTGGGGATCCGGACGAGCTGGTGGGGCTGGTACGAGATGAGCCCCGATCACAACGCGCTGATCGGTGCGGCGCGCGAGCCGGAGGGGTTGTACTACGCGACGGGGTTCTCGGGCCACGGCTTCCAGCAGGGGCCCGTCGTCGGTGAGCACCTCGC
>FTCS01003596.1_pt1 | contig 11046 bp, 10 predicted proteins | sample 1639391 | NCBI WGS metagenome assembly FTCS01 (sample SAMEA3914864, study PRJEB12502) | metagenome | biome: forest; material: soil | place: USA | collected 2012-03-12 | depth 0.3 m | reverse complement strand
CGAACCTGCGACCTTTCGCTCCGGAGGCGAACGCTCTATCCCCTGAGCTACGGGCGCGGGGATACGACGAGCCAATCTAGCAAGCGCCCTTCCGGGTTTTTTCGGCGGCACGCGGGGCCAGGCGAAGGCCACCGCAGGAGCCTTCGGGCGAGCCCCGCATACCGCGGACTCATCGTGGAGGGCCGGGCGCGAAATCCAACTAGCCGTTCGGACGGAACTGCTCCCCCGGACAAAGGACGGGCTCCCGAAGGAGCCCGTCGAGCCACCGACGCTGCGGGAAGGGGAGAGAGCGCCCGAGCGCCAGGCTGCAGTGCCGTCCATCGTCGCGCAGCGGACGGACGATCTCAATGGGCCGGCGGGGCCGCGGCCGAACCGGGAGGCGCAGTTTGCGCGTGATTCCTTCCGCCGCGAACGGACGGGCTCGACGTGCGAGCCCGATTAGGCTGCGGCACCCAATCCTGGCTCAGCGACGGAGCCCGTCCGTCTCCATGGTGACGGCTTGGATGCGACCGATTTGTAAAACCGGTCCTGCCTAGACTGGCGCAGTGCAACTCACGGCCCGCCAGGCGACGGTGCGCCTCGCCGAGAGGTTCACGATCTCGCGCGAGTCACAGGACGAGGCGGAGGTCGTCCAGGTGGAAGTGCGCCACGGCGAGGTCGCCGGCGTCGGCGAGGCGGCGCCGATCGCGCGCTACGACCAGTCGGGCGAATCCGCCGTGGCCTGGCTCGAGCAGGTCGATCTCGGGGACGACCCGTTCGCGCTCGACGAGCTCTTCGGCCGGCTCCCGCCGGGCGAGGACGCAGCGCGGGCCGCCCTCGACCACGCACTGCACGACCTCCAGGGCAAGCTCGTCGGCCTGCCCGTGTACAAGCTGCTCGGGTTGCGCCGCGCCGGCCCGCCGACGTCGTGGACGATCTGGCTCGGCGACCCCGATGACATGGCGCGCCGGACCGAGCGGATCCGCGACGCGGGCTTCCGCCGGCTGAAGCTGAAGCTCGGCGGGCGGGACGGGCTCGACGCGGATCGCGTCCGCGCAGTGCAGTCCGTCACCGACCTGCCGCTCCAGTGCGACGTCAACGAAGCGTGGACGCTCGACGAGGCACTGGACTACCTACCGCAGATGGCCGCGCTCCAGTACTGCGAGCAGCCGCTCGTCGCCGGCGATCCGGACGGGCCGGAGCTGAAGCGGCGCTCGCCCGTCCCGATCTACGTCGACGAGGACTGCCACGGCCTGGGCGACGTCGCCGCGTGCGCGGAGCGCGCCCACGGCATCAACATCAAGCTGGCGAAGGCAGGCGGCATCCGCGAATCGGTGCGGATGGTCCACGCCGCCCGCGCCCTCGGCCTCGGCGTCATGCTCGGCTGCATGGTCGAGTCCGGGCTCGGGATCGCCCCGGGAGCGCACATCGCGAGTCTGATGGACCACGTCGACCTGGACGGCAACCTGCTGCTCGCATCCGACCCGTGGCCGGGCGTCGACTTCAGCCACGGCGTGCAGCTTCCCTCCGACCGGCCCGGGCTCGGCGTTGCGCCCGCGTAGGCTCCTCGTCCTCGCGGAGGGTCGCTCCGGCGATCCGCACTTCGGGAAGACTGCGCGCGGGGTGCTTCGGTACCGGCCGCAGGACGTCGTGGCGGTGCTCGACTCGCAGAGCGGCGCGGCCGAGCACGAAGGCTTCCCGCTCGTCCGTACCGTCGCCGACGCGCTCCCGTACGAGCCGACGACGGCGCTCGTCGGCGTTGCCACGCAGGGCGGCCGGTTCCCACCCGCCTGGCGCGCGCTCCTCGAGGAGTGCATCCGCGCCGGCCTCGACGTCGAGAACGGGCTGCACGAGTTCCTGTCGACCGACCCGGAGCTGGCGGAGCTCGCGGCGCTGCACGGCGTCGAGCTGCGCGACCTCCGCAAGGCACCGCCGGGCCTCAACGTGCCGACGGGCGAGAACCTGACGCACGGGGCGGCGTCGATCCTGATGGTCGGATCCGACTGCGCGATCGGGAAGATGACGGTCGCCCTCGAGCTCGACCGCGAGGCTCGCGCGCGCGGGATCCGCAGCGAGTTCATCCCCACGGGGCAGACCGGCATCGCCATTGCGGGGTGGGGGATCTCGGTGGACGCGGTGGTCGCCGACTTCATCGCCGGCGCGGCGGAGCAGCTCGTGCTCGAGGGCGTGCGGCGAGGGGGCGACGTCCTCTTCGTCGAGGGACAGGGCTCGCTGCTCCATCCCGCGTACTCGGGGGTGACGCTCGGGCTCGTGCACGGCTCCGCACCGCACGCCTACGTGCTGTGCCACAAGCCGGACGAGCGGTTCGTCGACGGAGACGAGCGCTTCCCCATCCCGCCGCTCTCGGAGGTCGTCGAGCTGCACGAGCGCATCAGCCTCCTCGCCCGGCCCGCCCGAGTGCTCGCCGTCGCGCTGAACACGCGCGACCTCGACGACGAGGGCGCGCGCCGGGCGATCGCGGAGGCCGCGGACGAGACCGGGCTCCCGGCCACGGATCCGGTGCGCTTCGGCGCCGGGATCCTCCTCGACGCACTGGAACCGGCGCTCGCGACCTAGCAGGCTTCACCCGGCACGCGCCGAATCGACCGACGAATCCGTGAGAACCGTGCTCGCACTGACGATCGTGCTCGCGGCCCTGGTCGCGGGCTCCGGCGCGACGGCGGACCCGATGCGGTACGGCGTCGCCGACGACTGGCCGAAGTGGCATGCGTGCGGCGATGCGTGGTGGCAGGCGGCGAAGGACATCGGCTACCAGGACCTGCGCCTCACCGTGCAATGGGACGAGACGCAGCCCGGGGTGATCCCGTTCGAGGCGAACCTCCAGGCGGCGATCGGGTGCGCGCAGCTGAACGACCTGCGCCCGATCCTCGCGATCTATCCGCTGCACCCGTGGGCGATCGGGTCGAGCGCCGAGGTGCAGCAGCAGTTCGCCTCGTTCGTCGCGCTCGTCGGGACGGCGTTCCCCGGCGTCACGAACTTCATCGTCGGGAACGAGCCGAACGTCAACCGCTTCTGGCAGCCGCAGTACGTCGGCGGACGTGACGCGGCGGCAACCGACTACGAGCACACCCTCGCGGCGTCGTACGACGCGCTCAAGACGGTGCGGCCGGACGCCCTCGTCTGGGGACCCGCTATCTCGTCGCGCGGGAACGACGACCCGAGCGCGCTCTCGAATCCGAGCCACTCACCGGTCTGGTTCATCACGTACATGGGCGACGCCTACCGCGCCTCCGGGCGGACGAAGCCAATCTTCGACGAGTTCGACCTTCATCCGTACCCGCCCGTGCAGGACACGGCACCGTTCTCGCAGCCGTTCCTCTGGCCGCAGGTGGGGGCGGCGAACCTCGACCGCATCAAGCAAGCCCTGTGGGACGCCTTCCACGGCACCGCGCAGCCGGTCCCCGCCGAGTACGCCGGCGGCAGGACGGCGGCCGCCGGACTTCCGATCGATCTCGACGAGGTGGGCGAGCAGACGACGATCGCCGGCCACGACGCTGCGTACGGGAACGGGCCCGAGAACGTCGTCCCGATCCCCGCCGCGACGCAGGCTGCGCGCTACGTCGAGCTGGCGCAGATCGGCGCCTGCGACCCCGACGTGAAGAGCATCCTCTGGTTCCCGTTGATCGACGAGAGCGGTCTCTCCGGGTTCCAGTCGGGGCAGCTGTACGCGGACGCGGCGCCGAAGCCGTCGGCGGCCGCGATGAAGAACGAGATCGCCTCCGCGCAGGGCGAGTGCGTCAGCGGCGGCGTCCCGGGGATCACCCGGCGCTGGATCCACACGACGACCGTGCTCGGAGCTGCGGCGGCCTTCGCCGGGCCGGGCACCAGTGCGGGATCGCAGCCGGGGAACAAGCCGGCGGGGATCAGGAAGGTGGTGTTCTCGCTCACGAGCGGCGAGGACGCGACCTACGCGGCGTCGCTCATCCCGGTCCTGCCCGGCGCCCGCCAGGCGACGGGGGTCGCCGCGATCGCGACCGCGGGCGGGGCGATCCACGCCTATCGGAAGCCGCCGGTCGCGATCCCGGGTCGCATTCCGGACGGGCGCTACCGCATTCGGGTCGTCGTGACCGCGGCGACCAACCCGGCCCGCACGACGACCCTCCTCTCGCGGATCTTCCGGGTCGGCACCGGCGCGACGAACGGCCCTTGACGACCGAACAGGTGTTCGCTAGCATGGCGAACACATGTTCGTTCGCATCCTCATGCTGGTCGGGATCGCCGTGCTCGTCTGGAGCGCCGCCGCGCGCTCCTCGCAGGCGCACGGCACCAAGCAGGTGGTGACGGTGAAGCCGTACGACACGCTCTGGTCGATCGCCCAGCGCAACTACGCAGGCGATGTGCGTGCGTCCGTCTGGCGGATCGAGCGGGCGAACCACCTGCCGAGCGCCGACATCCGCGTCGGGCAGCGGCTCGTCCTTCCGTAGCGTCGTCGCGTCGCGGCGGCTGCGAGAATCGGTCGCCCGTGGACCTCGACATCGTCTTCCTGGGCACGTCCGCCAGCGCGCCGACGGCGGGGCGTGCGCCGGCGGCCCTCCTCGTCCGCCGGGGCGGCGACCGGCTGCTCTTCGACTGCGCCGAGGGGACACAACGCCAGCTGATGCGCTCGTCGCTCGGGCTGCCCGAGCTCGAGCACGTGTTCCTCACCCACTACCACGCCGACCACACCCTCGGCCTGCCCGGGATGCTGAAGACCTTCGCGCTGCGCGGCCGCGAGCTTCCGCTCACGGTCTACGGCCCGCCCGGCCTGCGCGAGCTGTTCGCGGGTCTTCGGCGGACCTACGGCCGGCTCACGTACGAGGTCGAGACGGTCGAGGTGCGGCCCGGCGAGACGGTCGAGCGCGAGGGATACGAGGTGCTCGTGTTTCCCGTGCATCACGGCGTCTCGGCGGTTGGCTACGCGGTCGCGGAACCGGATCGCCCGGGCGAGTTCGACGCCGAAGCCGCCGACGCCCTCGAGATCCCGTTCGGGCCCGAGCGCGGCGAGCTCCAGCGCGGCGAGTCCGTGACGCTCGACGACGGGAAGGTCGTGACGCCGGACGAGGTGCTCGGGCCGGCGCGCGCCGGACGGCGCATCGTGATCACGGGTGACACCGCCCCCGTCGAGACGGTGCGGATCCTGGCCGAGGGCGCCGACGTCCTCGTCCACGAGGCCACGTTCTCGGAGGAGGAGCGCGACCGGGCCGCCGAGACCCTCCATTCGACCGCGCGCCAGGCCGCCGAGCTGGCGGCGGCGGCCGGTGTGCGGCTGCTCGCGATCACGCACTTCTCGCCGCGGTACCTCGGGCCGGAGCTGCTCGAGGAGGCGCAGGCCGTGCACCCCGCCACGGTCGCGCCGCGCGACTTCGACGTGATCGAGGTGCCGTTCGCCGAGCGCGGCCGGCCGCGGCTCGTCAGGAAGGGCGCGCGGCCGGCGCGCGAGCCCGCTGCGTCAGACCTGCCAGCTCCCGCCGCGTAGAACCGGCACTTCGGTGCGGTCGGCCGAGATCCCCGTCACCGAGACGTCGTCGGACCCGATCATGAAATCGATGTGGATGCTGCTGGCGTTGATGCGCCCGCGGTCCTCCTCGGCGACGGAAACGGCGTACGCGTTCCCGAGCGCCAGGTGGCTGGCCGCGTTCTCGTCGAGGAGCGTGTTGAAGAACACCGTGCCCGTCTTCCCGATCCGACCCTCTCGGTCGACGAGGGCGAGCTCGCCGAGGCGCGAGGCGCCGTCGTCCTTGGCGCACCGTGCGCGCAGCGCGTCGGCGTTCGCGTCCGCGTCGATCTCGACCGCGCGGCCGCCCTCGAACCGGATGCGCAGCCCGCGCACCACGGTGCCGCTGACATCGAGCGGCTTCGTGGCGGAGACGATGCCGTCCGCGCGCAGCGGGTCGGGCGCCGTGAAGACCTCCTCGGTCGGGAGGTTCGAGATGTGCGTGATGCCGTCGACCGTCGTCGCGCCGCCTCCGGAGAAGTGCGACGTCGGCAGCAGCCCGATCGTCAGATCGGTGCCCGGGCCCTGGAAGCGAAGCGCGTCGAAGCGGTGCTCGTTGAGGCGCCGCGAGACGTCCTGGAGCTGCTCCGCGCGCTCCCGCCACGCGGCCGCCGGATCGTCCTCGTCGAGGCGCAGGACGTATACGACCTCCTCCTGGAGCCGCTCGAGCGCCGCGCCCGGATCGAGCTCCGGGTGGGCCACCCGGGCCCACGCGTCGATCGGCCACGGCACCACGCACCAGTTGGTCGTCTTCGCGTTGATCACCCCGAAATGCTCCTTGACCGACGGGAGCTGGTCACGCCCGGCGACCGCCGGATCGGTGCCGTCCATCAGGCCGGGCGGCACGCTCGGCGAGATCGAGATGCGCGACCCGTGCGCGGCGCCGAGCTCGACCAGGCGCTTCCCGTACCAGCGGGGGACGAACTCGAGCGTGTCCGGCTCGGCCTCCAGCGCACGGATCCGCTTCACCTGCGGGTCGAAGTACCACGGATCGACGAAGACCGCGCCGTGCGAGTAGCACTCGGCCGCGATCGCCCGAACGAGGGGAGCCGCCTCGGGCGAGGAGATCGTGAGCACCTGCTGGCCCGGCTGGACGTTCGCCCCGACCTCGACGATCAGCTTCGCGTAGCGCTCGAGGAGCTGCCCTTCCACGGCCGCGCAGACTAGACGACTGCAGTCCGTCCGGCCGGACCGCGTATGCTGGCGCGGCACGTCCGCCCTTTAACCCGGTCCAGCGAGGCCGGAAAGGAGTCGAATGTCTCACCATGCCGTCAGCCCGGCGTACCGGGTCCTGCTGGACGAAGAGCAAGTCCGGCGGACGCTTTCCCGGATGGCCCACGAGATCATCGAGCGGAACGACGACCTCGACTCCGTCGCGCTCGTCGGGATCCACACGCGGGGCGTGCCGCTCGCGCAGCGGCTGCGCAGGCTCGTCGACGAGCGCTCCGGCGTCGAGCTCGAGCTCGGGCAGCTCGACATCACGTTTCACCGGGACGACGTGCACGTCCGCGCCGCGGGGGCGGCACCCCGCCGTCCCCAGCCGCTCGTGCGCGACACGAAGCTCGACTTCGAGCTCGAAGGCCGCACGGTCATCCTCGTCGACGACGTCCTGTCGACGGGTCGCACGATCCGCGCCGCCATCGACGCGCTGATCGAATACGGCCGGCCGGAGCGCGTGCAGCTGGCCGTGCTCGCAGACCGCGGTCACCGTGAGCTGCCGATCCGACCCGACTACGTGGGCAAGAACCTGCCGACCGCGCGCGGCGACCGGATCCAGGTCGAGCTGCTCGAGGTGGACGAGATCGACCGCGTGCTCCTCGTGCCCGAGCGCGACGAGGCGGGTAGCGATGACTGACCTGCGCGTCGTCGGCGGAGAGCTTGCTCCGCCTCCTGGAGGCGGCCGGCGGCACCTGCTGTCCGTCGCCGACCTCACCCGCGACGACGTCGAGCGGCTCCTCGCGACGGCGCGGTCGTTCGCGCTCTCCCAGGAGCGCGAGACGAAGAAGCTGCCGACCCTGCGAGGCCGCCTCGTGGTCAACCTGTTCTACGAGTCGTCGACGCGCACGTCGTCCTCTTTCGAGATCGCCGCGAAGCGGCTCTCGGCCGACACGCTGACGGTGAAGTCCAATGGGTCGTCGGTGGAGAAGGGCGAGTCGTTGAAGGACACGACGGCGACCCTGTCCGGTTACGACCCCGACGTGATCGTCGTCCGCCACCCCGAGGCGGGCGCGGCCGCGTTCGTCGCGGGGCACACCCGGGCCCGCGTCGTCAACGCCGGTGACGGGAAGCATCAGCATCCGACGCAGGCTCTGCTCGACCTGCACACCATGCGCGAGTCGTTCGGTCGACTCGACGGGCTGCATGTCGCGATCGTCGGCGACGTCCTGCACTCGCGCGTCGCGCGGTCGCTCGTGCAGGCGTTGCGCCTGGTCGGCGCCGACGCGATCCTCGTCGGACCGCCGACGCTCGTGCCGCACGGACTGGCGCCGGTGTCTCACGACATCGAGTCCATCGCCGATGCCGACGTGATCTACGTGCTGCGAATGCAGCGCGAGCGGATGCTCGCCGGCGCGAACTTCGTCCCGTCGCTTCGCGAATACACCGAGCGCTGGGGGATCACGCCGGAGCGCGTGCGCGAAGGACAGCGCGTGATGCACCCCGGGCCGATGAATCGCGGCGTCGAGATCGACGCGCGCGTGGCCGACTCCGACGCGTCGCTCGTCGTGGAGCAGGTCCGCTCCGGCCTCGCGGTACGAATGGCCGTGCTGTACGACCTGCTCACCACCGGTCCGGTGGCGGTCCAGACGGCAGTGGGGGTGGCGTGATGCTCGTGGGACGCGAAGGGCGCGACGACGTCGTCGTGCGCGGTGCGCGAGTGCTCGACCCCGTCGAAGGGATCGACCAGACGCTCGACGTACGCATCGATGGCGGCGTGATCGCGCAGCTCGGCCGGGACCTCGACACGAACGAGCATCGCATCGTCGACGGGAACGGGCTCACGCTCGTCCCGGCGTTCGTCGACCCGCACGTCCACCTGCGGACGCCGGGGCGCGAGGACGAGGAGACGATCTCCTCCGGCACTGCTGCGGCCGCGGCCGGGGGCTACTGCGCGATCCTCGCGATGCCCAACACGGACCCGGTCGTCGACGGCGTCGACGTCGTCCGCGGGCTGCGTGCGCGCGCGGCCCTGGAGGCACAGGTTCCCGTCGGGTTCTTCGCAGCGATCACGAAAGGGCAGGCCGGCGACGAGCTGACCGAGATGGGCGCGCTCGCGGACGCGGGCGCCGTCGGCTTCACGGACGACGGCCGTCCGGTCGCCTCGGCGGGCGTGATGCGCCGTGCGTTGCAGTACAACGCGATCACGGGACGTCCGCTCGCAGTCCACTGCGAGGAGTCGACGCTGACGCGCGGAGGCCACGCACACGCGGGCACGGTCGCGACCGAGCTCGGCCTCGGCGGCTGGCCGTCGCTCGGCGAGAGCCTGATGGTGGCGCGCGACGTCGAGCTCGCAGCCGAGACGGGTCAGCACGTGCACCTGATGCACCTCTCGGCGCGCGAATCCGTCGAGCACCTTCGCCGCGCCCGCGTGAACGGGGTTCACGCGACGGGCGAAGTGACGCCGCATCACCTCTGCCTGACGGACGAGGCCGTGCGCACGCTCGACCCGAACCTGAAGATGAACCCGCCGCTACGGACCGACGACGACCGGATTGCGCTGATCGATGCCCTCCGCGACGGGACGATCAGTGCGGTCGCGACCGACCACGCGCCACACTCTCCGGAAGAGAAGGACGTCCCGTTCGAGTCGGCGCCCTTCGGCGTCGTCGGGCTCGAGACGGCGTTCTCCGCGCTCTACACGCACCTCGTCGAGCCCGGGCTGCTGTCGCTCGAGACGCTGCTCGAGCGGATGTCCGCCGGCCCGGCGACGATCTTCGGCCTCGACCGTCCACGGATCGCAGTCGGTGCGGCGGCGAATATGACACTGCTCGACCTCGCCGGCTCGTGGCGCGTTCGCGCGGAGCGGCTGCACTCGCGATCGCAGAACTCCTGGCTGCTCGGCGAGCGTCTCCGCAGTCGCGTCGCGCTCACCGTGGCCGCCGGGAGGGTGGCGTTCGCATGATCGGGTCCTTGATCCTCGAGGATGGGACCGTCTTTGCCGGCAACTCGGTCGGCGCGGAAGGGTTCTCGTTCGGCGAGGCCGTCTTCACGACGTCGATGACCGGCTACCAGGAGGTCGCGACCGACCCCAGCTTCGAAGGGCAGATCGTCTGCTTCACCGCACCGATGGTCGGCAACTACGGCGTCGAGGACCGGCGCTCGGAGTCACGCCGCGTGCATGCGAAGGCGGTCGTCATGCGGGAGGCGCGCGGGCCGGAGTGGACGGACTGGCTGCACGAGCACGGGATCGTCGCGCTGTCCGGCGTCGACACGCGGTCGCTCGTCCTGCACCTTCGTGAGGCAGGCGCGATGCGTGCGGCTGCGGTGGCAGGCGAGCACGACGCCGGGGAGGTCCTGGACGCGGTGCGCGCACAGCCCGAGATGGCCGGCGCAGCCCTCGTCGCCGGCGTCTCGACGGACGCGCCCTACAGCCACGCTACCGAGGGTGCGGTGCGCGTCGCGGTCGTCGACTTCGGCTGCAAGCGGTCGATCCTCCGCCGGCTCGCAGGCGCGGGCGCCGCCGTCGACGTCTTCCCGCACGACGTGGACGCAGACAGCATCGCCTCGTACGACGGCGTGCTGCTCTCGCCCGGCCCAGGTGACCCGGCGCCGCTCGCGGGCGAGACCGCGATGCTGCGCGATCTGCTCGGACGCACGCCGGTGCTCGGCGTGTGCCTCGGCCATCAGCTCCTCGCGCTGGCGACCGGCAAGGAGACGTTCAAGCTTCCGTTCGGGCACCGCGGCGCGAACCACCCGGTGCTCGACCATCGCGACGGCAAGGTGCTCGTCACGTCGCAGAACCACGGCTTCGCCGTCGCCTCCCGTGACGAGGCAGGCGTCACGCACAGCTCGCTCTACGACGGGACCGTCGAAGGCCTCGACTACCCGGAGCTGCGCGCGCGCTCGGCGCAGTTCCATCCGGAGGCGTCGCCCGGCCCGCATGACGCGGCGTCGATCATCTCGAGCTGGATCGAGGAGCTGAAGGCCGTTGCCTAGGCGCACCGACATCGACTCCATTGCGCTGATCGGCTCGGGGCCGATCGTGATCGGACAGGCCGCCGAGTTCGACTACGCGGGCTGCCAGGCACTGAAGGTGCTGCGCGAGGACGGGTTCCGCACCATCGTCGTCAACTCGAACCCCGCCACGATCATGACCGACCCGGGCTTCGCCGACCGCACCTACCTCGAGCCGCTCGACCTCGAAGGCGTGGCGGGTGTGCTGCGCCGTGAACGCCCCGACGCGCTCTTGCCGACGATGGGTGGAGGCACGGCGCTCAACCTCGCGCGCGAGCTCGACGCGGCCGGAATCCTGCGCGAGCTCGAGATCGAGCTGATCGGAGCGGACATCGACGCGATCCGGCGTGCGGAGGACCGCGAGCTCTTCAAGGAGACAGTCGAATCGGTCGGGCTCAAGG
>FTCS01000480.1_pt1 | contig 11046 bp, 5 predicted proteins | sample 1639391 | NCBI WGS metagenome assembly FTCS01 (sample SAMEA3914864, study PRJEB12502) | metagenome | biome: forest; material: soil | place: USA | collected 2012-03-12 | depth 0.3 m | reverse complement strand
CGACTATCCCGTGGGCGTCCTCGTCTACGGATTCGACGCGTTCGTGTCGTATGCCTACGCCGGCGGGACCGAGCTCAAGGACATCAATCCCAACTGAGGGCGGATCGGCGCTCGCGCGACGAACACGAGGAACACCGCGGCGAGGACGGCGAGCCCGCCGACCGTCAACGCCAGCAGCGGGGAATCGTGCCTCCACTCGACCACGAGGTGCACGAGCAGCGCAGCGTTGGCGGCGATGACGAGCAGCGCGCAGGCCACGCTCCCCGCGGTCGTCCAGCGTCCCGTCGCGTGCTCGCCCATCACCACGCGCGAGCGCGTGAGGCGCAGCAGCGGCACGATCGCGAACGGCAGCTGCAGGCTGAGGACGACCTGACTCGCGAGCAAGAGCGGCATGGTCGCCGTCTCGCCGACGATGGCGAGCACGATGACCGCAGGGATGGCGGCGAGCCCGCGCGTCAGGAACCTCCGCGCGACCGGTGAGAGACGCACGTCGATGAAGCCCTCCATCACGATCTGGCCTGCCAGCGTCCCGGTGATCGTCGCGCTCTGTCCCGAGCACAGCAGACCAAGCGCGAAGAGCACCGAGGCGGCGGCCGCGCCGACCGTCGGCGAGAGCAGGTGATACGCATCACGCAGGTCCACGACGACGATCCCTCGCGCTCCGAAGGCGGTCGCCGCCATGAGCAGGATCGCGGCGTTGACGACGAGCGCGAGGTTCAGCGCGATGGCCGTCGCCACGAAGGTGGAGCGGACGCGGCGCTTCACCTCGGGCGCCGTGGCCGGCTCGGTTCGCCTGACGAGTGCAGAATGCAAGTAGAGGTTGTGCGGCATGAGCGTCGCGCCGAGCATTCCGATCGCGACATAGAGCTCCGGTGCGCGAATGCGCGGGACGAGCCCGCCCGCGACCGCACGTGCCGTCGGGTGCGCCAGCGCGAGGTCCACGACGAGGCACACGGCGATCGCGACCACGAGCGTCGTGATGACGGCGTCGATCGTGCGCGTTCCTCGGCGCTGCAGCGCCAGCAGCACGAAGACGTCGAGGACGGTGAGCACGGCGCCGAACACGATCGGCACGTGGAAGAGCAGGTTGAGCGCGATGGCGCTCCCGATCACCTCCGCGAGGTCGCACGCGATGATGGCGAGCTCGGCGAGGAGCCAGAAGGCGACGGACATCCGCTTCGTGTGATGGACGCGGCACGCCTTCGCGAGATCGAGCCCGCTCACGATCCCGAGCCGAGCGCTCGACGTCTGGAGCAGGAGCGCCATCGCGTTCGAGACGACGAGCACCCAGAGCAACCTGTGACCGAAGCGCGCGCCGCCCTCGAGGTCGGTCGCCCAGTTTCCGGGATCCATGTAACCGACGCTCACCATCGTCGCGGGAGCGAAGAAGCGAACGAGTCGAGCGAGCCAGCTCGGTCGAGCAGACGCGCTCCCGCCGGAGACCTCGAGGGATGAGCCGTTCAGGAGCGCGTCCATGCTGGTTTCGAGCGATCAGTGACTCGTGCGGCCGGGACCTCCCGCCTTCCCTGCCGTTGCGGTCGTCTTGCCTGCGCCCGGTCCCGCGCCGAGGTCTGCGCCGGTGATCGGGTTGCGGGTGGGCACCGACTTCGTCCGAGCCGAGAGGCGCTCGAGCAGGTCGAGCTCGTCGGGCTCGAGCTCGACCTGGTAGTCGCCGCCGCCCTTGTCGACGTCGAGCTGCTCCTCGCGGTCCGTGACGAGCTCCCACTGCTCGCCCTGGTTCCACGAGCCGAGCGTCTCGCCCGTGCCTTGCGACATCTTGAAGTACTTGTCGACGAAGCGCGGATCGCCAGGCAGCTTGCCCGGCGGGAAGTTGGGCTCGATCGCGTAGAGCGCCTTCTCGAAGGATTTCTGGTGAGCGATCTCGCGCGTCATCAAGAAGCCGAGGGCCTCGCGCACGCCGGGATCGTCCGTGAGCTCGATCAGCCGCTCGTAGAGGATCTTCGCGCGCGCCTCGGCGGCGATGTTGGAGCGCAGATCGGCGGTGGGCTCGCCGATCGTGTCGATGTACGCGGCGCTCCAGGGCACGCCGCCCGAGTTGGTCAGCGGAGGACCGCCGCCGTAGAGCACCTGGGTCAGGTGGCTGTCGTTGCCCGCGCCGGTGATGGTCCGATAGAGCTCGCCTGCTTCTTCGGTGCCCTCTGCGACTCGGCCTTTTGCGCCCTTGTTGAGCATGCCGACGATGGTGCCGATCACCTCGAGGTGGCTCAGCTCCTCGGTCGAGATGTCGAGGAGCATGTCCTTGCGCCCGGGATCGTCCTCGCTGAGCGCCTGTGTGAAGTAGCGCATCGCCGCCGCGAGCTCACCCTGCGGCCCGCCGAACTGCTCCAGCATCAGGTTGGCAAGGCCTGGGTTCGTCTCGGAGACGTGCACCGTGTACTGGAGTCGCTTGTTGTGCATGAACATGTCTGTCGCCCTCTCTCCCTTCGCGACGCGAACGCGCGAATTCGAGCCGGCTGCAAGACGGATGCGCGCGTGGCGACGCGAGCATGCTCGACGAAGCGCGGGAAATGACGCTGTCGCGCTCTCGAACGGCGATCACACGGCGTGACCGGAATGCGCGGGCACTTCGCGAACGCAGCCGTGCGCGAGCGCTCAGTTGCGCGGCGGGTACTTCATCGCCGCGAGCGGCCACTCGGTCAGCAGCGGGAGGCGCGCGGTCGGGCCCGATTGACGGATGGCTCGACCGCACTCGTCGACCGTGAGCCGGCGCGGGCCGAACGGCGACGAGTCGGAGGCGTCGGAGTCCATCAGCAACGTCGGGGTGTCGATCCCGTAGTCGTCGGGATGGCCGGGCTCGTCGAGGATGACGTGACCGAGCTCGTGCGCAAGCGTCAGGCTCGTCCGGCGCGCGCGCACGCCGGCGCGGTCGATGATGACCACGTTGCGCATGCTCGACCCGTCGCTCGCGATGAACGACTCGCCGATGCGGCCGCCGCCCGAGAAGAACGGAATGACGACGAGCTCGATCGTCCGCGGGTCGCCGTCGTCGACCGCTTTGACGAGCGCGCGCTCTTCGAGGGTGCCCGCGACCGAGTCGGTGTCGCCGAAGTGCTGGAGACCGTCCGTGAGGTCCACCGCGCCGACGTTCACGCTGAGCGTCGTGTCTGACGACGAGACGAAGTCGACCGTCGCGAGCTGGCCGTCGGCACGCCTCATCGCGACGTCCACGCTCGGCGCCGCGCCCGGTCCGATGCGGGCGTTCTCCGAGATGGTGGCGGTGACGCCCGTGCGCTGCGCGCTTCGCTGGAGCTCGAGCGCGACCTGCCTCGTGGACCAGCCCTTCTTCGTGACGACGCTCACCGCGCGTCCCTCGATCTTGAGCTTGATCTCGCCGCCGCTCGCGGGCATCCCGACGTCGTCGCCGATCGCGACGAGATACGGCGGCGGCGGGCTCACGACCTTCACGTCCATCTGCGAGACCGGCCCGAAGGTGATGCCGCACTGACCCCACGTCGCGGAGGCGAGCGCGAGCTCCTGACGGAGCGAAGCAACGGCGCCCGCGTCGGTGCCGCCGACCGCGGGCGCGCCGCCCGGCGTGAGTCGCATGACGACGGGGTGGATCGTGAGCCGATGACGGCCGATGGGACCGACGGGCGACTTGCGAGGTCCGCCCACGCGAATGGCCTGAAGCTTCTTGCCGCTCGCGTCGCGGACGACGAGCGCGCCGCCGACCTCGGCGCGCATCGAGCGCGTGGCGACGAGCGGATGCGAACGATCGACGTCGTCGACGACGAGACGGAGCGGCGCGCTCGCCGCGCACGTCGCGCCGGCCGCCACGCCGGGATCGCACGCGACCGACAGGAGCTTCACGTCGCGCAGCGCGTCGAGGGTCGCGCCTTCTGCGGAGAGCGAGTCCACCGTGAGCGCGCCGAGCGGTGCCGAGCCCTCGGGCGCCGTCGTCAGGACGCGCAGCGCGTCGAAGTCGTCGTACGTGTGATCGGCGTCGGCGAGATCGACGCGAGCCGGCGGCAGTCGCTCGATCGAGGCTCGGTCGCGCGCGAGATCGACGGGCTTCTTCTCACCGTCGCGCAGGCCGATGCCGTAGACGTCGATCGAGAGCGTCCACTCGTTGGCGTTGGTCCGTACGTCGATCGAGACGTGCCCGGCGTTGATGCCCTGGAGCTGAGCACCGGCCGGGATGCGCTGGCCCCACGGCACCGGCTTTCCGCCGGCGATGACGCGCGCGTTCTCGTGCCCGGTGCGCGGGCTCAGGATGGCGCCCGCGTAGCGTGGACCGAGGGTCACGGCATCGACGCGTGCGTTCGTCGCGACCGGGTCCGCCTCGGCATCGGGCTTGGCGTCGCCGTCGTCGTCATCGCGGTCGGCGATGAGCATCATGTGGTCGACCGGGCCGGTCGGCACCTGGAGGGACACCGCCCCCGTGCCGGCGCGCGTGCTCTCGCCGCTGATCGTCTTGGCCTCGCGAGCCTCGCGCAGGCCGCCGTTCGGCTGGGCTGCCGCCGGCGCATGCGAGAGTACGCACGCGCCACCGAGAAGGAGCGAAGCTCCCGCAACGACAAGACGAAGACGCAACTCTAGGAGCGTAGCACCCGCACGCGCTGACGCCGCAAGGTGGCCGCTATTCCAGCCAGCCCCATTGGACCCACCGGAACGGGGTCTCGCCGGCCACGACGAAGTTCGGATCGTTCTTTCCGATGGCGCCGGCGTGGGCGGCGCGGACCAGCGCACCCCATGCAACGCTCGAGATCGAGCGTGATGCTCCCAGCTCGTCGCTCAACTCACGCGCCTTGTTGCGGGCCGCTTCGTCTCCGGTGTCCCAGAGGGCGGCGACGGCGAATCCACGCAGCTCGTCGCGCTTCGCGTTCTGCGCACAATCGACCAGCGCCTCCTTCATGTCTGCGCGACCGTGGTCGCGGGCGAGATACGAAGCAGCGCGGACGGCAACCTCATCGGTGAGGGGCGCCATCACGTCGGTCGTCTTCACGAGTCCTTCGAGCATCGGCTTGCAGCTGAGCGCCCGCGCGCGTGCCATGCGGAAGAGGAACGTCGTGTCGCGATCGGCGCTCGGACGATCCGAGAGACGCGCGACGAGCTCGACCGTCGGCCGCGTGGACGGCGGCGCGACGCTACCCGGACCCGCGCCCGGAATCTGAGAGACGCTGGCGCGGGTCTCGGAGAGCGCCCACGCGACGAGCGACCATGCCGCGCGCGCGCTCGACGGTCCGACCTGCGACTTCGCGATCGCCTCTTCGAGGGGGCCGAGATCGCCGGCCTTCACGGCGACGTCTGCCAGCACGAGCCAGCGACCGAGGTGACGCTCTGCGCCGCGCAGGACGCCCAGTGCCGGACCGACGTGAACGGGGACCGGCGCGCTACGCGCGAGCGGAACGAAGAGCTCGACGCAGAGCGCGATGCGATGGCTCTCCTTGATCATCGGCGCGATGGCCGACAAGTGAGCGCCGTTCGACTCCTTGCGACACACGCGCGCCGTCTCGGCGCCGAACGCGAGGTGCGACTGACGACTCGCCGCGAGCTTCGCGAGCGGCGCGGTGAGCGACGCGTCTTTGCAGAAGCACGTCGCGCTGAGCGTCGCGTTGCCACCCGCGTCGTCGGCGGCGAGCGCGCCCTTCAAGAGCGCGGGGACGTTGCGGTCCTCGGCCTCGGCGAGCGTGCGCAGACACGCGCCGTAGATCTCGCGCGTGAACGAGCCACGCCGGACCATGATCTGCGTCGCCTCGACGAGCGAGCCGCGGAGGGCCGGGCTGAGCGCTGCGACTGCGCGGAGCGCGCCGGCGAGCTTGACCTCGTTGGTCGGCTTGCGCTTCAGCGCGGCCTCGAGCTCCGATTCGAAACGAGCGCGTGTCGCCTTGTCGACGATCTCCGCGCGGGCGATGGAAGGCTTCGCCGGCTTTGCCGCTCGCGCGGGACGTGTCTGGAGAGCGCTCGCCGGTGATGCGCCGGCGACAGACTCGCTTCGTTTCATTTTCAAATTCTGTGTCGACATTCCCCGCCCTGAGCCGCTGAACATACCAGACCAAGCTCACCCGTCGCGCGCGATCGAACCGATCGCGACCGAAATGATCGCGCACCGTTCGATGGACCCACGACACGGGATCATCCTTGACAGGTCGTCGCCTGGCGCGGGCTCGCTCACTGGTCACGCGCGTTGTCAGCCGTGACGAGTGCTCCGAGCCTCACACCTTCGTGATCCAGAGTTGCACCTTGTCGCCCTCGACGTCGACGTCGCGCGCCGGCACGGATCCATCCGAGGGCGCAGCGACGTCGAGAGAGACGGCGAGACACTCGCTCTTGATCGCGCTCGCGTGCGCGCTCGCGACGCGCGTGGCGCGCTCGGCGCCGGCCACGCGCACGGCGATGCGATCGACGAAGTCGAGGCCCATCTCCTTGCGCGCGGTCTGGATGCGGTTCAAGAGCTCGCGCAGGTACCCGAGATCACGCAGCTCGTCGTTGAGGCGCGTGTCGAGGACGACGACTCCGATGCGCTCACCGGCCGCCGCGTAGCCCTCCTTGGCATCGAAGGCGACCTCGAGGTCGGCCTGCTCGATCTCGATGAGATCGACGGTGGCCTTCCCGTTCGCGAGGACGTCGGCGACGAGCTCCTGGGCGTCGACCGCGGACATACCGGCCATGAACTTCTTGAGCTGCTGCGCCTGGGCGCCCATGCCCTTCTGACCGAGCGTTCGGAAGTTCGGTTTCACGCGGTACGTCACGTACTCGTCCGCACCCTTCGTCACGATCTCCACGGCGAGGACGTTCAATTCGTCCTTCATCATGTCGACGTAGGGCGCCAGGCGATCGGCGAGCTGGGTATCGGCGAGGATCACCTTGGCGACAGAGAGCGGTTGCCGCACCTTGAGCTTGGCCTGCGTGCGAACCTGGAGCCCGAGGCTCACCACGTCGCGCACCGCCTTGAGGGTGGTCGAGAGCGCCTTGTCGATCAGGTTCGTGTTCGCCTCGGGGAACGGCGTGAGGTGGACGCTCTCCGCTGCGGCGGTGCCATTACCGCCATCCCCCTTCCCCCCGCGTCCCTTCACGACGAGGTTCCGGTACATCGCCTCCGACTGGTACGGCGTGAACGGCGCCATCACGCCCGCGAGCGTGACGAGCGACTCGTAGAGCGTCTCGTACGCGGCGCGCTTGTCGGCATCCATCTGCCCGCGGTCGTCCTTCGCACGCCAGAAGCGATCGCGCGAGCGGCGCACGTACCAGTTCGAGAGCGCATCGACGAACGACGTGATCTTCCCGGTCGCGGTGTAGACGTCGTACGCGTCGAGGTCGGCGGTGACGCCTTGCACGAGCAGGTTCAGCTCGCTCAGGATCCAGCGATCGATCTCGGGTCGCTTCTTCGGGTCGCTCGCGGTCTGGCTCGGATCGAAGCCGTCGATGTTCGCGTAGATCGTGAAGAACGAGTAGACGTTGCGCAGCTTGACGAGCGTCTCCTTCTGGAGATCGCGCACGTTGGAGAGCGAGTGACGCGTCGAGCTCCACGGCGGGCTCGCGGCGAAGAAGAACCAGCGGAACGCATCGGCGCCCGGCGCGGGTGTTGCCGGATCGAAGATCGTGAGCCGCTCGTTCTGCGGAAGCCACGGGACCTCGACGGGCTTCACGCCCGGCGTGCCGGTCGGCACGACGTTCATGGCGGCGCGGTCCTCTTCGTGGAGGACGACTACGCGGCGCGGCAGGCCCTTGCCGGCGCGCACCGTCACGCGACGCGGCGTGAAGGAGCGCTTGTCGCCGCCTGCGGCGTCGGCCTTGCCGAAGCTCGGCTCGAGGTCGATGCTCCCGCCGTCGCGGAGGTCCATGCCCTCGAGATCCTCCTTCGCGATGAAGGCCATTCCCTTCTCGGCCGTGATGCCCTTCGCCTCGGCGAGCACCGCGAACGACATCGCGACGCGCTCCAGCACGAGCTCGGGAGGCGTGTAGTTGCCCTTCGACTTGCTCTCCTTCTTGCCCTCCTTGTCGGAGACGTGGCCGAGGACGATGCAGGTCTTGTACGGGTGCGGATACTGGCTCCCGAGCCCGAAGCGCTTCTGCGTCGCCTCGTCGAAGAGGAGCGTCGAGATCATGAGCAGGCCGTAGAACCAGCCGCGCGTCTGATCGATCGCCTCGCTGATGAAGTCGGCGGGGAAGCTCTTCTTCAGCTGCTCGATCGAGCCCGGCGCGTGCGGAAAGCCCCACTGCGCGAACGGCATGCTGCCCGAGTCGAACCAGCAGTCGATGACCTCCGGAACGCGACGGTACGTGCCCTCCTCACCCGGATTCTCCCAAGTGACGGCGTCGATCCACGGCTTGTGCACGACGAGGTGCTCGCTGAGCGTCGGGTCCTTCTTCTTCGCCTCGGCGAAGTGATCGAAGGCCTTCGGGTTCTTCGCGAGGATCTCCGCCATCGACGACGGCGCTTCCATCTTGCCGGTCTTGTCGTTGATCCAGATGTTGAGCGGCGTGCCCCAGTAACGCTCGCGCGAGAGCGCCCAGTCGACGTTGTTCGCGAGGAAGTCGCCCATGCGACCTTCCTTGATGTGCTCGGGGAGCCAGTGCACCGAGCGGTTGTTCGCGATGGCGTCGTCCTTCACCGACGTCGTCTTGATGTACCAGGCGGGGCGCGCGAGCTGGATGAGCGGGTCGTTGTCGGCGCGCCAGCAGAACGGGTACGGGTGGCGATAGAGCTCGGAGTGGATGAGGATCCCCTTCTCCTTCAGCTCCTCGATGAGGTCCTTGTCGGCGTCCTTCACCCAGCGACCGGCGTACTTGCCCATCTCCGGAATGAACGTTCCGTCCGGCTTCACGGCGCAGAAGATCTGCGCCTCGCCGCCGACCAGCTTGCGATGCGCCGCGAAGTCGTCCTCGCCGAACGCGGGCGCGATGTGGACGATGCCGGTGCCGGCGTCGAGCGTGACGAAATCGGCGGCGATGACCTTCCAGGCGGTGGCCGGCGCATTGGCGGCGAAGAGATCGAACGGCGCCTTGTACTTCTTGCCGACGAGGTCGCTTGCCTTCAGCGTCTTGTGAACGGTGAGCGTGGTGCCGAGCTTCTTGGCGATGCCCTCGACCATGTCCTTCGCGACGATCAAGCGCCGCGCGAGCGCCGCCTTCGCCCACCCGGCCTTCACCTTCTCGGGATCGCCGGTGACGACCGCGTACTCGAACTTGGGGTTGATCGCCGCGTACATGTTGGACGGCAAGGTCCACGGCGTCGTCGTCCAGACGGCGAGCGACGTGTCCGGCTCGCCTTCCAGATCGAGCAGCGGGAACGCCACGAACACCGACGGATCGTCGACCTCCTTGTAGCCGAGACCGACCTCGGCCGAGGACAGCGCGGTGCCGCCCTGCGCCCACCACCAGAGGACCTTGTGTCCCTGATAGAGGAGGCCCTTCTTGAAGAGCTCGGACAGCGCCCACCACACGCTCTCGACGTAGCTCTTGTGGTACGTGACGTACGCGCTCGGGAGATCGACCCAGAACGCGACGCGCTCGGTGAGGTCCTCCCACTCCTTCGTGTAACGGAAGACCGAGTCGATGCACTTCTTCACGAAGGGCTCGACGCCGTACGCGTCGATCGCGGCCTTGCCGTGGATGCGCAGCTCCTTCTCGACCTCGACCTCGACCGGAAGGCCGTGGGTGTCCCAGCCAGCCTTCCGCGCGACGTGGAAGCCCTTCATGGTCTTGTAGCGAGGGAAGATGTCCTTGATGACGCGCGTGAGGACGTGCCCGTTGTGAGGCATGCCGTTCGCGGTGGGCGGACCCTCGTAGAAGACGAAGGGCGTGCCGCCCGCGGTGCGCTCGAGCGACTTCTCGAAGATGCGCTGCTCCTTCCAGAACGCGAGAATGGCGCTCTCGTCGCGCGGGAAGTCGAGCTCGGTCTGGACCTTGTCGAAGCGTGAAGCGGTCATCTGGGCCCTGGCTTTTTATCAGGCCTCCTGCGTCTCTGGTACAGGATGAGGAGATATGAGGATGCACCGGCGCTTCCGCAACGCATTCGCCGTCTGCGCTGCGACCGCGACGCTCGGGCTCGCGTCTCGCGCGGCCGCGCAGCCGGTCATCGAGCGCTTCGACCCTTCGGAGCGTGGAAGTCGGTTCTTCGTCGCCGATTCGCTCCAGCTCGACGGCGATCTCCGGTTCACGACCGGCGTGGTGATGTCTTACGGCAGCAGGCTGCGGACGTTCCGGCAGAGCGACGCTCCGCCGGGTGAAGGCCCGGAGAGCTCTCGCCTCATCGAGAATTCGTTCTGGATCCATCCTGGCGCGTCGATCGTCCTCGCGCCCGGAGCGCGGTTCGGTCTCGACATTCCCGTCGCGCTCCAGACCGGCGTCGGCGCCACCATCGATCGCACCTACTTTCCGGAGCCGAGCTCGCCGGCATTCGGCGACGTGCGCGGCAGCTTCGATCTCCGCTTGCTCGGCGGCGAGGGCGCGTCACCGGTGCTCGCCGCGGGCGTGTCGGCGTATCTCCCGACCGGCGCATCGAGCGCCTACGCGAGCGACGACTTCGCGCGCGTCGCGCTGCGGCTCGCCAGCTCGTGGGAGGTCGGGCCGATGCTGCTCGCGGCACGTGTAGGATACATGTATCGCAAGGACGATCTCGTCTTCGCGGGCGTCCGGCTGGGCGGCGAAGGCAACGGCTCGCTCGCCGTCGGCTACCACTACGGCGGGCTGGTCATCGGCCCCGAGCTCTACGGCTCGACGGTGCTGAAGACGGCGTTCGATCGTCGCAGCACTCCGCTCGAGGTGCTCGGCGGCGCGCACGCGAAGCTCGGTGACTTCACGTTCGGCGCGGGCATCGGCACGGCGCTCGTCACGGGGCTCGGCGCGCCGGGCTTCCGCGGCGTGCTCTCGATCGAATGGGCGCCGGCGCACGACGTCGCGCCAGGCTCCGGCGCACAGGCCGGCGATCGCGACGGCGACGGCGTTCCGGACAGCGACGATCTCTGCCCGGACGTCCGAGGTCCGATCGACGCGCCGGTCGGCGCGCGCGGATGTCCGCCGCCTCCGATCGACAGCGACGGCGACGGGATCATCGACGAGGACGACGCCTGTCCTGCCGTT
>FTCS01003347.1_pt1 | contig 11055 bp, 12 predicted proteins | sample 1639391 | NCBI WGS metagenome assembly FTCS01 (sample SAMEA3914864, study PRJEB12502) | metagenome | biome: forest; material: soil | place: USA | collected 2012-03-12 | depth 0.3 m | reverse complement strand
GACGGAGTGCCCCTTGTTCATCGAGTACGTGTCGAAGATCCACGCCATCGTCGCTGCGTTCGTGCCGACGTCCGGCGCCGGGATGTCCTTCTCCGGGCCAATCTCGTTGATGATCTCGGAGGTGAAGCGGCGCGTCATGCGCTCGAGCTCGCGGCGCGACATCGTCTTCGGGTCGCAGATGACGCCGCCCTTCGCGCCGCCGAACGGCAGGCCCATCAGCGCGCACTTCCAGGTCATCCACATGGCGAGCGCCTTGACCTCGTCGAGCGTGACGTCGGGGTGGTACCGGATGCCTCCCTTCGACGGCCCGCGCGAGACGTTGTGCGTGACGCGGTAACCGGTGTAGGCGCGCACCGAGCCGTCGTCGAGGGAGGTCGGGATCGAGACCTCGACCGACTTCTTGCACTGCGAGAGCACCTCGACCAGACGGTCGTCGATGCCGAAGGTCGCGGCGACGTTCTCGAGCTGGCGTTGCGCGATCCGGAAGGGGTTCTCGCGGAGATGCGATTCGGTCGCAGTCGCCATCGCGGCGCGAGTCTACTCCAGGGTGAAGCGCACCTGCGCGCGTGCCGGCTGCGCGTCGAGCGGGAGCGTCGGCCACGCCGCGAGCCGCAGCTCGTAGGTGCCCGGTTTCAGCCGTGCGCTCGCCGGGCCGCGACCGGTGATGCCGAAGCTGTACGAGCCCGGCAGCAGGTCGCGCATGCGCGCCATCACGCCCAGGAACTTGCCCGACGCGTTGTAGAGGAGGATGTCCATGCGCCGGACGGGAGCGATCTGAAGCCCGCCCTGGCGGACGAGGGCTCCGGCCTGCACGGACAGGACCGCCGGGTCGGTGTCGGACGCCGCGAACGAGCTCTTGCTGATCGTCACCCTCCCGAGCAGGTTCGCGGTCGTGCCATGGAAGAGCAGCGCCCAGGGGACGTGCAGTGTCTGCGACCCCGGCGCGGCGACGTCGATCGTGCCCGTGACGAGCCGCGTGTCGCGGGCCTGCGGTGCCGTGAGCGTGATCTTCACGCTCCGGGCCCTCCCGGCCCGGACGAAGAAGTGCGAGGGCGAGACGTGGAAGTGCAGCGCCTCGGACGCGTTCGCCGGCACAACCGTCACCGACGCCTCGAGCCGGCGGCTCGACGTGTTGCGGACGGTGACGAACCGTGTGGCGTGCCAGTGCGGCCCCTGCCAGATCCCGAAGCCGAGCGAGATCGGCGAGCCGACGAGCTCGCCGACCGCCGACGCGCCCAACCGGAGCACACCGCCGCCGACCGACACGGCGCTGCCACGGCCGGCCTGGGCGTAGCCCGCGAGCAGCCCCGCGAGCCCCTCGCCGTCGAGCGCAGGCCGCATCTGGGCGAGCAGCGCGGCCGCCCCGGCGACGGTCGCGGCCGCCGCGCTCGTGCCGTTCACGGTCCCGTAGAGCGGTGTGCCGTCTCCCGCCTGGCCGGGCTCGGAGGTCGCGATCGCGACGCCCGGCGCGGCGAGGTTCGGCTTCAGCCCGCTGTCGTACGCGAGGCCCTGGGAGGAGAAGCCTGCGACGGCGCCACGGTCGGGGTTGGCCGCGGCGTGGACGGCACCGATCGAGATGCCGACGTCGAAGCCGGCGCGCTGCGCGGCGAGCAGCTCGAGCGCGTCCGGCGTGGGGACGATCACCGTGGGCGTGGTCGACTCCTCCGTGACGCGCAGGGATCCGGACGGCAGCCCCGCGCCGTAGAGGACGACTGCCGCCGCGCCCGCCTGCGAGGCTGCGTCGACCGCCGCCTCGGGGTCGCTCCCGACCGGCATCACGACCGCACGGCCCGCGACGAGGCTGTACCCGTGGCGGTCGAAGAAGTCGACGCCGGCCGCACCCGGGACGCCGGTGCTCGAGCGCGGGACCGCGACGGCCAGGTTCATCGCGTGCGTCGGTGCGGGGGCGCCGAGGAGCGGCAGCGGAGCGTCGAACACCACATCGAGGCCGCGCCGGAGAACGACGCGGACATTCGGCTGCTCAGGGCGTGCATCCGTGGCGGCGACGGCGAGCGCAGCGGGCGCGCCCGCCGGGCCGGCCACCGAACCGAACGCGGGGCCTGCGCTGCCGTCGTTCCCGGCCGGCGTGACGACGAGCGTGTTCAGGTCGAGCGCCCCCTGCACCGCCTGCGCCTCGGGGCCGTCGGCGAACGCGGCGTACGGCTCGACCACGCCGACGAGCGCGACCCGCACGGCGTCGTGCTCGTCGCCGTCGCCGTTCGGATCGACCGCCCGGTCGAGGCCCGCGATCAGCTGGTCGCTGCGTCCGTACACGAGCTCGCCGCCGGCGGCGTCGGCCTGCCAGCCCGCCACGCGGATCGGGAGGATGGTCGCGCCCGGCGCGACCCCGTGCAGGCCGGCAGGCCCCCCCGCGCCCGCGAGGATGCCCGCGAGCTCCGTGCCGTGCTGCTCGACCTGCGACGGGTCCTGCGGATTCGGCCCGGGCGAGGTGTCGTCGCGGTTGTCGACCTCGTCGATCCCGGGCAGGACCCGGCCGCGCAGGTACGGATGCGTCGCGTCGACGCCGGTGTCGAGGAGCGCGATCGTGACACCGCGGCCGTTGTAGCCGGGCAGGGCGACGTCGGGCCGGTGCCCGCTCGCCTGCCCGAACGACGTCTGCGAGAGCAGGGTCTGCGAGACGGATGCCGGGAACGTCGCCCGCACCGGATAGATCCCCGCGACCTCGGGCTGCTGCTCGAGCAGCGAGACCGCGCGGGGGTCGAGAGCGGCGGAGAACCCGTCGAGCACACGCGTGTACGTGAAGTCGGGATGGACGTTGACGCCCACCGCGGCGAGCTTCAGCAGCACCTGCTGTTGCGCAGCCGACGCGGCGGCACGCCACGCGCGCTCCTGCACCTCCGTCGCGTAGTGGACGATCGCGAGGCGCTGCGCGACCGACGGCGTCGTCAGCACGACGATCATCCGCTGGCCGAGCGGGACGGGTCCCCGCGGCTCGCCGACGAGCCCGAGCCAGCTGACCGGCTGCGGCGGCGGCGCCGTCTCGCGGCCGCCGGCCGAGACGGAGAGCCAGCCGAAGACGAGCGCGACACCGAGACACGCGAGAAGCGCGGTCCTAAGCAGTGGGACGCGCATCGAGCGAAAGGTACTCGGGATACGGGACGGCCTCGGTATAGCGGGCCGCCGACGCGATCATCGCCGCGTTGTCGGTGCAGAGCGGCAGCGGCGCCAGCGCGGCGTCCGGGAGCGCTGCGCGCAACTCGGAGTTCGCGGCGACTCCGCCCACGACCGCGATTCGTTCCGCGTCCGTCGCCTCGATCCGCTCGACGAGCGCGCGCACGATCGCGCGCTGGTAGCTCGCCGCGAGGTCGGCTCGCCGAGCGGCGAGGTCGGCGGGCGCGAGGTCGCGCACCGTGTACAGGAGCGCAGTCTTGAGACCGGAGAAGGAGAAGTCGAGCCCCGGGACGCGCGCGACCGGGAACGCGAACGCCTGTGGGTCGCCCTCGCGCGCGAGCAGGTCGATCTCGCGGCCGCCGGGGTACCCGAGCCCGAGGAGGCGTGCGCCCTTGTCGAACGCCTCGCCGGCCGCGTCGTCGAGCGTCGTGCCGAGCACGCGGTAACCGCCCCGCTCCCGGACGTCGAGCAGCATCGTGTGACCGCCGCTCGCGAGCAGGCACGTGAAGGGGGGCTGCAGGTCGAGCGGCTTCAGGTACAGCGACGCGACGTGGCCGTGCAGGTGGTCGACGGGAACGAGCGGCAGCCGCCGCGCCCAGGCGAGCGCCTTCGCAGCGGACACGCCGACGAGCAGCGCGCCGATCAACCCGGGACGGGTGGTGACGGCGATCGCGTCGACCTCGTGCCCGTCGAGCGCCTCCTGCACCACCGGCGTGATCAGCTCGAGATGGCGCCGGCTCGCGACCTCGGGGACGACGCCGCCGAAGCGGGCGTGCAGCTCGTCCTGCGACGCGACGACGTTGCTGACGATATCGCCGTCGCGGGTGACGACCGACGCGGCCGTCTCGTCGCAGCTCGTCTCGATGCCGAGAATCACGCGGCGTCGGACGGATACCGGGCGTCGCGCCACATGATCAGTGCGTCTTCGCGGTTGTCGGTGTAGTAGCCGCGGCGGATCCCGCGTGCCTCGAACCCGAGCCGCTCGTACAGGCGGATCGCCGCGTCATTCGACACGCGCACCTCGAGTGTGTACCCGCGGCGCTCGTCGTCCCGCGTGAGCTCGAACAGACGCTGCAGCAACGCGGATGCGATCCCACGCCGGCGGCGGCCCGGGTCGACCGCGACGTTCATCACGTGCCAGGCGTCGACGTAGCGCGAGTTGATGATGTAGCCGACGAGGTCGTCTCCCTCGAACGCGCCGAGGCAGATCGACGTCGGCTTCGCGAGCTCCGACGCGAACATCGACCGGGACCAGGGCGTCGGATACGCCCGCTGCTCGATCGTCTCGATCGCGCCGAGATCGACGGTCTCGAGCTCCCTGATGCGCAGCGCGACCGCTGTCATCGCGACGGCCTCGCGTCCGGCTCGCGCACGTAGAGCGGCTCGACGAGCTCGGCCGCGCCGAACGGCCCGGCGTGCTCCAGCAGGAGCTGCGGGTCGGGCAGGTGCACGTCGGCGTCGTCCGGCGGTACCTCGCCTCCGGCCGCCTCGAAGATCGCGCGGTAGCGAACGGCGCCGTCCCCGACGAGCAGCGCTCCGGCGGCCTCGAGCTCCTCGGGGCGGCAGACGACGGGTCCCGGCGCGAACACCTCGCCGCGGCGTGCGTCGATCACGGGCGTGACGCCGGCGTAGGCGTCCAGCGTGGACGCACCCGCGACCGGCACGTCGAGCGAGAGCGCCAGCGACCGTGCGACCGCGAGCCCGATCCGGATGCTGGTGAAGCTCCCGGGCCCGCACCCGACGACGATCGCCTCGATCGCGGCCGGGTCGTCGACGAGGCCGTCCACGGCCGCGAGCAGGTCGCCCGAGCGAGCGGCGCGCGCTCGCCCGCCCGTCGAGGTCCCGCAGACCGCTCCGAACGAGGTGGCGGTGTCAAAAGCCAAGATCACTGTCGATCCTCACGCTCCTGTGCGACCGGTCGACATGACCGAGAGTAACGACGGCGCGCGCCTCGGGTAGCCAGTCACCGCCGTGCTCGGGCCATTCGACGAACGCGACGGTGCCGTCGAAGTACGGCTCCAGGTCGCCCCACTCCTCGGGGTCGAGGCCGGCGATCCGGTAGAGGTCGAGGTGCGCGACGGGTGTCGGCGCCTCGTAACGGTGGCCGATCGTGAAGGTCGGGCTCGAGACCGGCCCCGTGACGCCGAGCGCCCGCGCGGCACCGCGGACGAACGTCGTCTTGCCCGCGCCGAGCTCACCGGAGACCGCGACCACGTCACCGGCCTCCAGGCGCGAGGCCAGACGCGCGGCGAGGGCTTCCGTCTCCTCGGGAGACGCGGTCACCACCTCCATTGCGATGGAGGCTAGAAGAGGCCGAGCTGCTCTGGCTGGGCGAGGACGACCGGCTCGGGCTCCGGGGGCGGAGGCGGGGCGACCGCCTTCCCGAGCAGCTCGGGGATCCGGGCGAAGTCCTCCTGCAGCACCTGCAGCATCCGCGGCGTGTAGAGCGCTGCGGCGGGATGGAAGATCGGGTAGAGCGTCACCTCGTTCCCGCCGAGCACGACGTCCTGCGGGCGCCCGTGCACCTGCGTGATCCCGGCAGGACGACCGGAGAGGAGCTTCGTCGCGAAGTTGCCGAGCGTGCAGATCAGCTTCGGCTGGATCAGCTCGATCTTCTTCCAGAGGTGCGGCTCGCACGCCTGGATCTCGTCCGGCTGCGGGTCGCGGTTCCCCGGCGGCCGGCACATCAGCACGTTCGCGATGTAGACGTCCTCCCGCGAGAGCCCGATCTCGCTCAACAGCTTCGAGAGGAGCTGGCCGGCCGCGCCGACGAACGGCACGCCCTGCTTGTCCTCGTGGAAGCCCGGTGCCTCGCCGACGAACATCAGGTCGGCCGTGGGCGAGCCCGCGCCGAACACGACCTGCGTGCGGCCCTCGGCGAGCGCGCAGCGTGTGCAGTCCGCGACGGCGTCGCGGTAGGCGAGGAGCTCAGCAGCAGCCACAGCTACCGCCGCAGCAGCCGCCACCACCGAAGCTGGGCTGCCCGGAGGTGCCGTGCGCTGCGAACGACGTGCTGAACTGCTTCGCCACCTTGGCGTTTCCGCAATCGGGGCAGGTCGGGTCCGGCTCGGACATCCCGACGAGCTCCTCGAAGTGGGACTCACAGCTCATGCACACGTACTCGTAGATCGGCATCGGACAGGACCCTAGCACCGGGCATGGTGACGGCCCGCGCGGACGGCATGCTTGGAGCGGTGACACGCATACTCGTCTTCACCGCGAGTGTCGGCGAGGGGCACGAGGTGCCGGCCCGGGCGCTCGAGCGCGGCATCCTCGAGCGCGACGGGAGCGCCGAGGTGCACGTCGTCGATGCGCTCGACGCGCTCGGGCGAGCTGTGCACCGGGTCGCGGAGGAGGACTTCCGGCGCACGTTCGGCTCGGGCGGCGGCAGCCGGCGGTTCGAGCTCGAGCACCGCCTGTTCGCGCGCAACCCGGTCGGGCGGGTGCTCGGGCAGGCTGCGCTGCACCGGGCGACCCGCGGCCGTGTGGCGCGCGCCGTCGCGGACGTCGCTCCGGACGTGGTCGTCTCGACCTATCCGGCGCTGACCGACGTGCTCGGCTACCTCCGGCGCACGGGCCGCCTGCGCGTCCCGGCCGTGGCGGCGGTCACCGACCTCTCGAGCCTCTGGTACTGGGCGAGCCCGGGCATCGACCTGCATCTGCTGACACATCCCGAGTCGGAGGCCGAAGTGCGGCGGCTCGCGGGCGCCACGCGCATCGCGGCCGTGCGCGGGCTGTACGACGAGCGCTTCCTCGAGCCGCACGACCCGGTGCAAGCACGGGCCGCGCTCGGCGTCGAGCCGCCGGTGGTCCTGGTGTCGGGCGGCGGCTGGGGCGTCGGCGACGTGGAGGGGGCCGCCCGCGTCGCGTCCGAGCAGGCGGCCACGCTCGTCCTGGCGGGCCGGAACGAGCGGCTGCTCGGCCTCGCCGGCGTCCGCTCGCTGCCCTTCGTCCGCGACATGCCCTCCGTGCTCGCAGCGGCCGACGTGCTCGTCCACTCGACCGCCGGGCTGACGATCCTGGAGGCGCTCCTGCTCGGCGTGCGGCCGATCTCGTACGGCTGGAGCGTGGCGCACGTCCGCGAGAACGAGCGGGCGTTCCGCCGCACGGGCCTCGCGCGCGTCGCCCGTGACCGCGACGAGCTGCGCGCGGCGATCAGCTCCGCTCTCGCCGCGCCCCGGGAGCCGCTGGCCCCCCGTTTCGCCCAGCTCCCCCACGCGGCCGAGCTCGTGCTCGACCTCACGTAGTACGCTTCCACCGCCCGGTACCCGCGAGGGACTGGAGCGCAGACATGTTCGACGACGTCACCGTCATCGGCCTCGGCCGCGCCGGAACGACCATCGCCGCCCGCCTCCGCGAGCGGGGCATTCCCGTGCGCGACGAGGGTGGTGAGCTCCGCCTGCTGTGCGTCCCCGACCGCGCGATCCCCGATGTCGCCCGGACGATCGAGCCCGGTCCCTGGGTCGCGCACGTCTCCGGTGCGACGCCGCTCGCGGCGCTCGACCCGCACGTGCGCCGGTTCTCCCTGCATCCGCTCCAGACGCTCACGAGGGACGGCGGCCCCGCCCAGCTCGACGGCGCCTGGGGCGGTGTCAGCGCCGAGAGCGAGGAGGCGGAGGCGCGCGCGCTCTGGCTGGCGGAGACGCTCGGCCTGCGGCCCTTTCCGCTCGCCGACGACCGGCGTGCCGTCTACCACGCCGGCGCCTCGATCGCCTCGAACTTCCTCGTGACCCTCTACCGCGTCGCGTCCGACCTGGTCGAGCAGGCCGGCGCGCCGCCCGAAGCGCTCGTGCCGCTGATGCGACGCACGATCGAGAACGGCTTCGAGCTGACCGGCCCGATCGCGCGCGGCGACTGGGAGACCGTGGAGCGCCACCGCGACGTGCTGCACCACACCGGCTACGCGGAGGTCTACGACGCGCTCGCCGAGGTGACGCGGCCGTGAACGTCGTGCAGTCGATCGCCGACCTGGACCTGCCGCGGCACGGCGTCGTCGGCCTTGTCCCAACCATGGGCGCGCTGCACGAGGGGCACGCCGCGCTGCTCGCCGACGCACGCCCGGCGTGCGACGTGCTCGTCGCGAGCCTGTTCGTCAACCCGACGCAGTTCGCCGACGTGGCGGACCTCGCGCGCTATCCGAAGAACATCGACCGCGACGCGGCGTTCGCCGCCGAGCACGGCGTCGACGTGCTCTTCGCGCCGCCGTCCGACGAGATGTACCCGCCAGGCTTCGCCACGTGGGTCGAGCCCGGTGGTGCCGCCGAGGGTCTCGAGAGCGACTTCCGCCCGCACCATTTCCGCGGCGTGGCGACCGTGTGCCTGAAGCTGTTCAACATCGTCCGGCCGCAGATCGCGTGGTTCGGCCAGAAGGACGCGCAGCAGGTCGCAGTCGTCCGGCAGCTCGTGCGCGACCTCGACGTGCCGGTGGAGATCCGCGTCGTCGACACCGTGCGCGACGCGGACGGCCTCGCGCTGTCGTCCCGCAACGCGCGCCTGTCGCCGGGCGAGCGGGCACGGGCGCTCGCGATCCCGCGCGCGCTCGCCACCGGTGACCCGGACGCAGCGCGCGAGGTCCTGACCGACGCGGGCCTCGCCCCCGACTACGTCGAGGTCGCCGACCTCGACGGCCCCACCTTGCTCATCGCCGCCCGTGTCGGCGAGACGCGCCTGATCGACAACCTGAGACTCAGGGAAGGAGAACGACGATGACCACCCGCCCGCGCAAGCCCGCACCCGGCACACCTGCCCCGGGAAAGCTGCCGCTCCCCGAGGTGGAGCAGATGAAGCGGCGCGGCGACCGGATCGTGATGGTGACCGCGTACGACGCTCCGTCCGGGCGCATCGCCGACGACGCGGGCGTCGACCTGATCCTCGTCGGCGACTCCGCCGCGATGGTCGTGCTCGGGCACGACTCGACGGTGCCGGCGACGGTCGACGAGATGATCATCCTCACGCGCGCCGTCAACCGCGGCGCGCGACGGCCGCTCGTGATCGCGGATCTCCCGTTCGGCTCGTACCAGGTCTCCGACCAGCAGGCCCTCGAGACGGCCGTGCGGTTCGTCAAGGAGGCGGCCGCCGACGCGGTGAAGCTCGAGGGCGCCGGCCCGATGCTCTCGCGCGTCAGCGCGCTGACCTCCGCGGGGATCCCCGTGATGGGGCACATCGGCCTCACACCGCAGACGGCGACGATGCTCGGCGGGTTCAAGGCGCAGGGGCGAAGCGCCGCGAAGGCGGTGCGGCTGTACGAGGACGCGCTCGCCCTCGAAGCGGCCGGCTGCTTCTCGGTCGTGCTGGAAGCCGTCCCGGCACCGGTTGCCACGCGGATCACCGAGGCGCTGACCATCCCGACGATCGGCATCGGCGCGGGTGCGGGCTGCGACGGCCAGGTCCTCGTCTGGCACGACCTGCTCGGCCTCTACGAGGGCAGCGCGCCGCGCTTCGTCAAGCAGTACGCCGACCTTTCACCCCTGATCCGCGACGCGGTCGCGCAGTACGCGGCGGAGGTTCGCGACGGCGCGTTCCCGGAGGCAAAGCACACGTACTCGATCTCGGAGGACGAGCTGGCCGCCTTCGAGGAGGCGCTCGCCGAGCTGAGCGAGGTGCGTTAGCTCAGGAGCCCGCAGTCGAGCGCCCAGCGGACGACCGCGGCGCGCGTCGGCGCGCCGAGCTTCCGCATCGCGTTCGCCCGGTGCATCTCGGCGGTGCGGACCGAGATCGTCAGCTCGTCCGCGATCTGCGAGTTCGTGTAGCCGTACGCGAGCAGGATCGCGACCTCACGCTCGCGCGGCGTCAAGGTGGTGGTCGTGGAGATCGTCGCCATAAGGTCAGGTTCACCGGCGGCCGACGGCGCGCCATCGGCACGCACACCGACGCGGACACGTAGTTCCTACGGGTTTCCGTCCCGGCGATGCCGTCCGTCCGAGGGCAGCTCGGCGGCGCGCAGGCCCAGTAGCCGGCGTACGCCCGCCGCGATCTCGACGTCCTCCCGCGCCGGGACGACGCGCACGTCGGAGACTCCGAGGAACTCCAGCCCCTGCAGCGCCCGCTCCCGGATCGCCGGCGCGTTCTCGCCGACGCCCCCGGTGAACACGATCACGTCGACCCCGCCGAGCGAAGCGGCCATCGCCGCGATCGACGCGCGCAGCCGGTGCAGGTAGACGCCGACGGCCAGCGCGGCCTCCTCGTCCCCGCGCGCCTCCGCCGCAAGGATCTCCGCCAGGTCCGCGCTGCCGGTGAGGCCGTAGAGGCCCGAGCGATGCTCGAGCGTCGCGGCGAGCTCGGCGGGCGGCATGCCGACGTGCTCCTCGAGCCACAGGATGAGCCCGGGGTCGACCGAGCCCGCCCGCGTCGCCATCACGAGCCCTTCGAGCGGCGTGAACCCCATCGTCGTGTCGACGGAGACCCCGTGGTCGATCGCGCACAGGGACGCCCCGGCCCCGAGGTGGCAGCTGACCACGCGCCCGTCCGGAACCTGCCTCGCGATGTACGCGTGCGAGAGCCCGTGGAAGCCGTAGCGGCGGAGGTCCCAGCGCCGTCGCCACTCCGACGGCAGCGCGTAGGTCGCCGCTGCGCGCGGGATCGTGGTGTGGAACGCCGTGTCGAAGGACGCGAACGCCGGCACGTCCGGCAACGCGCGCGTCACGGCGTCGAGCGCACGGAGCGACTTCGGCTGGTGGAGCGGGGCGAGGTCGGTCAGCGCCTCGAGTCGCCTGCGGACGCGGTCGTCGACGCGGACCGGGCCGTCGAACTCGTCGCCGCCGTGGACGATGCGGTGTCCGACCGCGCTCACCGCGGGCAGCCCGCGCAGGGCCGCGTCCACCTCGTCCGGTTTCGTCGTCCTGGCAGCGACCACCTCGTCGTCGTCCGACAGCACCGACAGCTTGAGCGACGAGGAGCCCGCGTTGACGACGAGGATCAGTGCCT
>FTCS01000635.1_pt1 | contig 11062 bp, 11 predicted proteins | sample 1639391 | NCBI WGS metagenome assembly FTCS01 (sample SAMEA3914864, study PRJEB12502) | metagenome | biome: forest; material: soil | place: USA | collected 2012-03-12 | depth 0.3 m | reverse complement strand
GACTTGGCCGAGCTCCAGGCGTCGACGTACGCGTGTGCGAGTTGCGGGCGCGACGTCCCGGCGAGCAGCATGAACATGCCGACCCACGCGATCGGCTTCTCCTTCGGGTGCATGTAGACGACCTTCAGGCCCTTCTTCTTCATCTGCACCCAGTCGTTCGGCCACGCGTAGGCGATCCAGATGTCGCCCGACCCGAACGCCTCCCACAGGTTCGTCTCCGACGACCAGATCAGGCGGACGTTCTTCTTCTTCTTGATCAGCAGGTCCTGCGACTGCTTCAGCTGCGCGTCCGTCTGGTTCCACGGGTCTTTGAAGCCGAGATACAGCCCTGCGACCGTGAGCATGTTCAGGTCGTCGAACCACGAGATCTTGCCCTTGTAGCGGTCGTCGAAGATCAGGCTCCACGAGCGCGCTTTCGGCGTCACCTTGTCCGAGCGGTAGAGGATCGCGTCGAAGCCCCAGTCGTCCGGGATTCCGTACTGCTTGCCGCCGTACTGGCCCGCCTTGACCATGAACGGGTTCAGGTGCTTGAAGTTCGAGAGCTGCGACGGGTCCCACGGCTGCACGAGCCCGCTCGTCGCGAAGAACTTCACCCACCCGACATACGGACGAAAGAGATCGGGTCGCTGTCCGGCGCGGATCTTCGCCAGCGCGTCCGACTCGTTCGTCATGTAGGTGAACTGAGGCTTGTTGGCCGGATGCTGCTTGACGTACTGCGCGAACATCGACTGGCCGCCGTCGTTGCCGTAGCCGGCCCAGTCGAGCACCTGCAATCGCCCGGTCTCCGCGGTCGAGAACGAGCGCATGGCGTCGGCAATGCCCGTCCGCCCGGCGACGAGGCCCGCGCCGCCCGTGGCCGCCGCCAGCTTGAGGAGCATCTGGCGGTCGAACCGCTTCTCGAATCTGTCTTCGCCGTCCATCGGCGTGCCTTCCCTTCTAGTAGCTAGGCGGACTGATCACGAACATCACCTCTGCGGTCTCGTCGCCCGGGTTCGAGACGCGATGAGGTGTCGAGCTCTGGTAGTGCACGCTGTCGCCGGCGCCGAGCTCGTGGACGTCGGTGCCGAGCAGCAAGTGCACGTCGCCCGCAACCACGACGAGCAACTCCTCGGAGTCGCCGTGCGTGTAGGGCTCGTCGCCCGTCGAGCCGCCCGGTTCGAACCGGGCGACGACGACCTCGAGCGAGTGGAACGGCTTCGGTGTCAAGAGCGCCTTGCGGCCGAGCTCGCCCCACGCGACGAACTCCCGCGCCGCGCGGCGGAGCACCCGGGCCTGCGGGGCGCCCGTCGTGAAGAGGTCGGAGACCTCGATGCCGAGGGCGGTCGAGAGCCGCTGCAGCGTCGCGATCGTCGCGTTCGTGCGGCCCCGTTCCAGCTGGCTCAGGAAGCTCTCGCTGATGCCCGCCGCCGAAGCGATGTCCTTCAGGGTCTTGCGACGCAGCTGACGGATCGCGCGCAGGCGCTCGCCGACCTCGGCCTGCACGCGTTCGTGCGCTACTTCAGGCATCTGCAGTGTGAGTTCAGCAGGGTGAAGCGACCCTACGCCTGTGCCGCGCGCAGGTCAACGTGAGGCGACGCGAAGCCCGACGAGCTCGGGAGCACGCCGGACGGCGGCGGCCCAGCGGGGCGGTCGTCTGCCGGCCGTCTCCGCGTCGTCGATCGCGAGCAACGCGCGCCGGACGGCAGTCGCGCCCATGCTCCGGAGCGGTTCGGGCGGCAGAGACGGTGCGCGCGAGGCGAGCAGCGGCGAGCCCACGTCGTCGCGCAGGGCGAGCCGGGCGAGCGTCCGGCCGACGAGCCAGCTCGGGCCGACGCCGTTGCCGGTGAATCCCGCCGCGTAATGGACGCGGGTGCCCGGGGCGGTGCCGACCACCGGCAAGCGGTCGCTCGAGACGTCGATCGCCCCTTCCCACCGGGACCCGATCCTCACGTCGGCCAGCTGCGGGAAGTACCGTCGCAGAGCGGCCTCCGCGCGCCCGTAGTCGCCCGAGGCGCTGCCCATCAGGACGCGGTCGTCGTTCGTGAGACGGAAGTAGCTCAGATACGTGCGCGCGTCGGCGATCGCCTCGCCACCGGACCAACCGATGCGTTCGTGCAGGTCGGGCACCGGCTCCGTCAGGACGATCGCGCTCCGAAAGACGGCAACGCGCCGCTGCGCCGGCCAGCGCACCGCAGCGGACGCGTTCGTCGTGACGACGATCTCCTCCGCGCGCACCGACCCGCGGTCACAGCGGACGACGGGACCGTCGATACCGAGCACCGGTGTCCGCTCGTGGATCCGAACGCCGGCCGCCAGCACTGCCGACCGAAGCGCCCGCACGAGTCGCGCCGGCTGCACGGTCGCGGCGTCGCGGTAGAACACGGCGCCGCGGAACGCAGGCGAGGCGACCGTCAGCGCGTCGCGCCCGATCATGACCGCCTGTTCCGGCGCGCCCACCTCGGCGGCGACCGCGACCGCGTGCTCGAGCTCCGCGTCGTGCGCCGGCCCGATTGCCACCGTGAGCATGCCGCCCTCGGTCAACCAGACGTCCTCGCCGAGCGCCCGCACCGCGTCGTACACCCCGGTCGACTCCCGTGCGAGCGCCACCGCCTCGTCCGCGCCGAACAGCGTGACGAGCCGAGGAAGCGAAGCCCAGTACCCGTGGAGAAAGCCGCCGTTTCGTCCGCTCGCGCCGTCACCGCAGCGTGCGGCGTCGAGCAGCACGACGCGCGTCTCCGGGCTCGCCCGCGTCAGTTCGAGTGCCGTCCAGAGCCCCGTGAAGCCCCCGCCCACGATCACGACGTCGGCGTCGGTGTCGTGGTCGAGTGGCGGCAGCGCCGGTTCGGGCGGCGCCTCTTCCTGCCACCAGGGCGTGGTCGGCCCGTGGACGTCTCGCGCGAAGAGGCGCTTCATACGCGCGATTCCGTCTCGACAGCCGGTCGGGCCGGGCGCAACACGCCCGCGGCCAACCCGATCACTCCCACCAGCGCGGCGACGACGCAGAACGCGGTCGTGAGTGACGACGCCGAGGCGATGCCGCCGATCACGCCCGGCGCGACGAGGCCGCTCGCGTAGGCGACGACGGCGACGCCCGCGACGCTGCGCGCGGGATGGGCGCCCACGCGGCCGGCTGCCGCGAACACCAGCGGGACGACGACGGCCAGGCCGATTCCGAGCAGCGCGAAGCCGACGAGGCCGACCGCGAGCGTGGGCGCGAGCACGACCGCGATCGCGCCGACGAACGCGCAGGCACCGGAGATGCGGACGGTGCGCACCGGGCCCAGCCTGCGGACGACACGGTCGCCCATCAGCCTGACCGTCGCCATCGCGACGGCGAACGCCGAGACCGCGAGCGCCGCGACGCTCGCCGAGCCGCCGAGCTCGCTGCGGATGTAGAACGCCGACCAGTCGGTCCCGGCCTGCTCGCCGAAGACGGCGCACAGGCCGACGAGCCCGATCAGCAGGACGGGACGCGTCGGGAGCGCGAAGTGCGGCGGAGCAGGCCCGTCGCTCGCCTCCGGGTCCTCGATCAGCACCTGCGCGACCGCGGCGCCGACCGCGGCGAGGACGAGCGCCTCGACCACGAACTGGACGCGGGTGTCGATGCCGGCGTGCGACGCGAGGGCCGAGACCGCCGACCCGACCAGGACGCCCACGCTCCAGAAGCCGTGCAGGCTCGACATCACCGACCGGCCGAACAGCTTCTCCACCAACACGCCCTCCGCGTTCATCGCCATGTCCGCGAGCCCCGCGACCGCGCCGAAGACGAGCAGCACGGCGCAGAGCGACACGAGTGACGTCGCCAGCGCCGGCAGGACGAGGGACACACACCACGCGACGATCGTGACCGTGACGAACGCGCGCAGCGCAAAGCGGTGGGCGAGCCGGCCGGAGAACGGCATCGCGAGCAGCGCGCCGATGCCCGGCATGAGCAACGCGATCCCGAGATGGCCGACGCCGACACCGACGTGCGACGCGATCCACGGAATGCGAGCCGCGAAGCTGCCTGTGACGCAGCCGTGCACCGCGAACACCGCCGCGGTCCCGCGCCGCGCGCGCCGCACCTCGAGACCGGGCGCGGTCCGATCCGGTCTGGACGTCGCGGCCGCGATCACACTCCGAGGCTATCCGTCCTAGCCGGCGAGCTCCTCGATCAGGCGCCGCACACGCGCGTCGATGTCGTCGCGGATGCGACGGACGGTATCGATGTCCTGGCCGGCGGGATCGTCGAGCGTCCAGTCCTCGTACCGCTTGCCGGGGTAGACCGGGCAGGCGTCGCCGCAGCCCATTGTGATCACGACGTCGGCCGCGCGCACCACCTCGTCGGTCAGCGGCTTCGGGAACTCCTCGCTCATGTCCACGCCGAGCTCGCGCATCGCCGTGATGACCGCCGGGTTGATCTCGTCGCCCGGTGCGCTGCCCGCAGAGCGCACGTGGACGCGCCCCTCCGCGCGCAGCTTCACGAGACCGGCGGCCATCTGGCTGCGGCCGGCGTTGTGCACACAGACGAACAGCACCTCAGGCGCGTCCTTGGTCATCTTCCCCTCCACCTGCGCGAGCGCGCGGAGCCGTTGGCGGGCGAACCGGTGCGCGAGCACCGGCACGAAGTTGCTGATCCGGGAATTGCCGAGCAGGTCGAGCGACTCCGCGATGTAGCGGGCGATCGTCTCCTCCGAGAAGACGCCCCTGAACTCCTCGGCGAGCCGGGCGGCCGCCTGGTCGACGTGGTGCTGCGTGACGGGATCGACAGTCATCAATGCGCGATCTTGCAGCAGGCATTGATCCGTGTCAATGTGTCGCGATGCAGACCATCGCCGTGATCGCCGCAGCCTGCCCGCCGCTGCTCGCGGAGCCGCTCTCGTCCGAGGACGCCGAGCAGCTCGCCGCGCCGCTGAAGGCGCTGGCCGATCCGGCACGCTTGCGCATCCTCAGCCTGCTCCAGGCACAGCCCGGCGGCGAGGCGTGCGTCTGTCACCTGACCGGGCCGCTCGACCTGACGCAGGGCACCGTGAGCCACCACCTCCGCGTACTCCGGGAGGCCGGCCTCGTCGAGCGCGACCAGCGCGGCAGCTGGGCGTACTACCGGGTCGTCCCCGAGTCGCTGGCCGCGGTGCGCACGCTGCTGAGCTAGATGACGCTGTTTCGCGCTGCGGTCGCCGAGGCGATCGGCACCTTCGCGCTCGTCTTCGCCGGCGCCGGCGCGATCATGGTCGACTCGAAGACGCAGGCGCTCGGCCACGTCGGCGTGGCGATCACGTTCGGCCTCGTGATCATGGCGATGATCTACGCGGTCGGGCACGTCTCGGGCGCGCACTTCAACGGCGCGGTGACGTTCGCGTTCGCGCTCACGCGCCACTTCCCGTGGCCGCGCGCGGGCGTGTACTGGACGGCGCAGTTCGTCGGCGCGGTCACGGCCGCACTCCTGCTCCGCGCGTCGCTCGGCGACATCGCGCACATCGGCGCGACCCTCCCCTCCGGCTCGCAGGCGCAGTCGTTCTTCTTCGAGTTCGTGATGACCGCGTTCCTGATGTTCGTGATCCTCGCCGTCGCGACTGACACACGCGCGGTCGGCGAGGCCGCCGCGATCGCGATCGGAGCGACGGTCGGGCTCGACGCGATGTTCGGCGGCCCGATCTCCGGCGCGTCGATGAACCCGATGCGCTCGCTCGGCCCCGCGCTCGTCTCCGGCGACCTGCACGCGCTCTGGCTCTACATCGTCGCCCCGGTGCTCGGCGCGTCGGTCGGCGGTCTCGCCTACCAGTTCGTTCGCGCCGAGCCCGCCTAGTCCCGGTCGGCGGCCCGCGCGCGGAGGAGCTCGCGCCGCCCGGCGAGCGCCGGTGCGAGGCTCGCCGAGGCGACGATGATCGTCGAGCCGAACCCGAGCCAGAAGAAAAGCGCCATCACGACGCCGAGCCCGCCGTAGTCCTTGCTGTAGAAGTCGATCCACGTCGCCAGCAGGAAGCTGGAGACGAGAAAGAGCGCGACGATCCCGAACGCCGTCAGCGCCGCACCGGGCAGCAGGTCACGCGCGCTGATTTGCCGATGGGTCAACAGCCGTGGCGCCCAGACGAAGTAGCCGACGAGCAGGGCGAACCACCCGAACGCGAGCGCGTCCTCGTCCCAGGCCGGAGTGCCGGCGAGCTCGGTCGTCTGGACGAGCAGGAGCACGACGAGGGCGACCAGCACGAGCAGCACGACGGCGTACCGGCCCTGATCGGTCGCCTTCGACTTCAGCTCGATGCGCCACGTGCGCGCGTACACCAGCTGGAGCACGCGGCCGAAGCCGAGGCCGAAGAGCAGCGCGCCGCCGATCGCGATCACCGCAGTCCCCAGCTTGTGCGTCTCGTCCCGGAAGAGGACGCCGCGCAGCGTGTCCGCCGTCGCGCTCGAGAGGCCGTAGCGGCTGACGATGTGGTTGGTCAGCGCCGCCGGGTCGCGCTGGAGGTACTCGTCGAGGACGAGCATTGCCGGGAAGACCGCCAGGAACACGTACGCGGTGAGCAGGATCGACTGCAGCGGACCTTCGATCGCGCGGTAGCGACGCCACCAGTCGACCGCGACACCGGAGTGCGACGCCGCGTCCTGGCGGTCGGCCCAGTCCTGCGGCCTGCTCGCGATCGCCGCTACGGCTCTGGCCGGACGAGAGGTGCGCGCGCGAGTTGCCCGGCCGTCAGTCGATCGCACGGGCGCTCGGGACCTCGGCATGCGGCGCACTGCGCCGCGTCCAGCCGTCGAGGAGCACGGCGGCGACGAGGATCGCGATGATCGCGGTGAACGTCTGCGGGGCGTTCTGCCACGTGTCGACGGCGAAGAAGCCGAGCACGATCGCCGTCACGGCGATCGCCGCCACCACGAGCGCCGGGTTGCTGCCGGTGTCCGCGCGGCGGCGCCAGCCGGCGAGCCCGACGAGCACGAAGATCATCAGGGCGACGGCGCTGCCGACCGACGCGATCGCCGACAGGTCGACGAGGTTCGCGACGACCAGGACCAGCGCGCCCGTGATCACGAGCCCGCCCTTCGGGCCGAGGCGCGATTCGGCGCCGAAGAACGACGGGAACAGCTTCTCCTCCGCGAGCATCCCGGTCAGGTTCGACGACGCGTACAGCGTCCCGTTCGTCGCGCCCGCCGTCGAGAGCAGCGCGGCGACCGCCATCACCGTGTAGCCCGCGTCGCCGAGCGCCGGGCGCGCCGCCTCGGCGATCGCCGTCTCGCCGTAGCCGATCACCGCGGCGACGGTCAGCGTCCCGAAGACGCCGAGCGCGATCAGGACGTAGACGAGCGTCGTGACGCTGAGCGCGCCGTACATCGCCCGCGGCAGATCGCGCTTCGGGTCCTTCAGGTCGCCGGCGGTGAACGTGATCACGTTGAAGCCGAGGTAGGCGAAGAACGTCAGCGCCACGCTTGCGATGATCTTCGAGTACGACGGATAGCCGCTGAACGCGAGCTTGCTCCAGTCGACGTCGAAGATCGTCACCCAGATGAACACCCCGAACACGATGAGCACGCCGCTGACGATGAACGACTGCGCGACGGCGACGATCTTCGTGCCGACGAGGTTCAGGCCGACCATCACGATGATCAGCGCGGTGATGAAGAGGTGGTGCCACCCGCTGCTCGCGTCGTTGCCGACGAACAGGGCCGTCGCGTAGCTCCCGAACGAGACCGCGACCATCGCGGTCACGATCACGATCGCCGCGATGTACCCGAGCCATGACGCGACGCCGACGAGCCGCCCGCGGCCGAAGGCGACGACCAGGTACGTGATCAGCCCACCCGACGAGGGGTAGCGGCTGCCGAGCTTCACGCAGACGTACCCGAGCAGCATCGCCACCAGGCCGCCGATCAGGAACGAGAGCCAGACGGCGGCGCCTGCGACCGCACCCGCCTCGCCGAGCAGCGCGAAGATGCCGGCCCCGATCATCGAGCCGATGCCCAGGAAGGTCGCGCTGCGGACGCTCAGCTTGGCGGCTGGCTCTTCGTGCTCGGCCACAGCGCGATCCTCACGCGAGGCCCGGCGCGCCGCGTCGTCCTATCCGGATGACCGCGGACGGCGGCTCAGCGAACGACGGCGATGCAGTCGATCTCGACCTTGCCGACGATCAGGTCCGCGCGGACGGTCGCGCGGGCCGGCTTCGGGTCGGGAAAGACGGACACGTAGACGCTGTTCATGCCGGCGAGGTTGCCGAGGTCGGTCAGCCAGACGCCGCAGCGCACGACGTGCTCGAAGCCGCTGCCCGCCTGCTCGAGCAACGCGCCGAGGTTCTCGAGCGTCAGCCGCGTCTCTTCCTCGATCGTGCCTTCGACGTACTCGCCGTCCCGCAGCGGGCCTTGCCCCGCGACGAAGACGAACCGCCCCTCGGCGACGATCGCACCCGAGAACGGCGCGCCGCCGCTCGATCCGTTGATCGCCTCGCGCACGCGCTCATCCTTTCAGTTAGGAATGGGCTCGTGCTGGATCTCGACGCGCTCGACGAGACGCCCGACGTCGTCATCGACCTCGACCGCGTGCGCGCGAACATCGAGCGCGCCGCGCAGCTGGCCGCGAGCGCCGGGGTCGCGCTGCGGCCGCATGCGAAGACGCACAAGATGGTCGAGGTCGCGCGGCTCCAGCTCGACGCGGGCGCGGCGGGGCTGCAGGTGGCGAAGCTCGGCGAGGCCGAGGTCTTCGCCGAGGCGGGCGTCGAGGATCTTTTCATCGGCTATCCGCTCGTCGGCGCGCACAAGCTCGAGCGCCTGCGCTCGGTCGACGCGCAGCTCACCGTCGCGGTCGACTCGCTCGAGGCGGGACGCGCGCTGTCGGAGGTCGGCCGGCCGCTCCGGGTGCTGATCGAGATCGACACGGGGCTTCGGCGCACCGGCGTCCTGCCCGGCGAGCAGGCCGTCGCGCTCGCGCGCGAGCTGCTCGCGCTTCCGAACCTCGAGCTCGTCGGCGTGTTCACGCACGAGGGGCACGTGTACGGCGCCGGCGACAAGGAGCGGGCGGCGCGCGAGGCCTGCGCGGCGATGGTCGAGACGGCCGAGGCGATCCGCGCGCTCGGCGTCGAGCTTCCGGTCGTCTCCGTCGGCTCGACCGTCAGCTTCCGCTTCACGGCCGGGCAGCCGGGGATCACCGAGATCCGTCCGGGGACGTACGTCTTCAACGACAGCACCCAGGTGGCGCTGGGCTCGGCGACGTGGGACGACGTCGCCGCGTATGTCGTCGCAACCGTCGTCTCGCGTCCGGCGGAGGATCGCGCCGTGATCGACGCCGGCTCGAAGGTGCTGAGCTACGACCCGCTCGCGGGGAGCGACACGCACGGCGCCGTGCTCGGGCACGACGGCCTGCTCGTGTCGCGCCTGAGCGAGGAGCACGGGGTGATCGACGGCGCCAACGACCTTCGCGTCGGCGACCGCGTCGCCGTCGTCCCGAACCACATCTGCCCGGTGATCAACCTGACCGACTCGGTCTGCGTCGTCGAGCACGGGACTCCGGCCGGGCGCTGGCAGGTCGCTGCGCGCGGCCGCGTGCGCTGAGTAGGGTCGGACCAGGGTGATGCCGGATTTACGCTGAGCCTCGGCGTCGGCAGTCTCGTGGCATGAGCGAACACATCACACACCAGCCCCAGATCAAGCGTCTCGAACGCAGCACCTCCGACCGCATGGTCGCCGGTGTCGCAAGCGGACTGGGCCGCTATTTCGAGATCAACCCGGCCGTCTTCCGGCTCGGGTTCGTCGTGCTCACGCTGCTCAGCGGCGCGGGCATCCTCGTCTACCTCGCAGCGCTGCTCGTCATCCCCGCCGAGGGGGACGAGCAGTCGATCGCCGCGCGGACACTCTCAGAACGGCGCGAGAAACCCTGGCCGGTCGCCGGGCTCGGCCTCGCGGCGATCGCGCTCGTCGTCCTCCTCTCGCACACCACCGCGGCCGTCGGTGCCGGCTGGCTCTTCGTCCTGCTCGCCGGGCTCGCCATCCTCTGGATCGGCCGGCGGCAGGGACGCAGCCGGCTGCTGATCGCACTGACCGCGCTCTTCACGTTGTTCGTGATCGGCGCGATCGCCGCGGTGATCACGGCGTTCGCATGGTTCAACGTCAGCCTCGGCGACGGCACGGGCGAGCGCACCTACGTGCCCACCACGGCCACACTTGCCCACGACTACCACCTCGGGATCGGACATCTCGAGGTCGACCTCTCGCACGTCAACCCGGCGACGCCGCAGCGGATCGAGACGCGGCTCGGGATCGGCGAGCTGAAGGTGATCGTCCCGCGCAACGCCGACGTCCGCGTCGACGCGCACGTCAAGGCGGGGCAGGTGCACGTGCTCGGCTCGTCGGACGACGGCAAGAACGCCACGGTGCACAGCGGGAACGGCAGCTTCGAGATCGACGCGAACGTCGGCGCCGGACGGATCGACGTGGTGCGCGCAGGTTGACGCAGTCGCGCGCACTGCCGTTCGGGCGCCGCGAAGACGACCGCGTGATTGCGGGCGTCTGCGGAGGGATCGCGTCGGCGCTCGGCGTCGACGCGACGCTCGTGCGGCTTGCGTTCGCACTGCTCGCGCTCGCCGGCGGCGCGGGGATCGTCCTCTACTTCGCGCTCTGGGTGTACGGACGCAGGCGCGTGCTCGGCACGCTGCTGATGGGCGCGGCGGGGGTGGCATTCCTCGTCGCGCTCGGGCTCCCGACCGCCGCCGTGATCGGGATCGGGCTGATCCTCGCCGGGATCGCCGTCGTGCTTGCGCGCGGCGGCTCGATCCGTCCCGGCGGCTCGCTGCCGATCCTCGGCATCGCGCTGACGATGGGCGGCGCCGTCACGCTGCTCGGCAAGGCGGGCGCGTCGGCCTCGCTGATCGGGCCCGGCGCGATCGCCGGCGCGCTGCTGCTCGTGTTCGCGCCGTGGCTGTGGCAGCTCGCGCAGCAGCGCCTCGAGCGCATCCGCCTCGAGGAGCGCGCGGAGGTCGCTGCGCGCGTGCACGACTCGGTCCTGCAGACGCTTGCGCTGATCCAGCGGCATTCGGGCGACGAAGCGCGCGTCTCGTCGATCGCGCGGCGGCAGGAGCGCGAGCTGCGGCGCTGGCTCTACGGCAGAGGCTTCGGTGACGGCAAG
>FTCS01001785.1_pt1 | contig 11066 bp, 11 predicted proteins | sample 1639391 | NCBI WGS metagenome assembly FTCS01 (sample SAMEA3914864, study PRJEB12502) | metagenome | biome: forest; material: soil | place: USA | collected 2012-03-12 | depth 0.3 m | reverse complement strand
TCGCGCGGTCAGCGCGTACCCCTGTGCACACAGCGTCGAGACCCGAGCCACGAGCGCGTCATCGGTGAGGTCGGTCAGATCGGTGAGATGCATGCCCCTTCTCTACCATCGTGTTTTCGGCCGCTCTCCGCGCGGCGCCCGCGAATCTTTGCGACCACGATCGCCTCGAAAGATCTCTCGCCCGCGAAACGCGCGCAGCACGCAACCAACAGCCAGCACGACGCATTCGCGCGTGAGCCCGACACTTCGCCACGCGGTGTGCCGTGAAACCCGTCAACACAGAAACGCCAGAAAATCGGACCGGGAGCGGGTGCGCGACAGCGCGTGTCGCGCTCGTCACGCGGCCGCGAGCTCGTCGTTTCCGCCGCCGTGGACGTGTCGCTTGTATCCGCGCGCGAAGCGCGCGTGAGCCGCCGCAGGCGGCGCGGCTCTGCCGCGAACCGTCACCGGTCGCGACACGCCAGCAGGCCCGGGAAACGCTCCCCGTTGCCCCCCGCCCTCCCTTTAAGCCTCTCGGGGAAACGCTGCAGGTCGCAACGACCGCACAGATCGGATCAACGGGTGACGCACCAGGCCGCCACGTCGTTACGCCCTCCTTCGTGCGACGACGACTCGACTCACCCCACCGAGGCGAATCACATCGCCGATCCGAAACCGCTCGACCTCGCGCGCGAGCGCGGCGGCCCACGCAACCTGCTGCTCTTCCTTCAGCTCGCTGGCCAAGCGCGCAAGCCCGAGGTCTCGTGTCCACGCACCGATCTCGTCGCCGGTCGCGGCCTCGATCACGTCGACGTCCCTCTCTTCCATTTTCTCGATCATGAAGCCGGCCTCATCCAAAGCTCGGACGAGTCGCCCCTCATCCGCAAAGAGAAAAGCGCCCGGCGCATCGGGATCGATGTCGGGCACATCGCGGAACGCGCCGAGCCTGCGCCGAGTAACGAACGCCCACGGAACCCGTTCGATCTCGGCCCAAACCGCCGCGACAAGCACTGCACCTGGCTCGAGGACACGGCGCAGACTATGCAACGCGCGCTGCGGCGACGGACTCGCCCCCAACCCCCAGCGCACAGTCGCAGCATCGAAGGAGGCGTCCGCGATGCCGTCGAGCGAATCCGCATCGCCCGTGCGGAGCTCGATGTTCGAGATGCTCTGGTCGACTGCCTTCTCTCGCGCGATCGCCAACAGCGACTCGGAGATGTCGACACCGACCACGTGACCGTGCGGCCCGACGCGGCGCGCAGCGCGGAGCGAACGCTCTCCGCCGCGAATCACGTAACCTCGCGCCGCGTCGCGCGCATCCGCCAGAGCCCCTCAGAGCCCCATGCAGGCCAATGTCACGAGGGCCAACGGGTCGCTACACCCGTTCGCCAACGGCGTGCATCCGGCGGGCAGGTTCTTCTCGACGCACGCGCACGTCCATTCGCGAGCGCACGCGGTCGGGTAAGCCATGCATTCGTAGCTGGGCGTAGCCCCCGGGGCACCCGGTGCATGGACCGCCACGCACAGCTGGTCGCCGGCGCACGTGCGGTTGCCGCAAGCGCGCGCGTCGCAGCGAAGGCATGCGGGGCCCACCAGCTTCCACATCTTCGTCGTCGGATCGCACCGGGCTTCCGACGCGCAACAAAGGTTGACTCGATCGCACGAGCGCTGGCCGGGGACACACGGGGTGCCTTCCGCCGGCAGCTCGACGCAACCGCCCGCGGCGTCCGCAGATGGGCCATCAGCGGGCTCCACGCCGCCGTCACTGGCTTCCGATGCATCGGAGCCGGGCGAGGCTCCGTCCGAGGCCGCATCGTTGACGTCACCCGGTGACGTCGTGCGCCCACCGCAGGCACCGACGATCGCCAAGAGGAGCGTCATCGAGCCGAGCCGTGCGACGAGATGGCGAAAACGGCCTCGTGGCAATCGATAGCTCATCGTGGTCATGGTCGCGTCAGAACACCAGCGGCGCACGGACGATGCGGATCTCCTCCAGCCCCGTCACGCACGTGTGAACCCCTGGGTAGGGCTGAGACGTCGATACGTGCTCGAGCAAGCACGTGAAGCGCGTATCGAAACGGTAGACGCCGGAGCTGTCGGCCGCGAGATTCAAGCCCGTGCCGAAGCCGGCGTCGCCATCGGTGAGCGTCGTCACCGCTCCGCCGTCGAGCGGCACGCGCCTCACCGTCGTGTCGGTGTCCGCCATGTACAAGGCGCCCCCTGCGGCGACGAGAAGGAAGAAGCCCGCCGGCGCATTGGGCACCGGCACGGCGGCACCGCCTGCGACCGGAACGCGCAAGAGCGCGTTGTTACCGTCGAAGTACAGCATCTGGTCGAGAAGGAGCATCTTCGCGCCGGCCGCCGTGACGAGAGTCGACGCGAGCTGCGTGTGGTCCTTCGGGAGGCGCGCGATCCCGCCAAGCGTGCGGCAGAAGACATTGGCATCGTCGACCGCAAGCACGATGCAATCGAGACCATCGACCTCCGTAGTCGCGCTACCGTCGAGCGGAACGCGAACGAGTCGGCCCTTCGTCCGCGCGTCGGCGATATAGGCATCCGTGGCGTCGACCACGAACGTCGACGCAACATCGACTCCGGTCGGAAGGACGGTTGGCGTGCCTCCGGCCATCGGCCTGCGCACGAGCGTCTTCGCGCCGGTCCAAGTGAGGGTCGCTGCATCGACGGTGAAGCCGCCAGAGAAGTGATTGCTCGGCTTGTTGCCCATGGTGACGAGCTCTCGCTCGCCACCGCTTTTCGGTACGCGCCAGATGCTGTCGTACGAAGCCCAGTACACAAAGGTGTCGTCGAGCGCGCAGGCGTAGGGCTCGAACGGCTCTCTATCGTTGCCGTTCGTGGTGTCGGCTCGGCCGTAGACGACGCACGGACCCACGCTCGTCGGCGAGCAGGCCTGCAACGACGACGGTGCGGGCGTCGGCCTCGTAATGACGTCGTAAGGGGCCGGGGCCATCGGCGGCGGCGGCGCCATGGAAGCCGACGGCGCGGGTTTGCTCCCCGCCCCCGGACCTCCATCGGTGGCGCCACTGCATGCGACGACCGCGAGAGAAAGAGCGAGCACGTGCTTCATCAGAAGACCACCGGTAAGCGAAGGACCAGCGTCTCGAACAGACCTTCCTCGCACGTGGAGCCTCCGGGATCGTCAGGGCCTTGCGAGTACGTCTGTAGCTGGCAGCTCTGGCGCTTATCAATCCAATACACGCCGGTGCTGTCCACGACGAGAGCGCTCGGAGGGTAGAAGAAGGAGACGTTCACCTCGCTCGGCGCGCTGCCATCGACGGGCACTCGCCGAATCGCGTTTCGGGCTTTGACGAAGTAGAGCGCCCCGTCATAGCCGGTGAGCCCATCGACATGCGTGCTGCCGAGGTCGAGAACCTCGGGGGCGCCGCCCTCCACGGGGAGGATCGCATACTGCACGAGCCCTCCGACGTCGTTGTCCACGTACAGCTTCGAGCCGAGGAGCACCATCGCCATGCCGGCGGCGTGGAGGAGGTTCGTCGGCGTACCGCCGCTCTTCGGGAGGCGTAGGACATCGGTGTCGGTACGGTAGTAGATGCTGGTCGCATCGAGCGCCAACGCGTGGACGTCGGGCGGCGCATCGGCAAGCTTCACGACCGCGCCGCCCGCGAGCGGGACGCGAAAGATTCCCGCGTGGCTGAAGTAGAGATCCGTGGCATCGACGGCGATCGTGATGGACGAAGCGTTTGCCGCGAGGGTCTTTGGTGGCGAGCTTGCCCCGACGCTCGAACGGCTCTGAAGACCGTCCTGACCGCTCCAGTAGATCGAAGTGGCATCGCTCGCGAGAGCAGAGACGCTCGCCTCGATCACGGTCATGCTCGCATCGACGCCGAGAGGTGAGCCGGCCTTCGGTGCGCTGCGTAGCTTCGTGAGCGTCGTCCAGTAGAACGATGCGCCGTCCGTCGCGATGGGGCCTGCCGGCGACGGAGGCGCGAAATCGTGCACGCTCAGGTTCACGAGCGGCTCGATCAGGTCGAGCACTGCGCACGGTGCGGTGCTCGTCGCCGTGCACGCGGCGAACGGCGACGGAGGAGGAGCCGGCGAGCGGGCTGGCGAGCCTGTCGGTGCGGGGGCAGTGGGATTCGCCGCTGGAGCATGCGTCGCGGCCGCAGTGGCCCCCGGGTCTTCCTTCGAGCCACCGCACGCGACGAGAGCAAGCGCGCCGACGAAGCGTGCGAACTTCACCGCTGCCGCGCGTGCAACGGACGTTCCACCCCAACTTCTCGCGCCATGCTGCGATGCTTGGCGGGCCCGCCGTGATCTGGCTGTCGCGTTCTTCGTCCTTCGCCGTCCTTCGCACCCCGGGAAACCGTCATGCGGTGACGCACGCGATCGCGCTCCCGCGCCGAGGCGCGCGCACGTCCTGGTGCTAGGATCGAAGGCACATGCGGACATCGCCGCGCCCGCGGAGCGTGGCGCCAGCACGGGGATCGATGATAGCCGCAACGTTCGCGGCATGCGCTGCGCTCGGCGGCTGCGGAGGCATGCTCGCTAGGCTTGACGACAAGAGCGACGGCAGCGCATTCGCTGATCCAAGCGTCGATGCAGGCTCCGACTCGAGCGTCGACCCATTCACGGACGCCGGCATCACCGACAGTGGACCTGCCAAACCGGTGGCCGACGCGCTCGCGCCCTCGGACCTCACTGTCGACGGCATGCCTTGCACCGCGCCGACCTCGCAGCTCACGACGATGACAGGTGCGGACGGAAAGACTTGGTCCTTCACGCTCCACAGCACGTGCAGCGCCGTCGGCAGCATCGACGTCATCGTCACGAGCACGGACGATGTGCCGTATCCGCAGGCCTGCGGAGCGAGGACGCTCGTGCAGATGAGCACCGGCAGTGGCGCGATGCCGACCACGTTCGAGAGCACCGGCGGTGGCTCGTGCGCGATCGAGAGCGGCCCCTCCACGTCGCACGAGTCTGCTCAAGTCAGCTTTCAAGCGAACCTCGTGAGCGCCTCGGGCGAGATGCACTTGCTCGGCTACGAGAAGCCGCGACCCGCGACGCTCTCTGTCGACGGGTTCGAGTGCACGGGGCTCACGAGCGGCGGTTTCACGAAAGGACCTCCGTACGGCAAGTCCTGGACGCTGCAGGTGAGCGGCACGTGCGGCGCGGACGGCGTCGTCGATCTCTACGTGTTCTCCGAAGACGACATCGCGTACCCGCAGAGCTGCGCGGACGATCCGCACATCCAGATGAGCGTGGGCGGGGAAGGCGATGCCGGTTATCTCGCGTACGACACCACGAAGGCCGGCTCGTGCACCATCACGAGCGGACCGACCGTCGCCGACGAGACCACGCGCATCGTCCTCCAGGGCACGGTCGGCACGGCGGCGGCTACGCACGTCCACACGTTCGAATACTCGGCCGGAGTCGGTCCGTAGCGATGAGGGCGGCTCGGGTTTCCCTTCTTCTCACGGCGCTGCTCTCGTGCAGCGGAGACAAGACGCGGCGCGCGACGGTTCCACCGGCCTTCGCGGCAAAAAACGACCAGGCATGCTCCGTTCAGCAGCGAGCACCCGTTTGCGGTCCGCCGTGCCCTGTTCTTTACGATGTCTGGATACATTGCCGTGGTGACCCCGAGCACCTCGCCCTCAGCTCGGGAAACGGCCCGTCGCAGCTCGTGGCCGCGGGTACCGAAGTTGCCGTCGTGACCTTCGATCCTTTCGGGCCGCTCTCCTCGGAGCTCGCGTCGGCTTCGACGGACGCCCAGACGTTCCTTGCTCCGTATGGTGTACGGCCACTTCTGCGGATCGATTCGGAGCCGAGCGGCCGTACCCGAATCGTCGCCGCGACACAGAGCGGCGGCAGGTACATCGAGCGGGTCATGGGCGCTTCTTTCAGAGCGCAAACCCTCCGCCTTCCACCAGCGCTGGACCCCCACGGCCCTCCGGCGTCGCCCGTGCAAGCAGCCTTCGGGACGGGACTGACGTCGTACGTCTCCTACGCGCAGGGGCAGGATCCCTTCTTGAGCGCGGTGTCGACGAGGACGAGCGAGAACATCCCTCTCGGCCTCAGCAACGATTTGTCACCACCCCCCTTCGAAGAGGGACGGGTATCCGCGCTCTCCGTCGACGACGCCGGCAACGTCGAGGCCTTCTTGTGGCGGCATCTGCCAAACGACGTCTCTCGCGCGTCGCTGCACGCCGTCATCGGCGGTGGCGACATCGAATTCGCAGACGTTCAGGTCCGCCATCCGTCTCCGCCGATCAGAATGGTGCGGCCGCCGGCTGGACCGCGCGTGCTCGCTTTCGCTCCGACCGACGCGAATCCGAGCACGTTCGAGATCGTCGCGTTCGATGACGACTCGACCCGCCGGTCACAGCTCGTCATCGCGCCGACACCGAACGCGCAGCCGTGCAAGCCCCTGGACTGCACCGGCGCGTGCACCCAGACACCGACTCTCGTCTCCGACTATTCCCTGGTGACGACGTCCGACGGCCGAGTGTGGCTCGTCTACTTCTACACGCGCGTCGATACTGACGTGATCCTCGACGGCCTGGCGTACACCGACAATCAGGAGCCGTTCTGCATCATCAGCAAGACCGTGGCGGAGCGGACGCAGAAACGGATCGTGGTGGCGGAGGTGCCCACGGACGGCTCGTCTCCGCAGCTCCGATGGGAAGAGACGTTCGACCCGCAAGGAAACGTCGCCGTCGGCACGCGCACCGAGAACATCACCGTCGCCGCCCTCACGGCGGCCGACGGGTTCGCGCACTACTTCGAGATCGACCCGTCGCTCTTCTGAGTGGCCGGAAGAAACCGCGGCTCAGCGCGCGACGGCGGGCGGCGAGAACTCAAAGCGCTTGGAGTCGACTGACCGATCGAAGACGGGCGCGTAGTCGGTCGTCGACCTTACTGCTTCGGGCCGTTCTTGAGCGCGCGGTACACTCGACCGTTCGAACGCGTCCAGTAGACGTAGGTGGCGTCGACCGCGAGGCCGCCAAGGACGCCGAAGCCGCGCTTGTCGGCGGTCGTGCCGCTGCGGAACAACGTCGTGTTGCTCGTCCCGGCCGTGATCTTGGTGATGGACCAGGCTCCGCTGCCGTCGTTCCCCACGCCGACCCAGTAGTCGTTCGCGATCGGATCGGCAGCGACATGAGGCCGAGTCATCGCCGCCAGCAAGAGAGCGGCGTCCGGGTCCTTCGGGATCGGGAGCGGCTCGAGCTTCGACGCGGATCTCGCCGCGAAGGTTCCGTCGCGAAGAGCGTCGAACCACGCAACATACGACGGGCCGACCGCCATCCCGAACGGCGACGCCTGCCCCGACGCAAGAGTCGTGAAGGTAGGTTTGGCTCCCGCGACGTCGGCGTCACGCGTCACGCTGAGCACGTTTGCTTTCGGCGGGCCGACGTCGAGACCGTTGTCCTCGGAGAAATAGAAATGCTGCGCGTCGACGCCGAGACCGTTGCCCGGCGGGAGCATGTGCACGACCGACGGCGCGGAGGCCCCCCCGCCGGTCACCGGCCACGCATAGATGGCCGACCCGTCGTTGAGCGCGGCGCGACAGTAGACGTTCTGCGCGTCGCTCGCGAGCGCCAGGCAATTCGGCGCGCCGCCGAGCGTGATGGAGCTGCCGGGTTTGGTCGAGCCCGCGAGGATGACCCGCAGCGTGTTGTCGATGGTCTGAAAGACGACGTGGTGACCGATGTCGACCATGCGGATCGACTGGTCGGGCGCGACGATCTCGGTGAATGGTGCTCCCGAAGCGAGATCGCTGCCCGCGATGCCGGCCTTGGTCGGCAAGCCGAGATCGAACCACCAGTACGCGTAGCCGTTGATGACGCCGATCTCCTTCGCCTCCGCCGACGGGTTCGTCGGATAGAACAGTACGTCCCGGTCGTCGGGGTCCACGGTCGCTTGACCGTCCGACACCAGCGCGTCGCTGGCGCGAGCATCGAGCAGGGCGCTCGCGTCCACGGTCGTGTCGACGCCGCGGTCCGAGTCGCCCGAGGCGGCGACCGCGCCACCGCAACTCCACATCACCGCGAGGGCCAGCGGCGACATCGTCAACGAGCCCACAAGGATCCGACGTTTCATGCGCATCCGTCCTTCACTGGCAGGATACGGCCGCCATCCGTATGAATCCGCCCCCGGCATCGCTGTCGACGAAAGCGCACGTCGTCGGACAGATCATGAAGTCGGTCGGGGTGCCGCCATCGGCATCGGCGTAGTACCAACCGTCGCCGCCGGCGCAGCCATCGCTCGTTTCGACGTACGCACCGAGATGCTTGCCGTCGGTCTCGACCCTGACATCGTGCGGATCCCAGGTCTTCGGATCGAAGCCTGGGTCGTTGTACGGCGGGCTCGGAAGGACGTACTCGCAGGGCGACGACGTCGGCACGGGCGCCCACGAGTACCAGTGGCAGTTCTGCGTCGGAGTCGCGGCGTCCCCAAACAGAACGGCCGCGCCCGAGTCCGCACCGGCATCCTCGCCCATCGCGCTGGCGGTAACTTTTTCGGCCTGCGGGCCGCCGAGGCTCGTCGTCTTGCCCGCGCACGCGCCGATGCTCACGGCAACGGCCAACCCGAAAAGGGCGCGATGGTTCATGGAGCGTGAGTGTTGGCGATGGATCGCGTCCATCACATTTTCTGCGAAGCGACTTCGACGCCGGCTAATGGCACGACTGTGCCGCGAGACGGAGAAACGATCCCTCGCCCGCGATACGCGCGCAGCTCCCCGGGCAGAGCATGAAGCGGGTCGGCGCTTGCCCATCCGAGTCGGCGTAGTACCAGCCGTCGGTGCTTCCGCATCCCGCGATCGTCACGGTGTACAGACCAATGTACTTTGCACCGAACTCGATCCTCACGTTGTGAGGATCCCAGGTCGCTGGGTCGAACCCGGGATCGGGCAGCGGCGACGGAAGAAAGTATTCGCACGCCGTCGTCGTCGGCACCGGCGTCCACACGTACCAGAAACAGTTGGACTGCGGCGGGCTCGAGGCGTCCTCCGGAGCCACGATGACCATGGCGCTACCCGCGTCGGCACCAGGGTCGACGGTCCCGGTCCCCGCGTCATCGCTCGACGCGCTCGCGCTCGACGCGTCGCTGTCCGCACCTCCCAGGCTCGTCGTCGATCCGAGGCAAGCGACAAGGCAGCTGGCGAGCGCAAGGCCGGCGAAGGCGCAGCGTTGCGCGGGGCGGGAGTCGTGGCGGCGAGGCATGTTCATCACGGCTTCTCCTGATCGCGACCCATGGCCTCGACGCCGGCACGCAAGGGACTCTCCGGGTATCGCTCGACGTAAGCGCGGGCCAGTGATGCGGCGCGCGCGCGATCCCCGGCTGCGTACGCGATGCGCACGTCGAGCGCGTCTCGTTCCTCGCCAAGCTGACTGTTCGGGAACCGCGAGCGCGCGTCGGCGAGCTTCCCGCGCGCGGTCATGATGTCGCCTTGCCCCAGCGCGACGCGCGCTTGCTGGAGGAGCGCCGCCTCTTCACGCAGCTTGCTGCTGATCGTCGTCGCAGGAGCCTGCTGGGTGTCGACCGGGCGCGCATCGACCGCCGCCGGCGGAGGCTCGCTTCGTCGGGCGGCAGCGATACGTTTTTTCGCATCGTCCGCGGCTACGGGCGCCACGGGGCTCGGCTCTGTCGGCGAAGCGATTTCTTCGGGCGCCGCCGCGGGCGGCGCCTCGACGATCGACGAGCTCGGCTTCGCATCGTTCGTCGCGATCGGCGCCGGCGTCGTCACGCCACGCGACGTCACCACGGACGCTTCGCGGCCCATGACCATGACGCCTGCGCTCGCTGCCGCGAGGAGCGCGAACCCCGCAATGACGAGCTTCGCCTTCGCGAGCGCGGGTAGCGCGCCTCGCGGGCTCGCGCCTGCTCCCGCCGCGCCGCCGGCGACCCCCATCGCCATGGCAGACCATACGCGCTCTCGCGCACCGTCAGGCTCGCGTCGCGCTCGCCCCGCCGCAAGGAGCGAACGAGAGAGCGCGGAGGTCTCCGCATCCGCGAGCAGCCGCTGCGGTTCTTTCACGGTCCACCTCCTTCGAATCGCTCACGCGCCTCGAGCCGAGCGGACGCTCGCTTGAATGCCTCTCGCGCGAGACGGAGCCGCGAATACACCGTACCGATGGGGATCGCGCAGAGCTGCGCGATCTCCTCGCACGTTCTTCCCTCGAGCTCGAAGAGCGTGAAGACTGCACGTTGTTCGATGGGCAGCGTATCGAGGATCGCGTCGAGCATGTCCTCGGCCTCACGTCGCTCGTAAGCGTCGTCGGCGCGGACGCCTTCGGCCTCGTCGACGGGCATGTCCTGCGGATCGGTCGGAAGCTCCCGCCGCATGTGAGCGCGGCGCCGGCGTGCCTGCGCCACGTGGATGCAGATGCCGTAGATCCACGTCGTGAGCTGAGCGCGATGTTCGAAGGTCCCGAGCTTGGCATGAACGACCACGAAGACGTCCTGGACGCCGTCTTCCACGTCCGACTCCGCGACGCCGAGATGCCTCAGCGATCGCCAGACGAACCCGAAGTGCTCGCGATAGACGTCCTCCACGCGCAGCTCGGCCGCTGCATCTTCGGCAGCCATTGGTGGCGTGGATCCGAGCGATGGGATGGCCAGGTGGGTCACCGCGTCGCGTGAGTGCGTGGTCGTCGTCACGGCCATCACTCGAAATCGACGACGATGCCGATTCCCGTCGCGACGGCGACCACGGGCGGGTCATAGACGACCCCCACGGTATCGATCGAGAACCGCTCGCGCGCGAAGGGCACCATCGCGCCGGCCTCCAGGAAGAGGCCGAGGCGGCCGGTGAGCGTCGCGCGCGCGCGGCCGAGGAGCGTGCCGGCGAGCTCGGCGCGCGCATGATCTTCGGACCTCTTGAAGCCACGCGCGGTGCCGTCGATGCTCAGCCCCTCGACGCGACCGCATAGCGCGACCAAGAGCGACGCGCCGACGGGGACGCGACCGCACCCTTCGACACCGCCACCGAGGACGGAGAGGTCGACGGCACCGTCACCGATGTTGCGCGTCTGCGACGGCAGCACCAGGCCCGTGACACCAACGGACGCGTAGCCGTGGCCGAGCACGAGCGAAGCGCCGGCGCGAGC
>FTCS01001401.1_pt1 | contig 11067 bp, 4 predicted proteins | sample 1639391 | NCBI WGS metagenome assembly FTCS01 (sample SAMEA3914864, study PRJEB12502) | metagenome | biome: forest; material: soil | place: USA | collected 2012-03-12 | depth 0.3 m | reverse complement strand
GGGGGAGGCGGCGGCGGGGGAGGCGGCGGCGGCGGCGGCGCGCTCGAGCCGATGATCTTCTCCGTCCACTGCCCGATGTGGTTCGAGGTCGTGAGGTCCTGGAACGGCAGGTAGAAGCCGGGATAGCTGCCGTCGGTCCCGGCGGCGACCTTCGACGGATCGATCGCGAACATCCAGAGATGCTGCGCGCCGCCGACGATGCGCAGACCGACCTGACGCCGCGACGCGGCCGTGAACCAGAACAGCTTGCCGCCGCGATGGACGGTCTGGAACGGGGTCGATCGCGGGAAGGTGTCACCGAGGTCGGTCGCTGCACCATCGGCGACACCGCCCGCGGCGGCGCGCGCGAGGAGCACCGGCGTCGCGCCGATCGCGGGCTTCACGGCCCACGTCTTCGCGCTGGGATCGGCGTCGGCATCGCATTCGCTTCCGTCCCAGTTGCCCGACGTGCACGTCGACTCGCTGTAGAGGAGGAACGACGAGTCGGGCACGAAGTTCGGGTTGAACCGGTTCTTGTTCGTCACCTGCGGAACGAGCATCTGCGGATCGCCGAGCGTCGTGCCGGTGAACGTGAGGAGGTCGATGTTGCCGCGCGTGGGCCGCTGCGTGGTCGTGCCTTCGTTGCCGACGTGCGTGACGGCGATCAGCTTGCCGTCCGGCGACCAATCGGGATGATCGGCCTTGTACGTGAGCGCCTTGCTGCTCACGCGGAGGCCGGTCGTGCCGTCGTGGAAGTTGAGGGTGTGGAGCGTGCTCGGATCCGGGCTGTCACCGTAGACGGCGACGAATTGCGTTCCCGTCGGATTGAACGACGCGAACTGGATGCGGTTCGACGACGACGCGGCGGAGGTGCCCTGCAGCGTGAGCCACGTGGGATCGGTGTTCGCCTTGCTGAGATCGTTCAGGTAGACGAGGCGTCCGTCGTTCTGTCCGCCGAGCGACGCGACGAGCTTCGTGCCGTCGCGCGAGATGCCGTGGCATCCGACGCAGGTGCCGCTCATGCCGTTGACGTTCGGCTGGAGGAACGGCTCGAGCACCGAGTTGGGGTTGCCGAAATCGACGCGCATGATCCGCGGCGGGTTGCTGACGGTCCAGTAGTAGAGACCGCCGTCGACGCGGTTCTCGGCGAACTCGATGTTGAACTCGGCGGACTCGCCGAAGCCGCCGCCTGCGTCGGCGGCGCCGCGCACGCGGAGCTTCACCGGACCGGCGCCGCGGTTGCTCTCGGCGACGTACGCGTAGCCGGTGTCATCGAGCTCGAACGCGCAGGCGCCGGCGACGAACTCGGCGGGCTTCGTCGTCGCGCCGCCGCAGCGCGAGTAGTACGTGATCTCGGCGACCGCGCTGATGAAGCTGACCTGATAGAGATCGGTGCCGCCGGTCGGCTTCCAGTGGATCTCGAGCTTCCGCAGGTTGGGCGGCAGCATCGCGTTGTCGTTCGGATACGCGAGCGAAGGATTCCGCGCTGCGGTCGGCGCGCCGGTGAACTGCGCCTCGGGAGCGGTGGGAAGCGCGGGCGTGACGGCGGGCGACTGGAGGATCGCCGAGAGCTTCACGGTGAGCGACGTCTTCACGGTGACCGGGCCGTCGGAGTTCGAAGCGGTCGCCTGCACGGTGAGCTTGCCGCCGCGCTGCGGAGGATCGGTCGCGACCGCGGGCAAGCGCGTGGTGAAGAGCGCGCTGCCGTCTGCCGGGAAGCCACCGACGAGATAGTTGTCGGGGACGTAGAAGACGGAGCGCGACGTGATGTCGATCTCGGTCGGCGAGCCCTTCAGCTTCGCGAAGACCTTGTACGGCTTCGTTGCCTTCTGGCCGCCGAGCACGTCGAGCGTCGCGTCGGCGGGCTCGATGCGCATGGAGGCTGCGTCGATGTCCTGCGCCGTCGTTCCGCCGCTCGTTCCGCCGCTCGTGCCTCCGCTGGTGCCGCCGATCGTGCCGCTCGTTCCGCCGCTCGCGGTCTGATCGTCGGTGCCTGCGCCGGGGAACGTGCTGCTGTCCGATCCGCTTCCACAGGCAAGGGGAAGAAACGCTGCACAGCCGACGGCGACGAGCAGACCAAGGGTGGTGCGCATGGTGGAAGATTACAAAGCTGGCGGATACGGTGCAGCCTTCCTGGTCACTCGACCGACCGTTTTGTGAGCGCTTCTCGCGCGTTCTCGCGCCTGCGCACGCATGCGCGCGGGTTAGGCGACAGCGGCGCGCACGCGTCGCGCGCGTCACGCGTCGCGCGCGTCAGGAGACGACGGGGAGCGATCGGCGTGACGTCGGCTGGAGCAGCTCGTTGTGGCTGCCGGTCCGGTAGCCCGCGAGATCGAGCGTGACGTACGCGAATCCGAGGCGCTTGCCGGCGTCGACGATCGTGTCGCGCGCCTCGAAGGCGCGGAGCATCTCGTCCTTCGCGATCTCGACGCGCGCCATCGCGGACTCCTTCGTCCCTTGGCCGGCCGATCCGCCGCCGCCGCCGCCGACCGCATGCCAGCGGACGCGCGCCTGGCGTACGCCGAGCGCGTGGATGGCCGCTTCGAGCGCGCCGATCTGTGCGAGCCGTTCGCGCGTGACGCGCGTGCCGTACGGCAGCCGGCTCGACAGGCACGCGGCGGCAGGCTTGTCCCAGACCGGCAGCCCGAGGAGCTGCGCGATGCGGCGGACGTCGGCCTTCGTGAAGCCGGCCTCGACGAGCGGGCTACGCGCGCCGGCCTTCTTCGCGGCCTCGAGACCGGGCCGGTAATCGCCGAGGTCGTCGAGGTTGGTGCCGTTCACGGAGAAGGCGAGACCCCACTCGCGCTGCTTCGCGTCGCTCACGCGATAGAGCTCGCTCTTGCAGTGGAAGCAGCGGTCGACGTGGTTCTTCGCGTAGTCCTCGTCCTCGATCTCGTTCGACTCGACGAGCTCGTGACGCGCGCCGATCTCCTTGGCGAGCGCGACGGCATCTTCGCGCTCGAAGTCGGCGAGGCTCGGGCTCACGGCGGTCATGCCGATGCACTGCTCACCGAGGACGCGATGCGCGACCGCGAGAACGAACGCGCTGTCGACGCCGCCCGAGTAACAGACGAGCACCGAGCGCATCTCACGCAGGATTTCGACGAGCCGATCGAGCAGCGGATCGGCGGGCAGCGCATCCATCGAAGGTGATCTAGTGCACAACCGGAGGCGCGGCGACCGTTCGCAAGAAAAAACGGTGAAAACGCGGGGATTTGCCGCGGCGCGGACGTTTTTTGGGCGCCGAGGGTTGCGCGGCGTTCAGCTACTGGTTACTTGTTCAGTATGGCTGCGCTCACGGCACCTTCCCTGTACCTGGAGCGGGTCGATCCCGAGACGCTCGCGCGCCTCGGGCAGGCCGGTGTTCTCCAGGGAACGAACGCGCTCGCGCCCAGCAGCGCAGCCGCCGTGATCGGTCTCGACTGGCCCGAGCTCGAAGGCGTCCTTCCCGATCGCGGATTTCCGCGCGGGGTCACGGAAATCGCTTCGCCGGTCACGAGGCACGGCGGCATGCGCGGCGGCGCCTCGACCATCGCTCTCTCTGCCGTGCGGGCCGTGCAGCAGCACGGCAAGGGCGCGTGGTGCGCGTGGATCACGGAAGCCAATGCGCCTCCTCTCTATGCACCGGCCGTCGCGCAGGCCGGCGTCGATCTCGAGCGGCTGCTCGTCGTGCGCCCTTCGTCCGCGGATCTCGCGCGCACGGTCGTGAAGGTCGGGGCCGCGGGCGCGTTCGATCTCGTCGTCGTCGATGCGCCGGCGGGCCTCGATGGAAAGCTCTCGATCGCCTCCGATGGTCCGTCTGGTTCGTCTGGTTCGTCTGGCTCATATGGCGCGCGCAGCCGCGCGAAGCGCACGCGCGTGGACGGCTCGGTGGTCATACGCAAGCTTGCGCTCGCCGCCGAGGAGAAGGGAACGACGTTCGTCGTCCTCACCAACCTCTACACGTCACGCGCCACGCCGTGGCCGGTCGCTCTGCGCATCGAGGTCGAGCGCCGCCCGGAGGCCATCGCCATACGCGTCACGAAGGATCGCCGAGGCCGAGCGTCGTCGCAGCACGTCGTTCGCGTCGCGTGCTGAAGGGCATGCGTCGTCATGCGTATCGCCGCGATCAGCCTCCCTGAGCTCCATGTCGAGGTCGTACGTGCAAACGCGCACGCGAGCGATGACGTGCGCGAAGGAATGCCGCTCGCCATCGTCGTCGCGTCGCCGGCAGCTCCGCTGACCGAAGCGAAGCTGCTCGGCAACACGCGGCTCGACGTCGTGTCGCGCGAAGCACGCGTGCTCGGCGTTCAACCTGGTCAGACCATCGCGCAGGCGCGCGCGCGCGCTTCGAACCTCGCGGTTCGCGTGGTCCGGGCGGAGGCCGTGCAAGACGCTCTCGCGCGGCTCGCGGAGGTCTCGCTCGCCTTCGGCGCCACCGTGTCATTCTCGTTCACGCATGGGCGCTCCTCGGACGCCGTCGCCGCGGCGTCGTACGGGGACGTGGTCTGGGTCGACGTGACGGGTTGCGCGCATCTCCACGCGCCGCACGCCTCGCACGCCTCGCACGCGCCGAACGCAGACGACGCGGCGGCTCATCCCGAACGACGCATCAGCTCGACGGCGCACGGCGAACGGATCCTCGCGTCGCGTCTCACGAGCGTGTTCGGCGGGCTCGGTCACACGTGTGCGGTCGCCATTGCAGACGGCCCTCGCGTTGCGGCCATCCTCGCTCGTGCGGCGGCATCGGAGCGAGCCGCGGCATCGGCTCGCCAGCATCGCGCGGCTGCCGCTGCGCGCGAACGAGGCGACGCGCGCTCACGCCCGAGCGAGCAACGCGTCGTCGAAGACGCGGACGCCGAGCCGGCGCTCGTCGTCGTTCCGCCCGGGAAGAACGCCCTCGCTCTCGCTCCGCTTCCCGTATCGGCGCTCCCCATCGGCGCTGACGACGCACGGTGGCTCGCCAAGCTCGGCGTTCGCACCATCGGAGAGCTTCGCGCGCTTCCTCGCTCGGCGCTGGCGTCACGTCTCGGCACGCGCGCACCGGTGGTGATCGGGCTTGCCGACGGCGACGATCGCGCGCCGCTCGCTTCCTGGGCTCCACCGGAGATCCCCGAAGAAGAAGCAACGCTCGAATACGGCGTCGAGGGCTCGGAGGCGCTCACGTTCGTCGCGAAGATGCTCGCCGACCGTCTGGCAACGCGTCTCGCCGGTCGCGCCGTGGCCACGTCGCGCATCGAGCTCGACCTCGTGCTCGACGTCGCGCTCCTGCCGGACACGACTCCGCTGGAAGCGAGAGCACGCATCCAGCGGATCGCGATCGACCTGCCTTCGCCGCTGTCCACCGCGGGCGATCTCCTCGCGGCGCTACGACCGAAGATCGAGCGCGCCGTCCTGAAGGCGCCGGTGCTCGCCGCCAAGCTGCGTGCGGCTTCGCTCGTTCACAAGCCGCAAGCCGCGCTGTCGCTCTTCGAGTCGCAGCCGAAGGCAGAGCGCACGTTGCCACGTCTCGTCGCGGAGCTCGCCGCCGATCTCGGCGAAGAGGCGGTCGGGAAGCTCGCGCTCGGCGACGCGTGGCTTCCGGAGGAGCGCTCGCGGTTCGTGCGACTCGCGGCGAAGACGGGCGCCAAGACGGGCGGTACGAAGCCCGCGCTCGCCCGGCACATGCTCGCGAGCGTTCCCGAGCCCACCCGCATCCTCGACGTGCCCATGCCCGTCCCTCGTGATGCCGTGAAGGTGGTCCGACACCTCTCGCGGCTCGAGACGGTGGATTGGTGGAAGCACCTCCCCGGCGAAGCGGGCCACGGAAAAAAGGGCGTCGATTACGTCCAGGCGTGGGTCGACGAAGGCGCCGCGTGGGTGGAGATCGATCGGGCCACCGGCGCCGCGCGGGTTCGAGGTTGGTTCGACTGATGTCGTGAGTCCGTCCACCACCCTCCCACCGTCACCTGCTCCTCATCTGATCCTCACCTGAACAGGGCGTTCGCGGATCCGCGCAAGATGCGCCTTTTGGCTTCCCTTTCCGAGACTTTCGACCTTCGATGGACAGCATGGGGGAGACCGCACGAGGCGCAGAGCCGAACCTGGCCGCGTCGTCGTCGCCTTGCGAGCGGTGCGGAGCACCGTGCGAGGCCGATGGCGAGAGCGACAAGCCGCGTCTGAAGTGCTCGGTGTGCAGCCACGTCTTCGACGTCCACGAGTCAGTGGCGCAGGCGGCGTTGCCGCAGGTAACGATCGGCAAATGGACCGTCGTCGACCCTGACGGCGTCGTGCGTCACTTCGCGAGCTGGCAGGAGCTCATCGGCTCGCTTCCGAACGCATCCTTCGGCAGCGGTGGCGAAGGAGCGAGCGCGCGCGCCACACGCCAGGCATCGGCCGCGTCGCTCCTCGACGTCACGCCGGCGCCTCCGTCGGTCGCAGCCGGTGCAGCGCGTCTGTCTCTCGTTCCCGGCGACGATCCTCCTCCGCTGCCTCGCGAGGCGAGGCCACGCAGCGAAGCGCCGCCGCCGCCGCCGGAGCCGCCGCCCGAGACGCCGCGGGACGCGCAGCCCGACTCGATCGAGGCTCTGCCGGACGACGAGGTCGTGCCCGCCTCCGACGGGTTCCGCGCACGACCGGCGCCGGTGCGGAGCATTCCACCGCCGCTGCCGCGCGCCGCGAGCATTCCGCCGCCGCTACCGGCGACGGCGAGCATGAAGCCGGCGATGCCGATACCGGCGAGCGCGGTCGTGCGGAGCGCGTCGCCCAGCGATCCGCCGCCGCCGCCGGTCTTGTCGCCGCCGCCGCCCGCGCCGAAGGGCGGCACGCTTCGCACGTTGCCGCCTCCGCCTCGTAAAGATCTGCCCGCGCCGCCTCCGCCCACCATCAAGGTGGTCGAGAGCAACCCGCCGCCGGCCGTGACGGCTGGGAGCGAGACCAACGCGACGTCGCCGTCGACGCCGCCTGCTGCCGCCGAAGCCGCGCGCAGCACACCGGCCGCGAAGGCGGAGACCACGACGAAGTCGACGTCGAAGGAGGCGGCGAAGAGCCGAGCTTCGACCACCGAAGCATCTGGTGCTTCGACGCGCGGCACGCGCGACAAGTCCGCCACGCGCGACACGCCCGAGAAGAGCAGCACGCCTCCCGCGGCTCGCGTCTCGAGCGCTCCGCCGAGCTCGAAGTCGACGTCGGATCGCGTGGCACGCGCGGCGGCGACGAAGGCTCGTCCCGACGCGGAGGCGACCGGAAACCGCTGGCTGCTGCCGTTCGTGGCGATCGGCATCCTCGCGCTCGGCATCGCGTACGTGAGGCGAACGCCGGAGAGCGATCCGTCGGGCGCGTCGAGCGCGAATGCCGCGAGCGAGCCGCATGCGTCGTCCGCAGCGAGCGGCGGCGCCGTGAACGCCGCGCCGACTACCGGCGCCACTGCCGCGAGCACTCCGCTCACCACGACGCCGTCCAGCAGCGCGAGCAGCGCGCCGAACGATCCCTCCGCAAACGGCACGGTCGCTTCGTCGTCCGAACCGAAGCCGCCGGCGACGGGCGCGGGCACCTCGAGACCTCCGGTCGGTGACTCGCAGCTCACGCTCCCGGACGTGCTCGAGCGCGCAGCCGCGGCACGCAAGTCCGGTGACGCCGCGCACGCGAAGGCGCTCCTCGAACGCGCGCTCGTGCTGAGCCCCGGAAACGCCGAAGCCTACGGTCTGCTCGGTGACCTCGCACGCTCGCAGGGCGATCTCGCCGGCGCGAAGGACGCTTACGAGAAGGCCATCGGCACGAGCCCGAACTACTACCCCGCGCTCCTCGGGCTCGCCGACTCGGAGTGGGATCTCGGGCAGCACGACGCCGCGCAACGCCACTACATCGTGATCAACGGGCTCGCGCACGCCGCGCCGGAGCGCGTGAAGGAACGCGCGGTCGGTGGCGGCGCGAGCAGCAGCAGCGCGTCCACGGCACCGACCGACAAGTCGTCGACCGCCACGACGACGCCTGCGACGAACGCCACGAGCGCGACGCCGAGCCCCGCGACGACCGCCGCCGGAACCGAAGAAACGACGGCTCCGCCGTAACCTCAGCTGAGCAGGTGTTCAGTCCTCGTGCTATACCGTCCACGTGGGCACGCGGATCCGCATCGACCCGACGACGCGCACGCCGCTCGCGGCGGACAACTCGCTCGCGGACGCCGATGACGTCACGAAAGAGCTGCTTGCTCTTCGTCGCGCGATCGAAGCGCGCCCGAGCCGCTACGTCGAGCTGACGACGCGCACGAGCTTCAGCTTCTTGTCGGGCGCAACGGCGCCGGAGCTCATGATCTTCCGCGCCGCGGAGCTCGGCTACGACGCCATCGCCATCACCGATCGCGACGGCCTCTACGGCATCGTGCGCGCGCAGGAAGAGGGCGAGCGGCAGGGCATCCGCGTGATCGTCGGCTGCGAGCTGACCCTCGAGCAACAAGGCCTCGACGTCCCGGACATCCCGGGCAAGCCGACCACCATCACGGTGCTCGTCGAGAATCATGTAGGATACACCAATCTCTGCAAGCTCCTGACCGAGAGTCACGAGCGCCATCCTCGATCGCAGCCCACGCGTCGTGCCGAGAACCTCGACGAGGACGAGCTGCCTCGGAACACGTTCGCCGGCATCCCGCTCTCCTCGGTCTGCGCGCGCGCCGAGGGTCTGTGGGCCCTCGCGGACGCTACGCTGCCCATCGCCGACCTCCATCGCGCGTTCGGCCATCGTCTCTCGATCGCGGTGCACCTCCACAAGGACGGCGAGGACCGCGTGCGGGTCACGCGCGCGCTCGACGCTGCGCGCACGCACGGCGTGCCGCTCTGCGCGACGAACCGCGTGCTCTTCGCGAAGCCCGAGGACAAGCCGGTCTTCGACGTCCTGCACTGCATCCGCGAGGGCAAGACCCTGGACGAGGCCGGGCGCGAGCTGCTCCCCAACACGGAGGCGCATCTCAAGAGCGAGGAGGAGATCCTGCGGCTCTTCTCGCTTCATCCGGACTGGGTCGCGCGCAGCCGTGCCGTCGCCGATCATTGCCGCTTCTCGATCAAGGAGCTCTCGTATCGCTTCCCGTACGAGATCACCGACCTCGTCGATCGCGACTTCCGCAACCCTGAAGGGCGGGCGGGGGAGAGCGCCGATCAAGCGCTGCGCCGCCTCACGTTCCTCGGCGCGAGCGAACGTTACGCCTCCGAGGGCGGCGTTCCTGCGAAGGTCACCGCCCAGCTCGAAAAGGAGCTCGCCCTCATCGCGAAGCTCGAGGTCGCGCCGTACTTCCTCTCCGTGCGCGCCATCATCGACATGGCTCGCCGCCGTGACATTCTCTGTCAGGGCCGCGGATCTGCCGCGAACAGCGCGGTCTGTTACTGCCTCGGGATCACCGCCGTCGATCCGGCGCGCTCCAACATGCTGTTCGAGCGATTCCTCTCTGCCGAGCGGAGAGAGCCGCCCGACATCGACGTCGACTTCGAGCACGAGCGCCGCGAGGAGGTGATCCAGGAGATCTACGACACCTACGGGCGCGATCGCGCCGCCATGGTCTGCGAGATCATCAGCTACCGCGCGAAGAGCGCGCTTCGTGAGGTGGGCAAGGTCTTCGGCTTCTCGCTCGAGCAGGTCGAGCGCCTCGCCGGCGTCGTGACGTGGTGGGACGGCGTCTCGGCGGTGAGCGAGTCCCGTCTCCTGGCGATCGGCTTCTCCGCGCACGATCCGCGCGTGCGGAGGACCGTGGCGATGGCGCGCGCCATCCAGGGCTTTCCGCGTCATCTGTCGATCCACGTCGGAGGCTTCGTCCTCTCCGCGTCGGACATCTCGGAGGTCGCGCCCGTGGAGCCGGCCACGATGGAGAAGCGCACCATCATCCCGTGGGACAAGGACGACATCGACACGCTCGGCTTCTTCAAGATCGACGTGCTCGGTCTCGGCATGCTGACGGCGATCCGGAAGTGCCTCGACCTCGTGCGCGACGAGGCGCGCGTCGATCCTTCGTACGCATCCGGGGACAAACGCGGTCTCGCGAGCGGCACCGCCATCGAGCGCCTCGCGAGCATCCCCGCCGAAGACCCGGAGGTCTACGAGGCGCTCTGTCGTGCCGATACCGTGGGCGTCTTCCAGATCGAGAGCCGCGCGCAGATGGCGATGCTGCCGCGCCTCCGCCCAGAGCGGTTCTACGATCTCGTCGTCGAGGTCGCCATCGTCCGACCCGGGCCGATCCAGGGCGGCATGGTGCATCCGTACCTGCGCCGGCGGAGCGGAGAGGAGAAGCACGACCCGCCGCATCCCATCCTCCAGCCGATCCTCGAGCGAACGCTCGGCGTTCCGCTCTTCCAGGAGCAGGTGATGCAGATCGCGATCGTCGGCGCCGGTTACAGCGGCGGCGAGGCCGATCGACTCCGTCGCGACATGGCGGCGTGGCGTAAGACCGGATCGCTCGAGAAGCATCACGAGCGCCTGCTCGTCGGCTTTCGCGAGCGTGGCATCTCCGAGGAGTTCGGCGAGCAGCTCTACAAGCAGATCCAGGGCTTCGGCGAGTATGGGTTCCCGGAGAGCCATGCCGCGAGCTTCGCGCTGCTCGTGTACGCGAGCGCGTGGCTCAAGGTGCACTACCCCGCGGAGTTCGCGGCGGCGCTCGTCAACAGCCAGCCCATGGGGTTCTATTCGCCGTCGACGCTCCTCCAGGACGCGCAGCGCCACGGTGTTCCGCTCGCGCCGCTCGACGTCGGCGTCAGCCACTGGGACTGCGTGTGCATCCGGCCCGATCGCGATCGACCGACCTGGATCCGCCTCGGGCTACGTCTCGTCGGCGGCCTCGGCGAGGACGCAGGAAGGCGCATCGAGAAAGCGCGCGCCGCGCGGCCGTTCGCGAGCGTCGAGGATCTCATCGCGCGCGCGCGCCTCGACCGGAAGGAGATCGTCGTACTGGCCGAGTCCGGCGCGCTCGACGAGCTGTGCGGTGGTCGTCGCGAGGCCATCTGGAAGGTGGTCGCGCCTCGCGCCGAGCAAGGCTCGCTCTTCGAAGGCACGGAGAGCGAGGAGCCTCGTCCGGTGCTCGCGAAGATGACCCGCGCCGAGCAGCTCGTCCTCGACTACGAGCGCACCGGCGTGTCGGTCTCGGATCATCCG
>FTCS01001071.1_pt1 | contig 11107 bp, 8 predicted proteins | sample 1639391 | NCBI WGS metagenome assembly FTCS01 (sample SAMEA3914864, study PRJEB12502) | metagenome | biome: forest; material: soil | place: USA | collected 2012-03-12 | depth 0.3 m | reverse complement strand
GATGGGGTTTTCCTTGATGGTGTCGAGGACCGACGTCCCCGCATCCGTGACCGACTCGCGTGCATCGTGAACCATGTGCTCCACCCTTCCGACGGTTGCATCGCGGACCGCGGTCCGCGCATGAGTGATTTCATCCGTGACCACGTGACGTGCGCCGCGTAGCTCGCGGCTGAGGTCGTCTTTCACGTGGTCCTTCGTCTCGTGGTATCCGCCGATGACGGAGTCCTTGAGATCGGCGACCTTCTGCTCGATGTCCGACTTGACGCCGGCAGTCACGCTCGCGACCTGCTCCTTGATGTGAGCCGGGCTGAGGCGCTCCTCGATCTCGTTCACGGTGCGGGACATGTCCCCGCGCGTGCGCTCGATATCGCCGCGGATCGCCGCGGTCGTGTCCTCGCCGAGCTTGTTCGGCGCCGTCATCGACTCACCTGTTCGCTTAGCCATCGCTTGTTCTCCTGCAGCGCTTGGATCGTTTCGCGCGGAGCACCTTCGATGCTCTTGAATGCGCGGATTCCCTGGACGGCGAGGACGCCGCCTGCGGCTGTGACCACGGCTCCGACGAGCAACGCCGAGACCCACAGCGGAATGAGAGTGCCGAGCGCGAGGATCAGCGCGGCCAAGAGGGCCATGACGCCGAGCATCGCGGTCGCGCCTCCGGCCGCGACGAGCGCGGCATCACGTCCGGCGACCTTCGCCTTGGCGGTCATCTCGACCTTCGCGAGCTCGACCTCCTTGCGGACGAGGGTGCCGGTCTCGTGCGCGAGCTCCGAGAAGAGCTCGCCGAGAGACCTCTGCTCCGTGAGCTGGTCCATCAGACGCTACCCGTGTTGCCGCCGCCTCCGCCGAGCCCGTTCTTCGAGGTGGTCGACGACGAGGTCGTGGTCGTCCCCGTCGAGCCCGACGACGATCCCGAGCCGGCCGACGTGCCGTACGGGCCGCCCGCCGGCGAGCCCTGCGTCGCGCCGAACGACGAGCCCTGCGGCTGCGTGGTGCGACCCGTGCGCTGCGAGCCGTAGCCGCCGAAGCGCTGCGAATCGACGTCGTCCTGGAGATCGGCGTCCGACAGGTAGTCGTACTGATCGTCGTCGAACGAGGTGCCGTACGACGTCTCGTAGCGACCGTAATCGCTACCGCTGCCCGACCGCGCGTACGTCGACGAGCCCATGTTGCTCGAACCGCTGCTGCGGTGTGACGAGCTCTTCAGGAAGCGACCGCCGATGAGCCCGAGCGCAAACGCGGCGCCGAGGAACAGCGCGGGCTCGCGGCGAGCGAAGCGCTCGACGTCGCGAACGACGTCGCCGATCTGCTTTCCCTCGAAGAAGTCGGCGACCTTCTCCATGCCGTCGGCAGCGCGGCCTGCGACATCGCCGAGCGGTCCGACGCCCTTCAGCTTGTCGCCGGTCTCGCGGATCGCCGTCGCCACGTTACCGATGGTCTCGACGGCCTTGTCCTTGCGCGTGTCGAATTGCGCGTTGACCTGCTCCTTGGCCTGGCTTGCCACGTTGCTCGCGACGTGCGTCACGGCCTGCTTGGCCTGATCGACGATCTTGCCGTCCTCGTGAGCGGACTCGTTCTGCATGCTCGACTTGTTCATCGCGCGATTCCTTCCGTTTTTCGGTACGTGAGGTTCACGCCGCACGATGCGAAGTGCGTACCGCCGCGACGCACGTGCACGAGCACGCGGCGATCGACCTCACGCATGGAGGAAGCACCGGGCAAATCGCAAGTGCACGTCGCGTAGCTCGACACTGCGTGGCGCGACGTCGTGTGCGCCAGCGCTCGGTGCGCGCGCGAGGCGAGGCATCCGTCGACGCGACCGCGCTACGCGTGAAGCGCGTCCGCCGCGAAGCGCGAGCGCACGCAGGCGCTCACACTCACGCTACAGCAGGACCTCAGGCGCGGATGGGAGCGGTCTTCGTGCCGCCGGCCGCGGACGCGAACTTCGCGCTCGAGCCGACGATCTGCTCGCGAATGAGGCGCGTGCGCAGGAGACCGACGATGATCCAGACGATGAGCGCCGTGATGGCGACCGCGACGATCCCCTGCGTGACGTCGCCCGCCACCTTCAGGAACGACGCGGTGTTGTCTCCGCCGCGCTGCAGGGCGAGCCACACGATTCCGGTCGCGAAGATGTTCGCGAGCGATGCCGGGAGCAGCACCGTCCATCCCAGCTTCATGAGCTGGTCGTAACGGAAGCGCGGAAGGCTCCAGCGGATGAACGCCTGGATCCAGCACAGGAAGAGCGTCTTCGCGAAGAACGTGACGACGCCGAAGATGATCACCCAGATGTGCGGCAAGCGCGTCGCGAACAGCTCCGTCTCGCCGAACGCGATGTGGATGCCGTCGCGGTGCAGGAACGGCAGCTGCCAGCCGCCGAGGAAGATCGTGACGAGCAGCATGGAGCTCGTGACGACCTCCATGTACTCGGCGAAGTAGAACATTCCGAACTTCATGCCCGAGTACTCGGTGAAGTAACCGGACACGAGCTCGCTCTCCGCTTCCGGGAGGTCGAACGGAATGCGCTTGCTCTCGGCGATGGCCGACGCGAAGAACAAGAAGAACGCGAGCGGCTGGACGAAGATGCCCCACGCGTTGTCGCCCTGCCAGCGGACCATGTCGTCCAGGCGGATCGAGCCGTAGATCATCAGCGCGCCGATGAGCGTGAGGCCCATCGTGACCTCGTAGCTGACCATCTGGCTGGCGGCGCGGAGCGCGCCCATGAGCGAGAACTTGTTGTCGCTCGACCAGCCTGCGATCGCCGCGCCGACGATGCCCTGCCCGGCCATGGCGAAGACGAAGAGGAGGCCGACGTTGAGGCCAGAGACGACGAGATCGACCGGGTGCGAGCCCATGCTGACGCCGAACCGCTGCGCCGCCGGGAAGACCGTCGACATCGTGTAGCCCGCCGGGCACGCGTGATTCACGGCCAACATGGCCGGACCGCCGCCGCCGTCCTTGAAGCAGACCTGCTTCCAGAGGAGGTCGGTGCTGATCGTGTCGCCGAACGGGATGACCGCCAGGAGCGTGAGCACCGGGATCATCGCGAGCATCGGCGCGAGGCTGAAGAGGAGCTTGTCCGCCTTGGGCGGCATGAAGTCCTCCTTCGTGAAGAACTTCACGCCGTCGGCGGCGGTGTGGAGGAGGCCGGCGATGCGCAGCTCGAAGCCGAAGATCTTCAGCGAGGCGCGGTTCGGACCGATGCGGTCCTGCATCATCGCGCCGCCGCGGCGGTCGTACCAGGTCAGGAGGCCGGCGACGTTGAAGACGAAGCCGACCATCACGGCGATCTTCACGACCGTCCAGATGAGCGAGGTGATGGTCATGTCAGAGACCTCCCGTGCCCGCGGCCGTGAAGTTCGTGCTCACGTCCTTCGGCGGTGCGGCCGCGCCGCCGATGTGGGCGCGGATGTCCTTCAGCTTCGACCAGCCCGGCTCGAGGCCGAGGGTGACGGCGAGCGAGCGCGCGAGCTCCCAGCCCGGCTTCGACGCGCCCTGCGCGAAGAGACCGCGCTCGGCGAGCTGGTGGATGCCCTGGCGGTTCACGTACGTGCCGCTCGCTTCCGCCCACGACGTGGCCGGGAGGACGACGTGGGCCGCGTCGGTGAGCGCGCCTTCGTGCGACGCGATCACGACGAGCGTGCCGAGCATGCCGAGCGCCGTCGCGTCCTCGGGATCGTTCCGCGGCGTGACGCCGCCGAGCGCGATCACGTGCGAGATGCGTCCGGAGCGGAGGTCGTCGAGAAGCTGGCTGTAGCTCTTCGCGCCCGGAACGAGCTCCTTCACGCCCTTGGTGTTCGGGTTCTTGTCGGCGTCGATGAGGATGTCGTCGGCGTAGCCGGTGCCGGCGCCCGCCGAGTAGACGACCGCCGAGCCGAGCAGGCGCGCGAGCTCGCGCATGGCCCAGTTGTCCTCGAGCGAGTGCTGCGCCGAGAAGACGACCGCGATCGACTCCTTCGCGACGTCGCCGAGGCGCTTCTTCGCCTCCTTGAGCGCGGCGTCGATGCCGGTCTTCTTGCGACCGATGCGCGCCTCGATGACGCGGCCTTCGTGCGCGGCGCGGTACGTGAGCATGCCCTCGTCGCACATCCAGTACTTGTTGACCGCCTCGTTGTCGCGCGGGCGATAGCGATAGGCCTTGTTGGAGCGCGGATCGAAGTCGAGGTGCGCGTTGCAGCCGGTGGCGCAGCCCTGGCAGACGCTCTTCGCGGTGCGCAGGAACCAGACGCGGGCCTTGAAGCGGAAGTCCTTCGTGGTGAGCGCGCCAACCGGGCACACGTGCTCGGTCATGAAGGTGTAGTGACCTTCGAGCTGACGCCCCGGCGCGACGAAGACCTCGTTGAGGTTGCCGCGCTCGCGCATGTCGAGGACGGGATCCTTCGCGACTTCATCCATGAAGCGGATGCAGCGCGTGCACATGACGCAGCGCTCGGCGTCGTAGACGATGGTGGGGCCGAAGACGACCGCCTTCGGCTTGTGGATCGGCTCGTCGTGCATCCGCTTTGCGGTCTTCTGGTGATCGAGCCAGTAGTCCTGGAGCTTGCACTCGCCGGCCTGATCGCAGATCGGGCAGTCGACGGGATGATTGAGGAGCAGGAACTCCTGCACGTGCGCGCGCGCTTCGACGACGTGCTTGCTCGAATCGGAGAGGACCTCTTGGTTCTCGGTGGCCGGGTACTGACACGCCGGCTGGAGCTTCGGCTTCTGGACGTTCTTGTAGTCCTTGAGCACCGGATCCCACTCGACGATGTCGAGCATCATCGCGCGCTGGTTGGCGGCGGGCTTGAGCTCGACGAGGCACATCCGGCAGTTCGCCGGGGCGCTCAGCCCCGCATGCCAGCAGTAGTGCGGGATCTCGATCCCCTGGCGGGCGGCGGCCTTGATGATGCTGTCGCCCGGCTCGAAGGGGATGTCCTTGCCGTCAAGCTTGAAGGTGGGCATGCGATGGCGCCGTTTTTACGACGAATTGCCCAAGGTTGGAACTCCTTTCGGAGCCCCTCGTGCGAGCCCTCAGCGCAGGGCGACGATCCCCAGTCGGCAGAGCCGATCGAGGATGCCATTGACCTGATCCTCGGGCATTCCGCAGATGTCCACGAGCCCAGCCACGGTCGTGACACCGTCGACGTGCGCGAGCAGGAACCCGGCCCGATGGTCGATTGGAGCCGCGGCGATTTCGGCCTTGGATTTGAGCACTTTCGGGACGACGCGGCGGCTGCCTCGCGCCGGCTCGGCATGGATGGCGGCCCCGACGTTGTCCTCGCGAATCGAGACGCGAGCGGACCGCGCGGTTCCGGTCGACACGCCATGAGCCGACGGCGGAGGTCGAACGCTGGCCGGACGAGCGTTGGTCGGACGCGCGCTCGTGGGACGCGCCGAGCTCGGCACCGGACGACCGGACGGGGCCGGAGAGGGGCGACCCGACGTGGGCGCAGGACGGCTGGATCCGACCGCGGGCCGAGCGCTGTCCGCACGCTTGATCGGGCGACCGTCCACGGTGCGGCTGCCCGGCTCGCTGCGCGGGTCGCGCTCGTCGCGATCGCGCGCTTCACGCGCCTCACGCGCCTCACGATTGAGGATCGGACGTCGACCCGTGGCCTCTTCCGTCGGGAAGCGTCCGGCGGACGACGATGTCGACGGCGACGAGCCCACGCGCGGGATCCGCTTGGTATCGACCTGCGTGACCTCGATCGGCGTGCGAGACACCAGCGCGCCACCGCGCACCGAGCTCGGCGGCCGCTCCGAGATCACGTCGATGCGCTCGATACGCTCGACGCGCTCGACACGCTCGGCCGCCGGCCGGCTGTCGCCGCGCACCGACGCCGGCGGAGGGCTCGGCGTGCGCTCGACAGGACGCTCGACCTCGCGTGCCGTACGCGCGTCGATCGGAGGGACGTCGTCCGTCGTCGCGCGATCGCTCGGCCCCGTGCTCTCGATCCCCTTCGTGTGCCGCGGTCGGCTGCTCTCCATCGGCAGCGTCTGCCGCGGCGTCGGTGCGCCGCTGATGCGGCCCTGCGGCGTCTGGCTCCGGATCGGACCGGTGCTCGGCGGCGGCGCGCTGATCGGCGGCACGCTCTCCAGCACCTCGGCGTCGACGCGCTCGCGCTTCGACGTCGAGTGACGCGCGTCGCCGCTGACCTTGCCGAGCCCGGGCTGCGTGCTCTTGCGTTTCTCGGTTGGCTTCATGCGTCGCGGTGCGCCCCGCTCCACAGAATCGCGCTGCGGCAGCCAGCGTCAATGGGGGTTTACCGTACGGTCGGCCGCGTGCGTCCGGCCCCCGGATGTGCGGTCGCATACTCCCTAGGGAGTATGCCGCGAGGCCCGACGATTTCGATGCGTCGTCCAAAGGCCTACAAACCGCGCTCGGCAGCGTGTTTCCGTTATGGCAACGCTACGATTCCAAGTTGGACTAGCCGTTCGAGGATGGACACGACGTCCCCTCGCGCCAATCCCGACGCATCGACGATCTGCGCGATGCTCGTCTTGCCGTCGATCAGCGAGAGCACGAACGCGTCGCGAGCATCGATTGGCGCGCTGCTCAGCTCGCGGTGGCCCTTCAAGAGCTTCGGCGCGGACGACGGCATCGCACGCGACGCGATCGCCACCGCGGCGTCTCCGACGTCGTCGACGCGAACGGGGCGCCGCGTGCGCGCGCGTCGCGTCGACACTCGCTCGGCCGACGCCGGCGGCGCGCTCTCGTGCTCGCGCTCGCGCTCGTGATCACCGCGCAGCGCATCGGGCACGCTTGCAGGCGCGCGGTCGTGCATGCCCGAGGCCGCGGGCGCGCTCGGCATCACGTGGCGAACCCGAAGCCCGCTCTCTCCGAGCCCAGGGCTCGTGATCGTCCGTCGTTTCGGTTTTTCCACGAAGTCCCCCGTTCGTAGGAGGGCCAGTAGATGGCTCGGCCTCCGCCATGTCAAGGCGCCTTGCGCACCGCGCCGTGCGCTAGGATGCGCGGCCTTGGTGGTTCAGGACATTGCGACGCACGAGCGAAGCGAGCTCGACACGATCGCTCGCCTGGCCCTGCCCATCGCTCTCGCGCAGTTCGGACTGACGCTGCTCGGTCTCGTCGACGTCGCCGTGCTCGGTCACGTGTCCGCCGCCGACCTCGGCGGAGCGTCGATCGGAAGGTCGATCGGCTTCGCTGGTCTCGCGCTCGGGATGGGCGCGGCGGCGGCGCTCGAGCCGCTCGCCGCGCAGGCAATCGGCGCGGGCGAGCCCGACGTCGCGTGGAGAGCGTTCGTGTCGACGACGCTCGCGTGCGTGCTCCTGTGGTTGCCGTGCAGCGTGCTCACGATCGGCGCCACGTGGCTGCTCGTTCCTCTCGGCATCGACGCCGAGCTCGTCGGTCCGTGCCGCTCCTTCCTCATCGCGCAGACGCCCGGGCTCCTCTTCTTCCCCGTGTTTCTCGCGGCGAAGACGTTCCTGCAGGCGCACAAGCGAACGTGGCCGGCGCTGGCGTCGGCGATCATCGCGAACGTCGTGAACATCGTGGTCTGCAACGTCCTCGTGCGCGGTGAGCTCCCGCTCGGTCGCTTTGGTCGCATCACCTTCGGGATCCGTCCGATGGGCGCGTTCGGCGCCGGGCTCGCCAGCACCATCGCGACGTTCGTGCTGGTAGCCGCCGTGCTGCTGATGATCCTGCCCATGCGGCCGCGCGCGATGTCGCCGTCGTCGCGCGTGTCGGTCGCGAAGGTGCTGCGGCTCGGAACGCCGATCGGATTCCAGCTGCTCGCCGAGATCGGCGTCTTCTCGCTCGTGGCCGTCATGGCGGGGCGTCTCGGCAAGGTGGCGGTCAGCGCGCATCACATCGCGGTCGGCCTCGCGAGCTTCACGTTCATGGGCGTGCTCGGCATCAGCGGCGCGACGTCGGTGCGCTGCGGTCACGCCATCGGCGAAGGACGCTCGCCGCGGCGCGCCGGGCTCATCGGCATCGCGCTGGGCGCTGCGTTCATGGCGTGTACGAGCTCGCTCTTCTTGCTCGCGCCGCGTTCGCTCATCGCGCTCTTCACCGACGACCCGGCGATCGCGGAGCTCGGCGTCACGCTGCTCGGCATCGCCGCGGCTTTCCAGCTCTTCGACGGCGTGCAGGGCGTCGCGGCCGGAGCCCTGCGCGGCTCGGGCGACGTGCGCTTTCCGTTCGCGGCGAACGTCGGCGCGCACTGGCTCGTGGGCTTCCCGCTCGCGCTCCTCTTCGGATTCCGTCTCGGCTACGGAGCGCCGGGGCTGTGGTGGGGCCTCCTCGCCGGGCTCGCGCTCGTCGCCGCGCTCCTCCTCGGGCGCTTCCTCGTCATCTCGAAGCGAAGCGTCCAGCGCGTCTGAGCTGGCGGCGATGGTAGCGTGGGCGTCATGAGCCCTCGTCGTCGTACCGTTGCCGTGCTCGGCATCGCCAGCGCCATCTCCTCTTCCCTGGTCGGCGCGATCGGCTGCGGCGGCGGCTCGGCGCCCGGCACGAAGAGCGCCGGTGACGTGCAGGCCTCGCGCATGAGCGAGACCTTCGCCGGGCAGAACCGATGCAATCCGAAGGGCCACGAACGACCGTTCGTCATCGAGTGGGACGCGACCGACATGTCGAGCTTCGAGGCTCGAGCTGCGAACGACGTCGTGTTCGTGCGGTACCAGGGCTGCGATCTCATCGTGATCGACTCGTGCAGCAGCGATTCGGTGAAGGGATCTCTCGGCTCGTACAAACCCGTCGAGTGGACGAGCGGCTCGATGGAGTCGCTCGACATCGCCAACGAAGCCGATCTCTACGCGAAGCTCCCGCTCGGCGCCGCGACGCTCGGCTCACGCGTCCAGGGCGGCGAGAAGTTCCACATGCAGTACTTCGTGAGTGGTACGCGCTCGGCGACGCGCGACAGCATCCATCGCAGCGACCTCGCGAAGACTCCGGGGTGCAAGAACGCGACGCATTTCGTGTACGCGTACAACCTCGGAGCGTTCGCGCTCGGCGCGCAGTCGAACGCGCGCGCCGAGGCGGGAGGCACGATGCTCGGCGTCGGCGCGGGCGGCAGCCAGTCGACGCAGTCGAAGGCCGAGAAGCGCGGCGGCGAGCTCGCCTCGTGCCGCGCCGACTCGGCGAAGGAGCTGTCGACGTGCAAGGTCCCGATCCGGCTGACGCTCCGCGAGATCGACGCGGGAGAGAGCGCGGACGCTCGCGATGCGCACGCGCCGGAGAGCGCCGACGGAAAGAACCTCGCCGGTCGACTCCAGGCCGCCACGGATCGCGAGAAGGAAGCCGAGGAGCACGCGCGCGCGGCGGAGACGAAGCTCGGCGCGCGCGACGGCAAGGGCTGCCTCGCGGAGCTCGACGATCACGATCGCCTCGATCCGCGACCGAGCGGACTGTCGACGAGCAGCGTCGCGGCGCTCGCCTCGGTGCGCGGTCGCTGCCTGATGCTGTCCGGGCAGTGCCCCGCGGGCAAAGAAGCGTTTCGCAAGGCGCTCGAGAAGAGCGGCGGCGCAACGCTCGGCCCGGCGCAGCTCGACGCGAAGACCGACGAGGCCGCGACTCAGTACTGCCAGGGCAGCGCGATGAGCGCGCGCGATCAGTACCTGAAGGCGGGCGCCGATCTCGAGCTCGCCGCGTACAAGGAGCGCAAGGACGTCGCGTTCTGCATGGCCGCGTACGACACGGCGAAGCGCCTCGTCGGCGCGGTGAAGCCGAGGGACGAGGACGACCCGGTGAAGTTCGTCTTCGCAAACGTCCGCACGAACGCGCCGAAGTGCCTGGCGCGAGCGCACGACTGCGCTGCAGCGCTCACGGTCTACAAGGAAGCCTGGAAGCTCGACCCACTGATGCCGGAAGCCTCGAAGAACATCAACGAGCAGGGCCTCCGCGTCGGCTTCGACGCGGTCATCGGCGGCCCAGGCTCATGCCCGAAAACCGCTGCGAAACAATCGTGGGAGAAGTAGACCTTCTCCCGCGATCTAGTGATCGCACTCTCCGCCGATCATGTTCAGCGAGCCGAACGTCGGGACGATGTCGCTCAGCATGGCGCCGTTGATCAGCTTCGACAGGCCGCCCGTGATCGCGAAGCACGGCGGGCGGACGCGCCAGCGGTACGGCGTGCCGCTGCCGTCGGAGATCATGTAGAAGCCGAGCTCGCCGTTGCCGCCCTCGGTGTACGAGTACGACTCGCCGGCGGGCACCTTCGCGCCCTCCATGATCAGCTTGAAGTGCTGAATCGTGCCTTCGATCGTCGTGTAGACGTCGTTCTTCGGCGGGAGCATCACGCGCGGATCGTCGACGTTGACCGGTCCCTCGTCGGCCATGCGATCGCACGCCTGGAGGATGATGCGCGCGCTCTGACGGAGCTCCGCGAGACGGATCAAGAAGCGATCGAGGTTGTCGCCGTTCTTTCCGAGCGGCATGTCGAAGTCGACCTCGTCGTACTTGAGGTACGGATGCGACTTGCGAACGTCGTACGCGACGCCGCTCGCGCGGAGGCACGGGCCCGTCCACGAGAGCGCGATGGCGTCTGCGCCCGAGATGTTCCCGACGCCCTCGAGGCGATCGAGGAAGATCCGGTTCTTCAGCAGCATGCCCTCGCCCTCTTCGACGAGCGCGAGGACGCCCTTGCACGTGCTGCGGCACAGCTCCTTCAGCGCGGGCGTGGGCTCCTTGGCCATGCCGCCGATGCGACCGAACGAGTGCGTGAGACGAGCGCCGGTCTCCTCTTCGAGGACGTCCCAGATCATCTCGCGCGCCTTGATGAACCAGAGGAACGGCGTGAATGCGCCGAGCTCCATGGCCATGGCGCCGGTGCACGTCAGGTGATCCGACATGCGAGCGAGCTCGCCGAGGATCATGCGGTACCAGCTGCAGCGATCGGGGACCTGGATCCCGCACATCTTCTCGACCGCCAGCGCGTAGCCGACGTTGTTGAGCATGGGCGAGACGTAGTTCAGGCGATCGACGTACGGGAAGACCTGCGCCCAGGTCCCGCGCTCGCACATCTTCTCTTTGCCGCGGTGCAGATACCCGATCTGCACGTCGCTCTTCACGATGGTCTCGCCGGAGAGCTCCAGCACGATACGCACGGTGCCGTGCATCGCAGGGTGCGACGGGCCCATGTTGAGGTGCATCGGCTCCGACGGGAGCTCGAGCTCG
>FTCS01000664.1_pt1 | contig 11186 bp, 10 predicted proteins | sample 1639391 | NCBI WGS metagenome assembly FTCS01 (sample SAMEA3914864, study PRJEB12502) | metagenome | biome: forest; material: soil | place: USA | collected 2012-03-12 | depth 0.3 m | reverse complement strand
TCTTAAGTGGGCATCAAGGACAAGCGTCCAATCGTGCGAAGGATGATCCTTGGCCGAGAGCGCTCTGGTCCGCGAGACGACTCAGTGGAAGAGCGCAAACATGGCCAGCCTTCGCGACTACTTCGACACAGATTTCAGCCGGTGCGTGCGTCTGCAGACCGGGTTGGTACCTCGGTTGGCTGGTCGCGCTGCCGGCGTTCCGACAGGCGAGGTTGCTTTTGTAACGGTATGGGACGAGGCGGCTAACGCACGATGGCCGATCTTCTTCGTACCCAAGGACCTTGTAAGTATCGAGTTGTGCATCCACCTCGTCGATCGATGCGAAGCCCTCCATCACGAGGCTTGGAACGGAGTGCGGGCGGCCGGCGGGACGGCCGAGTGGGGTGACTACGATCAAGTGGACAGCGAGAACCTGAAGGACTCGAGGCAGGTTTACCTCTATCTCGAAGGAGACTTGTCGGACGCAGACCGTACGCGGCTGCTGGAGTACGGCGTGAGGCGTTCGCGAATCGTGCGGCTTCGCGAACCAAAGTGGGCGCGGATGCGAGACGAGCGAGACAAGCCCGTCCTCTTCATCTCTCACGACTCACGGGACAAGGATGACGTGGCGCGGCCTCTCGCCCGAGCGCTCACGACCGCGATGTGCCCGGTCTGGTTCGACGAGTAGACGCTGAAGCTAGGCGACAACTTGCGCGACAGCATCGAGAGGGGACTCACGCAGTGTGAGAAGTGCGTTGTGGTCCTGAGCAAGAATTTCTTCGAGAACGGCGGCTGGACGAAGATGGAGTTCGAGACGATCATTCAGCGCGAGATCTTGGAGAAACAACTAGTGCTGCTTCCGGTCTGGCACGGGATCACGAAGGCGGAGCTCTTTGCGTACTCTCCCCAACTCCTCAACCGATTCGCCGCAATCTGGCCGGGCCCAGACGGCGCGGGCAAAGTCGCACACCAAATGCTTGCAGCGCTCGGGCGCGTCTAGCCGCAGTGAGCGGAGCATGGCCGGCCTCTCCCAAGGCTCAGCCGGGTGGGGTCACCGCAGGTCGCTGCGAGTGCACGTCGGCGACGGCAGCCGCTCGCCGGACTGTAGGAGAAGTGTAGGAAACGGTCAGAGCTGACAGTGACAGGCATCACGAAGTGCCTATTTTTCAGAGCGGGACACGGGATTCGAACCCGCGACATCCAGCTTGGGAAGCTGGCACTCTACCAACTGAGTTAGTCCCGCGGACCCCAGGGGTCCCAACGACGGCGAAAGTACGTCTGCACCTGCCGTCGCGTCAAGCGCACCGCGCGATCACTGCTCGAAGCAGTAGAGCGCGGCCTGCTGATCGCAGCTTTGCGTGTTGTACGAGGCCCAGTACCACTGGATGGTGTCGGTGCTGCTGCCGGCGCCGTTGTCGCTTCCGTCCGCGCTCGTCCATCCCGCACAGTCGGAGTCGCTCACGTTGTAGCCGTTCTCGTCGGTGCCGCTCCATACCCGCGACGAAACCGACGCCCCCGTCTCGCTCGTGATCTTCGTCATGAGCGTGCCTTCACGGAGGTTGTTGAACGTCTCGGCGATCAGGTCGCCGCCCACCGTGACGAACGAGCCGTCGCTCGTGAACGACGACGCCGGGCTCGCGCTCGACGTGCTCACCCACGCGCGGAACGTCTTGCCCGCGAGCGCCGGCTGGCCCGCCGCAGCGGCCATGCACTTCGCATCCGCACCGGCGATGCCGCCGAGATCACCGTCGAACATCTGCGACGTGACGAACACGGTGCGCTTCCGCTTCACGGCCGTGCAGTCGTACGTCGTGGCATCGATCTCGCCGGGCTCGAGCGTTCCGTCGCTGTTGTCGTCGACACCCGAGTCGATCTGGACGCCGCCTCCCGGACAATGCTCGTCACCCGAGGGCAGATTCGTGACGCTGACGAGCGAGGTCAGGCCCGCAGCTCCATGCGCGCCCGTCGGACCCGGCGTGCCGACCGGACCACGCGCGCCGGTCGCGCCCGCCGCGCCGTCGGCGCCGCTCGCTCCCATCGGACCGGCGGGCCCCGTCGCGCCGGGTGCGCCCATCGCGCCGTCCGCGCCTGCCGTCACGGGTGCACCGTTCGTCTCGGCCGACGTCGTGCTGCTGCCGGAGGGATCGTTCGCCGGCGCCGCGCAGCCACCCAACATGACCGCAGCAGACGTGGAGATCAAAAGGGCCGCCGCTCGAAAACCATTCATCGTCATCATCCACCTCAGAATTGTTCGTGTGTGTGGGGGATGAAAACGACCGCGCGCGTGGCAACTTCAGTGGCCACCAAGCACAAAAAGAAACGGCCCAGGTCCGAAGACCCGGGCCGTCCCAGTTTGGCGCCGTCGGGAGCGCTTTGGCTTCCGTGGCGTCGGCCCTCACATTCCGGGGGCTTGTAACGCGAGGCGTGTCTCAGCGTCGATGCGGAGTTGCGTGCGCTGCCTGAGCAAAAACGCACGGGGCCGCGGCTGGACACTCACGCTCGCTTACGACGTCTGCTCCGGATGAGAGCCATTACGTTTATGCATTTGCTGTTTCCTCCTCCGGCGTACCGGCGCCCGCGGGGCTGACATGAGTTGCGAACAAGTCGCCGCCTCGCGCGGACGTTTCATTGGGGGTCGCTCTTCAAGAGCACGTGGCCTCGAAAGATTCGACCCTGGGTGAGTGCCGCGTTCGCGGAGGTGATCCTCCGGCCGGATAAGCCCGGGAGTGTGTCCAGACGCAGCGTCGGTCCAGAAAGTCTAACACGCGGATCTTCGTTGTCAGGGGAGGGGGCCCACTTCACCTCCCACATCGGAGGCGAGACACACGCATCGAGCTCGGCCGTTCCTGCGGTGCCGCTACTTGGCATCGCCCGTGCGTACGGCCGAGAGCTGGTACTGCACATCACACGGCAGGGCGGCGTACTGGCCCCCGTTGTCCGAGAGCTGGTCGTCGCAGAGCGAGCCGTCCGTCGCGACGAAGTGATACTGCAGCGAGCCCGTGAAGCTCGTCGCGGTGCCGACCTCGGTGTTCGCAGTCACGGTGACGGGCGCGGTCATCGGCGCGAGCACGAGCTCCACCGTGTCGGTCCGCGCCATCGTGCATCCGGCGACGTTGGCCGTCGCCTCGCGCGCGGTGAGGGTCGCGCTCGACGTGAGCGTCGCCTTGGCCGTGGCGTCGAGCAGCGCCGAGACCGGCGCGTCGCCCTGCACCCAGTAGAGCGTCGTCTGATCGTGCCGGAGGCGCACGTCGAACTCCCACGGGTCCGGAGTGGCGCCGCACGACGTCGCGATGAGCTTTCCGGTCACGTGAAAGACGCCGATCGAATCGCCGGGACGGTACGGGTCCTTGCCCGAGCAAGCGACGCTCGCGAGCGTGGTCACCGCGAGCAGCACAGGCAATCCCAGCAAGTCACGCGCGCGACGCTTGGTGCGAGCCATGGTGTGCTCCTCTGGTATCGAATCGGTTAGGCTGGGGCCAAGTTCGCGAGTCTCGTAACGATCATGACGACCTGGGATCTCCGTACGTTCCTGCGCGCGCTGGTCGCGACACTCATCGGGATCGTCGTGGTCTGGCTCGTCACCGCGGCCAGTGACGAGGGGCAGCTCACCGTCGGCGTTCGTGCCGGAAGGACACTGCCGCTCGCGCCTCTGTGCAGCGCCATCGGCGCAGCGCTCGCGCTCGGCACGGCGCGCGTCCGCGACGAGACACGCGCGCTCGAGGCGCTCGGTCGGTCGCCGGGTCAGACTGCACGCGCCGCGGCGCTCGGAGCAGCGCTGCCGTCCTTGCTCATCGGCATCGCGATCGGCCTGAGCTCGATCATCGACGTCTCTGGTTTCTATCCGCGCGCGCCGCGCGGTGACACGTTCGTCTACGAGGACGGAGCGTTCACGAGCCCCACGCTCGGCGTCCGCGTCGCGGACGACGGCGAGCCGCGCGCCGTCGAAGGACGCGCGGGCACCGCCGATGACGGTCTGCCCGCCCATGCACGCGGCGCGGCCGCGGTCGCGACGGCGGTCGCCGGCGTCGCTCTCTCGCTCGTTGCCGCGCTCGCGGTGTTGCGCGTGAGCTTGGTGAATCGTCGTGGACGGCGTCGTCGACGCGCCGTCGCCGCGGTCCAGGTCTTCGCGTGCGTGCTGCTCACGTTGATCGCGTTCCAAGCCGCTGCCGCGCGCGTCGCTCCGGCATCGCTCGCGATGTTCCCGCCGGCGGTGCTGCTCGGCGTCGCGCTTCTCGGTTATCGTGCGCGTCATGGTCACGCAGGCTGAAGACGAAAGAGCAAGCGGCGGCGACACCTGGGGCGCAGGCCCAGCACGCTGGTCCATCCTCGTGCACGGCGGCGCCGGCGACGTCGCGCGCAGCTCCGTCGGCGGGCACGTCGCGGGGTGCGAGCGCGCGGCGGCGGAGGGCGCGAAGGTCCTCGCGGCGGGAGGCAGCGCCATGGACGCGGTCCAGCGCGCCGTCGAGGTGCTCGAGAGCGATCCGCTCTTCAACGCCGGGACCGGCGCGTGTCTCGACTCGGACGGTCATCTCGCGCTCGACGCATCCATCATGGACGGGCGCGATCTCCGCGCCGGCGCGGTGTGTGCGTTGAAGGCGTTCGAGCATCCCATCGCCATCGCTCGACGCGTGATGGAGGCAACGCCGCACGTGCTCCTCGCGACGGAGGGCGCGGCGCGCTTCGCGATCGCACAAGGCTTCGTGCCCGCCGACGAAGCGTCGATGATCACCGACGCTGCGCGCGCGAAGTGGGAAGCCGCGCGCGCGAAAGGGACGAGCGAAGGTTGGGCCGGCGGCACGGTCGGCGCCGTCGCGCGCGACGCGCAGGGTCACGTCGCGGCGGCGACGAGCACCGGCGGCATGGTCAACAAGCTCGCGGGCCGCGTCGGCGACTCGCCGATCATCGGCGCCGGCACGTACGCCGACGACGAGGCCGGCGCGTGCTCCACGACGGGCCACGGCGAAGCGATGATCCGCGTGTGCCTCGCGAAGACGGCGATCGAGGGCATGCGCTCGGTGCGCGCGGGCGGCGCGAACACGCCCGGCCTCACGCCGATGGAGACGTCACGCGGCGCGATCGCGCTCATGCAACGACGGACGTCGCAGACGGGCGGCCTGATCGTGGTCGCGCCCGACGGATCGCTGGGCCTCGCGCGGACGACGCGCACGATGACCTGGGCGGCAGTGACAGACTCGGGAGCGTCCTCCGGATCGTGAAGCGATCGCGGGCGTTGCTCAGCCGCTCCCGCGCGAATCAGCTGTTCGCTTCGCCGGACTTCGCCGCCTTGCGATCCATCGCGTCCTGGAGCCCGCAGCGAAGGCGCGTGGCCTTCTTGACGCGGCGCTTCTTCAGCGGGGTCGCCAGCCACTCGTGCCTCTTCCTCATGCTCCAGATCGCGCGGTTCGACATAGGGGCGCGCAACATGCCAAAACCCCCAGGGATTGCAAGCAGAACCCGGCGGACCCCCAGGATCGTCCGGAGATTCTCGACCCCACATGTGGGGTGAGCCCGATCCACGACGTGGGCTTCAAGTATCCATAAATACGAGAAAATCGCGGAGCGAACCGTTGGAGTGAGTGTTGCACATACATGGGGGATGCAGCCTCGGGCTCTTATTCGAATCACATTGGCAGCGGGTGTCCTGGCGGCGGTTGGCGCGGCCGGTTGCTCGATTGCCCAGACCGACGACGCCTCCAGCTCCCCGGATGCGATCGTCACGTCGACCGCCAACGTCTCGGCGCTCCTCAAGAGCACGCTGGTCCTCAAAGGAGGATGCACGGCCGCCAAGGTCGGTCCGAGGCACCTCCTCGTGTCCGCCGGCTGCATCACGGGCAAGGACGCGTTCACTGCCGGCAAGGTCCTCGATTTCGCGAGCGCCGCGAGCGGCAAGACGCTGGTCCCCGAGGCGCCCGCCGCCGCTGCTCCGCCGGCCGACGCGCCGGCCGATCCCAATGCCGACCCGAACGCCGATCCCAACGCGGACAGCGATGCCGGCGCCGATCCCGCGCCCGCCGATGACGACGCCGGCGCCGCCGACGACGCCTCGGTCGCGACCGTGAAGGACGGCGGCGGCACGTCGCGCAACGTCACGATCGCGTCCGTGAAGATTCATCCTTCGTTCGTGAGCAAGTGCACGGACGACGCGTGCGGCCCGAACCGTCTCGCCGCGAGCGACGCCGCCGACCTCGCCGTCATCATCCTCACCGCCGATCTCGACACGGTGCCGAGCATCCCGGTCGATCTCGATCCGGTCGGTCAGGCCGATCCGCTCCTCGTCGTCACCAGCGGATGCTCGAACCTCGACACGCTGCCCTCGGCCGCACCGAAGGCCGTCAAGGCGATGGCCGTTCCGGCCACGAGCGTCAACCACATCGGCAGCGCGTACGAGAAGTCGCCGACGCTGGTCCCGCGCCTCGCATCGTCCTACGTCGTGACGCCGGGCGCCGGCTGGCGCAGCACCGACACGCATCTGTGCAAGGCCGACCTCGGCTCGCCGATCTTCCGCGGCGGCTCCACGGCGGTCGCCGGTGTGACCGCGAACTACTCGACCTACGCGAACGCGAAGTTTCCGGTCACGATTCATCACACGCGCGTCGATTCGATGTCGCGCTTCAAGATCGGCGACTGGCTCACGAGCCTCGGCGTCGAGACGATGCACTCGTGCAGCGAATCGTCGGTGGGCTGCGTGAAGCGCAGCTACGACGGCGGCGCGCCGAGCGGCGCGGTCACCGGAGCCACGGGCGACGGCACGACGGGCCCCGGCGACGGCGACGGCGGCGATGTGATCGCGCCCGACGCCAGCAGCACCGACGACGCCGGCACCGACCCCTCGACCGGAACGATGGATCCGCACGGCGACCAGCTCCCGACCGAAGATCCGACCGCGGGCGGCGACGACCCCGGCGCGGACGACTACTCCGACGCAGCTGCGGCACCGAAAAAGAAGAAGAAGGCGGCGAGCGGCTGCAGCGCAGCGCCTGGTGGTCCGGCTCCGACCGGTGAGATGGCGCTCGTCTTCGGGATCGCGCTCGGCGCGGCGGTCATGCGCCGCCGCCGCAAGTGACTCAGTCCGGGATCGGAACGAGCTTCACGTCGAGACGAAGTGGTCCGGCGCCGTCGCGCGCTTCGACGACCTTGTCCCACGGCAGGTGACCTGGCGCTTCGACCGACACGTGATGCGTGCCCGGCGGCAGCGCGACGCCGCGCGACGACACGACGTCGAGCGTGCCGACGAAGATGTCGTCCACGGTGACCGAGGCATTGCCCGGTCCGCCGAACATGCGCATCGAGACGGTGCGCGGCGCGGCGGCAGGCGCACAGCCTGCGAGCGAGCCGAGCGAGCCGAGCGAGCCAGCCGCGAGAACAGCCGCCAAGAGCAGCGCGCGCGCGGTCATTCCCACTCGATCGTCGCGGGCGGCTTCGACGAGATGTCGTAGACGACCCGATTGATGCCGCGCACCTCGTTGATGATGCGGTTCGACATGCGACCGAGCAGCTCGTATGGCAGCTGCGCCCAGTCCGCGGTCATACCGTCGAGCGAGCGCACCGCGCGGATGGCGCACGTCTCTTCGTAGGTGCGGTGATCGCCCATGACGCCCACGCTCTTCACCGGCAAGAGCACGCAGAAGCTCTGCCAGATCTGCTGCGGTCCGGGCTCGAGGAGTCCCGAGATGCGGATCTCCTCCGAGACGATGTGGTCGGCGGCGCGGAGCACCGCGAGACGCTCCGGCGTGATCTCCCCGAGACAGCGGATGGCGAGGCCGGGACCGGGGAAGGGCTGGCGCATCAGGATCTCGCGCGGCATGCCGAGGTTGTCGCCGCACGCGCGGACCTCGTCCTTGAAGAGCTCGCGCAGCGGCTCGATGAGCTTGAGCTTCATGCGCTCGGGGAGGCCGCCGACGTTGTGATGGCTCTTGATGACGGCGCTCGGGCCCTTGAACGACACGCTCTCGATGACGTCCGGATAGAGCGTGCCCTGCACGAGATACGCGGCGTTCTTCACCTTCTTCGCTTCGTCGTCGAAGACCTCGATGAAGACGCGGCCGATGATCTTCCGCTTCTGTTCCGGATCGCTCACACCCTTCAGCTGCGAGAGGAACCGCTCGCGCGCGTCGACCGCGACGAGGTTCAGGTGGAACGTCTCGCGGAAGGTGGAGGAGACCTGCTCGAATTCGCCCTGCCGGAGCAGACCGTTGTCGACGAAGATGCACGTGAGCCGATCGCCGAGCGCCTTGTGGCAGAGGACCGCCGCGACGGAGGAATCGACGCCGCCCGAGAGGCCGCAGATCGCGTGCTCGTCGGGGCCGACGCGATCCTTCACGGCCTTGATCGCGTCGTCGGTGAAGGATCCCGGCGTCCACGTGGGCTCGAGGCCGGTGACCTCGAAGAGGAACGAGGCGATGACGTCGCTGCCGCGCGGCGTGTGCACCACCTCGGGGTGGAACTGGACGCCGTAGATCTTCCGCTCGACGTTCGCGACCGCACAGAACGGCGTGTTGTCGGAGACGCCGACCGTCTCGAAGCCCGGCGGCATGCTGACGACGCGGTCGCCGTGGCTCATCCACACCTCGAGCGGCTCACGCCGCGCGAAGCGGTGGAAGATGCCCTCCGTCTTGTCGACGATCACCTTCGCGAGACCGAACTCGCGCTTGTCGGCGTGCTCGACCTTGCCGCCGAGCAGGTGGGAGAAGAGCTGCATGCCGTAGCAGATGCCGAGGATGGGAAGGCCCAGCTCGAAGATGCGCTTGTCGACCTGCGGCGCGCCCTCTTCGTAGACGCTCGCCGGGCCGCCCGACAGGATGATGGCGCGCGGGTTCTTCGCGCGCACTTCGTCGAACGAGAGCGTGCACGGGTGAATCTCGCAGTAGACCTTGGCCTCGCGCACGCGTCGCGCGATGAGCTGCGTCGTCTGCGAGCCGAAGTCGAGGATGAGGACGAGGTCCTTCGCCATGGCGCTCTCGCTAGCACGCGGGCGCGGTTGGCAAAAGCCACGCGCGTGCGATCTGCTCAGCGCGGCGTCGTTGCCGGCGCTGACGCGGCGGTCGACGTTGCGGCCCGGACTGCGCCGATCGGGCCGAGCTCCAGCACCGCGAGCAGCATGAACGACGCGAGCGCGACGAAGCGAATCGCCTCTCCGCGTTCGTACGGCGATCGCCACCCGCTCACTGCGCGGGAGAGCGCTGCCAGCCCGAGACCGAGCGGAACGATCGGAGCGATGAACGGCACGATGCCGCCGACCGCCGGCGGCGCGCCGAGCTCGACGGTCTCGCTCGCCGAGAAGGTCACGATGATCATCACGACGCCGAGGAGCACCGCGCCGCCGGTCGCGATCAGCATGCCCGCCGAGCGCGACGCGCCGAGCGCGCGAGCGGCGAGCGCAGCCGCGCCGATGAGCGTCACCACCGCGAGCACGCCGCTCGCCAGCGGGGAGTCTCCGCGCATGGCGCGTCCGATCGGTGCCAGCATGTTCGGCGCAAAACGGAGCGCAAAGAACGCGAGCAGGGCAGGGACCATGACCGCGGCAGCGAGCTCGAGCCTCGCCCTTGCCGACCACGGCGCCGGAGCCTGCGGGCTCATCGCGATGCCCGGCGTTCGCTGCCGCATCGGGGTGAGCGGAGGCGTGAGGCCGGGCGTCGGCGCGGCCGGCCCGGCGCCGCCGCTCGTCGTCGTACGAACCTTGCTGCCGCTGTCTCCCGACGGACGCGAGACCGGACCGTCTCGGCCGTCTCGCATCGCGTCGGGACGATCGCTGCGCGCCGAGCGCGCCGCTGCACGCGGATCGAGGACAGGCGGGATCGACGACGGCCTCGACGACATTCCGGAGCCACCACGTCGCGACGTGGGCGGCTCGAGATCGAGATCGAGCGCGGGGTCGTCGTTCTCGTCGAAGTCGAGGTCTCTCGGCGCGCCGGCTTCGGGAGATCGCTGAGCTGGCGGCGGTGCGCTCGGCACCGCGAGCCCACGCGACGACGCCGGCGGAAGATCGGGGGACTCGACCGGCTCCTTGCGGCTGCCGCCGCTCTTCGCGCCGAGCGCCGCCGCGGCTTCCTCTGCTTCGCGGATCACGTCGGCCGCGGTGCGCGCCGGACGTGCTGCGGCGGGGGCCTCGATCGGTCGTGATGCCGAATGCGGCGGGTCGGCGTCCCAGCTCACCGCTTCGTCCGGAGAGCTCAGGGTGAGCAGCGACGCTCCACGACGACGGGTCGCCGTCTTGCCGCCCTTGATCATGAGCGAAGGGACGCGTGTGCTCGGCGGCTCGTGCGAGTCTTTGGAGAGGTCGGGCGCCTCGGCGATGCGTGCAGCGCGCGCCGGCGACGGCGACGGCATCGGCAGTTTCGGCTCGAGCTTCGCGGACGATGCGAGCTCCGGCTCCGTGTCGACGCGCTTTCGCTTCGGTCGAAGCTCACGCCGCACCTGATCGAGCTCCTCGCGCATGACCGCCGCGTCGGCGAAGCGCTTCTTCCGGTCGCGGTCGAGGCAGCGCGCGACGAGCTCGTCGAGCGCCTCTGGCACCGTCGAGACCAGCTTCTTCACGTGCTGGACGGCGCGGGTCCGAACCAGCTTGAGGACGGCATTCGCGTCGGCGGCCTCGAAGGGCGTCTCGCCGACGAGCAGCTCGTAGAGGATCACGCCCATCGCCCAGACGTCGGCGCGCGCATCGACGTCCATGGCCGTCGAGATCTGCTCGGGCGCCATGTAGTGCGGCGTCCCGATGAGCATGCGCTGCTCCTTCGCGCTGAGCGCACCCACCGTCTGGTAGAGGCACGCGCCGAAGTCGAGGACCTTCGGGATGATCTTGTCGCCCTCGCGCGCGAGGAAGATGTTCGCGGGCTTGAGATCGCGATGCACGACGTTCTGCTTGTGCGCAGCGGCGACGGCGTCGGCGACGGGGATCATGATCTCGAGCGCCTCTCCGGCAGGGAGGCGACCGTCGTCGCTCGCACCCAGGTACTGCTCGAGATCCTGGCCGGAGAGCAGCTCCTGCACGATGAACGGCGTTCCGTCGTCGTCACGCGCGACGTCGAAGACGTCGACGACGTTCGGGTGGCGAATCGCCGCCGCGGCGCGCGCCTCGCGAAGGAAGCGCATGACGTCGTCTTCGTTGCTCGTGTGCTCCTTGTTCAGGAGCTTGATCGCTACCTTGCGACCGAGCGAGACGTTCTGCGCTCGATACACCTCGCCCATGCCGCCGATGCCGAGGCAGTCTT
>FTCS01003843.1_pt1 | contig 11203 bp, 8 predicted proteins | sample 1639391 | NCBI WGS metagenome assembly FTCS01 (sample SAMEA3914864, study PRJEB12502) | metagenome | biome: forest; material: soil | place: USA | collected 2012-03-12 | depth 0.3 m | reverse complement strand
GCGGGCGGCGCCTACACGTTCCACTTCAGCGAGGACCTCGGGCTCGAGGCGAGCTTCCAGCTCACGCGGTTCCACACCGCGGTCACCGAGACCTACGAGCGTCGCTATCCGCAGGTCCAGGTCGAGGAGCGCACCGATCGCCCGGGACGCCTTTATTTCGGGCACTTGGTGTGGAGCTTCGCCTACGGCAAGGTCCGCTGGATGGGCGGCGGGATCAGCCGCTTCGACTTCAACGCGGTGCTCGGCGCGGGCGTCACGGACGACTCCACCTCGCAAGGCCTCACCGGCAGCTTCGGCTTCGGCACGAAGTGGTACTTCGGGTCCTGGTTCGCGCTTCGTCTCGACGTTCGCGATCACATCCTGCGCGAGACGCTCATCGGCGAAGACCATCTCGTCAACGACATCCTCGTGACGGGCGGCTTCAGCGTGTTCATTCCGTTCGGCGGCTGAACCGCTTTTTGCGTACTATCGAGGCCGGTGAGACCGCCCCGGACCACACGTAGCGCTACGAGATTCGCGCCGAGATTCACGCAGCGGTTCACGACCGGCGTCGTCGTGGCGCTCGCGACGTGCGTCGCAACGCTCGCTCTCGCGCAGACGCGCCCGGCCGCCAAGCCGGCGGCGAAGCCGGCCCGACCGACGGCGCCGAAGACCGACGCGCAAGCGCCCGAGGAGTCGCGCGATACGACGAGCTCCGCGGACAGCGGCGCGCCGCCCGAGCCGCCGCCGGTGGCCGAGGCGAACGACGGAGGCGTGAAGCCTTCGCCGCTCAACCCGACGGCGCAGGAGATGCCGAGCACGAACGGTGACTCGGGCGCGCCGGGAACGCCGCTCGACTACGACCGCCTCCTCGCCGACATCGCGGCGTTGCGCGCGCGCGTCGCCGCCGTGTCCGACAACCTCTATCAATCGCGTGTGGCCGTCGCGCTGCAGACCGACGGCGATCACGGCAAGATCGCGCGCTTGACCGTCTCGCTCGACGACGGCGTCGTCTACACCGCGCCGGCTTCGTTCGCGGCGTCCGACATGACCGTCGTGTACGACCATGCCGTTGCGCCCGGCCGACATGCGGTCACGGTCGATCTCGATCGCAAGGACGATCGCGAGGAGTCGTTCCGCACCTCGCAGAAGAACCGCTTCACCGTCGACGTCCCGCGCGATCACCGCGTCGAAGTGCAGGTGAAGGTCATCGACGACTCGAGCATGGGCAAGGATTTCCCGGCCGACAAGAGCGGGAAATACGATCTGCGCGTCCGCGTGAAGGCGGTCGCGAAGCCGGTCGCCAAGTGATCCGCCTCCGCGCGTCGCGCGTAGCCCTGGCTCTCACGCTCCTGTCGCCGGCGGTCCTGGCGCAACCTTCTTCGCCGTCACCTCCGTCGACCGCGCAACCATCCCCGCCTTCGCCACCCGCTTCCTCGTCCTCGTCCTCGTCCGCTTCCCCGTCCGCGCCCGCGTCCGCGTCCGCGCCCGCCTCCACCTCCACGCCCCCCGACCCCACGCGCGGCGCCGGCATGCGCGCGTACCACGACGCCATGGCGCGCCGCCGCCTCAGCTCCGCCGACCCGATCCGCATCGAGCAGCTCGCCGCGCGCGTCGCCGAAGCGGAAGCCCTCGTCTCGGTCGGCCGCCACGAAGAAGCGATCGCGAAGATGACCGAGGTCGTGGAGCATCCTCGCTTCGATCTCGTGTCCGACACCCAAGAAGGCCGCGCGGCGCTCTACCTGCTCGGCCATGCGCTCGCGTCGGCGGGCATCCACGACTCGGCGCGCGCGTATCTCAAGCGATCGATCGCGCAAAAAGGCGCGTGGGAGCAGTACGGCCCGTACGCTCGTCGTGCGGTCCGTCGCCTCGTCGAGGTCGCGCTCGAGACGCGCGCGTATCAAGCAGGCCTGAAGGATCTCGAATCGGTCCCGCCTTCCGCGCCGCTCGAGATTCGCGGCGAGGTCGCGTACCTCACCGGCAAGGCAAAAGAAGCCGCCGGCGACGCCGACGGCGCGCTCGCCGCGTACGCGCAGGTGCCTCAGACGTCGCGCTTCTGGTCCCAGGCGACGTATCTCTCGGGCCTCGTGCAGGTCGATCGCGGGCGCATGAAGGAGGGCGAGAACCTCTTCTGCAAGGTCGCCGATCCGAAGCGTCAGGATCAGACGACGCCGGTGTTCGCCGACGAGCGCTTCTTCGCGGTGCGCGATCTGGCGCGTCTCGCGCTCGGTCGCGTCGCTCACGAGCAGTCGCGCTTCGACGACGCTCGCTACTACTACTACCTCGTGCCGCGCGACTCGGATCGCCTCGCCGAGGCGCTCTACGAGGCGGCGACCACGCGCTACGAGAAGAAGGACTACGACGGCGCGCGCGAGCTGCTGGACGACCTCGTCGCGCTCAAGACGCATCATCGTTACGAGGACGAGGCGCGCATCCTCGACGCGTACATCGATCTCGCGCAGTGTCACTTCCCCGACGCGGACAGGAAGCTCGTCGGATTCTTGCGCGCGTACGAGCCCGTGCGCGACGCCGCGCGCCGGCTCGGCAACAGCGATCGCGGCACGCGCGCGTTGCTCGCCGCCGCGCGCGCCGGCGCCGATGCGGGCGGCAGCGACGCGGCCGGCGCGTCCGTCACGCCCGATCAGCTACGCGCCGTCGCCGCGCTCGTTCGCATCGATCCTCTCTACGGCGAGGTCTCTCGCAAGCGCGCCATCCTCGAGCGCGAGTCGAGCGGTCTCCGGCTCGCGTCGATCACGCTCGGCGACATGCAGCGAAGCCTCGCCACCACCGGCGGCGTTCGCCCGCAGATCGAGGACAAGGGCGATCCCTACGAAAAAGCGCAGGACGCACGCGCCGCGCTCGACGGCGTTCGCCGCCAGATCGACGACCTCGAACAGGCGAAGGCGGGCGCCGACAAGCTCGCGCCGCTTCGCAAGGAGCTTGCCGATCTCGAGGCGCGTCTCGGCAGCAGCTCGCCGGCCGCCACCGAGGCCGCGGCCGCGCAGACCGCCGCGGGCGCGGATCTCCCGGAGCTCCTTCGCAACGACACGACGTATGCGACCGCGCTCACGCGCCAGCTCGACGGCGTTCGTTCCGAGCTGAACGCCGCCGAGACCGCGCTGGCGAAGGATGCGCTCCGCCGCCTCGACATGCGTCTCTCGCGTCTGCTGCGTCGCGCGCGTCTCGGCCGCATCGAGTCGGTGCTCGGCAAAAAGCGCGCGCTCGAAGTGGAAATCGAAGCGATCAGCGCCGGCTATCTCCCGAAGGATGCCCTCGACTCGCTGGATGCCGCGCGCTTCCTCCGTGACAACGAGGAGTACTGGCCCTTCGAGGGCGACGACTGGCCCGACGAATTCGTGGGCTCCGAAGGCCTGAAATGACGTTGGCGAAGCCCTCCCTTCGCCTGCTCCATCTCTCCCTCCTCCTCGCGCTTACCGCGAGCTGCTCGAAAAAATCGCCAACCGAGGCATCCCCCGCGCCCTCGTCCTCGTCCTCGTCCTCGTCCTCGTCCTCGTCCTCGTCCTCGTCCTCACTCGCATCCGCGTCCGCGCTCGCGTCCGCGTCCGCGTCCGCCTCCGCGTCCGCCTCCGCCCCCGCGTCACCTCCCGCCAACCTCCAACTCTTCCCAAACACCCCCGACGGCGCAAAATCCCTCGCCTCCGAATTCGCGAAACCCTCCGCCGATACGCTCACCCTCTCGAAACAACTCCGCCCGACGCTGGCCGACTACAAAGCGCTCTTCGACGCCCCCTCGGCCGCGAAGATCGACCACCTCTACTCACCAGCATGGGACAAGGATGCCTTCGTCGTCGCGCCCCGCCAGGGCCAGACGGAAGTTCAAATCGCGTCCGCGACCGTCGCCGACCTGAAAGCAAAGAACGACAAGTCCAAAGCGCTTCCGAACGCCTATGCGATCGTCGCATCGCACCTCGTGGGCTCCGCGACCATCTATGCGTTCCGCTTCGTCGAGCCCGGTAAGACCGAAGGTAGCTCCTACGACGGGCTCGTCTTCCTGAACGGCCACTGGGTGCTCATCCCGAAGCCCTGGCGTGGCCTCGATCAGCGCTGAGATGCCCTTCGTGTATCATCGGCCCGTGGGCTCTCGCGCTCGCTTGCTCGCCTCGGCATGGGCCGCCGCTCTCGCGTGCGCGGTCGTCCATGCGCATGCGGCGCCGAACGATCGTGGCAAGCCGGCGCCGGCCGCCGATCCGTCGGTCCTCAACACCACACCGGCGAGCACGCCCACCACCTCGAGCGTACGCGCTGCGAACGAGACCGCGATCGTCGCGAAGCCGTCGACCAAGCCGGGCGCAAAGCGCGCAGGAGCACAGGGTGGAGCCGGCGCGTCGGGCAGCACGGGCCCCGGCAGCCGTCCGGCCGCCAACGGCCCCAAGCTCCCCGAAGCGCTTCGCAAGCAGCTCGAGAAGCAGCTCGAGGCACGCGTCGATCGTGACGTGACGCAGATCAAGTCGCTGCGCGGCGAGGCCATCGGTCTGCTCACCACCTTCGTCGCGGAGACGCCGCGCGAGGCCCGCGAGATGCCGGAGGCGCTGCTGCGTCTGGGCGAGCTGAAGTGGGAGCTCGAGCGCGAGCAGTTCGTCGAGCGCTTCAAGGCCTGGGAGGCGAAGCCCGTCGATCAGCGGGGTCCCAGCATCGATCCGAACTTCCAGCCGTCACGCGATCTCTTCGCGCGCGTGCTGAAGGACTATCCCTGGTTCAACCAGTACGACCTCGCGCTCTACGTGGACGGCTTCCTTGCCTACGAGCAGGGCAAGCAGGACGAGGCGCTCGATCGCTTCAATCGCATCCTGAAGGACTTCCCGCGCTCGCGATTCGTCGCCGACGCCCACATGGCGCGCGCCGAGTCGCTCTTCAATGGCAAATACGATTACCAAGCAGCGCTGGTCGAATACGAAGAAGTCCTCAAATACAAGAACAGCGATCTGTATGGCCTGGCGCTCTTCAAGAGCGCGTGGTGCATGTGGCGGCTCGGTCGCAGCGAGGAGGCCGCAAAGCGCTTCGTCAGCGTCTTCGAGGTCACCGACACGTCGTCCGCCGCCGCGAAGGGCAACGCCGCGCAGCGCAAGCAGCTCGACGAGCTCCAGGCCGAGGCGCTCAAGTACCTCGTCGAGGTCTTCACCGAGGACGAGAAGAACACCGCGCAGGACGTCTACGGCTTCCTGACGAAGATCGGCGGCGATCGCTTCGCCGGCAAGGTCGTGCGCGCCCTCGCCGTGCAGTTCTACGATCAGGCCCATTACGACCGCGGAATCGAGGCCTACGAGCTGCTCTTGAAGCTCGAGCCCGCGAGCTCGGACGCCGGCGCGTGGGTCGCGCAGATCGCCCAGGGCTACAACGCGATCGAGGACTGGCCGAAGCTTCGCGTCACGTACGATCGTGCCGTCAACGGCTACACCGCAGGCTCGGCATGGGCGAAGACGCAGGGCGATCCCGCCGTCGTCGCGCGCAGCAGCTCCGACATCGAGAAGCAGCTGAAGGAGCACGCGCTCCAGCTCCACGCCAAGGCGCAGAAAGACAAGACGAGCCGCGCCGAGTTCGACGGCGCCGCGGGGCTCTATTCGGTTTATCTATCCAAGTTCGATACCGAAAAGGGCGCCTACCAGATTCATTATTATCTGGGCGAGATCTACTTCCACCATCTCGACAAGGGCAACGACGCCGCCACGCAGTACATGGCGGCGGCGCGCGCCATGCCGAAGGACGAGGCCGAGCGCGAGCCGCTGAAGACGCAGCGGCACGACGCGATCTACAACGCGATCGCCGCGCTCGAGAAGGTGCGTTACGGCGAGCTCGAGGCGCGGAAGAAGCAGCCGCAAGGCAGCGCATTCCAGGAGACCGAGGCCGACAAGAAGTTCGCAGAGGCCCTCGAGCTCTACGCGCAGCTCTATCCGAGCGACCCGGCGCTGCCCGAGCTCTTCTTCCGTCAGGGCCGCCAGTACTACGACTACGGCGTCTACGACTCCGCGGTGAAGATCTGGGGCTCGCTGCTCGAGAAGTTCCCGCGCAGCCAGTACGCGCTCGCGGCCGGCGAGCTCATCCTCGACTCGTTCAATCGCGCCAAGAACTACGAGAACATCGAGACCTGGGCGCGGCGCCTGAAGAGCGCGCCCGCGTTCGCGAGCGACGCGAACCAGAAGAAGCTCGACACGCTCATCGTGCAGGCGGTCTTCAAGCAAGGCGAGCAGAAGGCGGCCGCCGGAGAGCATGGCGACGCTGCGCGCGCATACCTCCGCGCCGCGAAGGAGTTCCCGAACGACGCGCGCGCCGCGCAAGCATGCGTGAACGCCGAGCTCGAGGCGCAGAAGGCCGGCGACACGGAAGCCCTGAAAGAAGGCGCAAAGCTCGTCACCGGCAAGGCTTACGCCTCACGGCCGGAGTCGCCGCACGGCGCGTGGATCGCCGCCGCCACCTTCCAGTCGATGGGCCTCTTCGCCGAATCCGCGGAGTTCCACGAGGCGATCGCCGGCCTCGCCGATCGCGATCACCCGAACTACCAGAAGTACGAGCACGCGAAGGACGCCGCCTACAACGCGGTCGTGCTGCGCGTCGCCACCGGCGAGCACGACAAGGCGATCGCCAACGGCAATCGCTTCCTCGCGCAGTACGGCACGAGCGGCGACGCCGACGAGGTGGTGTTCCAGATGGGTAAGGCCCATCAGAACGCCGGTCGCAACAAGGAGGCCGCCGACCTCTATCGGCGATACCTCGCGCACTCGAAGAACCAGGACCATCGCGTACAGGGCTGGGTGCTGCTCGCGATGGCGCTCGCGAAGAACAACGACGACAAGGGCGCCGACGACGCGCTCAAGGCCGCCGTCGACATCGGCAAGCATCGCCGCGCCGACCTCGGGCCGGACGGCAAGTACGCCGCCGCGCACGCGCGTTACATGGAGGGCGAGCGCGTCCTCGAGAAGTTCGACAAGATCCAGATCTCGGGTGACGTGAAGCAGCTCTCCGGCCGCCTCAAGCAGAAGGCGGAGCTGCTCAAGCAAGCGTCGGCGGTGTTCCTCGACGTCGTGTCGCTCGGCGTCGCCGAGTGGACGACCGCGGCGCTCTACCAGATCGGTCGCACGTACGAGACGTTCAGCAAGTCGCTGAAGGAGGCGCCGCCGCCGTCGGGTCTGTCCGACGCGGACAAGGAGGCGTACCAGACGCAGATCGACGAGTTCGTCGTTCCCATCGAAGAGCGCAGCCTCGATGCGTACGAGAACGGCTGGAAGAAGGCCGTCGAGCTCCAGATCTACAACCAGTGGACGGCGAAGATGCGCGAGGCGCTGGGCCGTCTGAACGCGGAGCTCTATCCGCCGTTCAAGGAGACGGGCTTCGACATCCGCTCGCAGGGCCCGATGCCGCTCCCGCCTCTCATCGACTCCCCGCGCCGAGGCGGCGAAAAAGCCACCCTCGCCACAGCCCCTACCAAACCGTCCAACAAACCGGCGACGGGCATCGAAGACAAGAAGCCGTCCTCGCCCTCTTCCGCGCCCGCGTCCGCATCCCCGCCTTCGCCCTCGCCCTCGCCCTCGCCTCCGCCTCCGCCCTCCAAAAAAGCGGCGAGCTCCGACACGGGCGGCTCGATGGTCCCCGACGACGACGCCGCGACCGCCGCCGCCCTCGCCGCCCCGACCCCGTCGCCGACCGACAAGCCAAAGAAGCCGGCCCCGAAGAAAAAGGGCGCCAAATGACGCTCTCGCTCTCGCGCCCGCTCTCGCTCTCGCTCCTCGCTCTCGCCCTCGCTCTCCCCACAACGGGCTGCGGCGGCGGCAGCAACACCGCCGGCGCCAAAGTCGCCGAAAAAGGCCTCCCCCCAGCCAACCCGATCGCCGTCCAACGCATGGTCGAAGGCGTCACGGCGGCAAAAGATCCGCGCATGCAAACGCGCGCCGTCTCCCTCCTCCGCGAAGCGATCACGATCGATCCGAATCTCTGGGAAGCGCGCTTCGATCTCGGTGTCGTCCTGGCCAACGGCGGCGATCTCGCCAACGCCGAAGAACAGCTCCGTTCCGCCGCGAAGATCGCCCCGGAGCGCGAAGAAGTGGCGGTCGCGCTCGGCGAAGTCCGTCGTCGCCGCGGCTCGAACAAGGACGCAGCCTCGAGCCTCGAGGACTTCGTGAAGGATCACCCGAACGCGGTCGAAGCGCGCACGCTCCTCGTCGCAGCGCTCCGCGACTCGGGACAGCACGAGCGCGCGATCCAGAACGCGCGTGAGGTCCTCGTGCGCAAGCCCGGCGACGCGACGGCGCTCGCCGAGCTGGCGCTCTGTCATCTCGGCAAGGGCGAGCGCGACACGGCGCAGCTCCTCGTCAAGCAAGCGCTCGACGTGAACGGCAAGAGCGCCATCGCGCATCGCGTCCAAGGTCTCGTGTTCCTCGGCGGCGGCGACGATGCCGCTGCTTTTCAGGCCTTTTCGAAGGCGGCCGACGAGGATCCGCGAGACACGACGTCGCGCCTCAACATGGGGGCGGTGCTCCTCCGTGCCGGCGCGTACGCGAAGGCGGCGCAGCAGTACAAGAACGCGCTCGCGGCTTCGCCCGACGAGCCGGCCGCACAGATCGGTCTCGCAGCGGCGCTGCGCGGCGAGTCCGACGGCAAGAACGCGAAGCTCCTCGACGAGTCCAAGTCGCTGCTCGAGAAGGTGCTCGAGCGCGATCCGCACAGCCTCGCGGCCAACTTCAACCTCGGCGTCCTCTATGCCGACTCGCTGAAGAAACCCGCGGACGCGAAGACCTACTTCGAGCGCTTCCTCGACGACGCGCCGAAGGATCATCCGTCACGCGCCGAGGCGGAGCGGCAGCTCGCGGGCGCGAAGTCGTTGCCGGCTGGCGCACCTGCGCCCGGAGCAACGCCAACACCTGGTGCTGCACCAGCGCCGTCGGCGGGTGCTCCGGCAGCGCCCGCCGCTGCTCCTGCTGCGCCGTCTGCACCGGCGGCGCCGGGAGGGAAGAAATGAAACCCGCTCGCATCGTCGCGTTCGTCGTCGTGGCTTCGCTCACGGCGATGTCGCTCGTTGCCGGCGCGCAGCAACGCAAGCCCGCGCCCGCCGCGCCTGCCGCGAAGCGTCCGCCGGGCAAGCCAGCGACGGGCGCGAAGCCTCTCAGCCCGGATGCCGAGGACGGCGGAGCGCTCGCGACGAAAGACGAGCGACCGTCCGCGACCAGCGCGCGTGATGCCGGCGGTGCGGGGGTCGAGTCGACGAAGACTCTCGACGGCGGCACGCGCGTCTTCCGTTTCGGAGAGGTCGAGGTCGAGGGTCGCCTCAAGAGCCCGCAGATCGTCTACTTCCTGCGACGCGTGCGCGCCGAGTTCGCGGCGGGCGATCTCGGGCATCGCACCTTCATGCGCGAGCTCGACGAGACGCGCAACGAGCCTGGTTTCTAGGCCTCGGCAGGAACGCCAGGAACGCATGATGGCAGGCGATCTCGGCACACGGTGGGTGCTTCTCGCAGCTCTGGGCGGGCTCGTCTTCGGCGGCGTCCTGGCATGGTGGCGGCGGCGGCGCGCCGAGCGCGCGGAGCGTACGGAAAAAGACCGCGCGGCTCCGCCGAAATAGGGGCGTGCAGGCGAGACGGAACTTTCGCCTGTTCTGATACCCTCATGGACGATGGCCCAGGCTCAGTCCGTCGCGCCGAACGCGCTCCGCGTCGCCGCCGTGTGGGGCACCACCGTCGTTGCTCTGCGGACGCTCTCGCGCGGCGAGTCGTTCGTGCTCGGCGATGCGCTGGAATGCGATCTGCCGATCCCCGACGGCATCGAGATGTCGCCCACGCCGCTCAAGGGCGGGCAGGGTGGCTGGGAGCTCGACACCAAGGGCTGCGTCGGAGGTCTGCTCACGCTGCGAGGTCGCGGCGAAGATCCGGTCGCCATCGCGCGCGCCGCTGCTCCCGTGCCCGTGATGCCCGGCGACTACGGGCTCATCCAGTACGGTCAGTTCGCGATCTTCTTCCAGTACACCGCGCAGCCGATCGCCATGAGCTCGCTGAAGGGCCCCGAGGTCCTCACGATGCTCGCGATCTTCTGCAGCGCGATCTTGCATCTCGGCATGCTGGGGCTCGTGCGAACGCTCATGACGCCCGATCAGCTCTCGAAGCCGCTCGAGCTCACGAACCCCGAGGAGTACGCGGCGCGCTTCGGTCTGAAGCGCGCTGTCGTCGAGACGCCTCCGCCCGAGCCGATCACCGCCGGCCAGGAAAAAGGCGGCGGCGCGGGCGTGAAGGACCCGGGCGCGCAAGACAAGAAGGCGCAAGGCGGCGGCAAGAAGATCAAGGGCGACGAAGGCAAGTTCGGCATGAACGACAAAGCCGATCACACGCAGCTCACCGGCGACATCAAGCCGACGACGCACTACGGCGGTCTCAGCGAGGTGCTCGAGGGTGACACCGGCAAGGAGATCCAGAACACGCTCAAGTCGATCAACAGCGTGTCGGCGGCGCTCTCCGGTCTCAACTCGAACACCATCGTGCTCGGAAGCGGCGGCGGCACCGGTCTGAAGGGCGCGGGCTCGGGCGGCGGCGGTACGGGCGCGGGCGTCGCGTTCGGCTCGGGCACGCTCGACACCGGCTTCGGCGCCGGCAACGGCGGAGGCTTCGGCAGCGGCGCGGGCGGCCCCGGCGGTCGTGGCAGCGGCGGCAACGGGCGCGGCGGCGCGGGCGGCGGGACCGGCACCGGCAACGGAACGGGCAACGGTCCGGGCGAGTCGAAGGTCGCGGTCGGCGCCGGTCACGGTGCATCGAAGGGCGGCCTCTCCGAGGATCAAGTGCGTCGCGTGGTGCTCGCGCACCTCGGCGCCGTGCGCGCTTGCTACGAGAGCGAGGCGCAGCGCAATCCGTCACTCAAGGGCGGCGTCACCGTGCAGTGGACGATCGATCCGAGCGGCGGCGTCTCGAGCGCGACGCTCGGCGGCAGCACGCTCGCGAATCCGCGTGTCGAGGGCTGCGTCGTTCGTCAGGTGAAGGGCTGGCACTTCCCGAGCAGCGAGACGCCCACCATCGTTGCGGGCTTCCCGTTCAAGTTCGGCGTCGGCGGCTGACGCGGCTGAGGTGAGCGCGTCGTCGTTGCGTTTCGCGACGCGCGTGCAGAACGCAACGATCGCCTGCGAACTAGCGAGCACGTGTTGCCGCTCGCCGTCGCAGACACCATGATGATCTCCGCCCGCGGGGGGGCCGCGGGTATTTTTCGTCATGCTGAAGGCCGTCCACCTCGCCCTCGT
>FTCS01001411.1_pt1 | contig 11220 bp, 7 predicted proteins | sample 1639391 | NCBI WGS metagenome assembly FTCS01 (sample SAMEA3914864, study PRJEB12502) | metagenome | biome: forest; material: soil | place: USA | collected 2012-03-12 | depth 0.3 m | reverse complement strand
GGTCAGTTCCGCGTCGGCTTCACGACCGAGTACTTCTCGGCCGGCTTCCTCTGCACGGACACGTTCCCGTGCCGGGACCCGCGCAACGCCAACGCCACGCTGCGCTCCGACAGCAGCGATCACATCGGCGGACACCTCACGCTGTCGATGCAGCTCGTGAAGTGGCTCGAGGCGTACGCCGCGACCAGCGCCTACGCGAACTCGAATGCCGCGAATCGTCCCGCGCTCCTCCAGGTGCTCGGCGACAGCGTGCTCGGCGCGAAGGTGCACGGCGCGCTCGGCAACATCTTCCACGTCGGTGGCGCGTTCGAGCTCTGGCTCGTCAACGGTACCGGCTCCGTCGGCCTCGACGGCGGCGGCACCGGCGCGAAGTTCCGCGGACTCGCCACCGCCGACTTGCGCGGCGCGGCCAAGCCGATCCCGGTGCGCTTCAGCACGAACCTCACCTACGTGCTCGACAACAGCGGTCGCGTCGTCGAGGACACGGAAGCGGCGCGCGGTACGCCCATCACGCGCATCGAGCGCTTCGGTCTCGGGATCAACCGCGTCGACCACTTCGACATCGGTCTCGGCGCCGAGGTCTTCGCGGCGCAAGAGAAGGTCCGTCCGTTCATCGAGTACAACATCGCCATCCCGGTGAACCGGCAGAACTACCTGTGCCGCCCGAACAACCCGAGCGGCGATCTCTGTCTCGCGAACCAGCAGGTCGCGCCGAGCAGCCTCACCATCGGCGGCCGCTTTTTCCCGTGGAAGCGCGGCTTCAACCTGCTCCTCGCGCTCGACATCGGCGTCACCGGCGTCAGCACGTTCATCGAAGAGGTGAAGCCCGAGGCTCCGTGGATGCTCTATCTCGGCGCGGGCTGGGCGTTCGACACGCAAGATCGTCCGCCGGTCATCAAGGAGCGCATCGTCGAGAAGCCGGTCGCGGTGAAGGCGCAGGGCCGCAAGATCCGCGGCTTCGTCCACGAGGAAGGCAAGACCGAGGGCGTCGCGGGCGCGGTCGTCACGTGGGACAACCGCCCCGAGCTCACGTCGCTCGTCACGTTCCCCGACGGACACTTCACGACCCACGAGGTCGATCCGGGCTCGTACGTCTTCGGCATCAAGGCTGACGGCTACAAGCCGGGACAGTGCCAGACGATCGTCCAGAACGCCGGCGCGCCCTCCGGCGCTCTGCCGCCGAGCCAGCCGCCGCCGACCGGCGCGATGGCGCCGGACGGTCAGCCCGCGGCGCCCGCACCGGGCCAGGCGCCGCCTCCCGCGGCGGGCTACGGCGACGTGCAGCTCGACTGCGCGGTCGTTGCGCTTCCGCGCGTCGGCACCATCGTCGGCAAGGTGCGCGATGCCGACACGCAGGCCGCGGTCACGAACGCGACCGTCAAGATCGTCGACTCCGCGCGCAAGGAGAACTCGGGCGCTGCCGATCAGAACGGCGCGTTCCGCTTCCAGGACGTCGCGCCGGGCACCGCGCAGATCATCGTCGACGCCGACGGTTACCTCGCGCTCACAGAGAACGTCGACGTGAAGGTCCGCACCGAGAACAACGCGGACATCCTGCTGAAGAAGCGCCCCAAGAACGCCAACGTCACCGTCGGCAAGGGCGAGATCTTCATCAAGCAGCAGATCCAGTTCGCGATCGACTCCGCGACGATCCTTCCCGAGTCGAACGGTCTCCTCAACGAGATCGCCGACGCGCTCGTCAAGAACCCGCGCATCAAGCGCGTCGAGGTCCAAGGCCACACCGACAACACGGGTACGCCGGATCACAACAAGCAGCTGAGCAACGATCGCGCAGCGGCCGTCGTGAGCTGGCTCTCGTCACACGGCGTCGCGGCGGACCGCATGACGGCGGTCGGCTACGGTCAGACCAAGCCGCTCGTCCCGAACGTCACGGCCGGCAACCGCGCGAAGAACCGTCGCGTTCAGTTCATCATCGCCGACCAAGACCCCGCACCCGCGCCCGAGCCGAAGGCGAAGAAGAAGTAAGCGCGCGCGCGCGCATCATCTTCCCGGCCCCGCTCCCCGGTCCTGGCGACGCGCTCCCCGCGGCGCCCGGGCCGACGACGAGCGGCAGATAGTGAACGACGCCGCCGAGCGTCGATCGCACGACGACGAGGCTGATCTTCTCGGCGGTGGCCTTGTTCACCTTGATGTCGAGGTAGGCCTTCTCGCCGTTCTGACCGCTCGTCTTGTCGAGTGACACGGTGAGCGACGGCGTCATCGTCGCGCTGAACGGATCGCCCTGGTCGCTGAACGGATCGGCCTCGAACGCCTCGATGGTGAACGGTGCGGTCGCCGCGTCCGTGTAGAAGCCGAGCGGGATCTTGCGCGTCTGACCGACGTCGATCACGAAGCCCTTCGACGTCGGATCGAGCGGGATCATGCTCTGCGAGAAGTCCGCGACGATGGTCTCATTCGTTCCGAGCGGAGCGACGTTGAAGTTCGGGTCCTTCGGCGCCGGCACGCACGGCGCGTGTCCGGCGGCGGCGCTCGCGTTCGACCACGTCCTCTGGACCATGAACGGCAGCTGCGGCGCGCCCGACGTGCCGTACGCGTCGTCGTAGAACTCGCACATGTCCCCGTTCTCGTCCTGGCCCATCTGGAGCAGCTCCCATGCGAGCTCGTCGCTCTTCAGGCCGACCCACGCCGGCGCGGTCGACGGGAAGGGATCGACGGCGGCCTCGGCGAGCTCGTGCGACGCCGAGATGGTCGCGGACTGGAGCGCGTCGAACTTGCCGCCGGGGCCGTCGGAGCACGCCGCCGAGATCGCGAACGGGATGTCCTTGTTACCGACCTTCACCGAGTCGTGCAGGCCGCCGGCACCTTGCTGGCAGAGCGTGTCGGCGTTCGCGCCGTGCAGGTACACGATGTAGATGCTCTGGTCGGTCGGCGCCGGCCAACCCGACGCGGCGGGGTTCGCCAGCGCGTCGCTGATCAGCTGCGCGATCGGCGTGACCGGGTCCGCATTCGGATCCGTCGAGAGCACGAGCGGCGTCGTCAGGTGGACGTGGTTCGACGCGCCGCTCGTCAGCGGCCCGACGCCGTACTCGCCGACCACGGTCTTCCAGAACGGGCTCGCGCCGATGCTGTCGCCGACGCCCTCGAGCGTGGCGACGTTCGGGTCGTCGCTCCACGTCACCGTCACGACGACGGGGCTCGTGAGGACGCGTCCACCTTGATCGACCAGCTGTGCGACGTCGGGTGTGAACGCCGGGTACGTCGTGCTCACGCTTCCGTGATCGAGAGGAGGGGTCGGCGTCATCGTCGGTGCGGGTGCATCCGGAGTCTGCGACGTCGGGCCCGGGATCGAGGGAGCGGGCGCCGGATCGGGCGGCGCGGCGACCTCCGAGCCGCACGCCGTCGCGAGCAGTGCATACGAGAGCGCGGCGAGGGATCGGCGGAGCTTGACGTCGGACATGGTGGTCCGGTCAGCAGCGAACGTGCCAGCGCCAAGCGGGGTGGAGAGCCGACATCGCCCCGCCGATGCGGCGTTCGGCGGGTCCGAGAGGGCACGGATCACCCCGCGCATGGTGATCACTGGTCCTCTCTTGATCCCCGGGGGCCCGCTCTGGGCGTATAGATTGTCTCACGATGGCGTTGCTCAAGACGGTTCGCGCGAAGCTCACGACGCTGGTCGGGCTCTCGGCGCTTGCGACACTGGCCGCTCTTCCGCTCCTGCACTGGCTGATGACGCGCGAGCTGGTCGACGTCGTCGACGATCGCGTCCCCGAGGCTGTGAAGGGCTTCGAGGTCGAGCTCGAAGACGACATCGGCGATCTCGTGGCGGCGACCAAGAGCCTCGGCGACTCCGACGAGCTGCAGCACGCGCTCGCGAACAACGACCCGGCTGCCGCGCAGGAGGAGCTGAAGGTCTTCCACGAGGCCTATTCAGGCACCGCGTTCGTCGTCTACGCGCCTTCCGGCAAGATCCTGTCGCAGATCGGTCTGTCCGCGCCGGCGCTGCCGCGCGGCTCGTTCGTCGGCATCGATGCCCTCGACAAGGGAGTCGCGGAGGCACGCGTGATCGCCGCCGAAGGTTGCTCCACGGCGAAGGGCGGCGACCCGGCGTTCGTCATGGCGCGGCCGGTGCGCGGCGCCGGCATCGTCCTCGCGTGCATGTCGTTCGACGCGAAGTATCTCGCGAACACGAGCTCGAAGCTCGGCGTGGAGCTCGCCGTCGCCCACGGCGAGCACGAGGTCGGAACGAAGACGCCGTCCTTTCCGGTCGCGGCCGTCGCCGCGGAGAAGAGCGATGCCCTCGTCGACGTCGACGGCCGCGCGTGGGCGACAGCGCAGTTCGAACCTGCGGCGTTCGCGGGCGTGCCGGGACGGTTCCGGGTGGTGGCGGCGCTCGACATGACGCGCATCCGCGGCGTCGTGCGGAAGAACCTGGCGCTCACGGTCGGCGTGCTCATCATCGCCGCGCTCATCGCGATCGTCATGGGCTCTCGCCTGGCGTCGCTCATGTCGCGCGCGCTCACGCGCCTCAACGGCGCGTACAAGAACGTCGAGCGCGACGAGTACGCGCACGTCGAAGGCGTGAAGACCGGCGACGAGATCGAGCTGCTCGCCGTCGGCTTCAACTCGATGGTCGACGGGCTCCGCGAGCGCGACAAGCTGCGCGCCACGATGGGCAAGTACATGACGCAGTCGGTGATGGATCACCTGATGCGCGGCAAGGTGGAGCTCGGCGGCGAAGCGCTCACCGTCACGATCCTGTTCACGGACATCCGGAGCTTCACGTCGATCAGCGAGACCATGTCCGCTCACGAGCTGGTGAAGCTCCTGAACGAGTACTTCACCGAGATGGTCACGGTGATCATGGAGGAGGGGGGCGTCGTCGACAAATACATCGGGGACGCGATCATGGCGGTCTTCGGCGCGCCGGTCTCGAAGCCCGACGACGCGCGACGCGCGGTCCGCGCCGCGGTGCGCATGCGGCACGCTCTCGCGAAGCTCAACGAGCGGCTCGCGGCGCGCGGCGCTCCGCCGATCAAGACCGGCATCGGCCTGCACACCGGCGAGGTCGTGGCCGGCAACATCGGCAGCGAAGCGCGCATGGAATACACGGTCATCGGCGATGCCGTGAACCTCGCGTCGCGCCTCGAGAGCTCGACGAAGGAGCTCGGCACCGACGTCCTCATCAGCGAAGACACGAACGCACTTCTCGACAACGAGCTCGAGACGCGCCCGGTCCGCGAGATCACCGTGAAGGGCCGGGCCAAGCCCGTCGTCGTCTACGAGGTAGTCGGCTTCCGCGCGAACCGGGCAGCCTCGCGACCGCCCGTGTCCGCCTCGCCCTGACGATTCAGAAGTGCTGTTTGACCACGTCGAGCTTGTCGCTCGACGGGAACGACAACTTGCGCGTTGCCTTGTCGATGCACGCGGCGACCTTGTTGTTCATCGGCGAGGTGCTGACGGACACGCCGAGCGGTTTGCCCTTCTTCACCGCAACGCAGATGTCCGCGTTCGCCGAGTCGGAGAGCCCGCAGTGCTGCATGAACGCGCTGTTCTGCATCGGACGTCCGAGCTGCTCGTTCGTGAGATCCGGGCCAGATTTCTTCCCCATCGTGATCTCTTGCGGGTTCTCGTCCATCGCCTTCTCGCAGCTCTTGCCTGCGCTGATGGTGATCGAGACCTTCAGCTCCTCGTGCGCGCCGTCCTTGTGGTTGTCGTCGTGGTCGTAGATCGACACCTCGAGCTTCGTGCCTTCGTCGGTGAGCTTCTCGAGATCGGCATACGGGATGATTTTCTCGCCCTTGTAGCCGTTCTTCGTCCGCTGCAGCGGGATCTCGACGCCCTTCTTGTCGCGTCCCTTGGGGTACACGATCATCGCGTCGCGTCCCTTCAGGTCGGAGCCGAGCTTGCCCTCGTTGACGTCGTCGTCGGTGGCGCGAATGGTGATCTTCACGCCGTCCGGCGTCGTGTCGAGGTGGACGTTGCCGGAGAAGTCCTCCTTGCCGGTCTGCGCGCACGGCGCGAAGTGATCCTGCCCGTCCTCGTCGTGCAGGTCGTAGACGTGGACCTTGTCGGCCTCGCCGCACTTGTGGTTCGCGGGGAGCCCCTCTTCCTTCGCATCGTGCGCGGTCTTGGCGTCGCCGCCCCCGCCGCACGCGAACAGCGTGGACGCCGCCGCGATTGCCAAGAGCCCGACTGGACTGCGCACGCGTGAAAGCTTTTCGATCTTCGCCATCTTCGATCTCACTTGCCCTTCGGGCGGGTCCAGACGCCAAACGTGTAACCGCCTGCACCGCGGCCATCGACCTCGATGTTGAACTGGAGGTCCATGTCCTCGTCGACGCACCACAGCTTCTCGGTGTCGATGACGGCGACGGACTGCTCCGTCTTGTCCATCGCCATGAGCGCGCCCTTCTTCAGGACGATGATGTCGATGTCCTTGATGCCGTCGTCGGCGACGGCGAAGTAGCGGTAGCACATGCCCTTCTGGACCTTGAGCTTGAACTCGTCGCGCTTGTCGTGCTTCGCGTGCAGGCGTCCTTCGGCGGGCTTCGTGTACTCGAGCATGCCGGTGGGCGTGCCGCACTTGCCGACGAGCGTCGCGAAGTCCGCTTGGTGATGGCCGCTGAACGACAGCTCCTTGAGGCAGTCGTGATCACCGACGGTCTGCTTCGGGAACGCGGGCTTCTTCGCCTTGTCGACGAGGCCGGTGAGCTCGATCGCGCCCTCCTTCTCGTTCGGGTCATCGTGAGGCGCGGCCTCGGCGAGCGCGTGCTTGTCTTGGGGCGCGGCGTCGGCGGCCGGCGTGGCGGCGGCGGTCCCCGTTCCGGCGGGAGCGTCGGCCGGAGCGGCCGGCTTCGCGTCGGTCGGTGCGGCGGGCGTGGGAGCGGAGCCTCCGCAGCCGACCGCAATGAGCGGAAGGGCGACGGCCATACAAGAGGAGAGGAGAATCGAGGTAGGGTTCTTCACGTCGCCATAGTCGCTGGCGACTGTCGCGCTTTGCAACGGTGAACGGATCTCAGGTCGCAGGGGCGGCCGGCAATCGCGCGCGAAACAGCGCACCTTTGCCTCCAGGACCATCCTCGACGCTGACGTCCCCGCCGTGGACGCGCGCGATTTCGCGAACGATCGCGAGGCCGAGTCCCGAGCCGTCGTCGCGACGCCGCTCGCTCGCGGCGCGGAAGAACGGATCGAACACGCGGTCGCGGTCCTCGGCCGGGACGCCGGGCCCGTCGTCGGTCACGGAGAGCTCGACGACCTCGCCGTCGCTCCGCGCCGCGACGCGAACGTGACCGCCCTCGGGGCAGTGCCGCACGGCATTGTCGATCAGGTTGCGAAGCAGGCGCTCGAGATCGATGGCGTGACCGAGCACCGTCGACGCGTCGGCGTCGATCTGCACGTCCACGTTGCGGCGCGTCGCTTCTTGCGCCGCCCACGACGCAGCGTTCTTCGCGACCTCGTCGAGAGCGACCGGCGTCTGCGACGGCTCACGCTCGGCGCCGATCCGCGCGAGGGCGAGGAGATCCTCCGCGAGTGCCTTGAGCCTTCGCGCCGAGTCGAGCGCCTCTTCGATCGCGCTCTTGTACTCCTCCGCGCTGCGCGAGCGACGGAGCGCGAGCTGCAGCTCGCCGTAGAGCGAGGTCAGAGGGGAGCGCAGCTCGTGTGCGGCGTGCGCGATGAAGCGCTGCTGGCCCTCGACGAGGATCTCGAGCCGGCGAACCATCTCGTCGACGTCGTGCGCGAGCTGCACGACCTCGTCGTCGCCGGAGCGGAGCGACGTACGTGCCGAGAGATCTCCGGCCGCGACGCGTCGCGCTGCGTCCGTGATGGCGTCGTGACCACGCGTGAGCCGCCGAACGACGCGCCACGTGACGAGGACGGTGAAGCCGATCGACAGGAGCGCCGCGACGAGCATGACGCGGCGAAGGAACTCGTTGTCCTTCTCCATGTCGGAGCGCGGCGCCGCCAGGAGCAGGACCTCGTGCTCGTGCTCGGGAATGGCGACGAAGACGCCGCGCAGGTGCTCGTTCTTGTACCAGAAGTCGAACGCGCTCAGCGGCGGGTGCTCGACGGTCTTGAACACCGGCGCGCCGCTCGAGAACGTCGACGTGATGTCGACCACGCTGCCGTGGTCCTCGTAGATGACGGCGAACTTCTTGAGGTGCCCGATGTCGTCGGCCTTGGGGCCGCCGCGGTTGTTGACGTGGAGGTTGCCTCGCTGAGATGCGATCTCGCCGGCCTCGAGAAAAGCCTCGTTCCGAAGCGCTTCGTCGAGCTGACGTTCCTCGGAGCGCTCGACGACGTACGACGCCGTGCCGAAGGCGCTCGCCACCGTGACCGCCGTTGCCGCCGAGAGCGTGAGCACGAGGCGGGTGCGAAATTTCATGGCGCGCTACTTCGGCGGCGTCGCGGTGAGGCGATAGCCGGCGCCGCGTACCGTCTCGATCATCCACGCGTGATCGCCGAGCTTGTCGCGCAGTCGGCTCACGTGGACCTCGACGAGGTTCGAACCGGGATCGAAGCTGGTGCCCCAGACGCGCGAGAGCAGCTCGGTGCGCGTGACGATCTTCTCGGCGTGATGAACGAAGTCGAGGAGGAGGGCGTACTCGCGCGAGGTCAGATCGAGGACCTGGCCGGCGAGCGTGACCTCGCGGCCCACGCGGTCGAGCTCGAGCGCGCCGAGCCCCAGCTTCGCGAACCCCGAGGCGCGCCGGACGAGCGCTCGGATACGGGCCACCAGCTCCTCGACCTCGAAGGGCTTGACCAGGTAGTCGTCGGCGCCCGTCTCGAGACCGAGCACCCGCTCGCGGAGCTCTCCGCGGGCTGTGAGCATCAGGATCGGGGTGGCCAGGCCCTCCTCGCGAAGCCGCCGGCAGACCGACAGGCCGTCGACGTCGGGGAGCATCCAGTCGAGGACAATGAGGTCGTAAATTCCCGATGGTGCTTGAGAGAGGGCCTGCGCCCCCGTCGCGCAAGCGTCGGCCGCGAAGCCCTCTTCGACGAGGACCCGCACGAGGAAGCGGGACAGCTTCACGTCGTCCTCGACCACCAGGACCTTCACGATGCTCAGGCTAGCATCGGGGTCCTTTCCCCGAGTCACCTTACAAAGAGTTAATGCAGCGTTAATTTTAGCCGCGACGCACAGATGCAAAGGTAAACGGGGACGTCCCAAATGATGACCCGCGTTCTCCGAGTGGGTGAAGTCGTCGCGGTCCTCGCGTGCGTCGTGGCCGCGACGACGGCTTTCGCCTCGATCGCTCGCGCCGACGATGCGCAAGAGTCAGCGGTGCCGCCGACGCCACCCGCGCCCGGCGCAGTCACGCTGTCGCTCGCCGATGCGGTCGCGCTGGCTCGAACACGAGGTTACGACGTCCTGCTCGCCTCCTCGGCGGTCCGCGCGGCGGAGGCCGAGGTCCGCATCGCCGGTCAGCCGCCGAATCCGGCGCTCACGGCGGGACCGTCTCGGCGCGTCGACTGCTTCTCCGGAAATTGTCCGACGCCGTGGGGCGTCTTCGCGACGCTGTCCGACCAGGGGCTCATCGAGGGCGCGATCACGCGCAAGCGCAAGCTCCGCCAGGACGTCGCGAAGCGCGCGCTCGAGGCCTCGAAGTACGGCCGCGCCAACGCCGAGCGCGTGATCGTGGCGCAGGTGAAGACGCAGTACGTCCAGACCGCGGCGGCACGCGCGCGCGTGGATCTCGCGCGCGAGGTGGCGGCCTCGCTCCAGAAGTCGGTCGACATCAATCGCGTCCGCTATCCGCGCGTGATCGACGAAGGGCAGCTGGCACGCGTCGAGCAGGAAGGCTTGCGTGCGCAGCAAGAGGTCGACCTCGCGCTCCGCGAGCAACGACAAGAAGAGATCGATCTCGCCATCCTGCTCGGTACCGTCGGTCCGATGCCTGAGCTCGTCGTCGATCGCGGCGTGCTCGGCTTCAAGATCCCGGAAGCGGTCGCCGTGATCGACAAGGCCGCGCTCTTCCGCACCGCGCTCGAGAACCGACCGGACCGCAAGCAGGCCGTCGCGCAGGTCGCCCAGCAAGAAGCGCAGGTCTCGTTCGCGGAGCGGAGCCGGTGGCCCGACATCTCCCTGCTCGTCCAGTACCAGCAGCTCGGCTCGGGAGACAGCGCGCCTCAGCCGCCCACGCTCTCGGTCGGGCTCGGTCTTCCGCTGCCGCTCTTCTACCAGCAGCAAGGCGAGATCTCGCGCGCCGAGGCCGATCGCGAATCGGCGCTGATCTCGCGTCGTCGCCTCGACATGCTCGTCGCGGCCGACCTCGAGTCCGCGGTGAACACGTTCTCGACCGCGCGTCGTATCGTCGAGCGCTACGAAGCTTCGCTGCTGGAGCGTGCGAAGCGCGCGCGTGACATCACGCAGGTCCAGTTCAACGCGGGCTCGGCGACACTGACCGATTTGCTCGACGCTCAGCGGAGCTACGTCGCCGTCAACAGCGGCTACATCAACGAGCTCGTGAACTACTGGACGTCGGTATTCCTGCTGGAACAGGCCGTGGGCAAGGAGCTCGTACGATGAATCTCAGCCGTCGTCTCATCGGCATCGCGGCGATCTGCGTTGCCTTCGCGGGCTCGGGCTGTCGTCACGGCGCCGCGGCCACCGACGCGCACGTCGAGCCGCCGGTCGGCGAGATTTGGCTCACCGACGCCCAGATCGCCGAGGCCAAGATGAAGATCGAGCCGCTGGACGAGCAGGACGTCGACGACGTCATCGTCACGAGCGGCAAGGTCGCGTTCGACGACGCGCACGTGAACCACGTCTTCTCGCCGGTCTCCGGTCGCGTCACGCGCATCGACGCGAAGGTCGGCCAGCACGTGAAGAAGGGCGACATCCTCGCCGTGCTCGAGTCGCCGGACATCGGCCTCGCGTCCGCCGATCTCCACAAGGCCTCCGCCGATCTCATCACCGCGCAGCACGATCTCGAGCGCCAGAAGGAGCTCCTCGCCGCGCACGCGACGTCGCAGCGCGACTACGAGCAGTCCGAGGACAACTTCCGCAAGGCGAAGGCCGAGGTCGATCGCGCGAAGCAGAAGGCGGGGCTCTTCCGCGCCGGCGCCGGCGACAACGTCACGCAGACGTACGCGGTGCGCGCGGAGATCGACGGCGAGGTCGTCGCACGCAACGTGTCGCCGGGCGGCGAGGTGCAGGGTCAGTACGGCGGCGGTACGGCCGTCGAGCTCTTCACGATCGGCGAGCTGGATCGCTTGTGGGTGGTCGCGGACGTATACGAGATGGACACCGCGCGCGTG
>FTCS01000692.1_pt1 | contig 11233 bp, 10 predicted proteins | sample 1639391 | NCBI WGS metagenome assembly FTCS01 (sample SAMEA3914864, study PRJEB12502) | metagenome | biome: forest; material: soil | place: USA | collected 2012-03-12 | depth 0.3 m | reverse complement strand
CGCAGGCGCCCTGGTTCGGTTCTGAGAGGACGACATGAAGGCCAGTAGCATTCGCAAGGGAGTCCTCTTCGTCGTCGTGGCGTCCGCGTTCGGTCTGGGCTGCGAGCTCATCGTCGACTTCGACCGCACCAAGATTCCGGTCGAGGGCAACGACGCCGCCGTCGTGACCGATTCCTCCGTCGACGCGCCGATCGACACGAGCGTCGCCGAGACCGGTCCCGACGCCGCAGACGCCGCCGACACCTCGGTGGCAGACGCGGGCAACGAGGCCGACGCGCCCGACGGCGACTGACCTCACCCCCGGCCCCTCTCCTGATGCAGGAGAGGGGAGCTAGAGGTTCTTGGCGACGACGTCCGCGTCCGGGGGGAGCGGAATCGGGACGTTCGCGAGCGGCGTGGGAACGTCGGGGAGCTTGCTCTCGTGGTACGCGAGCTTCAGCTCCGTGAACTTGAGCGCGCTCGCCGTCGACACGACGACCACGCGCTCGGCGGCGCGGATCACGTCGCGCGCCCGTAGCTTGCGCGCGCAGGCAATGGCGACGCCGGTGTGCGGATCCGCGTAGAGGCCGGTCCGATCGGCGCGCGCGCACGCATCGGCGAGCTCGCTCTCGGTCGCCTCTTCGACGACGCCGTTCATGCCGCGGAGCGCCGCCATCGCGCGCGGCGCGCTCACGGGATTTCCGATGCGGATCGCGCTCGCCTGCGTGGGCTCCGCGACCATCGGCGTCACCTCCTCGGTGCCCGCGATGAATGCGCGATACATGGGATTGGCCTTCGCCGCCTGCGCAACGCAGAGGCGCGGGAGGCGGTCGGTGAGACCGAGCTCCTTCGCCATCTTGAATCCGGCGAACAACGCCGCCGCGTTGCCGAGGTTGCCGCTCGGGATGACCACCCAGTCGGGAACGGTCCAGCCGAGCTGCTGGGCAATCTCGAGCGCCACCGTCTTCTGGCCCTCGATGCGGAGCGGGTTCATCGAGTTCGCGAGGTAGACGAGGCCGCGCTTCGCGAGCTCTCGGACGACCGCCATGCAGCCGTCGAAGTCGGTCTCCAGCGCGAGCACCTTCGCGCCGTGCGCCAGCGGTTGAACGAGCTGGGCGACGCTGACCATTCCGCGCGGCAAGAGCACCACCACCGGCAACCCCGCGGCGGCTCCGTATGCGGCAAGCGCCGCCGACGTGTCGCCGGTGCTCGCGCACGCAATGGCGCGCACCGAGAGCGCGCCCGAGCGCATGGCGTGGTTCACGACGCTCACGAGCACCGTCATTCCGAGATCCTTGAATGACCCGGTATGCGTGGTGCCGCACTGCTTGACGAGCAGCTCGCCGAAGCCGAGCTCGGCCGCGAGGCGACGCGCCGGATAGAGCGGCGTCATGCCCTCGCCTGTGGTGACCACCGCGTCGTCCGGCACTTCGGGAGCGACCCACTCGCGTTTGCTCCACACGCCCGACGACGGCGCGCCGGCGACGTTCGACGTCGCTGCCCACCGCTTCTCGAAGAGCGCGCGCCACTGCTCGCCGCTCTTCTCGCGGAGCACGTCGAGGTCGTGCGCGACCTCGAGCAAACCGTCGCACGTGGGGCAGCGGTAGATCGCCTGCGTGAGCGGGAAGGTGCCCGCGCAGCCCTTGAAACAGCGGAAGCTTGCGTTCGGCTTCGTCATGATGATCGGCGGGTCGTTCAGGGCTTCGGCACGCAGCGGAGGAACGGCGTTCCCGTGGCCGAGGGCCGACACGTCTCGTTGGACATGCAGTCGAGGTCACGCCCGCAGACGTTCGCGCACTTCTTGAGCTCGGCGTCGCAGTAGTCGGATTGACACTCGGTGTTGTCTGCACACGCGGTGCCGGCCGCCTTGTCCGTGGAGGTCGTCCCGACGAAGCAGAACTTGAGGAAGTCGCTGCCGCTGGGCCCGTACAGGCAGTGACCGGTCTCGAACCCGCTCACGGTACGGCAGGCCGCCGTGTTCGAGCACGTGGGCCGACACACGCGGCCGCCGCCGGTGCCGACGCAGTCCTCGCTCTGGCAGTCGGTGCTCTGGATGCACGCGTCGCCGGGCAGCGCGGTCGCGGCGGGATCCGGCGGAGCGCACACCCAGATGTCGTGCGCCGGCGCCGGCGCGCTCACCGTCGCCACGCGGCACGTCGAAGACCCGCCGCAGTCGCTCGTTCCGCAGCACGTGTCGACGCAGGTCTTCGGCGTTCCGGCGCACAGGCCGGAGCGACACTCCGCTCCGGTCGAGCACGAGAGCCCCGCCGCCTTCACGCCTGGAGTCATGCGCTGCGCGAGCGTCGCCGACACGCAGTAGCCGCCGCCCGTGCCACCGTTGAAGCAGACGAATCCCGCGCTGCACTCGGCCGACGTGCAGCACGGCGTCGTGCAGATGGGCCCGGTGCTCGACGTGATGACGGTCGTGAGGACGGTGCTCGACGCGCAGAGGCGACTCTTGCAATCCGCGTCCACGCGGCATTTCTGGCCCAGATCGGCGGGCCCCATCGACGCGTCGGCGTCGGCTTTCACGTCGGGCACGTCGGCGTCGGACGCGGCCTCCTCGTCGCCGGCCTCGAGCGGATCGACGCTGCCGTCAGCGACGACGCAGCGACCGCTCGCGCTGCACGTCATGCCGGAAGGACATGCGGTGTCGCTCGTCCCCGCGCACTGGAAATCGGGGACGTCGCCGGACACGATCAAGCTGCAACCGACGCCGGCGGACGCGAGCAAGGCGAAGACGGCGCCGAGCCCAGACGAGCCGCGGCGAGACATCACAGGAACGTCCCGCCGAGGAGCAACGCTCCGCCGTTGGGGCTGGCCGAGATCGACGGCGCGATCGTCGGAAGGACGCTCGCGCGCGGCGGCCGCCCGCGGTCGGCACGCGGCGTCGCTTCCTTCGATCGCCCGAAGTACAGATACGCCGTGACCACCGCCGCGGCGATGCCGACGCCGAAGCCGATGTCCGCGACGACCGCCTCCGTGTGCGCGCTGCTCGTCTTCGACTGGAGCTGGTCGTACGTGCCGTCACGACCGGTGACGAAGCTCGACGGCTTGGTCGACAGAGCGAGGATCCCGAACGTGGCGCCGAGCCCGAGACCCACGACCGCGACGGAGCCCGCCGCGATGGTGGCAGCGTCGATGCGTCCGTTGGTGGGCTCTTGCTCGCCGCGACCGTCACCCGACGAGCGCGCCGGATCGGTCGTCGCGTGGCCGTCATTCCCTTGGCGCGGAGGCACCGCCACTTCGCGCTTCGCGCCCTCGATGCGCTTGATGATGTTCTCGGCCTTGCCGCGCTCGGCCGCGGTGACGCCTTCCATCTCCATGTACTGGCGGAAGAAGCCGATCGCCTCGTCGAACTTTCCGAGCTTCTCGTGGACGATGCCGAGGTTGAAGACGAGGTCCTTCGCCTTCGGATCGAGGCCGCGCGCCTGCTCGAGCTCGGCAATGGCCTCGCGGTACGCGCCGGTCTGATAGAGATCCTTCGCGCGCTGGAAGTGCTGCTGCGCCTCGAGCTGCTCCTTCGTCTTCGGCTCGGTCGACGAAGTGCCGGGCGTCTCGGTGCCGAGGCTCGGGGAGCCAGCCCCGTCGGCGAGCGCCGGTCGGGCGACCGTGCTCGACGCGAGCGCGAGGAGCGGTACGAGACGCACGAGGTACGGCAGGATGCGCAAGCGACGCGTCATCGACTCGAAACGATAGCCGATTTACGCGGTCTCGGGGCTCTCGATCGGCCGGGTGTAAGCGGCACCGCCGGAGAGCGTTGATCCGTCGCGATGACAAGGAACTTCCTCAAGCTGGGTCTCGGGCTCGTACTGGTGTCGACGTCTCTGCTCGCGTGGCCACCAGGGGAGGCGCGCGCCGACGATGCGATCGTCACGGTCGGTCAGCCGCAGCGCTTCTCGGAGCCGCCCGACGAGAATCCGCCGCCGCAGCGTCCGAGCGCCCCCTTGGTCCTCGACGAGCCGCGCCTCGATCGCGACCGCGATGGGCGCGACCTCCATCGCTCGCCGTTCCGGCTGCAGCTGGGTCCGCAAGGAGTCACCACCGGCAAGGGCTTCGGCGTGGGCGTCGGCGTCGCTGCCGATTTCGGAAGCGGCTCGGTGGGCGGGCGACTCGCGGCTTCCTGGCTGCGTGGCGAAGGCAGCAACTCCGACGGCACGAGCACGCCGACCGGCGATGCGATCGGGATCTACACCGGCGAGGTCACGCTCGATCTCCACAAGCGCGGTCCGCTCCATCCCGTCGTCGGCATGGGTGTCGGCATCCTGCACGTCAGCCGTTCCGACTCGAGCGGCCTCGCGGGCGTCGGCACGGGAAGGCTCGGCCTCGAGTACTCGCTCGGGCTCGAGGACGCCGACGTCCGCATCGGCGCGAGCGTCACGGGCGGCCTCATCGGTCCCGTCGACAGTGACGTGAAGGACCTCCGCGCCTACGCCCTCGTCGGCGCCCATCTCGCGATCGGCTTCTGACGGTCCGACGTCGCGGCCGAGCGCTATAGTGTCCGGGCCATGGCCACGGACGACCTCGACCAGAAAGTGCGTGCAATCTGCATCGATGCGCGGAAGGCTTCGCGCAAGGTCGGCCCGCGAAATCGCGACGTGAAGGACGCGGCGCTCGAGGCGATCGCGACGAACCTCGAGGCCGGAGAGCGCGAGGTCATCGCTGCCAACGAGGCGGATCTGGAAACGGCGCGCGCGAAGGGCACCACGGGCGCCATGCTCGACCGCCTCATGCTCGACGAGCGCCGCATCGCTGCGCTCGCCGCGAGCGTGCGCTCGATCGCGGCGCTGCCCGATCCGGTCGGTGACGTGATCGCCCGCAGCGTCCGTCCCAACGGTCTGAAGGTCACGCGCGTCCGTGTCCCCATCGGGGTCGTCGCCATGATCTACGAGGCGCGTCCGGGCGTGACCGTCGAGGCGAGCGCGCTCACCCTCAAGGCCGGCAACGCGGTCGTCCTGCGCGGTGGGTCGGAGGCGGCGCGCTCCAACGCGGCGCTCGCGAACATCGTGGGGCGCGGGCTCGAGGCGGCGGGGCTGCCCCGCGAAGCCGTGCAGGTCGTTCCGTTCACCGATCGCGATGCCGTTCGCGCGCTCGTCCAGCAGAGCGAGCTCGTCGACCTCGCGATCCCGCGCGGCGGCGAGGCGCTCATCCGCTTCGTCACGGAGAACGCGCGCGTTCCCGTCGTGCAGCACTACAAGGGCGTGTGTCACCTCTACCTCGACGCCGGAACGAACGCGTCCGAGGCCGCGCGCATCGCGGTCAACGCGAAGATGCAGAGGCCCGGCGTGTGCAATGCGCTCGAGTGCCTCCTCGTCGACGCGCATGATGCGGAGCGCCTCTTGCCGCCCGTCGCCTCCGCGCTCCTCGCCGCCGGCTGCGAGCTCCGCGGTGACGATCGAACGCGCGCGCTCGTCCCCGAAGCGAGCGCCGCCGCGCCCGACGACTACGGTCGCGAGTTCCTCGACACCATCCTCGCCGTGCGCGTCGTCGACGGGCTCGAGGGCGCGCTCGCGCACGTCGCCGACTACGGCTCGGGGCACACGGAGGCCATCCTCACGCCGGATGCCACGCATGCCGAACGCTGGCGTCGCGAGGTCGATGCGGCGTGCGTGGTCGTGAACGCGTCGACCCGTTTCCACGACGGCGGCGAGCTCGGGCTCGGCGCCGAGATCGGCATCGCGACGAGTCGCCTTCACTGGCGCGGTCCAATGGGGCTCGAGTCGCTCACGACGATGAAGTGGATCATCGAAGGCGAAGGCCAGATCCGCCGCTAACTGAGGCGCGGCTCGGTTCCGCCGCGAAAGACAGCCCGCGCCGGACCCGAAATCTCCTGGAATCGCGATTGACGCGGGGGCCTGCTCGCGGCGACGATCGCGCGAAGGAGATCCCTTGGCCGCCAACAAACGACCCCCCCCGAAGGGCCCCGAGCGGCCGATGCTTCGTACCTCTCACGGCGCTCCTGGTCAGGATGCGCGCGGTCGCGGCAAGGCCGGCGACGGTCGCACCGCAAAGGACGCCGCGGATCGTCCCGCACGTGCGGCGCGTCCGGCGCCCGCCGCAGCGCGGGCGCGCTCGTCGAGCGCTGCCGCGAGCGGCGCTCCTTCGCGACGTGGCGCAGCCGCAGGCGGCGCGGCGGCAGAGCGACGCCGCGAAGAAGGCGAAGGCGAAGGAGAGGGCGGCGCGCGTCTCAAGAAGACCACCGCCACACGCGTCCCGGGTGCCACGAGCACCGCAAGCGACGAATCGCGCGAGATCGCGATCCTCGTCGCAGTCGCCGGCATCGAGAAGAAGGCCTCGGGCCTCGAGGTGATCGACGTCGCCGGGCGCGTCGATTACGCGGACTTCCTCGTGCTCATGTCGGGCCGCAGCGATCGCCACGTGACGGCGCTCGCGAGCGCCATCGAGGACACGCTCCGCAAACGCAACAAGCGCGCGCTCGCCGTCGAGGGCCTGCCGCACGCCAACTGGGTGCTCATGGACTTCGGGGATGTCGTCGTCCACGTGTTCCAGGACGACGCGCGCTCTGCGTACGACATCGACGCGCTCTGGATGGACGCGCGGCGCGTTCCCGTCCCGATCGGCGAAGGCTCGAGCTGATCGCGCGAGCGCGAAGAGACACCTTCACTCGTTAGGCTCGATCTGACACTCGCCGTGCGGTCTCGACGGAACGCCAACGCACTGATGCTCGGCGCGCTCGCCTTTGCGCGTGTGCTCCTCTCGTCGTCGACGGCGAGCGCGCAGGCGGCGCCGCCTGCGCCGCACCACGACGAGGCGTTCGACATCATGAACGTGCTCGCTCACCACGGGCTGCACGACATCGATGACGAGTCGTGGAATGCGTACGGCCAGTTCACGTACATCTCGAGCTGGAAGCTCCCGTTCCACGCGCCGTACACCAACAAGAACGGCAGCACGGCCTCGCTGATCCCGGATGCAGAGCGCAGCTTCACCGCGAGCGCGACGCTCTTCGTCGGCTTGCGGCTCTGGCCGGGCGGCGAGGCGTATTTCGTCCCCGAGGTCATCGCGGAGCGTCCGCTCTCCGGCCTCCACGGCCTCGGCGGCTCGATCCAGAACTTCGAGCTCCAGAAGACCGGTGGAGAGACGCCGCAGCTCTATCGCTCGCGGACGTTCCTGCGGCAGAACATCGGCTTCGGCGGCGAGCACATCGTCAAGACGTCCGACCCCATGCAGCTCGCGTCGGTCGCCGACGGCCGCCGTCTCGTGATCACCGCGGGCAACTTCACCGTGCTCGACATCTTCGATCACAACTCGATCACGTGGGACCCGCGCCAGACGTTCTTCAACATGGCGTTCATGACCCACTCGTCGTGGGACTTTCCGTCCGACGCACGAGGCTACTCGTGGGGCGCAAGCGTCGAGCTGTACTGGGACGACTGGGTGATGCGCGCCGCGCGCGTGACGCCGCCGGAGAACCCGAACACGCTTCCCATCGATTTTCGCCTCGACAAGCACTACGGCGACCAAGTCGAGATCGAGCACGATCACAAGCTCTTCGGAATGACCGGCGCGGTGCGGCTGCTCGCCTACCAGAATCGCGTCGTCACCGGCCGCTTCGACGAAGCTATCGCCGCATTCAAGAACGACGCCACCAAGAACGCCGCGGCCTGCACGACGTACAACTACGGCTCCACCAACGCCACCGCTCCCGATCTCTGCTGGGTGCGCCGCCCCAACGCGAAGGTCGGCCTCGGCATCAACGTCGAGCAGCACGTCGTCAACGAGGACGTGGGCGTCTTCGCGCGCGCGATGTACTCCGACGGTCGAAGCGAGGTCGACGCCTTCAACCCCGCGGATCGCTCGGTCAGCTTCGGTGCGAGCGCGAAGGGCTCCGCGTGGGGCCGTCAGTTCGACGTCGCCGGCATCGGCTACGGCCTCGCGTGGATCTCGCAAGCCCACGCCGACTACCTGGCCCTCGGCGGCGTGGACGGCTTCGTCGGTGACGGCGCGCTTCGACAGGCGGCCGAGACCGTGTTCGAGGTCTTCTACAGCGTGAACGTCGCCAAGGCGCTCTGGTTCTCCGGCGACTACCAGCACATCACGAACCCCGGCTTCAACGCCGATCGCGGGCCTGTGAACATCTTCGGCGCGAGGGCTCATGCGGAGTTCTAGCGCGCTCGTAGCTCTGGTCGTCGTCGCGTCCGTGGCGCTGGCGACGACGGCGCACGCCGACTCGCCGCCTGCGCAACCTGCGCAGGGCTTCGCGGTCGATCGCCTGTATCTCTCTGCGCCCGGCGGCGGCTGGCTGACGATGGACGCGCTCGACATGCGCGGTGGGCTCGGCGGCGCGGCGTCGTTCACGCTCGACTACGCGCACGCACCGTTTCACGTCGGAAGCACGGTTCCTGGATCGTCGCGCATCGACGTCGTGAAGAACCAGGCGTCGGCGAACTTCGGCTTCGCGGTGAGCTACGAGTGGGCGCGCCTCTATCTCGATCTTCGCATGCCGCTCGTCGGTCTCGGCGCGTGTGCCAACACGTGCACCGTCGACGGTCATGCGTTCACGTCGCCGCCGGTCGATCTCGCGCAGAATCCCGACACGCTGTCGGATGCGCGCATCGGCTTCGACGCGCGTCTCGTGGGCGAGGCGAGGGGAGCCTTCCGGCTCGGCGCCGGCGTGCAGCTCATCGTTCCCAGCGCGAATCGCTCCGATTACCTGACCGACGGCACCTATCGCGCGATGGGCCGTGCGCTGTTCGCGGGCGACGTCGGGTCGTTCACGTACGCGGGACATGTCGGCGTGCACGTGAGGCCGCTCGACGAGCCCGAGACGCCGGGAAGCCCGCGCGGGAGCGAGCTGCTCTTCGGCGCCGGCGTCGGATGGAAGACGCTGCTCGGCGCCGACGCGGGCGCTGCGCTGGTGGTGGGACCGGAGGTCATCGGCGCGAGCCCGTTCAAGGCGCTCTTCGGCGGCGCGACCACCGCGATCGAAGGAATGCTCGTCGGTCGCGTCGAGGGTACGGGCGACGACGGCGCGCAGCTGCGTTTCAAGACGGCGATCGGCGCCGGGCTCGAGCAGCAGTTCGGCGCGCCCGAGTTTCGTTTCGTCCTCGCGATCGAGGTCTTCGATCATCACGTCGATACCGACGGCGACGGCGTCTCCGACGCGCAGGACGCGTGTCCGCACGTCGCCGGGGAGAAGACGCGCGATGCGAAGACGAACGGCTGCCCGCCCTTGACGGACTTGCCGCCGTCGCCTCCGCCTCCGTAGGAGCGCCGCTCAGGGGTGCGGCGGGATCGGGATGCACACGTAACGGCGCATCTTGGTGTCGCCGTTGACGAACACGTTCGTCTCCTTGATCTGGAGATGCGCGTCGGCGACCGTCGCGGTGTTCGCGACGTTGCCGCGGATGAGGAGATCGGTCGATACGGTGAGCGTGCCGTCCTCGACGGGCATCGTGGCAGCGATGTTGCCGTTGTAGCTGTTGTAGAACTTCACGCCCAGCGAGCTCGCGCCGAGGACGACCGCGGTCGCTTGCACGTAGCGCGCGCCGCCGTTGATGTACGCCTGCGAACGCGACCACGGACGGCAGCCCGTCTGCGGGTGGCAGTACTGCTGATCCTCGTTGATGTAGGCCTGGCCGAGGACGACCGACGCGCTGCCGCGAGGGAAGCGTGACAGGAGATCCTCGTCGGTGATGAGCGCCTCGGGATCGCACTCGGTCGGCGGAGGCGTCGCGGGCTGCGGCGTGCGGGGCGCGACGGGCGGAGTGGTCGCGCGGAAGGTGACCTGCACGTCGTAGTAGGTGATCGCGTCGATGTTGCTGCGGCCGCCGCCGGCGACGGAGACGCAACCGGTGGTCGCGGCGCCGGTGAGGACGACCGGGATGCTGCGGCCGTCGTCGGCCGTGACGTTGGCCGTGCCGGTGAGAGCGCCGGTCGTGCCGTCGTGGTCGGCGCTGAACGGGCTCGTGATGACCCACTTGCCGTCGCTCGTGCGCTTGCTCATCGACAAGGCGGCGTTCGGGTTGCTCTGCTTGACGGGATCGGCGCAGCCGGTCGCGACGTTGCAGCGGCGGACGCTCGTCTCGTAGACGCCGGTCGCGTTGAGCGCGGGGACCTCGGCTTGCGGCGTGCGATCGACGATGCCCTGCTCGAGGAGCGGCGTGCCCGAGCAGGCCGCCGGAAGCGCGCCCGCTTGTTCGAGCTTCACGGTGAAGGTTGCCGCGCGACGGCTGTATTCACGGAAGACGATGAAGTACTCCTGCGTGTTGGCGAGCTTCGCGCGGACGAGGCCGTCGACCGAGCTCGTGCCGGAGAGGATCGCGGCGTACTTGCCGTCGGCGCGCTTCTCGACGAGGTACGCGCGCGGCGTGCGATCGGCGGTGGTCGCGGTCACGGTCGCGATGAACTCGTCACCGGCGGTGCCGTTCCAGCGGATCACGCCCCAGCTGCCGGACGTGTACGCGATCGGCGCGCTCGTCGCGCCGTACGTGAGGACCGGCGCCGCCGCGAACGCTGCGGCCGGGAACTGCACGAGGTCGCTCGTCGATTCGTCGGTGCTCTCGTTCGATGAGGGCTGCGCGGCGCAGGCAACGGCGAACGCGGGGACGGAAGTGAGGGCGATGAGCGTCAGAAGACGAAGGTGGCGCAAGAGGTCTCTCCTTTAACAGGGACGGACAGCTCTTACGCCTACACCTCGCTACAAATTCCCTCAGTCCGCCGGAGTGGGAGCGTCGCGGCGCTTCGCGACGAGGAACGAGAGACCGACGCTCAGGAAATAGAGCGCGATGAGCGCCGACGCGACGATGAACTGCGACGACATCTCGGGACCGGGCGTGATGAACGCGCCGATGATGAACGCGGCGATGATCGCCCAGCGACTGAAGCGCACGAGCTGCATCGGCGTGACGATGCCGGCGAGCGCGAGGAACGAGATGAAGAGCGGCAGCTCGAAGATGAACCCGAATGCGAGGAGCATGCGCGTCGCGAAGTCGAGGTAACCCTCCATCGTGTTGCGGCTCATGAGCATGAGGCCGCCGGTGGGATCTCCGACCTGGCCGTGCAGCGAGAGCGAGAACGCCCAGAACGACGGGAAGAACGCGTAGTAACAGAACGCGATGCCGAGCCCGAAGAGCGTCGACGAGAAGAGGACGAACGGGATGATGTACCGCTTCTCCTTCGCGTAGAGGCCCGGGCTGATGAACGCCCACAGCTGGTAGAAGATCACCGGCGCGGCGAGGACGACGCCGCCGGTGAGTGCAAGCTGCATGTAATTGACGAACGCGTCGATCGG
>FTCS01000932.1_pt1 | contig 11242 bp, 12 predicted proteins | sample 1639391 | NCBI WGS metagenome assembly FTCS01 (sample SAMEA3914864, study PRJEB12502) | metagenome | biome: forest; material: soil | place: USA | collected 2012-03-12 | depth 0.3 m | reverse complement strand
TTCGCGCACCGGATCGACGCCGCGGCAGTCGCGGCGGGAGCCACGCCCACGCCGGCCGCCGCCGAGGACCGCGTCCGAGCGGCGCTCGCGGAGAGCGACGTTCCGGGCGCGGCGACGTTCGGGCTCGTGGCGCTCGGCGGGCTCGTGTTCCTCGGCGCCGCCGCGCGTTTCGCGACGTCGAAATCGAAGCGGCGCATGACCGAGCTCGCCCTCGCGCTCGGCGGTGCCGGCGTCGCCGCTGCCGGCGTGCTGCTCTTCTGACCTTCGTCGGCGCCTCTTCGTCTGGGGTGTACGCGCGCGCAACCGTGTGGCAAATGCATCGGGCGATGCTGACCGTGCCCATGGACGTGAAGAAGGTGCGGCGCTGCCGTGAGCTCGCTGCGGCAGTCGCCGACGACGTGCAGCGGTACATCGACGGACACACGTCGGTCGGCGTCGAGCGCACCATCCTGCGCGCGTTCGGGATCGACGGCGTCGACGATCAGGGCGCCCCGCTCGTGAACCTCGTCGTGGATCGGTACGCCAAGGCGGGCCTGCTCGGGCGCGGCATCTCGTTCTTCCTCGGGCGCGCGCTGCTCGGCGGCGCCAAGGATCTGCAGGACGCAGCGGAGCGCCTCGCCTACGGCCCCGAGCTCGACCGCGGTGAAGGCGGCCCCGACGCGAAGGTGGTGCTTGCTGCCCTCGACGAGCACACCGAGCGCGCCATCGAGCGCATCGATCGCGCAAAGGACGAGCGCGAGGCCAACAAGGTCCGGAGCAAGCCGGGTGGCTCGCCGCTGAAGTACGTGATCGTCGCGACCGGAAACATCTACGACGACGCCCTCCAGGCAAAGGCCGCCGCCTATGCGGGCGCGGACATCGTCGCGGTCATCCGCGCGACGGCGCAGTCGCTGCTCGACTACGTGCCGCAAGGCGCGACGACCGAGGGCTACGGCGGCACGTTCGCGACGCAGGAGAACTTCAAGATCATCCGGCGCGCCACGGACGAGGCCGCGCTCGACTACGGCCGCTACATCCATCAGACGAACTACTCGTCGGGCCTCTGCATGGCCGAGATCGCCTGGATGGGCGCGGTCGAGCGCCTCGACATGCTCCTCAACGACGCGATGTACGGGATCCTGTTCCGCGACATCAACCCGTGCCGCAACTTCGTCGATCAGTACGTCGCGCGGCGGATCATCGCGCGCTCGGGGATCATCATCAACACGGGCGAGGACAACTACCTCACCACCGCGGATGCCGTGGAGAAGGCGCACACGGTGCTCGCGAGCCAGTTCGTGAACGAGGCGTTCGCGAAGCACGCCGGCGTGAAGGACGAGCAGATGGGGCTCGGCCACGCGTACGAGATCGATCCGTCGATCGAGAACAGCTTCTTGATGGAGCTCGCCCAGGCACAGCTCATTCGGCAGGTGTTCCCCACGCATCCCATCAAGTGGATGCCGCCCACCAAGTTCAAGACCGGCGACATCTTCCAGAGCCACGTGCACGACGCGATGTTCAGCCTGGTCGGCGTCGCCACGCACCAGAGCATCGAGCTGCTCGGCATGTTCAGCGAGGCCGTGCACAACCCCATGCTCATGGATCGGTATCTCTCGCTGAAGGCCACGAAATACGTGTTCAACACGTGCGCGGCGCTCGGAGACGAGATCAGCATCAAGCCCGACGGCATCATGGCGAAGCGCGCCGTGCAGGTCCTGGACGAGGCGCTGGAGCTGCTCGAAGAGGTCGAGAGCGAGACGATCTGGAAGGCCATCGAGCGCGGAGCCTTCGCCGACGTGAAGCGCACGCGGACCGGCGGCAAGGGCTACGCCGGCGTGTTCGAGCGCTCCGCCGACTACGTCAATCCGATCCTCACCGCCCTGGAAGCGAGCTGACGACGATGCATCCCACGCTGCCTTCCAAGCTGCTCCGCGCGTACGGCGACCGTCAGAACGACGGCATGCTGCAGTTGTCGTTCGTGCTCGAGATTCCGCCTTCCGCGCGGGCCAAGGAGGCGGCGAAGCAGTTCGCCGAGCTGCATGGTCTGCAGGAGGTGCTCGTCACCACGATGGAGCCGTGTGCCGAGGGCTACACGTATTTCGTCGTGTACGGGCACTCGCAGCACGCCATCGACGCATCGGCGATCGACGTGCCCGAGGTGCGGACCGAGGCGCTCTCGCGTGACGAGATCGAGCATCGCGTGACGGCGCGGCTCGCGCGCAAGATCGTGGTGGTCGGCGCGTGCACGGGGTCGGATGCGCATACGGTCGGCATCGACGCGATCCTCAACTACAAGGGCTACGCGGGCGACAAGGGCCTCGAGAGCTACAAGGCGTTCGAGGCGTACAATCTCGGGGCGCAGGTCGAGAACGAGCAGCTCGCGGAGCGCGCGCTTGCCTTGAACGCGGACGCCATTCTCGTCAGTCAGATCATCACGCAGCGCAATTGCCACAAGGAGAACGCGCTCGCGCTCATCGACCTCGCGACCAAGCAAGGGTGGCGGAACAAGATGGTCATGTTGCTCGGCGGGCCGCGAATCGATCACAAGCTCGCGCTGGAGCTCGGGTTCGACGCCGGGTTCGGCCCGGGCACGAAGCCGAGCGACGTGGCGTCGTTCCTGGTCGAGTGGATGTGCGGCGACCGCGAGAAGGCCGGCGCGGCGATGGCGGTGGCTGGCGACGTCCTCGAAGAGGAGTGACGGCGAGGCGCTGACTAGGCGGCGCGGTTGCGGTCGCGGACGAGCGAGGTCGCGGAGACGAGGTCGGCGTGGATAGGGGCGAGCGGCGCGGTCGGACGCGGCTGCGAGCACGCCTGGCCGCACGCCTCGAGGTGGTCCTCGATCTTGTCCTCGATCATCTGGTGGCAGGCGCCGCAGTCTCCACCGGCCCTGCAGGCCCGCGTCACGGCCTCTCGCGTGGTGGCTCCGGCGGCAATCGCCCCATCGACCTCGGCCTCGGTGACGGCCATGCAAACGCAGACGTACATGCAGTCCTAAAGATAATGAAACCCGTTTTCATTATCAAGCCGGACCGTGGCGGCTTTGTGGCACCCGAACGCGTTTGAGCGTTTGGTTCTGCGTGGTTACAGCGTGTTTTGAACGTATTACTTCGCTGATTGCAAGCCGGGTTGCAAGCGGAAGTCGGGCGTTCGGCGGCCGGTCCGCGCCTGGACCGGGGGTGTTCCGGCTGGTTTTCCTGGGTCGCGTTACTCGCGGATCTGCTGCGCCAGGTAGTGCGCTTCGCCGATCTGCTTCACGAGCTCGAGCTGCTCCTCGAGCCAATCCACGTGCTCCTCTTCGGAGACGAGGATGTCCTCGAGCAGCTCCACGGTGCCGTTGTCGCCGATGGCGCGGCACTCCGCGATCGCCTTGTTGAGGCGCGGGACCGCTTCCATCTCGACGGCGAGATCGTTCTTCAGCTGCTCGACGACGGTCTGGCCGATGTTGATCTTGCCGAGGCGCTGCACGTTGGGGAGCCCCTCGAGGAAGAGCACGCGCTCGATCAGCTGATCGGCGTGCTTCATCTCGTCGATCGACTCCTTGCGAATGTGCTCGTGGAGGCGCTTGTAGCCCCAGTTCGAGCACATCTTGGCGTGCAGGAAGTACTGGTTGATGGCGGTGAGCTCGCCAGTGAGGATCTCGTTGAGGAGGTCGATGACCTTGGCGTCGCCCTTCATGAAGTGATTAGGACCATCCCTGCGAGCGGCACGCAAGCAGAAGACGTGAAAGCGATGTTGAGATGCGAATTCAACAAGCAGAGACGCGCGCGGAGGGCGTCGCTGATCTCGAGCCGCGTGGGGCCGCGTGAGGGCGGGCGGGCGGTTCAGTCGAGAGCCTGACGGAGAGGCTGATAGGGAGGGACGAATGGCGACTGGCGGCGGCGTTGCGGGACTGCTGGCGTCGGGCAATGGGTGGCGTTTCGCGGCAGAGCCGCGGCGCCTGCGGCGCCTCACGCGCGCTTCGCGCGCGGATACTGCGACGGCGCACGCCGTGGCGCGGACGCTTACCGTTGCTGGCGACAGTGACTGGCTGGGCACGCGGCCGCTGCGACGAGGCACGCCGTGCGCGAGCAGAGACGATTCGACGAACCCACGCGTGGCGGTGACGGGAGGATCTTCTGTCGCTGGCGACAACAGTGAGCTTCGCGCGGTGCATGTGGCGGCGCGCGCAAAGTGACACGTGAATCACTTTCTTCTCGACACGTTTGGCGAGCACGTCGCGCCGCGGTCGGTGCCTTCGGTGGAGATGCCGCGTTCCTGACTGTGCAAGCGCCGACGCGCGCGTTGCACGACGTGGATGCTTCGCAAAGCGGTCCGAGGCGCGGTCGCGCGGCTCGGGGCGAATGCGGGCGACGGAAATCAAGGGTGTAGGAAGAGACATGCAACGCACCTCTCTCTCCGACGAAGAGCTCCTTTCGCAGATCGCATCGCTGTGTCTCGAAGGCAGACGCCTCGTGGCGCGGGTGATCGTCCATCTCATCCAGATCGAGGACCGCGCGCTCGACAAGAAGTCGGCGTGCAGCTCGATGTGGACTCCCCACGGTTGGTCAATATCAATTTTGGCGGGCGAGCTCGTCTCGACCGGTCAGGCTGCGACCGCAAGCCTTCGGTCTGCGTCGTAGAGCGTTCGATCACGGAGCATCGCGCAGGCGAGCGCAAGGAGACGATCGGCGATCGTTCGTAGCGCGCGAGCGTGCGAATGCCCGCGAGCGCGGAGCGCGGCGTAGGTCGCCTTGCTCTTCGCGTCGTGCTGCATGGCACTCGTGGACCAGTAATAGACGGCGTTTCGCAGCCGCATGTTGCAGGAGCGGCGCATGTGGATGAAGGGCTTAGGACCGCGCTTCTTGCCTTGCTTGCCCGTCTGTTGCGTCACGGGAGCCGCGCCGCAGAGCGTTCGCAACGCGTGGTAGTCTCGTCGAGCAAGAGGCTCCGAGGCCTCCGCGAGCAACGTGGCGAGGACAATCCTTCCGACTCCCGGCAAGGACCGTAGGATGTTCACGTCGCGTTGCTCGCACTTCTGCCCCGGCTCGGACTCCGGCGTGGCGAGCTCGTTGGTGAGGCGGTCGAGCTGCTGGTAGGCGTCGTTGAGCTGCCGGTTGAGCAGATGGATTCGCTCGGCGAGCGAACCGATATGAGCAGCCGCCGCGTCCGCGGCCCCGGGCGCGACCACCAACGCTTTCTGTCGAAGCGTGGAAAGTACATGCTTCGCGTCGAACCGGCGGATCCGTCTGGTGACGAGGAGCTTCGCGATGGCTTTCTCGCGAGCCGTCGCCGCAGCAGCTGGCGTGGGGGCGAGTTTCCAGAGCTCGAGAAACCAGTCGGCGGCAATGTCGTCGCCGACTAACTCGAGCATCTGCGGGTAATACCTGAGGAATTGTGCGTGGAGCCGGTTCGACAGGCGAATCCGCTCGTGCGTGAGCTCCTCGGCAATGCGCGACCACTCACGTAGCTGCACCACCGTGGCATCGCTTGCGTGAAGAAGTCGGAACGCCTTGCCGTCCGTGCGTAGCGAGTCCGCGAGGACATGTGCGTCACGGCGATCGTCCTTCGCGCCCGCAACAGTGAAGCGGTCTCGGAAGCGATCGAGCTGCTTCGGATTGATCGCGTGGACGGTTATCCCACGTTCGAGCAAGCGTCTCGACCACGGGCCCATGAGGCACCTCGATCGCGACGTGCAAGGCGGCCGGCGCCGCGCCCGTCTTCTCGAGCAGCCATGTACACATCTCCGAGAGGCCCGTGCCCGAGTGCCGGAACGAGCGCTTCGCAATGACGTTGCCGCCTTCGTCGAGAAGGCAGACCACATGCTCTTCGGTCGCCCAGTCGACGCCGACAAACCACTTAGATTGTGCGTTCACATCCCGACCTCCTGTTGAAGGATTGGCCACCGTGATGCCTTAACCAGTTCCTGTACCGGCGCTCGTAGGAGCAGTCCCACGGCGCAACTCCCCACGGGGTGTCCATCACGGCAACCGCAACCGAGGCACACGTCCACATCAGGCGCTCGATGCGCTGGCATTCTGAGGTTGCTCTCGGGCGGCTGGCCTCACCTGCCGGTCAGCCTACCGGCTGTCCGACTCGGCTGTCATAAGCTGTACAGGGCGTTCTGCACGGAGCGTTTGAACATGAGCGAGGGAGAGACGAGCCGGCGTCTCAACGCGGCAAAGCTCATACGACGCTTCCCTTCGTTGCTCGGACGGCTCGAGCGCGGCGAAGTTCACTTGTCGGCTCTGAGAAAGCTCGGTCGCTATCTGAACGACGAGAACGTCGACGCGATCCTCGACGAGGCGAAGGGCAAGACACGTTCGCAACTGGACGACCTGATCGCGCGCCGGTTTCCGCGACCGAACGCGCCAACGGTGGAAATCCCCGTGGCGACGAACACGACGACTGCAACGAGCGCGGCGCCGTTCGCCGGCCCGACGCCACTTCCGACGCCGGCGCCTGCACACGCGTGCGCGGCGCGGGTCGAGCCGTTGTCCGCGACTGGTGTCCTCGTGCAGATGACGATGAGCGCCGAGGGATACGCTGACCTGAAGCGCGCGAAGGAGCTCCTCGGGCACAGCATCCCGGATGGGGACACCGTGAAGGTCATCGAGCGTGCGCTGCGAGCGCTGGTCGAGAAGCTCGAGAAAGAGCGGCGAGCAAAGACCTCGCGGCCTCAGGCCGGCGTGCGGCCGTCGAAGGCAGGGCACATCCCTGCCGCGACCCGACGCGAGGTCTTCGCGCGCGATGGAGAGCAGTGCACATATGTGGACTCGGAGGGACGCCGCTGCGAGTGCCGCAGGCGTCTCGAGCTCGATCACATCCAGCCTCGCGCGCTCGGTGGCGGGGACCACGCGTCGAACCTGCGCGTGCGTTGCAGATCACACAACTTGCAGGCGGCGGTGGTGATCTTCGGCAAGAAGCACGTCGCGTCCAAAATTTACTGTCGCCAGCAACAGCCGAAGCGCAGCGCAGATGAGAAGCGCCGCGAGCTCGGATCATCCGTGACGTCCGATGTGCTGGAGCAAGCGACGCGTGGCCTGGTGAACCTGGGTTTCGGCGCGTCGGAGGTGAAGAGAACGCTTCTCTCGCTCGTGAGTCATCCCGACGCGGTCGCCATGCCGTTGCCGGACCTCCTGCGCGAGGCCATCACAGCGCTCACGTAGGCCCCGCCCACGTCGGCGTGTCTCGTCGCCGATTCCGCGCGCGCCGCTGGTGACTGCCGTCAGCGCCGCCAGCGACAGTCGGCGTTCGCGACACGGCGTGCGTGGTCGCGGTATCCGCGCGCGGAGCGCGCGTGAGGCGCCGCAGGCGCCGCGGCTCTGCGCGTAACGCCCGCCGGTCGCCCCACGTCGGCAGTTTCGCAACGACGCTGCCGGTGGCTGTCCCCTTCCCTATCAGCCTCTCGTAGAGCGCTTCAGGTCACCACGACGTCCAGCACCGCGACGGCTCGACAACGTTCGCGCGCACGACGACACTCCACCGCCATGACCACCCAATCGCCTTATCGTGGTGTGGCGCTGGGGCCCTCCGCTCAGATCGTCGTGACGACGGGCCCCGACGTGCCGGGCTTCCGCATCACCGAGGTCCTCGCCGTCGTTCACGGCGTCGCGATGCGGCCCAGCCAGGCCGGCATCGTGGCCAGCCGGACGTCCGTGCTCCAGGGCAGCCGCGCGACGCGCGACGCCGCCGCCAGTCGCCTCCTCGACGAGGCGCGCGGCCTCGGCGCCAACGCCATCATCGGCATGCGCTACGACTCGAGCGGCGACGAGATCTGCGCCTATGGCACCGCCGTGCGCATCGCTCCGTGGCCAGCCTGAGCCTGCCAGCGTGCCGTAGCGCTGCCGGAACCGACGGAGGGGAAACCACAATTGCGTCGCCGTCGACGCGGCCCGAGACTCTCTGCATGCTTCGACGCTTGCTTTCTTCCGCTTCCGCCACCACGCGCCCGCGCCTTCATCGCGCGATGAGCGGCTCACTCTGCATCGCGGCGGTCGGCGTGCTCGCGCTGGCAGCGAGCTGCAGTGCAAAGACGGTTACCAATTCGGGGTCCGACGGCGGCGGCGCGAATGGCGCGTGCGCGTCCGCATCCGCGGCCGATCAGACGTTCGATCCCTCTCTCCACGACCAGAGCTGCTCGGTCGCCAGCGACTGCATGCTCGTCGGTGCCATCGGCCCGCTCGACTCCGCGGGGACCTGCGAACAGGTCTGCTGCCAGCACTTCGCCGTCCGAGGCACGGACGCCGTCCGCGCAGAAATCGCGCACGCGCGAGCCTCGTGCTGCGAGCTCCGCATCTGCGGCGCCCTCTGCGAGCCGGGGCCCGTCGCGTGCGTGAACGGACAATGCATCGTGACACGAGGCGACCCCCTCCCCGACGCCGACGCCAGCGCGGACGCCAGCGCCGATGCGCGCGACGACTAGCTCGGGCGCTTCTTCGTTCGCTTCTTCGCCACCGTTCGACCCAGCTCGGCCACCAGGAGGTCCGCCACCGCGCGCACGCGCGGGATCTCCAGCGCTCCCCGCGCGCCCGCCAGGTACAGCGACCGCTTGATGTGGCCCACGTCGAGATCGAGCTCCACCAGCTCGCCCCCCGTCGCGAACCGATGCTCGACGCGCCCGAGGAAGATCGCGCCCAGGCCTACCTGCGCAGCACGCTGTTGCACGAGGAAGTCGTCCGACGCGAACACCGGAACGAAGTCACGGATCATGCGCGCGAGCTCCGGGTTCGGCGAAAGATGATCGAGGGGCGGCGCCCACGCGATCCACGCGACGTCCCGCATGCCATAGCCGCGCGGCAACGACCTCGCATACGCGGGCGATGCGAACGCGGCGACCTCCAGGTCGAGCATCGCGAGCGTCACCACGTCGCGCTGGACCGGCGATGCGAAGCGCAGCGCCAGGTCCGCCGCGCGCCGTGACAGATCGAGATACTCGATCGTCGAGATCACCTCGAGGTGCACGTCGGGGAGCCGCTCCTTCATCCACGCCGCGAACGGCGCGAGGAAGTCGAACGCGATGCCCGGTGGCGCCGTGATCCGAACGCTCCCGCTCGGCGTCGTCTCCGCACGCTCCGCGGTCCGGTTCACCTCCGCCGCCCACTCCGCCATGCGTCGCGCCGGCTCGAGCAGCCGCTCGGCGAAGCTCGTCGGCGTCGCGCCGTCCACCGCGCGCACGAAGAGCGGCTCCCCCACCGTCGCTTCGAGCTCGGCGAGCCGCCGGCTCACCGTCGGCTGCGTCACGCCGAGCCGCTTCGAGGCCGCGCTCAGGCTCCCCTCGTCCGCGACGGCCAGGAAAAGCCGTAGATCGTCCCACGGGATATGCATTTTCGTATGAGACCATGCATCTTTGGCCACTTCCTAGTCGTTCCTGCATGGCTCATGGTGAGAGCATGAAAACGCGCCGACGCTTCCTCGCGCCCCTCCTCACCGCCGCCTTCGCGCTCGCCGCCGCCGGCGGCGCGCTCACCACGTGCACGCCGACGAGCCACCGCTCCGCGCCCGCCGACCTCGGCACGGCGCGCACCGCCGCCGACCTCGAGCGCGTCGTCGACGAGCCCGGCCCCGTGACCGTCGAGACCGTCATCGGCGCGGACTGGGAGGTCGATCGCAGCGGCCTCATCAACCTCGATCACCCCGCCGCGAAGGCCGCACACCTCACGGACGGTCCCGAGCCGATCGTCATCGCCTTCCACGCCATCCGTCATCCGAAATTCGGCCTCTACATCGTCGACACCGGCGTGGAGCGCGCGCTGCGCGACGATCCGAAGCACGCTGCGCTCAGCGGCGTCGCCGCGCAGTTCATGGGCGTCGACAAGGTGCACGTCCGGACGGACACGCGGACCTGGCTCGAGGCGCAGAAGGAGCCGCTCCGTGGCGTGTTCCTCACGCATCTCCACCTCGATCACGTCTCGGGAATGCGCGACGTTCCGAACGACGCCGTCGTGTACACCGGGCCTGGCGAGTCGCGCGAGCAAGGCTTCCTCAACGCCTTCGTGCGCGGGCCGACTGACGCGGCGCTCGCGGGCAAGAGCGAGCTGAAGGAGTGGCAGCTCGGTGGCCCCGGCACGAGCGCACGCGACGGCGAGATCGTCGTCGACATCTTCGGCGACGGCAGCGTATGGGCGATCCCCGCCCCGGGGCACACCGCAGGCAGCACCGCGTATCTCGCTCGCACCACCACGGGGCCGGTCCTCTTCACGGGCGATGCGTGTCACACCGCGTGGGGCTGGGAGCACGGCGTCGAGCCCGGCTCTTTCTCCGTCGATCGCCCGCGCAGCGCCGAGAGCCTCGCACGCCTCCGTGCGCTCGCCGCGCGCCATCCTCGGATGGACGTGCGGCCTGGACACCAGCTCATCACGCGTCCCATCGCCACCGCGCAGTGAGAGAGGCGCGCGCCGGTCACCGATCCGCGGCGAAATCGAGCGCGACCCACACGTCGACGCCGTCGCGGCCGAGCCGATGCGCGCCCATCATGCGGAGCGTGAGACAGCCGCATCGATCGCGCAGCTCGACACCGGCGCGTGCGGCGACGAGCTCGCGTCGGGTGGCGTCGCCGTCGGCGCCGATCGACGTGGTCACCGCGCGCGCCCACGGAATGACGAGGCCGGCGCCGCCCGTCGTGCCTTCCTGAGCGAGGAATCCCGACGCCGGCTCGAGCGGCGCATCGACGAGCGCGCGCGCGAGCACCGGATCGATGCCGTCGCGGCTCGCGACGTTGGCGAGCACCCTGAGACCGTCGGTGCGCCCGATCCGCGCCCGCCCCAGCGCAGCGAAGCCGTTCGACGTCCCGGTCGCGACCGCGGCGTCGCTCTCGCCGCCGAGCACCGTTGCGACGTCCGCCGAAGCGCCGAACCACACGAGCGTCGCCGCGACACGACCTCGAGCGAGCGGCAAGACGCGCGAAGGATCTCCGCGTGAGCCGAACGCACCGCCGCCGACCACGCCGATCTCGAACGCCTCCTTCGAGCTCCATCGACCGATCGTCGTGCTCGCGCCGGCGTCGAAGAGAGTCGCAGTCCCGTCGATGCCTGATGCGCTGCGCGCCGCCGAGATGCCGAGCAGGTCATCACCGTGCGCGTGCAGGATCGCCGCCTCGACAAACGGATCGATCACGTGGACCCACGGTGAGCCACCTGCTTCGTTCGCATCCCCGCTTCCGCCTCCGTCGAAGCGCTTGGCGAGTGGGGCGCCGACACGGGCGCGTGCCGAGCCCGCGCGATCGGAGCCGTCGTGCGTCGCGTCTGCCGCGACGTCGGCCGCGCCGCGTAGCGACAGCGAGGCCTCG
>FTCS01003594.1_pt1 | contig 11271 bp, 8 predicted proteins | sample 1639391 | NCBI WGS metagenome assembly FTCS01 (sample SAMEA3914864, study PRJEB12502) | metagenome | biome: forest; material: soil | place: USA | collected 2012-03-12 | depth 0.3 m | reverse complement strand
GCATTGCGGCGTCGAGGTCGAGTTCATCGTACGCCGAGTACATCCGACGAAGGAACCGATCGTGGACGCGTTTTCCCGCGTCGTCGATCGCGATCATGTCGCTCCACACCAACCATGCGTCGGAGAACCGACGGAGCGCGGCGACTTCCGCGTGGATCTTCCACGGAAGCCAGGCGTCGTCCGAGTCGAGCAGGGCAACGAACTCGCCACTGGCCCGGGCCAGGCCCCGATTGCGCGCGGCCGCGACGCCCGCGTTGGATTGAACGACATATTGTACGCGGGCCCCAAAGGATTCGACAACGGCGCGCGTGTCGTCGGTCGAACCATCGTCGACGACGATGACTTCACACGACGTGTATGTCTGGCCAAGGACGCTCTGGATCGCGCGGCGCACCGGGCGCGCACGATTGAACGTGGGAATCACCACGCTCACGAGGCCAGGCGTCGGGGGGGCGGAGAAGACGAAGCGTTCTATTGGCAACGGTTGACGTTCGAGGCAGTGGGGGATGGAGCAGCAGACCTCGCATTCGTCATGCCAGCCTCCGGCATTGGCAAATGCTGATTCCACGACCGGGCGTTGCCCGTACGCCACAGGAAACGATGGGACGCGTCGACACCGAAAGGCGACGACGCTCAGACCAGCACTCGTTCCCGCTCTCCCTCCAGAGGAATCGTGAACGCGAACGTGGCACCCCCGGCGTCGTTCGGCTCGGCCCAGAGCCGGCCGCCGTGCGCTTCCACGATCGACCGGCTGATCGACAAGCCCCAGCCCATGCCATCGGGCTTCGTCGTGTACGCGGCACTGAACAACCGTTGACGATCGACGTTTCCGAGTCCGATGCCGCTGTCGCTCACGGTCACCTGCGCGGCCCCGCTCGCGTTCACGCACGCCCCGATCATGAGATGCCGGGGCGATTGCTCGTCCGTTTCCTCCATCGCCTGGATTCCGTTGCTGATCAGGTTGAGGATCACCTGGCGCAGCTGCACGCGGTCGCCGCGAACCGTCCGATGGCCGATGTCGAGGCGGACGTCGAGGGCCACTCGGCGTTCCTGCAACGTGGGCGACACCATGCGGCAGACGTCGATCACCGTATCCGTCAGATCGAGCGGTGTCTGCTCGGGCGCCCCGTGGCCGAACAACATGCGCGTGCGCTCGATGACTTCGCGCGCCACACTGCTCGACTCGAGCACGTCGTAAAGACTCTGCCGCACCTCGGCCAGCTCCTTTTCGCCGCGATCCAGTAGGCGAAGCGAGGCATGCGAGTTGGCGATGATCGCGGCGAGCGGCTGCGCGAGCTCGTGCGCGATCGACCCGGCGAATTCACCGAGCGTGGCGAGCTTCGACGTCCGGAAGAGTTCCGCCTGCGCGGCGCGCAGCTCGGCGGCCGCGCGCTTCTGGGCGGTGACATCGCGAACGATGCTGAGCACCTTGTCGCTCTCGCAGCGGACCAGCCGCGCCTCGTACTGTCTCACTTCCCCGGCGGCAAGCGTCACTTCGTAGTCGAAAAGTACGGGTTCTTCGCCGGCGAACAGTCGTTTGAATTTTTCGTCCAACAGGTCCGCCAGCTCTGGGGGCAGGACATCCCGCATCCGTCTTCCGATAAAAGCGGCCGGCGAAGCGAGGAGCGCATGCTCGTCCCTGGCGCTGTAGTCCACAAAGACGCCGTCACGCGTCTGGACGAACATCAGGTCGGGGAGCGCTCGGAGGATGGCGTTGTTCCGCGCTTCGCTCCCTCGATAACGGGCGCCGTGCGCGAGGAGCCCCACAATCACCGCTGCCTGGCAGATCATGAGCAGCACCGCTGCACCTATAATCGCCTCTCTCAGCACGACTGCCTCCGCATGGAGTCGAGTGCCCGACCGCGTCATCGTGACATCGCCACGCTAAGGCTGCACCGGAAACACGGCGGACCGCCAGACCGAACGTACGTTAATAGTAAATAGTAGGTAACCGTTAAAGCCTCGTTAGTCAGGTGCCTCGCGTGCGCGGCCCTCGGGGGCCTGGAACCGCCCTGCCAAAGGCCTTGCGCAGCTCGATCTTGGCTCGCTCCAATACCCGCCGCTGGCCCGCTCCCAGGCTAGTGCCCGCCCGATTGATGTAGAACGTCAGCATCGACATAGCCGAGCGGTATGGATCGCTCTTTCTCCGGCGGCTTCGCTCGGCCGATCGCTTCAACGACCGCGCGATGCGTCCCGGGTCCTTCCAGGTAAACACGCCGCGATCGAGATCGAGCGCATTGCTGTGCGCCGTCACTCGCGCGGACCACCGGCGCCGAGCGTCAGGGGGCGTCACGCAGCTCGGCGTCGCGCGCCGGGAGCGTCGGCATCTGGCGCTCCATGGCGCGTTCGCCGGTGATCGTCGCCCAGAAGCCGTGCCGCACCTTGAGGCGATTGTCGACGTCATCGACGCCGACCGCGTCTTCGGTGATGTAGTCGGCGAGACGCTTCTCGTGGCGGTCCTCGACCGTTCCGCTGAGCGTCGCGACGCCGTTGACGACCGTGACCTCGATGTCCGACGCATCGATGTCGGGGTGCGCCATCAGCCGATCGCAGATCTCGTCGCGAATGCGCTCATCCGACCGCCGATAGCCTTTGGGACCTTTCCCGTAGAACCGACCGCGGCGTGCGTAGCTCGCGACGTCCGTGTACGGATACATCCCCGGTGCAAAGCCGAACGCCTCGCGGAATCCGCGATAGGTGTCGTGTGGGTGAGGCTGGCCGCCAAACGCGGGATCGGCATGGGCATCGTGCTCGAGTCTGTTGGCCATGGAAACCTCTCGTTCAGCGTCTCAGAGGGAACTCCCAAGCGGGGCAAGCGACGCGCCATTGGTCCTCGCGTCGACCGGAACGCGCATGTGTTCGCTCACCCTGGTCATTTCGCCGCTGGACGATCGAAGTCCACTGCGGTGGTATTGCCGCCGCTCACGACGACCACGACACGCTCGCCTTCACGCGGCTTGTACGCGCCCGACGCGACAGCAGCGAACGCGGTCGCGCCCCCCGGTTCGGCGACGATGCGCATCTCGTCCCACAGCCGGCGCTGCGCGGCGCGGATGTCGTCGTCGCTCACGAGCACCACGCGGTCGAGCACCGGTTGCACGACGCGGAATACATGTTCGCCGACCCGGCGCGGCGCGAGTGAGTCGGCGGCGACGCCGCCCGCTGGGGCGTCGACTGGGCGGCCAGCCTCGAGTGCGCGCGTGAGGGTCGGCGCGGTTTCCGGCTCCACGCCGATCACACGCACGCGCCGTCCGAACCACGCGGCGATGCCGGCGATCAAGCCTCCGCCGCCCACGGCGGCGAGCACGGTGTCGACGTCGGGCATCTGTTCTTCCACTTCCAGCGCGAGCGTGCCCTGGCCGAGGATCGTCTCGATCTGGTCGAACGCGTGGACGGTGAGCACGTCGCGATCGGCCGACCAAGTGCGACTCGCTTCGAGCGCGTCGGCATAGGCGTCGCCCGTGATGACGAGCTGCGCGCCGTAACCGCGGATGCGCTCGACTTTTGCCGCGGAGGAGATGCGCGGCACGAAGATCGTGGCCGGAATGCCGAGGCGTTGGGCGGCGTACGCGACGGCGGCGCCGTGGTTGCCGCCCGAGGCGGCGACGACGCCGGCGGTCGGCACGGTGTGGCGGAGCAGGTTGGCGAACGCGCCGCGCGTCTTGAACGATCCCGCGTGTTGCAGCAGCTCGAGCTTGAGTGAGACGCCCGGCAACGCCGGCGTGTCGAGCGCCACGATCGGCGTGGTGCGCAGGTAGGACGAGATCGCGGCGGCGGTCTCGCGGATGGCGGCTGAATCGATAGACATCTGTAATTTGCCAATTCGCAAAGTCACGCAGCAGTCTATCGCGTGTTCCCCGTATGGCCAAGCGAGTAGCGGCCGGGCTGCGGCCACACGCACAGGCCGTGCGGCTCGCGGCCCACGGCGATGCGGTGCGTCACGATGCCCGTCGTGGTGTCGAAGACGTAGACCTCGGCATCGTATCGTCCGCTCACCCAGAGCTCCTTGCCGTTGGCGGTCACGTTGCCCATGTCGGGACTGCCGCCGCCAGGCACCGGCCACGTGGCCACCACGACGCGCGCTACCGGATCGATGACACTCACGGAGCCGTCGCCGTGCGTGCCCGCCTTGAGTGTGTTCCATCCGCGGTTCGTCGCGTAGAGCAGCTTGCCGTCGCGGCTCGGATACAGCCCGTGCGTTCCCCTGCCGGTGTGCAGGAATCCGACTTCCACGAATCGCGCCGGGTCGATCATGCGAACGCCGTCGGCCAGCATGTCGGCCACGAAGAAGATGGTCCCGTCGGGCGACGAGCGAATGTCCTGCGGCATCGCGCCGCCGCGCCCCGCCTTGGTGTTGAGCTTGAGATAACCAACCACGTGGCGCGTCGTGAGGTCGAACTTGAGCAACCGGCCGTCGAACTCGCACGTCGCGAGGAGGTAGCGGCCGTCGGCGGTGAAGTCGATATGGTCGATGCCCCGGCACTCGGTCTTCACGGCCTGATCGAGCTCCATCGTTTGCGGATCGCGGAAGTCGAGCTGGCGGTCTCGCTCGGCGATGACGATCGCCGACGTGCCGTCCGGCGTGTAGTACATGTTGTACGGATCTCCCACGCGGACCGGCTTGCCTTCGATGCCGGTGTACGGGTCGATCGGCGTGACGGAGTTGGAGTTGTTGTTCAACACCCAGAGCCGCGTGAAGTCGTATGATGGCACGACGTGTTGCGGCACCTCGCCCGTTCGAAAGGTGCGCACGACGGTGTACGTCGCCGGATCGATGACCGTGACCGACCGCGAGCGCGAGTTCGGCACATACACGAGCGGCTTGGCGCGCGCCGCGGCCGGCATCAGCATGTTCGCGCCCGTCGCGGCGTAGATGTTCACGCGTCCGGCCGAGTCGGCGACCTCGCCCGCCGCGGTATATGTGACGTAGTGACGCCTGCCGTCCGCGCCGATCTCGCGATGGCGTTCGCGCGAGCGACACGCGGCGACGCCCGCGAACGCGACGATCGCCGCGAGGCGAAGACCGATCCCCGGCACCATGCTGGACCGCGGGCAAGTCCGGGACCAGCGGATTCACAAGGACGCGCTCGTTGCGAGCGCACAAATGCGAATCAATGCGCTCCTCGCGTGTACGTGCTCGTCATCGACTCAGCGCGGACGCGGATCCGGCTTCACCGTGAATGGCTGCGTGTAGCTGCGGCCGTTCACGGTGAGGCGCGCGGTGAATGTGCCGCTGAGGAGTTGTGCGCCGCCGCGCCCACCGCCGCCGCCCCGGCCTCGACCACCGCCCGTCGCCGGTGCGACCGGCTGCCACACCACCCGATGCATGCCCGCGTTCGCCGCGAACGGCTGCAGCTCCGGACGCCAGAGCGCCGTCGTGTTCGGAATGCCGCCTGCGCGTCCGCCACGTCCGCCGCCCGGTGCCGGCTGTTGCGCGGCCGTCGTGGCCGGCGCGTTGGAGTAGGTGCGGAGTACCGCTCCGGTCTCGTCGAGAATCTCGAGCGTGACCGGCCCGCTCGGATTCGTCTTCAGATAGTAGTCGATAGCCGCGCCGCCGCCGTTCGGCGGATTCGCCGCCTGCGGTTCGTCCTTCTGGAGCGGCGTGCCGTTGTCGGAGCCCTGCTCGTAGTTCGTCGAATCGCTGGGCTTGAACAGGAATGCGTCCGACGCGAGCACCGCGTCGTTGACCTGGCGCAGCGGCGCGATGTCGTCGATCACCCAGAAGCCGCGCCCGTGCGTCGCGACGATGAGGTCGTTGTCATGGATCTCGAAGTCGCGGACCGACGTGGCGGGCAGATTGAGCTGCAGCGGCTGCCAGTCGTCGCCGTCGTTGAACGACACGAAGGCGCCGCGTTCGGTGCCGGCGAACAGCAGACCGCGCCGCACCGTGTCTTCCTTGACGACGTGCACGTAGACGTTCGGCGGCAACCCGCGCGTGATCGGCTGCCAGGACTTGCCCATGTCGCGCGTGCGATAGATGTAGGGCGCGAAATCCTGGAGCTGGTGCCGGTCGACGCTCGCGTACGCCGTGTTCTCGTCGAAGTGCGACGCCTGGATTCCCGTGACGCGGCTCCACGCCGAGAGCGCGGGCGGCGTCACGTTCTGCCAGGTCGCGCCGTCGTCGGGCGAGACCTGAATGAAGCCGTCGTCGGTGCCGATCCAGAGGAGCGGCGCCTTGATCGGCGACGGCGCGACCGCGTAGATGACGCCGCGCTTGCCGTTGCGGTCGGTCTGCGCGGCGGCGGTCGCGTCGAGATTCGGCGGGACGCCGGGGTCGGGGCGGGTCAGGTCGCCCGAGATCTTCGTCCAGGTGCGGGCGCCGTCCACGGTCTTGTAGAGATTCTCGTTAGCATAGTATAAAGATCTCGGATCGGCCTTCGAAAGGACCAGCGGCTGCGTCCAGTCGGCGCGCCCGCCCGGGGCCGCGGTGGCGCCCGGCACCGGGCGGTTCGTCTCGAGATCGTAGCGTTGCCCGGTACCGCCGTAGATCTTGCCCGGATTGAGCGGATCGCCGGCCGTCATGCCGCTCTCGCCGCCCGCGCCGATCGGCTCCCAGTCGCGCATCGAGATCTCGGCGAACTTGCCGCGCGAGCGCACGGCGACGGCGCCCGAGTCCTGCTGCGCGCCGGTCACCCAATACGGGAAGCGATAGTCGACGGACAGATGATACAGCTGCGCCGTCGGCTGGTTGAGCCACGAGCTCCACGTGACCTGGCGCGGATCCTCGGCCTTGGCGTTCCGCGTGATGATCGCGCCCTGGTCGCTCGCGACGATCATCGTGTTGGTGTCGTCCGGCGACACCCATGCCTGATGGTAGTCGTCGCCGCCGGGTGAGCCGCGCAGCGGCACCCACGTCTTGCCGCCGTCCATCGAGCGCGACACGGACACGTTCGGCACGTAGACGATGTCGGGGTTCTTCGGGTCGACGACGATCTTCTCGAAGTACCAACCGCGACCCCAGAGCGCCTGATCGCCGGACATCTTCGTCCACGAGCCGCCGGCGTCATCCGAGCGAAAGACGCCGCCGTCGTTGCCGTCCTTTTCGATATTGTCCACGACGGCGTAGACCCGCCGTGGATTGCTCGCGGCGATTGCGATGCCGATCCGTCCCGTCGTGCCCTTGGGCAATCCGTTCGTGAGCTGCTTCCACGTGGTGCCGCCGTCCGTCGACTTGAACATGCCGCCGCCCGGTCCATTCGTGGGGGCGTACGTGTACCAGGGTGGCCGCCGCGTATTCCAGAGGCCCGCGTAGACGACGTTCGGGTTTTTCGGATCGATCTGCACCTCGACCGCGCCGACGTCGTCGTTCTTGAACAACACTTTCTGCCAGGTCTTGCCGCCGTCGCGCGAGCGAAATACGCCGCGCTCCGGACTGGCGGCGTACAGCTTTCCGATCGCCGCGACGAAGACGACGTTCGGATTCTTCGGGTCGATCGCGATCTTGCCGATGTGATGCGTGTCGTCCAGTCCGAGGTGTGTCCAGGTCTTTCCGGCATCGCTGGACTTGTAGACACCGTTGCCGTAGCCCATCGAGTCGCGAAGCGTGGACTCGCCGGTGCCGACGTAGACGACGTCCGGCGCCGACGGCGCGACGGCGACCGCGCCGATCGACGCGACCGGCTGGTCGTCGAACACCGGCGTCCACACGCGTCCACCGTCGATCGTCTTCCAGACGCCGCCGTTCGAGTGGCCGAAGTAGAACTCATTCGGGCGTCCCGGCACGCCGGTCGCGGCGGGGCATCGGCCGCCCCGGTAGGGGCCGAGCATGCGCCAGTTCAGTCCCGCGTACAGTGCGGGATCGACCGGCGCGGCTGCTGTGCCAGCGCCGGCCGGCGCCAGCGCGTCGGCGAATTGGAACGTAGGCCCGAGGAGGGCAAACGCGCCGCCAACCTGACCGGCGCGTGCGAGAAAGTCGCGGCGAGTGAAACGGGAGTCGGTCATGACCGGGTCCGAGTGGAGGGATCGAGAAAGAAAGTAACGAGATGAGGCAGAGCCACGACAGACTCACGCGGCGTTTCTGTTTTTCTTAGCTTTGTCGCATGACATCCAAGGCCGACGTCGTCGTTTGTGGTGCCGGAATCGGCGGGGCCGCCGCCGCATTTCATCTCGCCGTGCGCCAGCAGGTGGGCCGCGTACTGATCGTCGACGAGCGCGAGCCGCTCACGCTGACCAGCGACAAGGGCACGCAGGGATATCGCAACTGGTGGCCCGGTCCCGACGACACCATGCTGAAGCTCGTGAGCCGCAGCATCGATCTCCTGGAGGAGACGGCGGCCGAGAGCAACAATTTCTTTCGCATGAGCCGTCGCGGTTATCTCTTCGCCACCGCCGACGAGAAGCGCCTTGCGCATCTCGAGGCGACGGCGAAGCAGGTGTCGGCCTACGGGATGGGCCCGATCCGCCGACACCCCGGTGGCACGCAGTACGAGCCGCCGCGCGCCGAGGGATTCGCGGACCAGCCGGTCGGCGCTGACCTCCTGCTTGGCGACGAAGTGCGGAATGCATTTCCATTTCTGTCGCCCGACGCCATCGGTGCGGTGCACGTCCGCCGCGCCGGCACGATGAACGCGGTTGCGCTCGGAACCTGGTTGCTCAAACGCGCGATCGCCAACGGCGCCGAGTTCGTGCGCGATCGCGTGGTCGGCGTCGACACGAGCGGCGGACGCGTTCGCGCGGTTCGTCTCGCGTCCGGCAATGTAATCGAGACGGAACGGTTCGTCGTGGCGGCCGGACCGGCGTCGCACCAGGTCGGCGACATGCTCGGAGTCGAGCTGCCGCTGCAACACGAGCTGCACCACAAGATGGCATTCCGCGATACGCGCGGCGTCGTGCCGCGCAGCGCGCCGTTCGTGATCTGGGATGATCCGGTGCAGATCGATCACGAGTTGTATCCCGGCGGCGTGCACATGCGGCCGGTGGATCTCACGCACGGCGACGAGCTCTATCTCATCTGGACGTACGAAACGGAAATCAGAGAATACGTCTGGCCGCCCGTGTTCGACCCCAACTATCCGGAGATCGTGCTGCGCGGCTGCGCGCGGATGATTCCCGGAATGAAACCGTACGCCGGATCGGGGGCGAGCGGAGTAGTCGACGGCGGGTACTACTGCAAGACACCCGAGAACCGCCCGCTGGTCGGACCGCTTCCGGTGCAGGGCGCGTACATCATCGCCGCGCTGTCGGGCATCGGACTCATGTCGTCGCACGCGTGCGGAGAGTTGCTCGCCGCGCATGTGGCCGGTGAAAAACTGCCGGAGTACGCGCGCTGGTTCGTGCCGTCACGCTACGACGATCCACAGTACCGTCTGCTCGTCGAGCAGTGGGGGCCACTCGTGGGGCAACTCTAAAGAATTCTTGCTTGCGTCGCATCATTGTTGCAGCCATCGTCAAAGTGTGAGGGGGAGGTCCGCATGTTGAGACGATTGGCGTTCGCATCCATCGTGGCGTGTGTTGCCGCGGCCTCGGCTGAGGCCCAGGATCGCACCACGGATTCACGACTGTATCCGTATCTCGGCTGCTGGCGCTCGGACGCGCCTGGCGCGGCCGGGCAGGCCGACGGCCTCACCTGCGTCGTGCCGGTCGGCACCACGCAGGGCGTAGACATCATCAGCGTCATCGACGGCAAAGTCGTGAGTCGCCGGCGCGTCGAGGCCGACACGCGTCCGCATTCGATCGACGGACAGGGGTGCCGCGGAGAGGAAAAGACGTCGTGGTCGCCGCGCGGACGACGCGTGTACCTGCGCGCCGAGTACATGTGCACGACCGGGGTCGTCGGCGGAACGATGACGCTGTTCTCGCTGCTGCCCTCCGGTGAGTGGCTCGAAGTCGAACACGTTCGATCGGGCAGCGGATCGATCGTGCGCATCGAGCGCCGCACCGATGCCGGAATGCCAGGCAATTTGCCGCGCGAGATCGCCGGCCGGATCAGCACGCAGCGTCTCGCCATCGTCACCGCGCGTGCCGATGCCGCGGCGCCGCTTCGCACCGATGACATCGTCGAGACGCTGCGGCACACCGACAGCGCCGTGGCGCGGGCGTGGTTGCTCGAGACCGGACAGCCGTTCCAGCTCAGCGGCGATCAGTTCTCGTCGTTGACTCGCGCCGAGGTGCCCGCGCCGGTCCTCCAGGCCGCGATGTCGGCTCCGCCGCGCTATCAGCTCGGCGTGGGCGTCGATGCGAACGGTCGCAGCACGGATGAATATCTCAGCACGCCGGGTTGGTCCGGCGGTTACGCGTCGCAGGCGTACGTGGCGCAGGCCGACTACTCGGGCTATTCCGGCGGGATCGCCCCGTACGGCGCATCGTCGGGCCCGTGCTGCTATCCCCCGGTGTTTTTCGCATCGTACAACAACTTCTCGGCCGCGCCGCAGCAGACCAACTATCAGAACGCGGCGCCCGACGGATACAGCGCGTACAACCCGTTCGGCTTCGGCGGGTTCTCGTCGCCCATCTTCACGTTCCCGAGCACGTTCGGTCAGCGGGGGCGTCCGTTCATCCATAACAATCCCTTCGGCTTCCGACCGGGACAGGGCCATGGCACACCCAAGCCCGGCGGACGCCGGCGGTAGCCGGGACCGTCTCGCACACCTGATCGCAGCGCCCTCGTTCATCGAGGGCGCTTTTGTTTGGTTCTTCTCGGAGTTTCGGGAACGTTAGACTATCCAAGAAAGAAGCAAGCGGCTCGTCTCGACGCGCCCATCGCGGCCAGGTTAGGGCCAGTCTCTTTGGCTGCGGATTTCGTGGACGGCGCGGATTTGGCGCCGTGCCGGGCTCCCGGTCGGAGGATGCGCGCAACCGATCGATGCAACACTGTCCGGGAAAGGCGTGCCGCTTTGCGTCTCGAGGGCGCCCTGCCACGTGGAGAGAGGCCCACTCCCGAGGCGTAGAGCCCTGCTCCGAACGGACAGAGTCCGACTCCGATCGCTGTGAGCACGAGTGCGACCGCAGAGAGTCCGACCCCGACTGCCGAGAGTCCGAGGCAGACCGCAGAGAGTCCGAGTTCGCTCGCCGAGGGGACGCGTTGCATCGCCGAGGGGACGTGTTTCATCGCCGAGGCGACGAGTTGCATCGCCGAGACGACGCGTTCGATCGCAGAGCGGCCGACTCCGTGCCACGAGCCGACCGTGCTCGCCCGCGAGGGCGCAGCGCCGCGCCGTGAGTCGACGTGATTCCTCGCCGAGATGACGAGGCAGCGCCTCGAGGGGACTGTACTCGTCGAAGAGCTGACTGTACTCGTCGCAGAGCTGACTGTACTCGTCGCAGAGCTGACTG
>FTCS01002843.1_pt1 | contig 11271 bp, 7 predicted proteins | sample 1639391 | NCBI WGS metagenome assembly FTCS01 (sample SAMEA3914864, study PRJEB12502) | metagenome | biome: forest; material: soil | place: USA | collected 2012-03-12 | depth 0.3 m | reverse complement strand
GTCGTGGGGACCGCGCTGGGTGCAGCGTCGGTTGGAGGCGGAGTCTCCTGGGCGAACGCGGCGCTCGACCACGTGGCGGCGAGCCCGCACGCGGCCCCACCCACCAACGAGGCGATGAGCACCGAGCGTGAGGACCGACATGGAAAGGCGCGAGTCATGGTCAATCTCCGAGCGAGCGAGACGTTGGGTTTCGTTGGCGGTCGATGCGCCTCAGCGCAAGTTCCGGGCCTCAGGGAGTCGCGGACGCCTGCGCCGATTGAGGTCGAAGGACGGCCTGCGCGCGACGCACGATTTCGCGCGCGACTGTCGGGTCATCCGAGCGAATCGCCAGGATGAAGCCGTCGTCCGTGGTCGACACGCTGGTCGTCACCCGAGCGAGTCGCAGCGGGCACTCCGAGGTCGTGCAAACCGCCCCGGCCGACTCGCCCACGGCGTGGCATTCCGCGAGTCGGGCCAGCCACTGCGCGGTCATGCCCGGCTTGGCGCGAACGTGCACGTCGGCGCCCAGCGAATGCGTCACGGAGACCTTCGTCGTGATCGGCTCGTGCACTGCCTCGACGCGGTCGACGTCGTCGCGCAGATCCACCAAGAAATCCTGGGCCGGAGCGGACGAGATCCCCGCGCAGACATGTGCCACTTCCGCGGCGGTCGGGCGGGGCGCAACGCTCTCGGCGCAACTCGCCGCGGCGAGCGCGGTCACTGCCACGAAGGCGAGATAGCTAGTCGGTCGGAGCATGGTGTCCTCCACGCCGCGCGTGAGGCGTCGCGTGAAAGGACCGTAATCAGGTGCCCACAAAGATTTTCGTAAGGCGCCGCCGTACGCTCGAAAGAAAACCTAAAGAAGCCCCTCGAGGCGGCTCTTCTTTGGAAGTTCTTTAGGTCGTTCCGCTCTACGTTTTCCGTAGATCCCGCACGGATGGACGCGGCATTCCAGGGAGCTGCCTGAGCGATTCCGATGGCGCAGCGATCGTTCCTCCCCCCGTCACCGAGCCTTCCGCGCCCGCGGCTACCGAGCTACGGCGCCGAGCCGGCGGAGGCCACGCCCACGGCGCGCCGCATCCCACTCGCGCTCGGCGCCCTCGGCGTGGTCTACGGCGACATCGGGACGAATCCCCTCTTTGCGCTCGGCGAAGCCTTCGGCGGCGAGCACGCGGTTCGCGTGAGCGCTCCGACGGTCCTCGGCATCCTGTCGCTCATCTTCTGGGCGCTGATGCTCGTCATCACGCTGAAGTACCTGACGTTCGTGATGCGGGCGAGCAACGACGGCGAAGGAGGCATCCTCGCGCTCCTAGGCTTGATCCCGATCAAGGCGCGGCGGCACGTCCTGGTGCTCGTGATCCTCGCGGGAGCTGCCCTCCTCTACGGCGACGGCGTCGTCACGCCCGCGATCTCCGTGCTCAGCGCCGTCGAGGGGGTGAAGGCGGTCGCGCCTGGGCTCTCCAAGTGGATCGTCCCCATCACCATCGCCATCCTCGTCGCGCTCTTTCTCGTCCAGCGCCGTGGAACAGAGGGGATCGGGGTGGTCTTCGGGCCGGTGATGGTGATCTGGTTCTTGACGATCGCCGCGCTCGGCGCGAGCCAGATCGTTCAACAGCCGCTCGTTCTCTCCGCGATGAACCCGGTTCACGCGATTCGCTTCTTCGCGAACAACAGCGGCTCGGCGTCCACCGTTCTCGGCGCGGTGATCCTCTGCATCGCGGGCGGCGAAGCGCTCTACGCCGACATGGGACACTTCGGCCGCAAGCCCATCGCGCTCGCGTGGTACGCCCTGGTCCTGCCCGCGCTCGTGCTGAACTACTTCGGTCAGGGCGCCTTCCTGCTGTCTGGCGGAACACCCGAGCCGTCGGCGTTCTACGCGATCGTGCCGCACACGCTGCTCATCCCGATGATCGGCCTCAGCGCAGCAGCCACCGTCATCGCCTCGCAAGCGCTCATCTCGGGCGCGTACTCGCTCACGCAGCAAGCGGTCCAGCTCGGGTTCTCGCCTCGCGTCGCGATCGTCCACACGAGCGCCGGCCACCGGGGACAGATCTACGTCCCGCAGGTGAACTGGTTGCTCATGATCGCGTGCGTCGCGCTCGTCGCCACGTTCAAGACGTCGACGAGCCTCGCGGCCGCCTACGGGCTCGCGGTGACCGGCACGATGAGTGTGACGACGCTCGCGTACTTCCTTGTCCTCACGAAGACGTGGCGATGGTCGCTCTACGCGGCCATCCCGCTCTGCGGGCTCTTCATGGCCGTGGACCTGACCTTCCTGGTCGCGAACCTCCGCAAGTTCCTCGACGGCGGCTGGGTCCCATTCGGAATCGGCGTTCTGGTCTTCGGCCTGTTCACGACGTGGATGGCTGGCCGCCGCCGCCTCGGTGCCTACCTCGCGTCCGTCATGGTCCCGCTTCCGATCTTCCTCGAGGACGTGGCGAGCACGAAACCCTTGCGCGCTCGGGGCACGGCCGTCTTCATGACCGCCAATGCGGGGGGTGTTCCGGTCCTCCTCTTGCACCATTTCAAACACAACCAAGTGCTCCACGACACCGTCATCCTCCTGACGATCACGAGCGAGCAGACGCCGTACGTCAAAGCCGACGACCGCATGCAGCTCGAGGAGCTCGGTCACGGCTTCTACCGGCTCGTCGCACGGTTCGGGTTCATGGAGACCCCGAACGTTCCCGATCTCCTCGCCGCAACTGGCGCTTCCGGTCTCACCATCGACGCGGCGCGGACGACGTACTATCTCGGACGCGAGACGTTGATTCCTGGAAAGGGGCCGGGAATGTGGCACTGGCAAAAGCATCTCTTCGCGCTCGTGTCCCGCAATGCGAGGAGCGCGACGTCGTACTTCGGCATTCCGCCTAACCGCGTCGTCGAGCTCGGCATGCAAGTCGAGCTCTGACCATGGAGCGCGAGCGACGACCGGATGCCGACGAGCTCCTCGCACGCGTACGCGAGGAGGAGCGGCGCGCCAAGCGAGGCAAGCTCACCATCTTCTTCGGCGCGGCCCCCGGCGTCGGCAAGACCTACGAGATGCTCGAGGCGGCGCGGACCGAGCGCGATCTCCGGCGCGACGTCGTCGCCGGCGTCGTCGAGACGCACGGGCGGTATGACACCGCAGCGCTGACCATCGGTCTCGAGCTCCTTCCCCGGCGCAAGGTCGCCTACCACGGGGTGACGCTCGAAGAGCTAGACCTCGACGCCGCGCTGCTTCGGCGTCCCGGCATCCTGCTCGTCGACGAGCTCGCGCACACCAACGCGCCCGGCTCGCGCCACGCCAAGCGATGGCAGGACGTCAGCGAGCTCCTCGAGGCGGGCATCGACGTCTACACGACGGTCAACGTCCAGCACATCGAGAGCCTCAACGACGTCGTCGCGCAGATCACGGGCGTCATCGTCCGCGAGACCGTGCCGGATCGGATCATCGAGCAGGCCGACGAGATCCGCCTCGTCGATCTACCGCCCGCCGAGCTCCTCGAGCGCCTCGCCGAGGGCAAGGTCTACGTCCCCGAGCAGGCCCGCCGCGCCATGGAGGGCTTCTTCAAGAAGGGAACCCTCATCGCACTACGGGAGCTCGCCCTTCGCCAGACTGCCCAGCGCGTCGACGAGCAGATGCGGTCGCAGAAACGCGCCGAGGGCGTCGAGCACGCCTGGCCGGTCGGTGAACGGATCCTCGTGTGCGTGAGCCCGAGCCCCGAATCGGCGCGGTTGCTCCGGACGGCACGACGCATCGCGGCCAGCCTGCGCGCGGAGTGGATCGCCGTGTACGTCGAGACGCCGCTCGCGCTGCGGATGTCCGAGGCCGATCGCGAGCGCGTCACTCAGCACCTCCAGCTCGCCGAGCAGCTCGGAGCGGAGACGGTCCGGCTGAGCGGCGAAAGCGCCGCGCAGGAGGTGATCCTGTACGCGCGCAGCCGGAACGTCACCCGGATCGTCGTCGGCAAGCCGACCCACTCGCGCTGGCGCGATCTGCTTCGCCAGCCATTCCTCGAGGAGATCGTCCGCGGAACGCCGGACATCGACATCCACGTCATCACCGGCGAGGAGCGAACAGCAACGGCATCGCCATCGGCGCCGCCACGTCCCATCGAGAAGCAGCCGCCGAACTGGGGCGGGCACGTTGCGGCGGTGGTCTCCGTCGTCGCCTCGACGACACTCGCCTGGCTGGTCTTCCGACGGACGGAGCTCGCCGACGTCGTCATGGCGTACCTCTTCGGGATCGTCCTCGTCGCGATGCGCTTTGGGTACGGCCCGTCGATCCTGGCCGCGGTCCTCAGCGTCCTCTCGCTGGACTTCTTCTTCGTGCCTCCGTACCTGAGCTTCAGCGTCGCGGACCTCCGGCACATCGTCACGTTCGCGGTCATGTTCTTCGTTGCACTCGTGATCAGCCGGCTGACCAAGCGGATCCGCGATCAGGCAGACACCGCTCGCAAGCGCGAGCTGCGCTCCACCCGGCTCTACGCGATGAGCCGTGAGCTCGCTGGCACCTCGGCCGTGGGAGATCTGGTTCGCATCGCGACGAAGCACATCGGCGAGGCCTTCGACGCGGAGGTTTGTGTCGTCCTGCCCGACGCCGAAGGGCGGCTCGCCCTGAGCGCCGTCCAAGGATCGTTCGCGCTCGAGCGAAACGACGGCGGGGTCATCGAGTGGGTGTGGTCGCAGGGAAAGACCGCCGGCCTCGGGACCGACACGCTCCCCATGGCGAGCGGCCGTTTTCTGCCGCTCATCGGCGGGCGCGGCAGGGTCGGCGTGCTCGGGGTGAGGCCGAAGCATCCTGGAGCGCTGATCGATCCCCAGCAGAGGCAGCTCCTCGAGACGTTCGCAAGCCAGGTCGCAAACGCTCTCGAACGCGTGCGGCTCGCCGAGGAGGCTCGGGGCGCGGCAGTCGAGATCGAGACGGAGCGCCTCCGTAGCTCGCTCCTCAGCTCCGTTTCGCACGATCTGCGGACGCCGCTCGGCGTCATCACCGGCGCGACGAGCACGCTTCTCCAGGACGAAGCGACGCTGGATCCGGCGACCAAGCGCGATCTCCTCGAGACCGCGCACGAAGAGGCCCAGCGCCTCAACCGCCTCGTCGGCAACCTCCTCGACATGACGCGTCTCGCCTCGGGGGCAATCCGTCCGAAGAAGGAGTGGCACCCGCTCGACGAGATCATCGGTGTCGCGCTCCATCGGCTCGAGCCACGCCTCGGCGGGCGCATGATCGACGTGCAGCTGCCCGCCGACCTGCCCCCCGTCCCGCTCGACGACATCCTCATCGAGCAGGTCTTCATCAACCTCCTCGAGAACGCCCTCAAGTACACGCCGAGCGGGAGCCCGATCGAGATCGTCGCCAAGGCCACGAAGGGCGCCGTCGAGGTGGCGGTGTGCGACCGCGGCCCGGGGGTCCCCACGGCGGAGCGCGATCACGTCTTCGAGAAGTTCTATCGGCTGAACCGCGAAGGCGCTCAGGGCGGAGCGGGCCTCGGACTCGCCATTTGTCGCGGGTTGGTCGAAGCGCACGGCGGTCGCATCTGGGTCGAGGACCGCGAGGGTGGTGGCTCGTGCTTTCGTTTCACGTTGCCTATCGAGGGAACGCCTCCCGTGGTAGCGAGCTGAGGGTTCGAGCATGGTGAAAGCGGGCGATCTCCACGTGCTCCTCGTCGAAGACGAGGCCCAGATGCGGCGCTTCTTGCGGAGCTCGCTTCCCGCGCACGGGTACGTGGTCGTCGAGGCGACGACCGGTCGCGAGGCCATCGTCCAGGCGGGAACGCGGAACCCGGACATCATCTTGCTCGATCTCGGACTGCCGGACATGGACGGCGTCGAAGTGGCGAAGCAGCTCCGGGAGTTCAGCAAGGCGCCGATCATCGTGCTCTCGGCGCGAGGCCAGGAGCGCGACAAGGTCGACGCGCTCGACGCCGGCGCCGACGACTACGTCACGAAGCCGTTCGGTCTTTCGGAGCTGCTCGCGCGTATGCGCGTCGCTCGACGCCATCTCGAAGGGAGAGCGGACGAGAAGGCCCAGCCGATCTTCACCGTCCGCAACCTCCGTGTCGATCTCGGCAGCCGCCAGGTCATGGTCGACGAAGCCGAGGTCCATCTGACGCCGATCGAATACAAGCTCCTCACCGGCCTCGTGCGGAACGCGGGCCGCGTCGTCACCCACCAGCAGCTCCTGAAGGAAGGGTGGGGCCCGCGGTATGCGACGCAGACCCAGTACCTCCATGTCTACATGGGTCATCTGCGCGCGAAGCTCGAGACCGAGCCGGCGCGTCCCAAGCTGCTCCTCACCGAGCCGGGCGTCGGGTACCGCCTCGCGGCGGAGTAGCAGCGATGCGACTCGGCACGCTCCTCGAACCCGAGATGAAGAGGCTCCTCACCGAGTCTCCCGAGCAACTGAGCGACCTCTTCGACGAGGAACATCCCGAGGACATCGCGGATCTCCTGCGAGACCTCGATCCGCAAGACGTAGCGACGGCGCTCGCGCGCATGCCGGCGAGGGACGGCGCCCCGGTCTTCGAGCGTCTCCCCGGCCACGAGCAGCTCACCGTCGCGACCCTCTTGCCGCTCGAGAAGCTCACGTACCTCGCCGCCGCGATGGCCACGGGACGGCGCGCCCACCTCGTGAGGATCCTCCCCGACGAGACCGCGCAGACGTTGCTCCAGACCATGCACGAGCTCGTGCCCGCCGCCGCCGAGGAGCTCCGGACGCTCGAGCAATGGCCGGCGGGGACGGCCGGACACATGATGTCCACCAACTTCGTGACGCTACGCGCCTCGATGACGGCGACCGAGGCGCTCGCCGCGATCCGCTCGCACGACGAGCGCTCGGTCCAGGTCGCCGACGACCTCTACGTCGAGGAGGACCACGATCGCCTCGCGGGGAGGGTCGCGTTGCGCGAGCTCGTCTTCGCCGATCCAGAGGCCCAGCTCTCCGATCTCGTGCACCGCAAGTTCATCGCCGTCGCGCCCGGCGATGATCGACACGAGATCGCGCAGCGCATGGCGAAGTACGATCTGCACGTGCTCCCCGTCGTCGATGCCAAGGGGACGCTTCTCGGGATGGTGGACATCGACGACGTCATGGACGCCCTCACCAAGGAGACGACGCAGGCCGTCCAGCGCATCGGCGCCGTCGAGCCGCTCGACCTCCCCTACTTCCAGACGGGGTTTCTCAGCTTCATACGAAAGCGGGGCGTGTGGCTCTTCCTGCTCTTCTTCGGCGAGTTCTTCACGCAGACCGCGCTCCGTCACTATGACCCGGTATTCGAGGCGATCCACGGTGCTGCCTACTACGTTCCGCTGCTCATCTCGGCAGGCGGAAACTCGGGCTCGCAATCGTCCACGCTGATCATCCGCGGCATGGCGGTCGGGGAGATCAGGTTGAAGGACTGGTGGCGTATCCTCGCGCGCGAAGCAGGCATGGGGCTCACGCTCGGCTGCGGCCTCGCGGTCGTGGGCTTCCTGCGCGTCCTCATGTACCCCGACCAGCACACCGACTTCGCGCTGACCGTCGCCCTCACGCTGATCGGCATCGTCGTGACGGGCTGCACGGTCGGCTCCATGTTCCCGATGGTCCTCAAGCGCCTCGGGCTGGACCCCGCGACGAGCTCGACCCCCTTCATCGCAAGCCTCGTCGACGTGCTCGGCATCGTCATCTTCGTGCACGTCGCCAAGATCGTGATGGCGAGCGTCCTCGCAGGCGCGCATGGCAGCCATCTCGTGCCGCCCTGACACCGCGCTGTCGTCACCGGCGTTAGGAATACATAAGGACGCACCGCAGGAGCGAACGAGCACCGGATCGCGTGTTCGCACGCGAGGAGTCGAGCTAGGTTCGCTGCGCGTCGATGACCGGGCCCGCGGGCCCGGAGCTCGAAGCTCGGAGGTCCTCTTGTCGCGGTCTCGTGTCGTGCGCTCCTCCTCGAACGTCAATCTCTGGCGCACGCCTCTGCTGCTCTCACTGGCAAGCGTGGCCTTGTTCGGGGTGACCATGATCCCGGATGTGCTCGACGCCTACGGCGTGATCCACATCCCCGTCTGGATCACGATGGGTGGCATCGATGACGCCCGCGCGATCCTGAGCGCGATGCTCGGCTCCGTCAGCACCGTCCTTGCGCTGATCTTCTCGGTCGCGCTGCTCGTGCTCTCGATGGTCGCAACGCTCTTCGGTCCGCGCCTGCTCTATCGCTTCATGCAGGACTGGGTCACGCAGGTCACGATCGGCCTCTTCATGGGCACGTTCATCTACCTGTGCCTCTGCTTTCTCGTGACCCACCAGGACGCGCACAGCCATTTCATTCCTCAGGTGTCTCTCATCACCAGCTGGCTCCTGGTCGTCGCGAGTTTCTGGTTCCTCGTCGTCTACAGCCATCGGATCGCCAGCTCGATCCAGAATCCGGATCTCGTCGCGCGCATCGTCGACGACCTGCTGCCCGAGGTCATGAAGTCGCAGGCCCCCGACCCCGGCGGAAAACGGGCCGAGACGCTCACGCCGGAGGCGATCGAAGCGCGAATCGCCGACGGCGCGAGCATCACATGGCCGGTAAGCGGCTACGTCCAGGAGATGGACCATGGCGCCCTCGTGTCGGCGGCGGAGCGTGCCGGTGCGGTCGTCCACATCCTGCGCCGACCCGGGCAATTCGTGCTGCGGGGCGAGGCGCTCGCGTGCGTATGGCCCGCCGCCCGCGCCGAGGCGCTCCACGACTCCATCGATCGGCACATCAAGGTCGGACGACACCGGACGCTCACCCAGGACGTCGAGTTCGGTGTCGCTCAAGTCGTGGAGATCGCCCTTCGCGCGCTGAGCCCGGCGGTCAACGACACGTTCACAGGCGTCGCGTGCGTCGACTGGATTGGCGACGCGCTCCTCATCGTGGCCGATGCGGCGCGCCCCGACGGATGTTGGTACGACGCAGCGGGTGAGCTGCGCCTCCACGTCAGACCGCTCCGCGTCGAGCGACTCGCGCGCATGGCGTTCGATCAGATCCGCCAGGCGTCCGCAGACAATCCGGCCGTGCTCATCCGAATCCTCGACACCATGCGGCGCATCGCGCCGAGGATGCACGAGGTAGAGCGCCACGTGCTCAGGGCCCACGCGGATGCGATTCGCGAGGCCGCCGCTGCCAAGGTCGTCGTCACGTTGGACCGAGATGACGTCGAGGCGGCCTGGCATAGAGCACGCCCGGCGTTCGATCCTCCCACGGCGGCTTAGTCGGCGCCTGTGTCGGCGTGCTCGCTCGCTTCGACCCGCTCGTTCTCCGTCAGGAACCGGTCGACACGCTCGCGCTCGCCGACGAGGAGAAGGGTCTCGCCGTCAGCGAGCGTCGAGTCGGGGTCGAGCGCCTCGAGCTTGCGATAGCGCGCGCCGTCCTTCGTGGTCGCGTCGTGCTCGCGGTAGACGCCGAGCACGGTGATCCCGTAATCCCGTCGCAGGGCTGCCCCGGCAAGCGTGCGGCCGACGAACGCCCCTGCGACCTGCCAGGACGCGACGCGGTATCCCTCTGCGAAACGAGGCAGATCGACGCGGAAGACAGACACGTCCTCCCGGCCGGCGGGCTGGACTCCGCCGCTCGCGAAGCGCAGGACCGCAAGCCCGGCGAGCGCGCTCACGACCGAGCCCGCAAGGATACCGACCTTCGCGGACATTGCCGTCAGCGGGTCGTCGGGGAACGCGAGGCCCGTGACGAAGAGCGACATGGTGAAGCCGATTCCCGCCATGAGCGCGACCCCGACCATGTGCTTCCATTGCGCGCCCGCGGGCAGCGCCGCGATCTTCAGACGGACCGCGACGAAGACCGCGCCCAGCACGCCGACGCACTTGCCCACGACGAGCGCGGCGGCCACGCCGAAGGCGACGGCGCCTTGTAGTGGACCACCACGGTCGAGCACGATCCCCGCGTTTGCCAGGGCGAAGAGCGGCACGATACCGAAGGCGACCGGACCGTGAAGCCCGTGCAAGAGCCGCTCGACCGGCGGCTGCATCGCACGCACGTGCTTCTCGATGGCGAGCAGCGAACCTTCGGCGCGCTCGCGCGGAAGCTGGCGGAGGCTCTCCAGCGCCACGTCGAGGTCCTCGAGCGCGTCGTCCTGGCTCCGCTCGCCGGCCGTGGGTATGGCGAGTCCGACGATGACCCCCGCGAGCGTCGGATGCAGCCCCGAGCGCGCGACGGCCACCCAGAGCGCAGCGCCCACGAGGACGTAGAGCCACGGGCGAAAGACCCGCGCCCGGGCGATGATGAAGAGCAGCCCCGCGATGGCGATCGCGGCGGCGAGGCTCGCCAGGTTCGCGGCGTTCCCGTAGGCGACCGCGATGATCAGGATCGCGCCCAAATCGTCGAAGATGGCGAGCGCCGTGAGGAAGACGAAGAGGCTCCACGGCACGCGCCGCTTGACGATCGACAGGCATCCGAGCGCGAAGGCGATGTCCGTCGCGGTGGGAATGGCCCAGCCGCTGCGGTTGGGAGCGTGCGGGTTGAGGGCGAGGTAGATCAGCGCCGGCGCGATCATCCCGCCGGCGGCGGCGATCAGCGGAAGTGCCGCGCGGCGAACGCTCCGGAGCTCTCCCGTGACGATCTCGCGCTTGATCTCCATCCCGGCCACGACGAAGAACACCGTCATCAACGCGTCGTTGATGAGCGCGTGGACGGGAAACGTCGTCTCGTGGGCTCCGACGCCGAGCCGGATCGTGGTGTGGACGACGGTCTCGTAGACCGCTCCGAGCGCCGAGTTGGCCAGGATGAGCGCGACCACGGCGTTGAAGACGAGCACGAGCCCGCCCGCGGCCTCCAAGCGAAAGAACCGCTGGACCGGTGCGACGACGGCGAAGAGGAGACGGCGCGCGGGCGAGGCCATCGCGCGTCATCCTAAGGGCGACGACGACCTCGCGCGCACGAATCGAAACGGCTCAGAGTCGCACCATCATCACGAACTGCATGCGGTTCTCGGTCCTCACCATGTCCGGCTTGAAGCCCGAGACGAGGCTCCCCGGCGCGCCCTGGTTGCCGCCGTCGGGCGTGACGCCGCCGGACCCTGCGAAGTAAGGGACGTTCGACGCGCGGTGGTTGCCCTCCCAGCGGAAGGTGATGAACTGGCTCGGCATGTAATCGAACGTCACCGACGTATCCCAGGCCATGAAGGAGTCGCCGGGGTTCTCGGTGAAGTACGGCGTGCCGGACGTCGCGTTCGCGCCGTTGATCGGGGGGAGCAGCACGAGATAGCGACCCGGATTGGTGATCGCACCGCCGCCGAGCGTGAGCCCGAAGAGATCCTGCGCGAACCAGAGGCGGTTGTAGACCATGAAGC
>FTCS01004166.1_pt1 | contig 11273 bp, 15 predicted proteins | sample 1639391 | NCBI WGS metagenome assembly FTCS01 (sample SAMEA3914864, study PRJEB12502) | metagenome | biome: forest; material: soil | place: USA | collected 2012-03-12 | depth 0.3 m | reverse complement strand
GATGAAGCTGTCGGCGAGGTTGAAGATGCGGAACGACCACCAGTTGAGATCGATGAAGTCCGTCACGTGACCGAGGCGGACGCGGTCGAACAGGTTCGAGAGGCTGCCGCCGATCACGAGCCCGAACGCGGCGGGGAGCACGGGGTGGCGCGAGCCCGAGCGCGCGAAGAACACGACCATCCAGACGATCGCCGCAGCCGTGATCACGGTGACGACGGGAGTCGCCCCGGAGAACAGGCCGAACGCGATCCCGGTGTTCTGGACGTGGTGGATCGACAACGGCCCCAGGACATGCACCGAGTCGTCGAGGGCGACGTTCGAGGTGACGACGTGCTTCGTCGCCTGGTCGGCGACCACCGCGGCGCCCGCGACGATCCCGAGGCCGCCCCACTGCCAGGCCCCGGCGCCGAGCGACCGTTCCGCCACCGACACCGGCGTCAGCCCATCGGTGGACGAGCCGACCCTGACGTCGTTCACCTGCTCCTCCCCGCATCGCTCGCGACCGCGAGCCGGCGCTCGACCTCGTCGGGCTCCAGGCCCGCCAGCGCGACGATCTTGTCGCGCCCTCCGTGTCCCGAAACGATCTCGACGTCCCGCGACGACAGGGAGAGCGTCCCGGCGAGCAGGCGCACGAGCGCCTCGTTCGCCCTGCCGTCCTCGGGCGGAGCCGCGACGCGAACCTTCCAGCCGCTGCCGTGCCGGCCGACGACGGCGCTCCGCGCCGCCCCCGGCGAGACTCGCAGCTGCACACGCGTGCTCACGCACGCAGGGTAGAGGCTCCCGCTCAGCCCCAGGCGAAGTCGCGGCCCGACCAGGGAACGTCGCCCTCTGAGCCCGCCGCATGCTGCACCGGCGGAAGCGGCGCCGCCTCGGCCTCGACCTCGGGGCCGTGGTCGTCCATCCCCGGATCGTCTGGCGCCTCCTGCTCCGCCTGGAAGGCGAGCGCGTCCTCCATCGAGACCGCCTCGAACTCCGCGGTGTGCTCTCTGTTCGGCCAGACCGACGGAGCATCGTCCCCGGCCTCCTCAGCCTGGGCGGCGCGGGCCTCCTCGACGATCCCGAGTGCGCCGCGGAGAAGCGACTCGACGCGGCGTGCCTCGGTGAACAGGCGCTCCCGCTCGGTCTGGGCGGCGCGCGTGATCGAGCGTGCCTCCTGATGGGCCTCGGCGACGATCAGCTCCGCCTCTCGCTTCGCCGAGTCGATCGCGTCGGCCGCCGTCTTCTCCGCCGAGACGAGCGTCGTGGCGAGGAGCGCTTCGCGCTGCTTGATCTCGTCGAGGCGTCCCTCGACGTCCTCGAGCCGGTCGGCCAGCTCGCCTCGCTCGCGCCAGACGTCCTCGAAGCTGTCCGCCACCTCGGCGAGGACGACGTCGGCCTCGGAGCGCTTGTAGCCGCCGAAGAACGACCGCTTCAACCTCACGTGTCTCAGTTCCACCGGTGTGTAGCGCATGTCGGCTCCTTCCGTTTAATGCAACCGGTCCAGCACTGCCACTGCAATTCGCTCGGCGGCCACGAGCGCGATCACCGCCACCATCGGCGACAGGTCGATCGGCCCCGCGGTCGGCAGGATCCTGCGCCAGAGGCGCAGGTACGGCTCGCACACGTCGGAGAGAAAGCGCTGCACCGGCCGCAGCGAGTACGGCAGCTGAACCCACGACGTCAAGACGTAGAGGAAGATCGCGAGCACATAGACGACGATGAAGACGTCGAGGAAATGCTCGACCGCGGTGATGGTGTCGAGCACGAGCATGTGCGGCCTCCCTTCGCGGCGGAAGGTGCGTCTCCTACGCCTGGTTGAAGAACCCGCCGCGCTCGAGCAGCGCCGCACGCTGCTCCGCCGACACTTCCACGTTTCGCGGTGTGAGCAGGAACACCTTGTCGGCCACGCGCTGCATGCCTCCGTTCAGCGCGTAGGTGAGCCCGCTCGTGAAGTCGATCAGCCGCTTGGACAGCTCCGCGTCGGCCCCCTGCAGGTTGAGGATCACGGGCATGCCCTGCTTGAACTTGTCTGCGATCTGTTGCGCGTCGTTGAAGCTGCGCGGCAGGACGAGGTGGACCCGCACGCTCGACGGGTTCGGCACCGCCTCGATCTGGGGGCGCATCTCGCGCACACGCGACGGCCGGACCGCCTGCGACCGGCCGGTCGGCTGGTCCGCCTCCGACTCCGTCCAGTCGTCGAAGTCCTGCTGCCGGCGGCGCGGGGTCAGCCTGCGAACGTTCGGCCGCTCGCGGTAGCTCTGCTCCAAGCTCTCCTCCGCCGCGTACCCGTCGGAGTCGTCCCATTCGTCGTCCTCCTCGGCGATCCCGAAGTAGACGAGCGTACGCGCCCAGAGATCTCCCAACGCCATTTCGCGCGCAGTCTACTCAGTCCCGAAACAGGATCGATCCCACGCGGACATACGTTGCGCCCTCCTCGGCGGCGACGGCGTAGTCCTGGGTCGTGCCCATCGAGAGCTCACGGAGGCCGTGCTCGACGGCGAGCGTGCGCAGCCGCGCGAACCACGCCCGCGACTCCTCCGGGGTTGCCGCCGCGGGCGGCATCGTCGACAGCCCACGCACGTCGTAGGCGAGGTACGCCCGGATCTCGGAAGGCTCGACGCCGGACTTCGACGCCTCCCCCGCGAGGTTCACCTGGACGAGTGCGGGCACCTCGAGGCGTCGCGCCGCGGAGTCCGAGTCGAGCGAGTGCACCAGCTCGCAGATCCGGTTCACGACCTTCACCTTGTTCGACTGGAGATGCCCGATGAAGTGCCAGCGGAAGGCGTCCCCGTACTCGGCGTGCTTCGCCTCCAGGTCCTGCGCACGGTTCTCTCCCACCACCCGCACGCCCGCCTCGACGAGCACGGCCATGTCGGCCGGGGCGACGTATTTCGTCGCCGCGACGACCGTCACTCGTTCCCCCACCTGTGCCTGCACCGCGGCGAGGCGCTCCGCGATCAGCTCAGGCGACGGCACCGAGCACTCCCTGCACGCCGCGGGCGGTCCCGCTCCGCCGGTGCGAGAAGAAGAGGTCCTCGTGGCAGCGCGTGCACAGGTCGACGCGGTCGACGCACGCAACGCCTGCCCGGAGCAGCCTGCGCTCTGCAGCGGTCCACAGATCGAGCCGGGAAGCCACGGTGAGATCCTCGTCGAACAGGGTCGCGACCTCGTCGCCGACCTCGTAGCAGCACGGGCCGATCGCGGGCCCGACCACTGCGGCAGACGGGCCGCCAACGACCAAGACCGCGGCCTCGACGACGCCCTCGCTCAGCCCGCGCCAGCCGGCGTGCACGACCGCAAGCCTGCGCACGCCGTCGGTGCGCGCGATCGCGATCGGAAGGCAGTCGGCCGAGAACGCCAGCATGGGCAGGCCCGGCTGGTCGCTCCAGAGCCCGTCGCCGCGCTCTCCCCGCTTCCCGGCCCGGTGCACGGTCGGCGAGTGCACCTGGCGGTTGAACGAGAGCCGGTCGGCGTCGAGCCCGACCGCGGCGCAGGCCCGCCGGCGGTTCTCCGCCACCAGGCCCGGGTCGTCGCCCGTCCCCGTCGTCAGGTTGAGCGACTCGTACACGCCGCTGCTCACGCCGCCGTCTCGCGTCGTGAACGCGACCACGTACCCGGGCTGGGGCCAGTCGATCACCGAGGCAGCTCCCGCGCCCGCTGCAAGAGCGCATCCTTCGTGTTCAGGTCCGGCTCGCGCACGACCTCCTCGAGCAGCTTCCGGAGCGCGTGGCCGAGCGCCGGCCCCGGTTGGAACCCGATCGCGATCAGGTCATCGCCGCGAACGGCGAGATCGCGGACGCGATGCGGCTGCGACCGTTGCTCGGCCACGACGCGGCGCAGGTGCGCGAGCTTCTCGAGGTCGGCGTCAGCCGACCAGTCGCCCTTTCCGCGCAGGTCCGCCTCCTTGTGGTCGAGCAGGTCGCTGAGGAGGGAATCGCCGTAGCGCGCGAGCAGCCGACGCGCACGCAGCGGCTCGGCCCGCGTCGTGTCGAGCATGTGCGAGCGCACGATGCGCACCACCCTCCGCCGCAGGTCGGTCGGATAGCGGAGCCGGTTCAATGCGCGCTCCGCCAGCTCGGCGCTGACCTGCTCGTGGCTCTTCGCCGAGTAGCCGGGCTTGGCGTAGTAGTGGAGCCGGTCGTCGGTGCCACGCCACGCGACATACGGCTTGCCGAGATCGTGGAACAGCGCCGCGAGCCTCACCGCGAGCGAGCGGTCCGCGTCGGCCGCCGCCTGCACGACGGCGAACGTGTGCTCGTCGACGGTCAGGCCGTGGTAGCGGCTCTCCTGGTCGAAGCCGATCGCAGCCTCGAACTCGGGCAACAGCTCGACCAGCACGCCGGTGTCGCGTGCGATCCGGAGCGCCCGGGCGGGCTGCCGTCCGAGCAGGAGCTTCGAGAGCTCGCCCATCCCGTCTGCGGCGATGCCGCCGCCGATCCGCTCTCCCGACACGAGCTTCACCGACGCCGCTTCCTGCCGCATCTGCGCGAGGGTCTCGGGCACGGGATCGAACCCGAGCTGGGAGACGAACCGCAGCCCACGGACGATGCGAAGCGGATCCTCGGCGAAGCTCGTCGGCGACACGGTCCGCAGCACGCCGGCCCGGACGTCCCGCTGCCCACGGAAGGGATCGACCAGCGTGTCGTCCGCGAGGCGCCGCGCCATCGCGTTGACCGTGAAGTCGCGGCGGGCGAGGTCCTCCTCCACCGTCGCGTCCCGGTCCACGACGATCTCGAAGTCGTGGCGGCCCGGGCCCGTCGAGAGCTCGCGCCGCGGCGGCGCCAGCTCGATGCCCGCAGGCGCGAGCGAGCGAACCTTCGGATCGCGCGGGTAGAAACGCACGCCGACCGCGCGGCCGGCGACGACGAGCTCCTCCGTCCTGCCGTGCGGCTCGAGCGCGGCCCGCAGCCCTTCGATGTCGGTCGCGGGGACGAGGAAGTCCGCGTCCTTCGAGTCGCGGCCGAGCAGCGCGTCGCGCACCGCTCCGCCGACCACGTACGCGTCCAGCCCGAGCGACCGGACATAGTCTTCGACCGCTCTAGACGAGGGCGATCGCCTCGATCTCGACGAGCGCACCCGACGGCAGCTTCGCCACCTCGACGGTGGAGCGTGCCGGCGGCCGGTCGCCGATGTGCTTCGCGTAGACCTCGTTCATCCCGGCGAAGTCGTCGAGGTTCTGGAGGAACACGGTCGTCTTCACGAGGTTGTCGAGCGAGCTGCCCGCCGCCTCGAGGATCGCGCGGAGGTTCGCCATCACCTGCTCGGTCTGCGAGCCGATGTCGGCGGCCGTGAGCTCCTTGTCGCCGGGACGGAGCGAGAGCTGGCCGGACACGAACACGAACCCGTTCGCCTTGACCGCCTGGTTGTACGGCGCGCCCTGGAACGGCGCGGGTGCCGCCTCCGTGCGGACGATCTCCTTGCTCACAGCTCCTCCTCGGTCGACGTGGGTGCGGGACGGCAGGCCTGGCCGAGCGCCGCACCGACCGCCTTGAAGATCGCGGCAAGCACGTGCTGCGGGTCGTCTCCCTCGAGCAGCCGCACGTGCAGGTTGATGCCGGCCGCGCGCGCCAGCTCGCCGAGGAAGCTCGTCGCGACGTCGGTCGACACGCCGCCGACACGGATGTCGGAGAAGTCGGCGTTCGTCACGAGCCGCGGCTCCGGGTCGACCTCGAGCGCCGCCGACGCGAGCGCCTCCGCGGACGGCACGAGTGCCCAGCCGGACCCCGCCTGCAGCCGGTCACGAAGTGCCCCGCCGAGGGCAGCGCCCGCCGCGGCGACCGCCTCGTCGGTGCTGTCGGGCGCCACTTCGAGCGCGATCTTGAAGCGGCCCGCGCGCGCGAGCTCGCCGACCAGGTGGTCGAGCACCGGCAGCCCGGTGGCGACGTACGAGCTCCCTTCCGGCGCGAGGGCGACGCGCGCACCGCTCGGCGTGCCCGTCATGCTCAACCTTCGACGCGCTCGATCTGCGCGCCGAGCGCGCGCAGGCGCTCGTCGATGCGCTCGTAGCCCTTGTCGATCTGGTACGCGTCGCCGATCGTCGAGCGTCCCTCCGCGCAGAGCGCGGCGATCACCATCGCCATGCCGGCGCGGATGTCGGGGCTCGACATGCGCTGTCCGTACAGCTGGGCCGGGCCGGTGATGACGACCCGGTGGGGGTCGCAGAGGATGATCCGCGCGCCCATCGAGACCAGCTTGTCGACGAAGAACAGGCGGCTCTCGAACATCTTCTCGAAGACGAGCACCGTGCCGCGCGCCTGCGTGGCGACGATCACGGCGACCGACGTGAGGTCGGCCGGGAACTGCGGCCACGGCCCGTCCTCGACCTTCGGGATCGCACCCCCCAGGTCGTCCTGGATCTCGAGCTCCTGGCCGGGCGGCACGCGCACCCAGTCATCGCCGAGCTCGACCTCGATGCCGAGGCGGCGGAACACGGGAAGCACCGGCCAGAGGTCGTCCCTGACGATCCCGTCGATCGTCACGTCGCCGCCGGTGACCGCGGCCATGCCGATGAAGCTGCCGACCTCGATGTGCTCGGGGGAGATCGAGTACTCGCCGCCCGCCAGGCGCTCGACCCCGGTGATGTCCAGCACGTTCGAGCCGATCCCCTCGATCTCGGCGCCGAGCGAGACGAGGAAGCGGCAGAGGTCCTGCACGTGCGGCTCGGACGCTGCGTTCGAGATCATCGTGTGCCCGGGCGTCAGCGTCGCGGCCATCACCGCGTTCTCGGTCCCCATCACGGAGGGCTCGTCGAGGTGGATGTGCGCACCGCGCAGCGTCCCGGCGAGCTCGTATCGCTCGCCGAGCCGGAACGTCGCACCGAGCTCCGCGAACGCGTGGATGTGCGGGTCGAGGCGCCTGCGCCCGATCACGTCGCCTCCCGGCGGCGGGACGCTCGCGCGGCCGTTGCGGGCGAGCAGCGGCCCCGCGAGGAGGAACGACGCCCGGATGCGGCTCGCCAGCCCCTCGTCGCTCTCCACGCCGATGTCCTGGGCGTGCACGCGGACCTCGTTCTCGCCTGTCCATTCCGCCTCGGCGCCGAGGCTGCGCAGGAGGCCGATCATCGTCTCGACGTCGCGGATGCGCGGCACGTTCGCGAGCTGCACCGGCTCCTCGGTGAGCAGGCAGGCGGCGAGGATCGGCAGCGCGCCGTTCTTGTTCCCGGAGGCGCGGAGCCTGCCGGAGAGCGGGCGGCCGCCCTCGATGACGAACGACTCGGCCACTGGCCTGACGATTGTCGAGGACATCGGGCGCACTATGCTAGCCCTCCCTGTGGAGAAGACCCGGGCAGATGCGTGGGACACCCTCACGCGCTACACGAAGAGCGAGGCGCTGCTCCGGCACGCACTCGCCGTCGAGGCTGCGACGGCGTCGTACGCCGCGCGCTTCGGGGAGGACGAGGAGCTCTGGCGAGTCGCGGCGTTGCTCCACGACTTCGACTACGAGATCCATCCCACGCTCGACCAGCACCCGCAGGACGGCGCGCCGATCCTGCGCGACGAGGGCTACCCGGAGGTGGTGATCGAGGCGATCCTCTCGCACGCGAACCACCTGAGTCCGGTGCGCGACACGCCGCTCAAGCGGTCGCTCTTCGCCTGCGACGAGCTGTCGGGGTTCGTGCACGCGTGCGGCCTCGTCCGTCCGACCGGGCTCGACGGCCTCGAGCCGAAGTCGGTGCGGAAGAAGCTGAAGCAGCCGTCGTTCGCGGCCGGGGTCTCGCGGGACGACGTCTACGAGGGTGCGGAGCTGCTGGAGCTCGACCTCGACGAGCACATCGCGAACGTGATCGCGGCACTCCAGCCGATCGCCGGTGAGCTCGGCCTCCGCTCAGAAGCGGCGTAGCAGCCGGCGCAGCTTCGCGAGCAGCGGCTCGCCGCCTGCAGCCTGCTCCCGCCGCAGGTCGGCCTCGGCCCACGCCCGCTCGCGCATGCGCCGGGTCGCGTAGCGCGGCTTCCAGATCACCGGTCGCTGCCGTGGTCTCACGCGATCGCCGCAAGCCCTTCGACGAGCCGCTCCAGGTCGCTGCCGTCGTTCCACCACCCGATCGACGCGCGCAGCAGCCCGGTCCCGGGAAGCTCGCGGACGACCACGCCGCGGCGGTAGAGCTCGAGTGCCGCGGCGGCGGTGTCCCCCGGCCAGCGCCACGAGACGAGCGTCCCTTGCCCGGGCTCGGTGACGACGTCGTGCCCCTGCTCGACGAGCAGCTCGCGGCAGCGCTCGGTCAGCCTCCGCGCCCGCTCGAACCTCCCCTCGGGAAGGCCGGTCAACGCGAGCTCGAGCCCCGCCAGCGTGGTCGCCGGCGCGAACCTGCCGTCGTAGCGGCGCGCTCCCGCCTTCGGCTCGAACGTGCCGGCCGCGATGTCGTACGTCTCGGCGCCGGGATAGGCGAGGAGGCGCGGCGGCAGCGAATCGACGTCGCTGACGTACAGCGCCCCGGTCGCGTCGGGCCCGCAGAGCCACTTCTGCGCGCTGACCGTGTAGAAGTCGGCGCCGGTCGCGTCGACGTCGAGCGCGCCGGCGGACTGCGCCCCGTCGACGAGGACGGGCACCTGGGTCGCGTCGCGCAGCTCGAGCCAGGGAAAGAGCATGCCGTCGATCCACGACACCGCCGAGAGGGCGATCAGCTTCGTCCGCGGCGTCACCTCGCGTTCGATCAGGCCGAAGAGATCGCCCGGGGACGCGTCGCGCACCCTGGCGATCCGGAGCGTGGCGCCGGACGCCGCCAGCGGCCCCGTGAGGCCGAAGTGCTCGGCGTCGGTGGTGACGACCTCGTCGCCCTCCCCGAGGCCGAGGCCGACGACCACCACATGCACGCCACCGGTCGTCGAGTCGGTCAGCGCGAGGTTGTCGGGCGGCACTCGGATCTGTTCGGCGAGGAGCGCGCGCACGCGCTCCCGGCGTTCCAGCATCTCGTCGAAGTAGATGCGGCCGCCGCGCCCATGCACCGCCTCCCAGGCACGCAGCGAGGCCATCGCCTCGAGCGTGCCGCGCGAGAGCGGCCCGAACGTACCGGCGTTCAGGTAGGCGTGGCGCTCGAGGACCGGGAACCGTGCACGCGCCTCGGGCCAGCTCATCGGATCTCGACCTCGACCGGGGCGTGATCCGAGAGGAGGCGCCCGTCGACGCGGCGGCGCTCCGTCGGCCACCGGCGCACCTCGCCGATCGACGCTCCGCGGACCAGCACGTGGTCGATCCCGGGCCCCGCTCCGGTGAAGCCCCACTCGGCACCTGTGAGCTCGCGCACGGCCGACGACACGGAAGTCACATTGAAGTCGCCGGCGAGGACGACGACATCCTCCGGAAGGGCCGTCGACGTCGCGAACCAGGCCGCGCGCAGCAGCTCGGCCTGCGCGAGACGCCGGTCGGGGAAGCTCGTGCAGTGCAGGTTCGCGACGAGGTACGTGCGGCCGTCCGGAGTGCGGAGGCGGACCGCCTGGACGATTCGCCGCTCCTTGCTCCAGGCGAGCCGGGCGACGACGCCCAGCCCGAGCCGGCGCGCCTCGGCGTCGCGGAAGCGCCGCGGATTGAGGGTCAGGCTGGTGTGCTCGAGCACCACGTGCCGCGCTGCGACGTCCATCGCGTTCCCCTGCCCGGCGAACGCCGAGCGCAGGAGGCCGTGGTGCACGTCGGTGAGGCGGCGGCCGATGCCCTTCGTGGACGGAAACGGCCCGAGCGACGGGCGCTGTGCAACGTCCCCGACGGTGAAGCGGCCGAGCGCCCAGGCCGGGACCTCCTGCACGCACAGGACGTCCGGGTCGTCGGCGGTCGCGAGCCGGATCATCTCGTCCAGGTACGCATGGCGCCGCGCCGGCACCGAGTTGCCGTGGAAGAGGTTCCAGGTCCGGACGAGCACGTATCTACGCTACTTCCGTGCGCCTGCTGCTCGCCGACCCCCCGGCGTTCACACCCTGGTACGACCACGAGCTGGCGGCGGCGCTCGCGCGGGCCGGCGAGGACGTCGAGCTCGCGACGACGCGTTTCCGGTTCGGGGACGTGCCCGCGCCGGAGGGCTACCGGCGGAACGAGCGCTTCTACCCGCTGTCGTCGCGGCTCTTCGGGCGCTCGCGGCTGCGGCTGCCGCTGAAGGCCGTCGAGCACCTGGACGTCATGCGTGTGCTGGCGCGTGCCCGCCCGGATGTCTTGCACGTCCAGTGGCTCGCGCTGCCCCAGCTCGACGTCCATGTCCGCTACCGCTCGCCGTCGGTCTTCACGGCACACGATCTGCTGCCGCGGCGCACCGCGTCGCGGCGCGAGCTCTGGCAGCGGCTGCTACGGCGGTTCGACCGCGTCGTCGTGCACACCGAGCACGGGCGGGCGACGCTCGGCGACCTCGGCGTCGACGCACGCGTGATCCCCCACCCGGTGTACCCGAGCAGCGCGGTCCGGCGCGACGACGGCGCGACGCTCCTGTCGTTCGGGGTGATCAGGCCCTACAAGGGACTCCCGGACGCGATCGAGGTCACGCGGCGATTGCACGACACCCGGCTCGTCGTCGCGGGCGACGTAGCGATGCCGCTCGACGGCCTGCGGGGAGCGGAGCGCGTCGACTGGCGCCTCGGCTTTCTCGAACCGGCTGCGCTCGATGCCGTCCTGTCCGAGTCGACCGTCGCGCTGTTCCCGTACCGCGCCGAGCTCGACCAGTCGGGTGCGCTGCTCCAGGCCCTCGGGGCCGGCGTCCCGGCGGTCGTCTACGACGTCGCGGGGCTCGGCGAGCCCGTGCGCGCGTTCGGTGCGGGGCGCGTGGTGCCCGCGGGTGACGTCGACGCCCTGACGGAGGCCGTGCGCGAGCTGCTCGCAGACCCGGCTGCCCTCGCTGCGGCACGGGCGGGAGCCGAGCGCGCGCGCCGGGAGCTCACGTGGGACGGCTCGGCAGCAAGGCACGCCGAGCTGTACCGGGAGCTCCGCTAGGTGTGGGGACGGTCCCGGTTCGGAAAGCTGGTCGACATGCAGCTCGACCTCTTCCTGCGCGACAACCGCGCGGACCTGACCGAGGTCCACGAGCGACTCGCGGCCTACAACCGCGCCGACCGCACCGAGGCCGAGGAGCTCTACGGCGACTACGTCGACACGGTCGACGCCCTGGCGGAGGCGCTCGCGGAGATGCGCGACCGCTACGCACAGACCGTCGATGACCCCGACGGGTACGTCCGCGCGTTCAACCGCGGAGCTGCTCGCAGGTTGCCCGAGGTCTCCCGGGATCTAGAGAATCGCTGAGGTGCCCGAACGGATCGAGGACTACGCGCTGCTCGGCGACCTCCAGACCGCGGCGCTCGTCGGCCGAACGGGCTCGATCGACT
>FTCS01001731.1_pt1 | contig 11281 bp, 11 predicted proteins | sample 1639391 | NCBI WGS metagenome assembly FTCS01 (sample SAMEA3914864, study PRJEB12502) | metagenome | biome: forest; material: soil | place: USA | collected 2012-03-12 | depth 0.3 m | reverse complement strand
GGGCCGGTCTTCTGCAACTTCCTGCTCGCGGACGAGATCAACCGCGCACCCGCCAAGGTGCAGTCCGCCCTGCTCGAGGTGATGCAGGAGCACCAGGTGACGATCGGCCACCAGACGTTCCCCGTCCCGAGCCCGTTCCTCGTCCTCGCCACCCAGAACCCGATCGAGTCGGAGGGCACCTACCCGCTGCCCGAGGCGCAGGTCGACCGGTTCATGCTCAAGGTGCTCGTCGACTACCCCGCGCACGACGAGGAGCTCACCGTCGTCGCCCGGTCGCTCGAGCCGCCGCCCGACCTCCAGCAGGTGCTCGCGCTCGACGACCTGAAGGAGCTGCAGCGGCAGGCGGCCGAGGTCTACGTCGACCCCGCGTTGATCAGCTGGGCGGTCGACGTCGCGACGGCCACCCGCCGGCCGCGGGAGCACAACCTCGAGGCGGTCTCCGACTACGTCGCGTTCGGTGCCAGTCCGCGCGGGCCGATCAGCCTCGTCGCGGCGGGCCGCGCACTGGCGCTGATCCGCGGCCGGGACTACGTGGTGCCGGGCGACATGGAGGCACTCGCGCGCGACGCGTTCCGACACCGTCTCGTGCTCTCCTACCGCGCCCTCGCGGAGGAGGTGTCGCCCGACTCGCTGCTCGAGCAGGTGCTTGCAGCGGTGCCGCTGCCGCAGATCGACCTCGGCCGCACCGAGGTGGCGTGAGCGCCGTCTTGACGGAGCTCACCAGAGAGCGGATCTACCCGCGCCGGAGCGGGGAATGAGCAGCGCCGTCGACCCTCTCGCGCCGACCCGCACGCCCGCGCACCCGGGTCCGGGCGCCCTGTCGGCGTCCTCCCTGCGCGCGCTCGAGCTCACGGTCGGGCGGCGGGTGGACGGGCTGCTCGCGGGCGACTACCGCTCGGCCTTCGCCGGGCTCGGGAGCGAGCTCTGGCAGGTGCGCCAGTACGAGCCGGGCGACGACGTGCGGCGCATCGAATGGAACGTGACAGCCCGGACCGGGGAGCCGCACGTCCGCGTCGAGCTCGCCGAGCGCGTCCTCGTCACCTGGCTCGTCCTCGACGCGTCGGCGTCGATGGCATTCGGGACCGCCGACCGGCGCAAGGCCGACGTCGCGGAGGGCGTCGCCATCGCCGTCGGCTACGCGGCGACGCGCCGCGGGAACCGCCTCGGGACGATCTCCTTCGGCCCCAGGGCGGCCGTCGAGCCGCCACGGCAGGGCAGGCGGGCGCTGCTCGACACGCTGCGGCTCCTCCGCACCCTGCCCGCCGAGGGCAACGGGACGCTCGCGGAGGCGCTCGAGCTCGCCGACCGGGTCGTCCGCCAGCGCGCGCTCGTCGTCCTCGTCTCGGACTTCCGCGGCCCGCCCGACTGGCGCGCGCCGCTCCTCCGGCTCGCGGGGCGCCACACGGTTCTCGCGGTCGAGATCCGCGACCCGCGCGAGCAGGAGCTCGCCGACGTGGGTGAGCTGCGGCTCGTCGACCCCGAGAGCGGGCGGCAGCTCCGCGTCGACACGAGCGACCGCCGCCTGCGCGAGCGGTTCGCGGCGGCGGCGGCGGTCGAGCGGCGGGCACTCGTCGCCGCGCTGGCGTCGGCCGGCGTCCGACACGTCGCGCTCTCGACCGAGGGCGACTGGCTGCGGCCGCTGGCGGCGTTCGTGCGGCGGAAGGAGCGCGCCGCGTGAGCTTCGGCTCGCCGACGCTGCTCCTGTTCCTCATCGCGATCCCGGCCGCGGCTGCGATCCTGGCGCTCATCGAGCGCGGACGACGCCGCGGCGGCGAGGCATGGTCGGCGGCGGCGCTCCTGCCGAACATGGCCACGCGCCCGAGCGGGCTGCGGCGCCATCTCCCGGCGGCTCTCGTCCTCGTCGGCGTCGCCCTGCTGCTCGTCGGGTTCGCGCGTCCGAAGGCCACCTTCCACGTGCACTCCCAGGAGGCGACGCTCGTGCTCGTCCTCGACGTCTCGGGCTCGATGGCCGCGAACGACGTGGCCCCCTCGCGGATCGTGGCCGCCAAGGCGGTCGTGTCGCGGTTCCTCGAGAAGGTGCCGCACGGCTACCAGGTCGCCCTCGTGACGTTCTCCGACCATGTCGCCGTCGCGTCGCCGCCCACGCACGACGTCAACCGCGTCGAGGCCGCGCTGGGACGGGCGCGCACCGGCCCGCAGGGGACCGCCCTCGCGGACGCCGTCGTCCGCGCCGTCCGGCTCGGCAAGGCCGTGCACGGCACCGTGAAGGGCACCAGGCCGCCCGCGGTGGTCGTCCTGCTCTCCGACGGAGGGCAGACGGCCGGGCGGTTCACGCCGCAGCAGGCCGCGTTGCTTGCCCGCCAGGCGGGTATACCTGTGTCGACGATCCTCTTCGGCACTCCGGACGGTGTCGTGCAGCAGCAGATCCAAGGTGGCTTCACCGAGCGGCTCCAGGTCCCGGCCGACCCGACCGTGCTGGAGCTGCTCTCCCGGGAGAGCAACGGGCGCTTCTCGTCCGGGCCGGCCGCGGTCGACGTCGCCGGCACCTACAACCAGCTCGGCTCGCGCGCGGGGAAGCGGAAGAAGACCGTCGAGGTGACGGCCGCGGCGGCGGGCGGGGGGATTGCCTTCGTGCTCGCGGGCGCCCTGCTCTCGGGCATCTGGTTCCGGAGGCTGCCGTGAAGGCGTTCGCGCTCGCGTTCGTCGGGGCCCTCGCGGTCGTCGCTGCGACCGCGCCTGCGGGGAACGCGACCAACGAGTGTCACGGGATCCAGCAGTGCATCCGGGTGCCGGGGCCGTGGGTCGTCGTTCCCGCCCACGGGGCCGCGACGTACCTGCTGACGTGCCCGCGCGGGCGAAGCGTCGTCGGCGGCCTCGACGCCCAGGCCACGTCGCGCGACGTGCGAGTCTCCTTCGAGGGCCGTCTCGGCGCGCCGGTTCAGCCGGGCCAGACGACGACGAGATACGCGCTCTTCACGGCGGTCTCGGTCTCCGGCACGACGCAGGCGTTCCAGCCGCTGCTCGGATGCATCCCCACGCAGGGGGGTGGCGGGCGCTCAACGGTCTCGGCGCGTGTCACCCCGGCCGGCCAGCCGCTCGAGTTCCACGCGCGGATCGTCGTCATCGGGCCGGGTGACGTGAAGTTCGCGCGCGTCGCCTGCCTGCCCAAGGAGAAACTCGTCGGTGCCTGGCATGCGATCGCGTTCCGGACGAAGCAGCCGCCGAACCTCGCCCACGTCGGGCTCGTGCACGCCCAGCATGCGATCGTCGGTCAGCGCGTCGTCGTCACCGCATCGTCCACGGATGCCTTGTCCCCCGACGCGCATGCGATCGTCCAGGTGGGGGCCAGGTGCGCGCCGTGACCTTTGCCTGGCCGTTCCTGCTCCCGCTGCTCCTCGTCGTCCCGGCCGTCGCCGTGCTCGCCTGGTGGCTCGAGCGCCGGCGGACGCGCTACGCGGTCGCGTTCACGAACCTCGACCTGCTCGCCTCGCTCGTTCCCGCGCGGCGGCCGTGGAAGGCGTTGATCCCGTTCGTGCTGTTCCTGCTCGCGCTCACCGCGGCGACCGCGGCGATCGCGCGCCCACAGGCGTCCGTCGACACGACCTCCGACCGCGCGACCGTCGTCCTGCTCGTCGACGTGTCCGGCTCGATGCGCGCGAACGACGTGAAACCGACGCGGCTGCTCGCCGCGGCCCAGGCGATGTCGTTGTTCGCCGAGAAGCTGCCGGCGAAGGTCCGCGTGGGCCTCATCTCCTTCTCCAGCGACCCGAACATCCTCGTCCCGCCCACCACCGACCGGGCGCTGCTCCAGGAGGGGATCGACCTGCTCGAGCCGGAGGGCGGGACGGCGATCGGCGACGGGCTCGGGGCCGCCGTGTCGGTCGTCAAGTCCGCCGTCGGCGACGTCAGGAAGGGAAAGGACGGGAAGGTGCCGGGCGCGATCATCCTGCTCTCCGACGGCGCCCAGACGCGCGGCACGCTCACGCCGCTGCAGGGCGCCGATCTCGCCAAGCACGCGGGGATCCGTGTCTTCACCGTCGCGCTCGGCACGAACCACGGCACGCTCGGCGCGGGCGTGCTCGGCGGCGGGCTCTTCCCGGGCCTCTTCCAGGGCTCCGGCAGGTTCGTCGTCCGGCCGGATCCGGTGACGCTCGCGGCAATCGCCCGGGACACCGGCGGCCAGACGTTCCGCGCCACGACCGCCGAGAAGGTGTCGAACGTCTACAAGCAGCTGGGCGCGAGCATCGCCACCCACCCGGTGCACCGCGAGGTGAGCTCGTGGTTCGCCGGCGCGGCGGCCCTCCTCCTGCTCGGGTCGCTCGCAGCGACGCGGGCGACCGCCGGACGGCTGCCGTAGCAACCGCCCGGCGGGCCCAACGCGCCTAGCTCAGGCCGTTCGCCTTCAGGAACGACTTCGCGATCGACGCCGCCGACTGCTTGTCGACGTAGAACGCCTTGTTCATCGCGATGATCGCCGGAAGCGTCAGCTTGGCCGAGACCGCGTTGACGGTGCTCGTGAACTTCGAGCCGAGGGCCGTCGCGACGGAGCTCTTCACGATCGGGGCGACGTTCTGGAAGCCCGTCACGTGCTTCGGGTCCGTCAGGACCGTGTACTTGGAGGGCTTGGCGAGCGGCGGGTCGGTCGAGAACCCGTCGCCGGCCTGGATCTTCCCGGCGTCGAGCGCCGCGTAGACCGAGATGCCGGAGAGCGGCACGAACGAGACCTTCGTCAGCCCGTACTGCTTCTCGTACCCCACGAGGCACGTGTTCCTCGTCTTGCACTCGGGGAACGCGCCGAACTTGAACGAGCCGACCTTCTGCAGGTCGGAGATCGTCTTCAGGCCGTGCTGCTTCGCGAACGCGTTCGACACGACGACGACGTCGGTGTCGTAGAACGGCGTCGCGTTCAGCAGCGTGTAGCCCTTGCCGGCCTCCAGCTTCTTCGCGAGCTGGTAGGTGGCGGCGGCCGTCTTCGGCGAGTTCGCGTGGTGGAACACGTCCTGGACGATCACGCCCGTGTACTCGGGATAGAAGTTGATCTTCCCGCTCTGCAGGGCGGAGGTCATGATCTCCGTCGAGCCGATGTTCTCCTTGTAGGAGATGTGGAAGCCCTTCGCCTCCAGCGCCTGCTTGTAGAGCTGGCCGAGGATGTACTCCTCGCCGAAGTTCTTCGTCCCGATGATCAGCGTCGGGCCCATCTTGGTCGTGGCGTGCGCGGGCCGCGTGAGCGCCCCGGCGACTAGGCCGATGACGATCGCGACCCCGAGGCTGATCGCGAACGCAGCCTTGGCCGCCCGCCGCGTGTGCTTCCTGATCACAGCTGCTCCTTTCGGGAGAGGTCCGTTCCGACACTAGTACGCCGGATGCCCCTGGGCGTTACGGCGGTCTGGAGTGCCGCCAACGCCACGAACACCGCCGCCGACAGCGCCATCACGCAGAACGATGCCCCGAGCACGCCCGACAGGCGGTAGCTCGCCTGGTTCACGATGATGTCGCCGAGGCCTCCGCCGCCGGCGATCGCGGCGATCGGGGCCGTCGCCACGATCGTCACCGCGGCGATCCGTATTCCCGTGAAGAGCAGGGGAATCGCCAGGGGGAGCTCGACGCGGCGCAGGATCTGCGACCCGGTCATTCCCATCCCCCGAGCCGCCTCCGTGATGTCGCGGTCGACGCCGTTCACCGCGTCGTAGGAGTTGGTGAGGATCGGGCCGCTCCCCAGCACGGCGAGGGCGACCATGTTGTTCACGAATCCGATTCCGAGAATTGTCAGGAATGCGGCAATCAGGACGAGGCTGGGGAGGCCCCGGCCGACGATCGAGGCGCCGATCGCGAGCCCGGAGCCCTTGTGGAAGTGGCCGAGGACGACCCCGAGCGGCAGGGCGATCAGGAGCGCGAGCCCGAGCGCCGCGCCGGCGAGCTCCAGCTGCTCGCCCGCTTTCGTGAGCAGGAGGCCCGCGTTGTCCCCGATGAAGCGGAACGCCTCGACGAACGTGTGGAGGTTGCCGGTATCGGCGATCATCGCGCGACCCGAGCCCAGGGCACCGCGAGGCGCCTGGCACCGACGAGGAGCAGGTCGGCTCCGATCGCGAGCGCGACCGCGAGCACGCCCGCAGAGTAGATCTCGGTCTTGAAGGGTGTCGGCTCCTTCAGCGCGAGGAAGATCGGGTAGCCGAGGCCTTTCGGCAGGAGCGTCGCCGCGATCGTCGCGATCGCCACTGTCGAGACGACGGCGACCCGGAGGCCGCCGATGATCGCAGGCAGCGCGAGCGGCAGCTCGACCTGCGTGAGCACCTGGAACCGCGTCAGCCCCATCCCGCGTGCCGCCTCGAGCACGTCCTCGGGGGCGCTCCGGAGGCCGGTGGCGATGTTCGGGAACAGGATGACCAGCGTGTAGCCGACGAGCGCGACCTCGACGGTCGTCCAGCTGATTCCCGTGAACGGCACGAGCAGCTGGAAGAGCGCGAGGCTCGGAATCGTGTAGACGAGCGCCGAGAACGCACCGAACGGCCCCTCGAGCCGCCGGAAGCGGTGGGCGAGCAGCGCGAGGGGGAACGCGATTGCGAAGCCGATCACGACGGCGATCACCGTCAACTCGATGTGCTGCCAGAGGGCCGGGCCGAGGGTGTCGTCCCAGTGCTGCTGCACCCAGCTCCAGCAGAACGTGTGGTCGCCTGTGACGCACGCGTCGCCCTTGCCGAAGTTGGGGATGACGGGGCCGCCGCCGCCGCCCATCAGAGGAGGCTCCCTGCGTCGGACAGCCGGAAGACGCCGAGCACGCGGTCGCCGTTCTCGTCGCGCACGGCCACTGCGTCGGTCCGCAGCTCGAGCATGAGGGACACCGCGTTTCGCAGCGTCGTCTCGGGCGAGACCCAGGTGCCTGGCATCGGGCCGGTCGGCTGCGCGAGCGGGACGTCGGCGAGGGTTCGCAGCGCCAGGCGCCGCAGCGCGCGGTCCTCGCCGATGAACTGCGCGACGAAGTCGTCGGCCGGGTGGGCGAGGATCGCGTCGGGCGTGTCGTACTGCGCCAGCACGCCGCCTTCGCGGAGGATCGCGATCCGGTCGCCCATCTGGATCGCCTCGTCGATGTCGTGGGTGACGAAGATCACGGTCTTCCCGACTTCGCGATGGAGGCGCCGCAGCTCGGTCTGCAGGCGGAGGCGCGTGATCGGGTCGAGGGCGCCGAAGGGCTCGTCCATCAGGAGCAGCGGCGGGTCGGCCGCGAGCGCACGGGCGAGCCCGACGCGCTGGCGCTGGCCGCCCGAGAGCTGCGCCGGGTAGCGGCCGGCGTCGGCCGCCTCGAGCCCCACGAGCTCGAGCAGCTCGACGGTGCGTGCGCGCGTCCGCCGCTTGTCCCACCCGAGGAGCTTCGGCACGGTCGCGATGTTGTCGCCGATCGTCATGTGCGGGAACAGACCGATCTGCTGGATGACGTAGCCGATCCCGCGGCGCAGCTCGGTCAGCGGCAGCGTCCTGACGTCCCGCCCGTCGATCCGGATCTCGCCGGAGTCGAACGGGATCAGCCTGTTGACCATCTTCAGCGCGGTCGTCTTGCCGCCGCCGGACGGGCCGACGAGGACGCAGAACGTCCCGGCGGGAATCTCGAGCGAGAGGTCGTGCACGGCCGCCAGGTCACGTCCCGCATAACGCTTCGTCACATGCTCGAAGACGATCTCAGCGGCGCTCGACATGCTCGTTCCTGATTCCCGCGAGACCGATCACGCCGCCGACGCCGACGAGGCCGGCCGTGATCCACATGGACATCCTGAAGCCGCCCAGGTCGAGCCTGTTCGACGCGTTCGCGACCGCCGCGCCGACCACCGCGATGCCGAGCAGCCCGGCGACGCGCGCGATCGCGTTGTTGACGCCGCTCGCGATGCCGGCGTCGGTCTCGTCGACGTCGGCGAGGACGGTGGCGGTGAGCGGCGCGACGATCATCGACAGCCCGACGGAGAAGACGAGCAGCGGTGGCAGGAGCTCGGCCCAGTAGTCGAAGCCCGGCTTCAGCCGCACGAGCGCGAGCAGCGCAGCTGCGGCGACGAACGGGCCGACCCCCATGAAGAACCGAGGGCCGAGTCGCATCGACAGCCGGCCGACGCGAGGCGAGAGCACGAACATGACGACCGTGATGGGGAGGAGGGCGAGCCCCGCGCGAAGCGCGGAATAGCCGGCGAGCTGCTGCACGAAGAGCACCAGGAAGAACGTCAGCGTGGACAGGCCGGCGTAGACGGTGAGCGTCTCCAGGTTCGCGAACGTGAAGTTGCGGCGCGCGAAGAGCCCGAGAGGCAGCATCGGCTGCGGAGCGCGGCGCTCCCACCAGAGGAACAGCGCGAAGAGGACGATCCCGCCGACGAGCGGGACGACGATCAGCGGGTCGCTCCAGCCGCGGCGCGGCGCCTCGATCAGCGCGAACACCGGCCCGGCCAGCCCGAGCACGCAGAGCAGCCCGCCGAGGAAGTCGACGCGCGGCCGGGGGCCGATGCGCTCGCGCTTCGGCACGGCGTACGCGACGAGCGCTGCGGTCGCCACTGCGAACGGCACGTTCACGATGAATACCCACCGCCAGGACGCGTTCGTGACGAGCCAGCCGCCGACGAGGGGGCCGATGACGAAGGCGATGCCCGTCCACGCAGTCCACGCGCCGATCGCTGCGCCGCGGTCCTCGCCGCTGAACGTCGTGGCGATCACCGCGAGCCCGGCGGGCGTCAGGATCGCACCGGTCACGCCTTGCAGCCCGCGCGCGACGATCAAGGTGGCTCCGTCAGGGGCCGCGCCGCAGACGATCGACATCACCCCGAAGGTGACGATCCCGATCAGGAACATCCGCCGCGCGCCGAAGAGGTCGCCGAGCGACCCGCCGACGAGGAGCAGCGACCCGAGCGTCAGGAGGTACGCGTCCACCACCCATTGCTGTAACGCCAGCCCGCCTCCGAGGTCCCTCTCGATGGCGGGAAGGGCGACGTTCACGACCGACGAGTCGACGAATACGATCACCGACCCGAGGATGCACGCGACGAGGATCAGCCGGTTGCGTGTGGCGCTGGGCAGGTGTTCGATACTCGCAGACAGGAGGTGTCTGGCGAATGGCGGAGTACCAGATCGTGTCGCTCGAAGAGGTCGACGACTGGCTGGGGGACTATCCGGGCGAGATGCGCGGGATCACGTACGCGATCGGCGCGCAGCAGGTCGCGCTGACCTACCGGCGCATGCCGCAGTACACGGGCAGCAAGGGCTCGTACGGGCATCGCCACCGGACGCAGGAGGAACTCGTCCTCGTGCTGGCCGGGAAGCTCCAGTTCAAGCTCGGCGATGACATCGTCGAGGTGGGGAAGGGGCAGGCCGTCCGCATCCCGCCCGAGACGGTGCGCGGGATCTGGAACGACGAGCCGGAGGACGCCGAGATCGTCATCGCCTCGATCCGGATCGACGATCCGCAGGGCGATGCCGAGACCGTCGACGGCTTCTGGCCGGAGTAGCCCGGCCGAACCGTCAGTTCGGCCGGGCCGACCGGCGCCGCCTGGGTAGCCGGCGGCCGCGCAGCTGCTCGATGTGAGCGTCGGCGAAGATCTTGTTGGACACGGGGTCGGACAGACGCATGGAGCTCTCCTCTCTCGGCGTCGAGTATTTCGATATCAAGAGAATAGCAAGCGAGCTTCTTGACGTCAAGAGATTTTGGTGTCAAGATGTGAACAGCGTGGATACCGAGACGGAGGCCCAGGACCACGTCGACCACCTCCTCGCGCGCCTCGACGCCGTCGATGCCCACCTCGACCTCGAGGTCGAGGGGATCGTCGACCGGATCGGGAGCATCAACAAGCGCGTGCACGCGGCGCTCAAGGAGACCCTCGTCGACTACGGGATCACGCCCGAGGAATGGGGCGTCCTCACCTCGCTGGCGCTGCGCCGCGACGGCAAGCTGACGTCGCCGGGCGCGCTCGCACGCGACCTCGAGCTCTCGTCGGCGGCGATCACGAGCCGGCTCGACCGGCTCGAGTCGCGCGGGTTCGTGAACCGTCTGCCGGACCCGAACGACCGGCGTGGCGTCCTCGTCGAGCTGATGCCCGACGGCCGTGCGGCGTGGGAGTCGGCGATCGAGGTCCAGGGTCGGAAGGAGGCGTTCTTCGCCTCCGCGCTCACCGCGGCCGAACAGCGGCAGCTGAACGGGCTTCTGCGGAAGCTGATGATCGCGCTCGACTCGCGCCGGCGGTCCTAGAGCGCGGTTCTCAGGCCGGCATGGCCGCTGCGCTCGCCGAGGGCGTGGAACGGCTCTGGCTCCCGGTGGCCCTCGACGCAGTCGACGATGTATTCCGCGAGGGCGGGGCCGTGCTTGAACCCGTGACCCGAGCCGCCGCCGAAGAGCCACCACGTGTCGCGCTCCGGGTGCCGCCCGAAGAGGAAGTGCGTGTCGCTGGTCAGGTCGTACTGGCAGACTCGCCCTCCCAGCAGCGGCGCCCCGCGCAGCGCGGGGAAACGGCCGGCGATGAACTCGCGCGCCGTGTCTGCGCCCTGTCGGAGCGGCAGCCGCTCGATCGTGTCCGGGTCGATCTCGGCGCTCGGGACGTCGGGCGCGACCTTGACGCCGAGGCCGCCGATGTCGCCGTGGCCGTAGAAGCCTGCGTCGTACTCGACCCAGCCGGGCGCTCCCTGCCACGACGCGTCGCCGCCGAAGAAGAAGACGTCGCGCCGCTCCAGGCGCACGGGCACGTGCTCCGGAAAGAGCCCGGGGAGCCACGCCCCGCACGCCCAGACGACGACGTCGGCGCCGGGCTCGGTGCCGGTCGAGACGCGTGCGTTGAGCCGGCGCACGCCGCGGCGCTCGCCGTCCTCGACGAGCAGCTGCGTCGCCCGCCGGGCGTGGAGCACGCCGGCGGCCGGTTCCCACAGCACCGCTTCGAGGCCGTCCAGCCCGAGTGAGGGGAAGAGCTCGGCACCCTGCGCAGGCGTCAGCCACTCGTAGGGGACGCCCGCCTGGGTGAGTGCCTCGAGGCTCCGCCGCTCGAAGCCGTCCTCCGCGCGCGCGAACCAGGCGAGCCCGGTCGGTTCCCAGATGCGCGTGCCGGTCCGCTCCTCGAGCTCGAGCCAGAGCGACCGCGCATGCCAGGCGAGCCCCGTGTACCACCCGGACGTGCCGTGGGCTGCACGCAGGAGCCGTGTGTCGCCGCCCGACGCACTGCGGACGGTGCCGGGCACGAACTGCTCGGCGAGCGTCACGTCCCAGCCTCGGAGCGCGAGCTCGCGCGCGACGGACGCGCCGGTCACTCCGGCGCCGACAACGAGCGCGGTCTCGCTCATTCGCGCGGCGTGACCGTGAGCGACAGGACGT
>FTCS01000174.1_pt1 | contig 11334 bp, 10 predicted proteins | sample 1639391 | NCBI WGS metagenome assembly FTCS01 (sample SAMEA3914864, study PRJEB12502) | metagenome | biome: forest; material: soil | place: USA | collected 2012-03-12 | depth 0.3 m | reverse complement strand
GTCAGCCGCGGATCTCGCGACCGAGCTGCTCGACGTACGTGCGGAGGAACGTCACGCGCTCCGCAGCGAGCGCACGCGCGGTCGCCGTATGGAGGCGCTCCGGGATGACCAGCAGCTTCTTGAAGACGTGGTCCAGGCCCCACTCCTTGTCGTCCGGAGCGCGCGTGACGCAGAGCGGATCTTCCGGCGAGTAGAACGGGCGTTTCATGTCGGCGCAGGTCGCCCACATCCGCGCGAGCCCGATGGCGCCGAGCGCATCGAGACGATCGGCGTCCTGGAGCACGCGGCTCGCGAGCGCCTCCGGCACGACGCCCTTCGAGAACGAGTGATCGCGGATCGCCGCAAAAACAGGCGCGATGAGCCACGTCGGCGCGCCTTCCATCTCGAGCAGCTCGCGTGCCTTCTCGGCGCAGCGATCACCCGCGCGCGCGGAGTCGGGATGGTTCTTCGGCAACGTGAAGAGCTCGTGCAAGAGCGCAGCCGTGGCGGCGGACGCAGAGACCTCCTCGCTCACGGCTTCACCGTGCGCGATCGCGAGCGCGTTTCCGACCACGCGCTCGACGTGGAAGAAGTCGTGCGCCGGCTCGGTGCTGCGCGCGCATGCGAACGCCTCCGCCTCGAGCCGCGCCCAGAGCGCGTGCGGGACGGCGGCCGGCGCCTTCATTCCTTCACCGGCTTGCTCGCGTTGCTCGCGTTGACAGCGCGTCGATCCATCGCCTTGTCGCCGAGCGGCGGCGGCGTCCACGAGAGGAGCGCGTCCAGCAGCGCCTCCGGCTCGCGTGCCGTGACGTACAGCTGCTCGTGCTGCGGCGCCGCGAACCCATGCTCGATCGTGTGATGGAGCAGCGCGAGCAACGGATCGAAGTAGCCATTCGTGTTCAAGAACGCGCTCGGCTTGTCGTGAAATCCGATCTGCGCGAGCGTGAGCACCTCGAAGAGCTCGTCGTACGTGCCCCACCCGCCGGGCATGGAGATGAATGCGTCGGCGAGGAGGATCATCCGGTCCTTCCGCTCGTGCATCGAGTCGGTGAGGAACAGCTCCTTCAGGCCGTCGTGCGCGATCTCCTTCGAGACGAGGCCGCGCGGGATGACGCCGACGACGTTTCCGCCCTCGGCGAGCGCCGCGTCGGCCAGGCGGCCCATCAGCCCGACCTTCGCGCCCCCGTAAATCAGCGTGATTCCGCGCCTGGCAATGGCCGCACCGAGGACCGCCGCCGCGTCGCCGAACGCGGGCTCGGCGCCCGGCCGCGAGCCGCAGAACACGCAGATGCTGCGGACCGATCGGCGGCCTTCACTCACCCGCGGACCCCTCACGAGCCATCGTTTCGGAGCGTAGCACCCTCCCCGCCCCCGCAGGTATGCTGCGAGCCATGAGCATGAGCGCGTCCGGCCCGGTCGACGTGCTCGGCCTCGTCGGCACCACGGTCGATCAGGTGCGGTTCGACGCCTGCGTCGACTTCGGCGGCTTCGGCCTCATCTACCGCGGCTATCACGAAGGCCTCGGGGAGGCGGTCGCGATCAAGTGCCTCCGCATCGCGTCGATCCAGAAGACCAACGAGGCGATCCGAGAAGCGCTCGCCGGTCGTTTTCGCGACGAGACGAAGCTGCTCTACCGGCTCTCGCAGGGCAACCTCGACATCGTGCGCTGCATCGGCAGCGGGACGGTCGTCGCGCCCAAGACGCAAGAATACACGCCGTACATGGTGCTGGAGTGGCTCGACGGCTGCACGCTCAGCGCCGAGCTCAAGGAGCGTCGCGCGCAGAAGCTCAGGCCGCGCTCCCTGGACGGCGCCGTTGCGCTGCTCGACAGCGCGGTCGGCGCGCTCGCATATGCCCACGCGCACGACGTCGTTCACCGCGACGTGAAGCCGGGCAATCTGTTCCTCACGCGAACGCGCGAAGGCGTTCGCATGAAGGTCCTCGATTTCGGGCTCGCGAAGATCCTCTCCGAGGAGACGATCGGCGTACGGCCGAGCGTGGAGACCGGAGTCGGCGTCCATTTCTGCTCGCCGTCGTACGGCGCGCCGGAGCAGTTCTCCGGCACGATCGGCAAGATCGGTCCGCATACCGACGTCTACTCGCTCACCATGGTCCTCCTCGAGGTCATGACCGGAGACAAGGTGCGGCCGGCTTCCTCGCTCGCGGACGGCCTTCTGAAGGCGGTCGATCCGAAGACGGGATCGCCGAGCGCATCGAGCCTGGGGCTCGTCGTCCCGAAGGCCGTCGAAGAGCTGCTGCTGCGCGCGGTGGCGCAGGATCCGCTCGCGCGCCCGCGTGATGCAGGCGTGTTCTGGTCCGAGCTCAAGGCTGCGATCGCGAGCTCGCCGAAGCCGAACCTGTCCGCCGCGACCGTGATGGACGACTCGATGAACGACGCCATGCAGCAGGTGCGAGACGCCGCGGTGCGAGCATCGGTGCAGCCCGGACCGCTGCCGGCAGCCGGCACGGCTCCTACGCCGGCGCCGTTCACCGGGACCATGCTCATGCAGAACGCACCGCAGGGTGCCCCTCATCTCGTCGCGCACCAGGCTCCCGTGGCGACGTCCACCGCGCCGCTCGCCGCGCCGGTTCCTTCGCCGGGGCTCGGCAACGCCGTCCCGGGCTCGGTGCCGCCGCCGCCGGGCCCCGACAGCGTCGTCGAGGCAAGGAAGCGCGGCGAGCAGCTCAAAGGAACGCTGCCCATCGGTGCGGTGTCGCCGGTGGCCGGCATGTCGCCGCTCGCCGCGTCGACGTCGATGCCGTCGCCGTTCGCGAACGCGAGCCGCCCGCCGCCGCCTCAGCAGCAGCAGCAGCAGCAGCAACACCAACAGCAACAGCAGCCGCAGCCATCACAGCACGCGCAACACCAGCTCCCGCAGCATCCGCCGCCGGGGCCCGATCCGCGCATCAAGAGCGGCGCGCCCGGTCCGCTTCCCGTGAAGTCGAACGCCGGCGCGATCATCTTCATGGTGCTGTGCGTGATGCTGGCGGTGGCCGGCGCTGCCTTCTACTGGGTCCGCACTCACTGAGGGCGGCGTAGCAACGAGGCGACGAGCGTCTCCACCGCCTCGGCGCTGAACGGCTTCTCGAGCACGGGGTTCGAGATCTTCGCGATGAAGTCGCGCGCTCGGCGCGTGAACGCGCCTCCGGTCATGAAGATCATTCGGTTCTCGTCGCCGGCCCCGCGGCGCGCGAGCTCGGCGTGGAGATCCATTCCCGACAGCGCAGGCATCATCAGGTCGCAGAGAATGCAGTCGAACGGCTTCTTCTCGATCGCGGCGAGCGCATCGGTGACGCTCGAGGCGATCTCGACGTCGTGGAACGAGAGAAGCGCAGCCAGGCTGCGCGCCAGACGCAGCTCGTCGTCGACGATGAGCAGGCGGAAGTGCGGCACGCCTCGCGGGCTCGTCATCGCCGGAGACTCTGCGATTCTTTGGAGACCGGCACGGGCGCGTCGACCAAGGCCCTTCCATGGGAGGGCGCTGGACCGGAAAACACAAGCTACGCGGTGTAAAGAATGCGCCCGAATCGAGACGCACGCGTCAAGCCGCGCGATCGAGATCCGCGATCAAGGTATCCGCGTCGAGTCGGTCGGCGGAGAGGCCCGTCATGTACCGGAGGAGACCGACCTTCTCGTAGCGCGGCAGAAGGCGAGGCGAGACGAGTCCGATCTCGCGCAAATTCGGCACGAGACGACTGAACATGGTCTGTCGGAATTCGTGCATGCCGGGCGTGTGCGTCACGAACTCGCGCCATTTGTCGCGCGGCAGAATTCCCTCGAACCACTCCTCGTAGACCTCGTAGGCGAGGAAGCGATTGCGCATCAAGAGCGCGACTTCGAACGCCCAGTCCTCGCGTTCGCGGCGCTCCGAGTCGGAGAGCACCTTCATGTGATCGCGCAACGCGAGCACGCCGTAGTGGACGTGTCGCGCCTCGTCCTGGATGACGTACTTCAGGAGCTCCTTGAGGAGCGGCTCCTTCGTCTGCTTGTAGAGCGTGCCGAACGCGCCGAGCGCGAGGCCCTCGACCATGATCTGCATGCCGAGGAATTTCATGTCCCAGCGCGCGTCCGCCATGAGCGCGTCGATGATCACGAAGAGGTTGTCGTTCACCTGGTAGAGCGTCTCGAGCTTCGTCTCGAGGTAACGGTGGAAGACCTCGACGTGGCGCCCCTCGTCCATGACCTGGGTCGCGCCATAGAGCTTTCCGTCGAAGAACTGCACGGCCTCGGTGACCTGCGCGGCCGCGAAGAGCGCGCCTTGCTCGCCGTGGAGGAACTGGCTGAGCATCCACGCGGCAACGCTCTGGACGAGGCGCTGTCTCTCCTTCACGTCGAGCTTGATGCCGAGGCGCTCGAGCGCGTCGAAGTCGAGGAAGCCGTCGGGCAGGAGCGGCGTCCTCGGATCGTACGGATCGACGGAGGTCTTCCACGGCAGCGTGACGTCGCTGTTCCACTGGCCTTCCTTGGCACGCGTGTAGAGCGCACGCATCTCGGGGTTGTCCGACGGGTAGGACCAGTCGAAGTGCGCCGCGTGGTGGGCGCGCGTCTTCGTCGGTACGCCCTGCTTTCCGCGCTGCAGGACGAGGCCGCGCACGCCCGAGGGCGCGAGCGACGTGAGCACCCGCGGATCGCGCACCTCCATGAGCACCTGCATGGATTCGAACCACGCATCCATCTGGTTCCGCATGCGGAGCGGCAACAAGGACGTGAGCTTCTGGCTATCGACACCGAACATCATGCACCTCCGCGGGTGGCGGTCTCTTCGACTCTCTCGAGCACGCACGGTCCGCACGGACGACCGACGCAGGCGAGGACGAACCCCGCGGCGCGCTCGGCAGCGGTGAGACAGTTCGGCTCCTCGACCTCGACGCTGCCCTCGAGGACCTTCAGCTTGCAGGCGCCGCATCCGCCGACGGCACAGGAGAACGGCATCGGGGCGCCCGCGGCAAGCCCGGCCTCGAGGACGGTCGCTCCCGGTAACGCCGTCGTGCGATGCGTACGTCCGTCGATCCGGATCGCGACCGGTCGTGCGCCAGGAGTCGCCACGGCGGCGACCGAGGCCGCAGACGCGGCGACCTGCGGTCGCGGTCCAATCGTGAAGCGCTCGATGGCGATCGCCTCTTCGGCGATGCCGCGCGCAGCAAGCGCGGCGAGCACCTCGTCACGCATGCCGTCCGGACCGCAGACGAAGAAGCGCGCTGCTGGATGTGACGCCTGCGGCACGGCATCGAGCGCGGAGCTCGCCGCGCGACGATCGAGCAGGCCGGTGACATGAACCAACGTGAAGCGATGCGCGTGCTCGCGTGCGAGGTCGTCGAGCGCCTTCGCGAAGATCACGTCGTTCGCGTCGCGGTTGGCGTAGACGAGCGCGATCTGCGCGGTGGGCTCGCGCGCGAGGAGCGCGCGGGCGATCGACGCGAGCGGAGTGATGCCCGCGCCGCCGGCGACGAGGACGAGCACCCGCGATGACGCGCGCGCGTCCGGCATGTCGCGGACGACGAACGAGCCGAAGGGTCCGAGGACGCGCAGTCGACCGCCCACCCGCACGCGCGTGAGGAACGGCGAGATCCGTCCGCCGTCCTTTCTCTTGATCGTGAGATGGAGCTCGGCGTCGCCCGGCGCGTTCGACGCGGAGTAGTTGCGCGGGACGATCTCGCCACCCACGTCGGTGAGCACCGTGAAGAACTGCCCAGGTCGGAAGTCGAAGACGGCGTTCGCGTCCGCGTCGTCACGAAGCACGAGCGTCACGGCGGCCTCTGTCTCGACGACGACGCGCGCGACGCTGAGCTCACGCGCCTCGCGCTCCTGAGCCGAACGCACCGCGCGACGGACGAGCGGCGGCGGACCGTACCCGGCGGCGCGGCGACGGAGGACGCTCGCGTCACGGCGCAGCTGCTCGAGGGCAGCGCTCCAGGAGCGGGGCAAGCGTTGCGTGATCCTGCTCGCGGCCGGCATGGATTTACCCTACCGATCGGTTGGTCGTTGTCAAGGTCGGCTGCGCTGGAAGCCCGTCGTATCCCCACTTTTCCGCTCGGATCCGGGGTAAACAGCCGCCCGTGAGCCTCTTCCAGAAGCCGGCCGAGACGCCCGAGGAGCTCGAGGCGAGCAAGCCGCTCGACATCCCGCCCGAGGAGGTCGCCCAGTTCGACGAGGCCGAGTGGTACGCGCGCGCCTATCGCCGGAACGCGCCGCAGCTGACCGCCCGCGCCATCGTGATGGGCACCGTGCTCGGCTTCTTCCTCGCGTTCACGAACGTGTACATCGGGCTGAAGACGGGATGGTTCCTCGGCGTGAACCTCACCGCGTGCATCCTCACGTATGCGGTGTGGAGCTCGCTCCAGACCGCGGGCCTCGTGAAGGGACGCCTCTCGATCCTCGAGAGCACGTGCGCCGTGTCGACGGCGTCGTCCGCCGGGTACGCGACCGGGTTCCTCACGATCACCGCGCTCCCGGCCATGCTGCTGCTCACGGTGACGACCGACGTCCCGGGCGGAAGGAACATCGCGTGGCCGGCGGTCGCGATGTGGATCTTCTTCCTCGCCGCGCTCGGAGTGGTCCTCGCCATTCCGATGAAGCGCACGATGATCAATCGCGAGCGCCTCCGCTTTCCGTCCGGCACCGCCGCGGCCGTCACGCTGCAGGGCCTCTACAGCCACGGTCAGGAGGCGATCGCCCGCGCGCGCGTCCTCTTCGCGATGGCCGGCTTCTCCGCGCTCGTTCCGCTCCTCAAGGAGCTCGACATCCGCAAGGTCGGCGTCGATCCCAAGACCGGCAAGGTGATGCGCGACACGCTGCTCCCCGGTCAGTCGAACATCTTCGACTGGATCCCGCGTGTGCTGCCGGAGTCGTGGACCCATCGCATGCTGAATGCGGGTCCGCCCAAGCTCCATCACGACGGCGCGCCGTTCCAGCTCAGCGACTACCACATCAAGCTCGATCACGGCGTCGCGCTGCTCTTCGCCGGCATCCTCGTCGGCGTCCGCATCACGTTCTGGATGGTGATCGGTGGGCTCATTCTCACGGTGTTCCTCGCGCCCCCCGCGCTCGACGCGCTGTGGGTCAACGCGGTCGGCATCGAGGTCGGCGCGGTCACGAAGCCGAGCAGCGCGTGGAAGGAGATCGGCATCTGGACCGGCGCGCCGATCCTCGTGGCGAGCGGCCTCGTGTCGTTCCTCGCGCAGTGGCGGACCATCGTGCGCGCCATCGACGGGCTCATCCCGAGCAAGAAGAAGAGAGAGGCCAAGGCGGCCGAGGATGCTGCGGCAGCGTCCGATCCCGACGCGGTCCGCCCCGACGACGTCGAGGTCCCGTACAAGTGGTTCGCGAGCGGCATCGTGCTGGCCGGAACGGGCGTCGTGATCGTGGCGTGGCGCACGTTCGAGATCCCGCTCCACCTCGGCGTCCTCGCCGTGGCCATGACGTTCGTCCTCGCGCTCGTCGCATGCCGCGCGACCGGCGAGAGCGACATCACGCCCGGCGGTCCGCTCGGCAAGATCATGCAGCTCACGTACGGCGTGCTCATTCCGCAGAGCTCGACGGCAAACTTGCAGACTGCAGCTATTACCGCGAGCGCCTCGCTGTCGAGCGCCGACCTCCTGAACGACCTGAAATCAGGCTATTTGCTGGGCGCCAACCCGCGCCGTCAGTTCCTCGCGCAGGCAGCGGGCATCCTCACCGGCACCATCGCGACGACGCTCTGCTACTTCGTGCTCGTCCCCGACGCGAGCGTCCTCACCGGCACCGATACGAAGGCGCCCGCCTTCCCCGCGCCCGGCGCGCAGCAGTGGAAGGCCGTGGCGGAGGTCTTCAAGTACGGGCTCGGCAACCTCCATCCCATGTCGCAGGTCGCGATCCGCTGGGGGCTCCTCATCGGCGCGCTGCTCGCGATCGCCGAGCTCGTCGTCCCGAAGAAGCACAAGAAGTGGGTTCCCTCGCCGACCGGCATCGGCCTCGGCATGGTGCTGCCGTTCTTCTATCCACTCGCGATGTTCACCGGCGCCGTCTTCGGCGAGGTCGCCACACGCGTGAACAAGGCCTGGGCGGAGCGCTACATCGTTGCCATTGCGGCGGGCGGCATCGCCGGCGAGAGCATCGTCGGCGTCCTCGTGCAGGGCCTCAACAACTTCGTCCTGCACTGACGCGATCGATTGTTCGCGTTAGGGCGACACACTGTCCCATACGTAAAATCTTGTGCGCGGCGTGCGAGCGATGGAAAGTGCGCCGATGAGCTCTGCGAACAAGACGGTCGTTTTTCTGGTGCTCGCGGTCCTGAGCGCGTGTGGCGGCGGACAGCCCGAGTCGGCAACGCCCGGCGCCAACATCCCGCCCCCCGGCATGCCGGCCAATCCGCCGCCGCAGACGCCCGCTGCCGCGACGACCGCGGCCGCCGCCGGTACGACGCTCGCGTGGAAGGACATGAACCACGATCAGCGCCTCGACTTCATGAAGACGACGGTGCTGCCGAAGATGAAGGCCGAGTTCGCTGCCTACGACAGCAAGCGCTTCGGCAACATCACGTGCGGCACGTGCCATGGTGACGGCGCGAAGGACGGCTCCTTCAAGATGCCGAACCCGAAGATCATGCCGAAGATCCCGAACGACAAGGACGGCTTCGCGAAGATCATGAAGGACCAGCCCGACGCCGTGAAGTTCATGGGCGGCAAGGTCGTCCCGATGATGGCGCAGATGCTCGGCGAGGAGCCCTACGACATGAAGACGGGCAAGGGCTTCGGCTGCCACGAGTGCCACACGGCACCGGACGCGAAGTAGTCGGGGCTAGTCAGGGACCGATCGCGACCAGCGACGTCTCGGTCGTGACGTAGAGCGTTCCGTCGTCGCCGATGGCGGCGGGCGAATGGATGCGGCCCTTTGCGTTGACCGCGAAGTAGAGGAGGCCGCTCGGCGTGAGCGCGTAGAGCTTGCCGTCCGCCGAGCCGACGTAGACGGTGCCGTCCACGGCCACGATCGGCGTGGCGACGGCGCCGAGCGTGTCGAACGTCCACTTCAGCGCGCCGGCCTCTGTCGCGACGGCATGGAGCTTCTTGTCGGCGCTGCCGACGTAGACGACGCCCGCGCGCACGCAGGGCGCACCGGTGATCGCGCCGCCGGCGGCGTAGACCCAGCGCTGCTTGCCGTCGGGCGTGACCGCGTACAGCTTGCCGTCGCTCGTGGCGACGTAGACGACCTCGTCGCCGCCGACCGCGGGCGAGCCGGCGATCGAGGCGCCCGCGTCGAACGCCCACTTCATCGTGCCTTGCGCGTCGAACGCGTAGAGCTTGTGGTCGGAGCTACCGATGTAGATCGTGCCGTCTCTCGCGATCGACGGCGACGATCCCAGCGTGTCGTTGGTCGTGGCGCTCCACTTCACGGCGCTGCCGTCGGCGGCGACCGCCACGAGCTTGCCTGCGGTCGTGCCGACGTAGATCGTGCCGTCCGCGCCGATCGCCGGCGAAGAGAGGATCGGAGCGAGCGTCGTCTTGAAGACGGCGCGCGCGGGGCGAACGACGACGCCGGCGTCGTCGCCTGCGTCGGCTGCGCCCGCGTCATCTCCGCCGTCGTCGGCGGCGTCCGCGCCGGCATCGCTCGTGGTCTCACCGAATCGATCGACCCCGTAGAGCGTGCCGTCGGTGCTGCCGACGACGCTGAGGCCTGCGGCCGAGCGCGCCGCCGACGACTTCACCGCGCCGCCGGTGTGGAGCGCAGCCTGCACGACGCCGCCCTCCGAGAGCACGACCACATCGCCGTCGGAGGTGCCGACCCACAGCGTGTGATCGGCGGCGATCGCTGGCGAGGTGTCGCCGGCCGCGAGCGGCAACGTCCATTTCACGATCGCGTTCTGCGGTCCGGCGCCGAACGCGACGCCCGCACGCTTCGGACATCCGCCGCGCATCGGCCACGGCGCGTCGTTCTCGAGGCCTTTTCCGTTTCCGCACACGTCGCCGAGCGGCACGTCGGCGTCGTTGTCCGGCTTCGACGTCTCACCGATGAGCGATGCGTCGGGTCCGGCCTCGTTGCCGAGCGGCGCCGGCGTCGCCGCATCGTCGCTGGCGCATCCCGAGAACGCGCCGAGCGCACCGAGGCTGCCGGCAACCGCGAGCGCGCCGAGCAAACCGATGACGGGAGCCCTTCGTAACCGCGCGAGACCCATGACGCCGATCGAGAGTAGCGGCCGGCGCAGCAGCGGTGGCAGATAGTTAAGGACCTAAAGTTTAGGTCCTTAACTATCTGCCACGGTCGGGAGGCGATCAGCCACGCTGGCGATCAGCCACGGTCGGGCAGCGATCAGCTGCGGTCGGTCATCTGCTCGACCGCTTGGGTCGCACGATGGGCCAGGAAGACGACGCCGTAGACGGCGAGCACGACAGCGAGGGTCTCGAGGGTGGACATCTCGTTCTCCTTCTTTCTCGTGATGCCATCTTGGACGGCCCTTGCGACACGACCGCGATCTGCGCGTGCCGAAACGGAAAACTCGTATGTTGCGCGCAGCATTGACGCGGCGGGGTCTCGCCCCCACAAAGGGCATGGGTCCGCATGAGCACCGAGAAAAAACGAGTGATCGTCGTCGGAGGCGGCTTCGGCGGCCTCGAGGCGGCAAAGGCGCTCGCGGGCACCGACGCGGCCGTCACGCTCGTCGACCGCGTGAATTACCACCTCTTCCAGCCGCTCCTCTATCAGGTGGCCATGGCCGGTCTCTCACCGGCCGAGATCGCGTCACCCATCCGCGGCATCCTCGCCGGCTCGCCGAACGTGCGCGTCGTCCTCGGCGACGTCACGCACGTCGACCTCGAGCGCCGCACCGTTCAGGTCGGTCGCGATGCGCCGCAGACGTTTGGTTACGACTGGCTCATCCTCGCCGTCGGCGCGCACACGTCGTATTTCGGCCACGACGAGTGGGAAATCCACGCGCCCGGTCTCAAGCACATCGAGGACGCGCTCGAGATCCGCAGGCGCGTGTTGCTGGCGTTCGAACGCGCCGAGCGCGAGCCGGACGCGGCCGCGCGCCGCAAGCTCCTCACCTTCGCGGTGATCGGCGGCGGTCCCACCGGGGTCGAGCTCGCGGGCGCCATCGCCGAGCTCTCGCACTTCGTGCTCGCGCGCGATTTTCGCTCCATCGATCCGCGCGAAGCCAAGGTCATCCTCATCGAAGCTGGCGACCGCATCCTGACTTCGTTCACTCCGTCGCTCGGACAGAGCGCGGTCGAGCAGCTCCAGGAGCTCGGCGCGGAGGTTCGAACCGGCGAGCGCGTGGTCGGCATCGACGACACCGGCGTCACGCTCGAGAAGGGCCGCGTCGATTCGGCGACCGTCGTGTGGGCGGCAGGCGTGAGAGCGAACAGCCTCGCGCAGAAGCTGGG